>Ga0335077_10006704_pt1 | contig 14236 bp, 13 predicted proteins | sample Lox_Sample_31_FD_207151 | JGI IMG/M metagenome (GOLD analysis project Ga0335077, IMG submission 207151) | Soil microbial communities from Loxahatchee National Wildlife Refuge, Florida, United States - Lox_Sample_3.1 | ecosystem: Environmental > Terrestrial > Soil > Wetlands | place: USA...
CGGTCCCAGCCGTTCTGGTCGTCAGTCGAGCGGGTCCGGCGAATCCTCGAGCGGGCGCCGGCCTATCGCGGCTTCGAGCTGGAGGAGATCTCCTGGGAGAGCTTCCGCGATTCCTGGCTTCCCGGCCTGGAGCGTGACGGGCTGCTCGTGGGCGTGAACTGGAGCGGCGACGCGGCGACCGGTGACGACGTGACCCCTGCCGAGGCTCGTGCCCGGGTGGAGTCCGAGCTGAGCAAGCGGGCCTCCACCGGGAACCGCTGACCCCTCCGGCGAGCCCGGCGTTGCCGATCGGGCTCGGTGGCCGACCCGGGAGTCCACTAGGATGTCCGGTTCCCTCCGATGCCACCCCGGGCCACCACCATCGCCTTCGACGTCATGGGCAGCGACCACGGCCCGGCCGAGATCGTGCGGGGCGCGGCCGCGCTGTCCCTCGAGGCGCCGCAGGTGCATGCGCTGCTGGTGGGGGACCGGGACCAGATCGAGGCCGTCCTCGCCGAGACCCGCCACAGCGGCGAGCGGATCAGCGTCCACCACGCGCCGGAGTTCGTCGGCATGCACGAGAAGCCCTCCGAGGCGCTGGGGCGCAAGCCGGAGGCCTCGGTCCTCGTCGCCACCCAGCTGGTCGCCGACGGGGAGGCGGACTCGGTGGTCAGCGCCGGGAACACCGGGGCCGGGGTGCTCGCCTGCGCCCGGACGTTCGGGCTCATCCCCGGGGTGCGCCGCGCCGCCCTGGCCAGCGTCTATCCCACCCGGACCTGGCACGGCACCAAGCAGGATCCGTTCAGCCTCATCCTCGACGTCGGCGCCACCGTCGACGCGACCGCCGAGGATCTGGTCACCTTCGCGGTGATGGGCTCGGCCTACGCCCGCATCATCAGCAAGAACCCCAATCCCTCGGTGGCCCTCCTCTCCAACGGCACCGAGTCCACCAAGGGACCGCCCCGGGTGGTCGAGGCCCACGCCCGGCTCGCCCAGCACACGGGTCTACGCTTCGTGGGGAACGTGGAAGGCGTCGACATCCCCAAGGGCACGGCGGACGTCATCTGCTGCGACGGCTTCGTGGGCAACGTCTGCCTGAAGATGCTCGAGGGCGTGGCCGAGACGGTGGTGGAGCTGGCCAACTACGCCTACCACTCCGCCCTGCGGTGGAAGCTGGGCCTGGCGATGCTGAGCAACGGGCTCAAGCAGCTGAAGGACATCACCGACTGGCAACAGTACGGCGGCGCGCCGGTGCTGGGCTTCGACCGGCTGTTCATCAAGGCCCACGGCCGGTCGAAGGCGCGAGCCATCGCCAACGCCGGGAAGGTCGCCGCCAAGGCGGTGACCTCGGATCTGGCTTCCGCCATCCGGGAGGGGCTCTCCCCGGGCGGCTCCTGACCGATGGCTCTTCCGGACCGCATCGACCCGCGGCCGCCCCGTCGCATCTACCGCTGGGACCTGGACAAGACCTACCTCCAGACGGAGTTCGACACCTTCAGCCAGCTGGTGCGCAGCGCGCTGCAGAAGGCGAGCGAGAAGCAGGCGGTCCCCGGAGCCGCGGCGCTCATTCGCGAGCTCCGCGCCCAGGGAGACACGCGGCTGTGCATCATCTCCGGCAGCCCGACCCAGATGCGCACCGTGCTCGAGGCCAAGCTGAAGCTCGACGGGGTGGAGTGGGACGAGCTGGTGCTCAAGGACAACGTGCGCAACCTGCTCCGGGGGAGGTTCCGCGCCCTCCGGGGGCAGGTCGGCTACAAGCTCCCGGTCCTTCTCGAGAGCCGGATCCATGCCCCGGTCGAGGCCGAGGAGGTCCTCTTCGGAGACGACGCCGAGGCCGACGCGTTCATCTACTCGCTCTACGCCGACCTCGTCGCCGGGCGGGTGGACGAGGCGGTGCTGGGGCAGGTGCTCGAGGCCGCGCAGGTCTATCCCGACGACCGGGCGCGCATCTTCACCGCCTGGCGGGCGGTGCCTCGGGCCGATCCCGTGCGGCGGATCTTCATCCACCTCGACCGCCTCACCCCGCCGGCGTACTTCGCCCGCTACGGCCCCCGGGTCGTGCCGGTCTTCAACTACTTCCAGGCGGCGCTGGTGCTGCTGGCCGACGGGCACCTCAACCCGGGGCAGGTGGCGCGCGTCGCGGTGGAGATGGTGCAGACCGCCGGCCACAACCTCCTGACGCTGAGCAACTCCTTCCAGGACCTGATCCGGCGCGGGCTGCCGATCCAGGCCGTGGCGGCGCCGCTGCTCCAGGCCCTGGAGAGCGCGCTCCAGGGCCCGGAGGCCGTCCTCCAGGCCTTCCGGCCGCTGCCGGACATCGTCAAGGCGTTCACCCGCCGGGTGGCCGCCCTCGGCGCCCCGCCTCCGCCCCAGGCTCCGCTGCAGATCGACTACCTGAAGGTCCTCGATGACGCGCGGCCCAGGACCCACAAGGCGAGGAAGCGGCCGGACCCGGAGGCTTGAGCGTCCCCGCCCCGGGGAGGCACGCTCCCTCCCGGGCACTCCTCCATGCACGCGCACCCGCCGTCCCGTCCCCGCCGTCGCTGGCCCTGGCTCCTCGGGCTCGGAGCGCTCGTCGCGCTCGTGCTGCTCCTGCTGCGCAGAGGCGAGGAGGCTCCCGTGGACGTTGCGCCGTCCGGCGTGCCTCCGGCCTCGGCGAGGAGGACGCCCGCTCCGGTACCGTCCGGCGAGGTCGTGCCCGGTGCGCCCGCGGGCGCGACGTCCCCGCCTTCGCCGGCGCTTCCGCCCTTCACCGGACGGGTCCTCTCCTCCGCCGACGGCCGGCCGGTCGCGGGCGCGGAGGTGACCTTCTTCGCTCCCGAGGGGGCCACCTCGGTGCGCACCGAGCCCGACGGACGCTTCCGGCTCGTCCCCTCCCGTCCCGGGCCGCACCAGCTCGCCGCGGTGAACGCCGACGGATTCGTCCCCTTCGGTCCGGAGTGGGGACAGAGCCCCGTCCGCCTCCTGGCCCCGGCGCCGCCCGGCACGCCGGAGCTCGTCGTGTCGCTCGACCCGGAGGTCCGTGTCCAGGGAAGGGTCGAGGCGGCCGACGGCGGGGCGCCCATCGCCGGTGCGCAGGTCGGCCTGCGCGTCCCCGGTACGGAGCCGGGAATCCTCGGTGGCGAAGGGCAGTGGACCACCGATGGGCGCGGCGAGTTCTCCGGCGCGGTCCCGCCGGAGAGCGTGTTCGTCGCCCGGGCCGCGGGCTTCCTCTCCGCGGCGGAGGGACTGCGCGGTGCGGCCCGCGCCCAGACGGTGACGCTCCGCCTCAGGGCGGCGCCCCAGGATGCCGCGGCGGAGCGGAGCCTCGCCGGCCGGGTGGTGGACGGGGACGGGGCCGCGGTCCCCGACGCGGTGGTGACGCTCGGCGCCGGGCGGGGGCGAGGACGGGGCGCCGCGGTGCCGCTGCCGGCACCGGTCACCAGCGACGCGCAGGGCCGCTTCCGCTTCGAGGCCGTTCCCGCACAGCTGGGCTGGGCGCAGGCCCAGGCCGGCGACCAGCTCTCGGACCGTACGGCGGTCGAGCCGGGCGAGGCCGAGCTGGTCCTCACCGTGCGTCCCGGCGGCGTGCTGGCCGGGCGGGTGGTCCACGCCGATGGCCAGCCGGCGACGGCGTTCGCGCTGCAGCTGGTCCGGCTTCGTCGCGCCGATCCGGGGCGCACCCTGTCCATCGTGGACCCCGAAGGCCGCTTCGAGGTGCGAGGGCTCGCCTCGGGGGCGTGGGAGCTGCAGGCGCTCGCGGCCGACTCGGGGCCTTCCGACCACGTCCGGGTGGAGCTTCCGGCCTCGCCGGGAGCCCGGGTGGAGAAGGAGCTTCGGCTGCACGCCGGCCGGCACCTGGGCGGCGTGGTCCGCGATGGCAACACCCGGGCGCCCGTCGCCGGGGCCCGGGTCGCCCTGGAGGCGTCGCCGGGAGAGGACTCGGTGGTGGTCCGCACCGGCACCTTCACCGGGCCCGACGGCCGCTTCACCCTGGAAGGCGTGCCGGACACCCCGGTGAGCGTCACGGTCGAGGCCGACCGCTACAACCGCCGCATCGTCACGCTTCCGCGCGGGCGCACCGAGGTGGAGGTCTCGCTCCGGCCCCTGGCGACGGACCAGGCGCCGACCACCGACCTGGTGGGCATCGGAGCGGTGGTGACCCGCGCCGACGACGGCATCGCCCTCGGGGACATGGTGGCCTCGGGCGGGGCGGCGGCCGCGGGGCTCCACCCCGGCGACGTCGTCCTCCGCATCGATGGACAGCCGGTGACCGAGCTCGGCTTCGCCGATGCCATCCAGCGGCTCCGGGGCGAGGAGGGCACCGTGGTCCGGCTGGACGTCCGGCGCGCCGACGGGACGACCACCACCATCGACGTCCTGCGCCGGCCGATCAGCTTCTGACCAGCACGCCGCGCGGGGTGAGAGGTCGGTCCCGGGGCAGGAGCTGCTCCTCCTGGTACCAGCGGAGCGCATCCCGGATGCCGTTCCGGATGGGCCGGGGACGGTAGCCAAGCATGCGCTGGGCGAGGCCGGAGCTCACGTAGGTGGGCTCGAAGAGCTGGCGGAGGAAGGGCGTGTTCACCCAGCCGAGCCGCGCCGAGGAGAGCGCACCGAGCACGTCGCCGGTGCGCCCGAGGGCGCGGGCCGCCCAGCGGGGCAGCGGGAACACCGGTGGGCGCTGACCGCACTCCTCGGCGATCTGCGAGAGGAACTCGCGGTGGGTGAGGTTCTCGCCGCCGAGGATGTAGCGGGTGCCGGGGCGTCCGGTGCGCATGGCCAGCACCAGCCCCTCGGCGACGTCGTCGCCATTGACGAAGTTCGCGCCCCCCGGCGGATAGGCGCGCACCAGCCCCGAGGCCACCAGCCGCACCACCTCGGCGCTGCTCGCCCCCGTCCCGTACGCGCCCACGACGAAGGTGGGGTTGCACACCACGACCTGGAGGGTGCCCCAGTCGCCCAGGGCGAGCTCCTCGGCGGCCCGCTTGCTCTCGGCGTAGGGCGTGCTGCGCTGCGGGGGCGGAGTGTCCTCGGTGGCGGGCTGGTCGAGCGTGCCGTGTCCGACGGCGACGCTGGACGAGACGTGCACCAGCCTGCGGACACCGCTGCTGCGTGCGGCCTGGAGCACCTGCCGCGTGCCCTCGACGTTGATCGTCCAGAGCAGCAACCGCCCTGCATCGTCGAAGCGGACGTGTCCGGCGGCGTGGAAGACGCGCTGCATGCCGTTCATGGCCTTGGCCAGGGAGTGGGCGTCGCGGACGTCGCCCGAGACCCGCTCCACGTCCAGCCCGGCGAGGGAGCGGGCCTCGGAACCGGGGGTGAGCAGGACGCGGGGGCGCTCGCCGGCCCGCAGCAGGGTGCGGACCAGGTTGGCTCCGATGAGGCCGGTGGCGCCCGTGAGGAGCGTTCGCATGGTATAGACGCGTGCCCTTCAAAGCCCGCTCCGACCCGGGGCGTCAATCGCTGATGACGGACGATCCCAACGCGCCCCAGCCCCCCGCCGATCGCCGTGCGGGAGGACCTTCCTCCGCCGATCCGGACGGATCGCCGGACGACGAAGGTCTGGAGCTCGACGCGGCCGAGGACGACGAGGAGACGGACGACGAGGGCCCCGATCCGCTCGCCGAGCCGGTGCCCGAGCCGCCTCCACCGCACGACGAGAAGGAGCCCGAGCCAGTCCCGCAGGCGCTCTGGGAGAGCGACGCCGATCACCTCGACCCCACGGCGCCCGTTCCCCGGGACCGGGCCCCGGACATCGACCCGGCCAAGCTCGACCCGGACGCGCTGAAGGTGGTCAACCGCCTGCTCCAGTACGGCCACCAGGCCTACCTGGTGGGGGGTTGCGTGCGCGATCTCCTGGTCGGTCGCACGCCGAAGGACTTCGACGTGGCCACCAGCGCGGTGCCGAGCGAGGTCCGGGGCATCTTCCGCAACTGCCGGCTCATCGGACGGCGCTTCCGGCTGGCCCACGTGTACTTCAAGGGCGGGAAGATCGTGGAGGTCTCCACCTTCCGGGCCAATCCCAGCGAGCTGGAGGAGCCGGCAGAGAGCGGCGAGGGCGAGGCGAACGACCTCCTCATCAGCGACGACAACGTGTTCGGCACCGCGGAGCAGGACGCGCGGCGGCGCGACTTCACCATCAACGGGCTCTTCTACGACGTGGCGCAGGGGCGGGTGATCGACTTCGTTGGCGGGCTCCGCGACCTCCGGGCGCGCGAGGTGCGTACCATCGGCGATCCGGAGATCCGCCTCCGGGAGGATCCGATCCGCATCCTCCGCGCGGTCCGCTTCGCCTGCCGGCTCGACTTCGACATCGAGTCCCGGACCTACGCAGCGATGGAGGGCGCGGTGGAGGACCTCCCGCGTTCGGCGCCGCCGCGTCTCCTGGAGGACACTTTCCGCATCCTCCGGGGCGGGGTGAGCGCGGGCGGGCTCCATCTCCTCGCGGCGCTCGATGCGCTGAAGTTCCTGCTCCCGCCGGTGGATGCGTGGCTCAAGGAGCGCGGTCCCGAGGGAGCGGCCCTGCTGCGGGCCCACGCCGAGCGGCTCGACGCACGGGTGCGGTCGGGCGCCGTGCTCGAGGACGCGGTGCTCCTCGCGACCCTGCTCCTGCCGCTGCTGCGCTCCCCTCCGGCCTCGGCTCCGGCCGCGCCCGCGGACGGCGAGGACGCGCCGCCCTCGGTGCCTCCGGCGGTGGAGGATCTGCTTCAGGAATTGGTGCGCACCGCGAGGCTCCCGAGGCGGATCTCCGAGCGCTGCCGGATGATGCTCCTCGCGCAGGCCACGCTCTCCGGTCAGCGGCGCCGGCGCGGCGGCCTCGGAAGCTTCCGCCGCCATCCGCTCTTCCAGGAGGCGCTCACGGTGTTCGAGCTCTCGGTCGAGGCCACGGGAGAGCACCGGGAGGCGCTCGAGGCGTGGAAGGCTGGCGGCGCGCCGGTTCCACCCGCCGGAGGATCGCCGCCCGAAGGGGGCCGGCGCCGGCGGCGCAGGCGGAGGAGGGGGCCCCGCTCCGGTTCACCGCCAGGCTCCGGGGGAGGCGGGCCTGCGGCCTGACGCCGCGAGTCAACGCCTTGGAGTTGCGCTGAAACCCGTTCCGGGCAAATTGGAGCGTTCCCGGTGCTGAACCCCACCTACCTCGAGACCCCTGCTCCGCCTTATCCGCGCCCCGCGGCGGCCGCGCCGAGCGCGCTCGGCGAGGCGGAGCTGGGTGCGTTCCTCGACCTGCTCGCGGTGCGGCGAGAACGGCCCTCGCTTCCCTTCCTGCGGCGCTTGCAGCGGCGGTGCCTGACGACGGTCGCGTTCGAGAACCTCGACATTCACTGGCGGGTGCCGATCCCGTTCGGCGTCGAGCACGCCTGGGAGAAGGTCGTCCGCCGGCGTCGCGGCGGCTACTGCTACGAGCTCAACGGGCTCTTCGGCTGGGCCCTGCAGATGCTCGGGTTCGACGTGGCCCTGCTCTCGGGGAAGGTGTGGCGGAAGCCGACCCGGAGCTGGGGGCCGGAGTACGACCACCTGGCCTTGCACGTGCGGATCGACGGGGGCGACTACCTCACCGACGTGGGCTACGGAGACTCGTTCCGGACGCCTCTCCCGCTGCCCTCGGCGAGCCGGAGCGACGTGAGCGGGTCCTACCGGCTGTCCCCCGACGGCGGTGAGCTCCAGCTCGACCACGCGGCGGTGCCCGACCACTGGAGGCCGCTGTACCGGGTGTCGCTGCGGCCGCGGGCGATCTCGGAGTTCGTCGGGATGTTCCACTGGCACCAGACCAGTCCCGACTCGCCCTTCACCAACCACACCGTCTTCACCCTGGCGCGGCCCTGGGGTCGCACCACCGTGACCGAGCGGTACCGGATGGAGACCCGCGGCGCCCGCACGACCCGCCACCGCTACCCGAACCCCGACGCCTGGCTCCAGGAGCTACGCACCCGCTTCGGGGTGAAGGGCCCGCTCGGGCCTCCCGGGGGCTGACTCAATCGGGCACGTCGAGGCGCGAGGCACCGGCGCGGGCCCGGACCTCGTCGAGCGGGTCGTCGCTCTCGAAGGAGAGCACGTCCGCCGGTGCGACCGCTCCCTGGCCGAAGCGGCTGGCGATGGCGTCGAGCGCCCGGTTCAGCGCCTCCGAGCGCGGGGCCTGCTCGCCGAAGAGCGCGAGCTGGGCGTCCGCCGCCTGGTCGAGCTCCTGGGCCGACACCCCGGTCAGGCGCACCGCCCGGGGCGGGGGCGCGCGGTCGAGGAGCTCCAGGGCGGCGCGGTAGATCTCCTGGCCGTCGTCGGTGGGGCGCTCCAGGGTGCAGCGCCGCGTCTGGAGCGTGAAGTCGTCCAGCTTGAGCTTGAGCTGGACCACCCGGGTCCGGAGGGCGGCTCGCCGCAGGCGCCGGGCGACCCGGAGCGCCTGCGCGTGGAGACGGGGGCGGAGGAGCGCGGGGTCCGCCACGTCCTCCTCGAAGGTGTCCTCGGCGCCGATGCTCTTGCTGCCCCGGTCGGGGACGACCGGGCGGTCGTCGTCGCCGCGGGCCAGCGCCGCGAGGTGCGTCCCCAGGTCACCGAGGCGCGCGGTGAGCCAGCCCGCATCGCGCGCCGCGAGGTCGGCCACCTTCCGGAGCCCGAGCGCGTGGAGGCGCGCCTCGAGCTTCGGCCCCACGCCCCAGAGCCTGGAGACGGGAAGGGGGGCGAGGAAGGCGCGTGTCTCCTCGGGGAGGACCTCGCGCTGGCCATCGGGCTTGGCGAGGTCCGAGGCGATCTTCGCGACGAACTTGCACGAGGCGATGCCGGCCGAGGCGGGGAGCCGCACCTCGGCCGCGATCTCCTGGCGGAGCCTCCGCGCGATCTCCGCCGGCGCGCCGAACAGCCCCTGCGACGCGGTCACGTCGAGGAAGGCCTCGTCGAGCGACAGGGGCTCGATGAGCGGCGTGTAACGTTCGAGGATGGAGAAGACCTGCTCGCTCGCCTCGGCGTAGGCAGCGAAGCGTGGCGGGACGACCACCGCGGCCGGAGCGAGCACGAGGGCCCGGGCCATGGGGATGGCGCTCCGGACCCCGAAGGGCCGCACCTCGTAGCTGGCGGCGAGGACCACCCCGCGCCGGGGATGGCCGCCGACGATGACCGGCCGGCCGCGCAGCTCGGGGCGATCTCGCTGCTCCACGGACGCGTAGAAGGCGTCCATGTCCACGTGAAGGATGGCCCGCATGGCTCGATCAGGGCCCGGAATTCTACTCCGGGGGGCCCATCCTGCGCCGGCTCGGGGGCTGCTACGTGCCGAGCAGGGCGATGATCACCCGGCGGGCCGAGGCGATGTCCTCGGTCGGCCGCCCCGCGAGGAGATCGCAGATCCGGTCGGCGAGGTAGGCCCCCGGCGCCTCGTAGCCACCGAACAGCGAGTGCAGGGAGATCTCCATCCCGTCGGCGAGCTTGGTGATGCTCCGGAGCGAGGGGCTGAGCTGTCCCCGCTCGATCCGGCGCACGCTGTCCACCGCCAGCCCGGACCGCTCCGCGAGCGCGTGCTGGGTCAAGCCCCGGTCCTCGCGGAGATGACGGACGTAGGCTCCGAACCGTTGCGCCTGTTCCACCGTCGTTCCTCCTCGGAAGGACGGTAGGGGTGGCGCTCCGGGGCGTGGAGCCTTGACCGGCGCAGGGCCCGTGCCAGGCCCGGGTGTCGTTCAGTCGACGCCCGAGAGGCCCAGCGCGCCGAGGATGGAGCGAAGCTCGGGGGGCAGGGGGGCGCGCACGGTGAGAGGCAGGCCGGTCGCGGGGTGGGTGAGCCCGAGGCTCGCCGCGTGGAGGAAGAAGCGGCCGAGGCCGGGCTGGGCCCTCCCTCCGTAGGGCGTGTCCCCGAGCACCGGGGCTCCGATCGCCGCGAGGTGGGCGCGGATCTGGTGGAGCACGCCGGTGCAGATGCGCACCTCGAGCAGCGAGGCATCGCCGGCGCGGGAGAGGACACGGAACTCGCTCAGCGCCTCACGGCCGCCACCGGCCGGAGCCGGCTCGACGTGGTCTCCCCGGTGGCGGAGGGGAAGGTCGATCTCCCCGGCGTCGGCCACGGGCCCGGTCACCACCGCGAGGTAGCGCTTGTCCACCTTGCGGCTCGCGAACGCCTCGCGCACCGCGCGCCAGGCCGCGGGGGTCCGGGCGGCGAGGAGCACGCCCGAGGTGAGCGTGTCGAGGCGGTGCACGAGGCCGCCCTCGCGGGGATCGGCCGAGGCGCTCGCGCACTCGGGATGCCGGGCGACGAGGGCGTTGACCACCGTGCCCCGCTCGCCGGGCTCGAGCGGATGGCTGGGCATGCCGGCGGGCTTGTCGAGGGCGATGAGCTGGTCGTCGAGGTGCAGGACGTGGAGCGGGAGCTCGGGCTGGGGCACCGGGCGCGGATCGACGGACTCGAGCTTGACCTCCACCCGCGCCCCGGCCACGGTGCGATCGCCCTTGCGCGGAGCCCGGCCTCCGATGCGGACCGCCCCCTGCTCGAGGAGCTGCTTCACCCGTGCGCGGGGCAGCGCGAGCGCGGCGGCGAGCCACACGTCGATCCGCATCCCCGCGGCGTCGGCCGGGACCTCGAGGCTCCGGGAGGTGCTCACTCGGAGAGCGCCTCGGCGACCTCCTCCGCCGTCTGGAACCGCTCCGACGGCTCCTTCCGCAGGAGGCGATGCGCGATGCGGGCCAGGGCGGCGTCGGCCCCGGGGTTGATCGAGACGACCGGGGCGGCCTCGGTCTCGAGCACCTTCTGCCAGAGCTCGTGGGGGGTCCGGGCGTCGAACGGCGTCCGTCCGGTGAGCATCTCGTACAGGATGACGCCCAGGGAGTAGAGGTCGGCCCGTGCGTCGAGCCCCTCGCCCAGGATCTGCTCCGGCGCCATGTAGCGGAACGTCCCCACCAGCCGCCCGTCGGCGGTCACCGCACCATCGTCGGCGAGAAACTTGGCCAGCCCGAAGTCCATCAGCCGGACCAGCCGGTCCTCGTCCACCATCACGTTGCTGGGCTTGAGGTCGCGGTGCACGAGCCCGTGCCCGTGGATGTAGCTCAGGGCGCTGGCCAGCTGGGTCATGGCGTCCTTGAGGCGTCCGGTCCGCTCGGGTCGGTTGAGGGCGACCAGATCTGGAGGACGGGGTGGGGGCTCGGCGGCGGGGAGCTCGACCGGAGGCGCGTTCAGGTCCTCGGGCAGGCTCACGTCGCGCGACTCCTGGGTGTCCGGCTCGTCGGCCGCGTCGGCCAGCGCGCGGACGCTCTCCGGCCCGCTGGAATACGAGACCTCCTCGCTCGGGGGCTCCTCGGCGAAGGTGCTCAGGTTGAACGGAGCCGGTGCCCACTCTCCGGTGTCGGTGTCGTGCCAGGGGACGCTCGGCTCGTCGGGCTTCCGGGCGGCGGTAGGGCGGGGGGGCGCGCCGCTGAGGTCGAGCTCGAGATAGTTGCGCAGCGTCAGCCCCTCCACGAGCTCCATGGCGAGGTAGGGGTAGCCGTGGTGGACGCCGGTGTCGAACACCTTCACCACGTTGGGATGGGACAGCTCGGCCAGGGTCTCGAACTCGCGCGCCAGCCGGCGTGCCGCCCGCGGGTCGAGGGCGGGGCCGGTGGAGAGCAGCTTCAGGGCGACGGGTTCGCCCGTGCGGCGGTCGAGAGCGCGGTACACCGTCCCCGCGCCTCCACTGCCCAGCGTGTCGAGGACGCGGTAGGGACCGATGACCTTGGGTGGCATGCCGGAAGCGACGAAAATTGTAGGAAGCGCGTGAACCAGGGGTCAACGAACCGTGGCAGCTCGCCGTAGAGTCCGGGCCATGGCCCATGCCTCGCAGGAGGTCCCCGCGCCGCCGACGCCGAGGACGCTGTGCATCGACATCGGGGGAACGGGGCTCAAGGCGCTCATTCTGGACCGGGCGGCCGACCCGCTGACCGAGCGGGTGCGGGTGGAAACCCCCCGCCCGGCGAGCCCCCGGAGGGTCCTCCAGGCGATCCAGGCCCTGGTCGAGCCGCTGGGGAGCTTCGAGCGGGTGTCCGCGGGCTTCCCCGGGGTGGTGGTGGACGGCGTGACGCGGACCGCCCCCAACCTGCATCCGGACTGGGACGGCTACCCGCTCCAGCGGGCGCTCCGGGACCGCTTCCGCCGGCCGACCCGGGTCCTCAACGACGCCGGGATCCAGGGCTACGGGGTGGTGCAGGGGCACGGGGTGGAGATGCTCCTCACCTTCGGCACCGGGATGGGCTGCGCGCTCTTCACCGAGGGGGTGTACGTGCCCAACATCGAGCTGGCCCACCACCCGTTCCGCAAGAAGAAGACCTACGAGGATTACGTGGGGGCGAAGGCGCTGGACTCGGTCGGGAAGAAGCGCTGGAACCACCGGGTGGCCAAGGTGGTGGCGCAGGTGCTGCCGATCTTCAACCCTCGCCGCCTCTACCTGGGCGGCGGGAACGCGAAGCACATCGACGTGAAGCTGCCCCCCGAGGTGCACCTGGTCTCGAACGTCGCCGGGCTGCTGGGGGGGATTGCCCTCTGGAGGGACGAGGACGGCGCATGAGGCTGCGCGTGGACGCTCCGCCTCCGCTCGCCTACGGTGGGCCGCCGTGACGGCCGTGGAGCGCGACCCGCTGGAGCTGCAGATCCGCGAGCGACCGGTGCCTGCGCACGTGGGCATCATCATGGACGGGAACGGCCGCTGGGCGGAGGAGCGCGGGCTGCCGCGGCTCGAGGGCCACCGCGAGGGGAGCAACAGCGTCCGCGAGGTGACGCGCACCGCGCGGCGCATCGGCGTGCAGGCGCTCACCCTCTACGCATTCTCGGCCCAGAACTGGTCGCGCCCGGCGGACGAGGTGGCAGGACTGATGGACCTGCTCCGCGAGTACCTCGAGTCCGAGCGGCAGGAGATCCTCGAGAACGGCATCCGGCTCGAGGCGGTGGGCGAGCTGGACCGGCTGCCGCGGTTCGTGCGCGCGCCGCTGGAGGCAGTGCGGGAGGCGTCGGCCCGCAACCGGGGCATGGTCCTCACCCTCGCGCTGAGCTACGGAGGCCAGGAGGAGATCGTCGCCGCGGCGAACGTGCTGGTGCAGCGCGCGCGGGCGGGAACGCTCCGTCCGGGGCCGGTGGACGTGGAGACCTTCGCCTCGGCGCTGTGGACTGCGGGCCTGCCTCCGGTGGACCTGGTCATCCGCACCAGCGGCGAGACGCGGGTGAGCAACTTCATGCTCTGGCAGTCGGCCTACGCCGAGTTCATCTTCGTGGACACGCTGTGGCCCGAGTTCCGTGCTCGGCAATTCCTGGCAGCCGTGCTGGAGTACCAGCACCGCGAGCGCCGGTTCGGGCTCACCTCGGCACAGCTGCCCAAGTGAACGAGAAGAACCGAAACCTCGTCGTTCGGATCGTCACTGCGCTCGTGCTCCTCCCGGGGGTGCTAGCGCTGCTGGTGCTGGGTGGATGGTGGTGCGGGGTGCTGGTCTCGGTGGCTGCCGGGGCCTGCACGCTGGAGTACGGGTGGATCACCCAGCGGCGGCTGGGGACGCCGCAGATCGCGGCGGCGCTGGGCGCGGCACTGATGCCGCTCGGCGGCGTGGCGCGGCCGGAGGAGTTCACGGCCGTCGCGCTGTGGATCCTCGCCGGCGTCTTCTTCGTCGCGTCGGTGGATGGGCTGTTCTCGGAGGCGCGGGAGCAGGCACCGACGCGCACCGCGCACGCGGTCACGGGGTGCCTGTACGGCGGGCTGGGCCTGGCTCCCATCGCGGCGCTGCGGGTGGGACCGTCGGGGCTCCAGTGGGTCATCTCCGCGCTGGTCATCACCTGGGCCAACGACACCTGCGCGTACTTCGCTGGACGGCTGCTCGGGAGGCACAAGCTCCACCCCGCGGTGAGCCCGAACAAGACCTGGGAGGGCTTCGCGGGGGGCACCGTCGGATCGGTGGCGGGGATGTTCGTGGCCCGGGCGGTGGCCTTCCCTGCGCTCACCACGACGGATTGCGTCGCGCTGGGGTTGCTGGGGGCCGTCCTGGGGCCGCTGGGGGACCTCTCCGAGTCGGTGCTCAAGCGTGCGTACGGAGTGAAGGACTCGGGCACGCTGATCCCGGGGCATGGCGGGCTGCTCGACCGGGTGGATGCCCTGCTGTTCAACGCTCCGGCGGTGTATCTGTACGCGGTTGCGCTTCGCGGACTCCTGGGCGATCGGTAGGCGGGGCGCGTTGTGACAGGGGCGGTCGGCGGTTAACGTCGGGTCCCAACGATGGAAATCCAGAACCTGCTTGCCTTCGTGCTCCTGCTGGGGGCGCTCGTCTTCGTCCACGAGCTGGGGCACTTCCTCTTCGCGAA
>Ga0335077_10006705_pt1 | contig 14236 bp, 9 predicted proteins | sample Lox_Sample_31_FD_207151 | JGI IMG/M metagenome (GOLD analysis project Ga0335077, IMG submission 207151) | Soil microbial communities from Loxahatchee National Wildlife Refuge, Florida, United States - Lox_Sample_3.1 | ecosystem: Environmental > Terrestrial > Soil > Wetlands | place: USA: Florida...
CGAAGAAAAAATTGACGGGACGCGCTGCCTTCAAGGAGTTGAACAAAAAACAGACGGAGGCGATGGAATTGGCGCGAATTAATTCCCGGCCGGTTGGCGAGCGCGACTTGACCCGCGCGGACAAACTTGAAGCTGATCCATTGGTGAAATTTTCGATCCTCGATTCACTGGCCAACGTTTTGTGTCCGGCCTGCAAGCTTTGGAATACCGGCCATGGCGCGAACATGATGCGCGAGGCCGTGAGCCTTATGGGCGGCTATGGCATTACAGAGGATTGTCCGGGATTCCTTGGCCAGAAATGGATGGACGCTCAACTCGAAGCCACCTACGAGGGACCGGAGGCGGTGCAGCGTTTGCAACTTTCGATCACGATGACCAATGAGTTGTTCCTGACTCAATTCGAGAATTGGGTTGCCGAGATGCGCCGCATTGCTTCCGACCGACCCGGCACCGGCGCCTGCACGCTGGCCACCGCCATGCAACTCTGGCTCTGGACGCTCAAGCATGTTCAGGTCGCCACCGATGCCGACGGCGCGAAACTTTATCACAAATCACGCCAAGGCGTGACGTTCGCGCTGGCTGACGCCCTTAGCTGGCTGCTTGCCGCGCGGCAATTCATTCTGGATATTGTCGAGTTGGACACCAAAGGCGTGGAAAATTCTGCGCTCGCTGAAAGTCTGGCCGGCACAGTTTCGTTCTTTACCGACCTTTGTCATGTGCAAACGGCGCGCGCGGCTGGCGAAACGGGCCGGATTTGCGCCGAGATTGTCCACGGCTACAACCGGCATCCGGCCTGGGACGAAACCAGTTGCCACGCCTGCTATTGCGCCGAGGAATTGGAAACTCTTGAAGGCATTATTCCTGGCATTGATGGTTCGGCGCGTGCTTATTCGGATATCTATAAAAGCGGCGAGCCGCATCCATTGAAAGCCGGTCCTTGCGTAAGATTTGCCGGCTTGGAAGCGTTTGTCCGGTTGCGTGCGAAGCTCGACGGCTGTCTCACCGGCTGTCGCCTCGCCAAAGACCGCGCCGCCGAGGCGTTGACGAAAGTAATGACGCGTGAGGCATTGGATTATCCGATCTAGAATCAGGTAAAGACATCAAGACGCAAAGAAGTTTGGTTTTAACAATCCGTTGTGAAAATGGTTTCACAACCAACGAAAGGTGACGTGTTATGAAAGCGAAACGAGTAGATACCTGGGCGGCTGCACTCAAGGACAAACCTGGAGCGCTGGCAGCCAAGCTTAAGGCGCTATCGGCGGCGGGCGCGAACCTCGAGTTCGTCATCGCGCGGCGATCGCCGGAAAAACGCGGTACGGGGGTTGTGTTCGCCACGCCCATCAAGAGCGCAAAACAATCCCGGGCGGCCGGTGCGGCCGGGTTCAAAAAAACCAGAAGCCAGCACACGGTGAGAGTTGAGGGCGTTAACAAACGTGGTCAAGGCGCGCGGCTCGCCCAGGTATTGGCCGACAAAGGTCTGAACCTGCGCGGGCTGTCGGCGGCGGCTATTGGAAATAAATTCGTCTGCCATATCGCCGTGGACACGGAAGCCGACGCCAACAAGGCGGTGCGGATTCTCCGCAGTTTGTAGGTCAAGGCCATGGGAGTTGCTGAAACTTTGAGCGAAGCTGCCGCCGTGGTTCAGCGCCAACGCATGGACGCGGACATTGTTTGTGTCGGCTTCGGCCCGGCCACGGCGGGATTCCTGACAACGTTGTCCAAACAACTCGTCAATGCTGACGGCACCCCCGCCGTCGAAAGCGTCGCCGTGCCGGGACTGCCACCACAAGTGCTTTGCTACGAACGCGCAGATGACATCGGCTTCGGTGTTTCCGGCGTGGTCACGAAGGCACGGGCTTTGCGGACAACGTTTCCCGAGCTTGACCGGGCGCAGATTCCAATGGCCACGCCAGTCACTGAGGAAAGGGTTCTTTATTTGCTCGATCCGATCGGCGCGAGTCGTCGTTCAATGACGTTGCGGGCAGCTGATGCCGCGGTTCGCGCCTTCAAATGGATGCTGCCGTTCGAGCAGCATGCGCTGAAACTGCCGTGGACACCTTCCTTTCTGCACAAACGCGGCGGAATGGTGCTTTCAATTGGCCAATTTTTGCAATGGGTTGGGGCACAGGTGCAAAGCGCGGGTACAGTCCAAATCTGGCCCGGCATGCCCGTTTCGCAGGCGCTTATCGAGGACAATAAAGTCGTTGGTGTCCGTCTGCTCGACCAAGGCGTGGACAAACAGGGTCGGCCCGCCGAAGGTTTCACGCCCGGGATGAATGTTCACGCCGCGCTTACCGTTGTCGGTGATGGTCCAATCGGTCCGGTCGGCCAACAACTCAATGCGCACTTCGGCATGCCACAAGGCCATCATAAACGCGATTGGGCCGTGGGCATGAAATTCGTGGTGGACCTGCCGGAAGACACCGGGCTCAAACCCGGCACAGTGCTGCACACGTTCGGTTATCCCGAGCCGGAGATTTTCGGGTTTCTCTATGTGCATCCTAATCGCGTGGCGTCACTTGGTATTTTTGTGCCGTCGTGGTTCAACAACCCGGTGCGCACCGCCTACCGCTACATCCAGCATTGGATGCTGCATCCGTATCTCTGGCGTTACCTCAAAGGTGGCAAACTCCGTTCATGGGGCGCAAAAACACTCGGCGAATCGGGCAAACGTGGCGAACCACATCTCGTCGGCGACGGTTATGCCTGTATCGGTGAAGGCAGTGGCAGCACGAACGTGCTTACCGGCTCCGGCGTGGACGAAGCTTGGGCCACCGGCACCCAACTCGCTGAGGCCGTGCTCGAATTGCTCAAGGCGAAAAGACCGTTCACGAAGCAAAACCTTGAAGAAACCTATGTAAAGCGTCGTCGGGCAAGTTGGGTGGAAGGCGAGGCACGAGTGGCCGAAAAGTCTCGTGACGGTTTTCAGAAGGATGTTGTGCGCGGACTGATGGGCATGGCGCTGGCAGGTTTGACGAACGGGAAATTTACGCTCGGCGGCGAACCGCTTCAGCCGTGGAAGAGGATTCCGTCTATTGAAGAATATTATCACGACCGTATCACTCCAGACGAAATCGCCAAATTAAGCGAAACCTGCAAGGCAAAAAGTGTCCCGCTCCATGGCGCGTTAATGGACAAAGTCGGCTGGCCGGCAATTCCTTTCGATGGCCAATTGCTGGTGTCGCATCAGGATGCGCTGCTCATGGGCGGCAAAGTCCAGGCGCCATCAGGTTATGCCGACCACGTTGTGTTCCTGTATCCGGAGCTTTGCGAAAGATGCGGTACGAAAATCTGCATTGAAATGTGCAGCGGCCAGGCCATCACGCCGGGCGAAAACAGCGTGCCAAATTTCGACCGCGAAAAATGCGTCCATTGCGGTGCATGCCTGTGGAATTGTGCGCAGTCGCTCCCCTACGACTCCGAGCGTGGCAACATCGCCTTCCGCGCCGGCACCGGCGGCTTGCACTCGGCGGAGAATTGAAATAAACGTTTAGCTCCTGTGCAATTTGACCGCACGACTCTGGAACCACATTTCACGGCCTCAAATAAGCCGCAATCTTTTCGCTTGGTTGAATTAAAGCCGTAACTACAATTTCCCATTCATTGCAATGACACATACGCAACATCCCGTTGAAATTCTGCGCTTCAACACCTGCGGTTCGGTAGACGACGGCAAGTCCACACTCATTGGCCGCTTGCTTTATGATTCCAAGAATTTAATGGAGGACCAGCTTGAGGCGCTGGAACGCTCCGCCGACATCACCGGTGGCGGCCAGATTAATCTGGCCAACCTTACCGATGGCCTTCGCGTGGAACGCGAACAGGGCATCACGATTGACGTGGCGTACCGTTACTTCGCCACGCCCCGACGCAAGTTCATTGTTGCCGATACGCCCGGCCACGTTCAATACACCCGCAACATGGTTACCGGCGCTTCCACCGCCAACCTGTCCGTCGTACTCGTGGATGCGCGCCAGGGTGTGACCGAACAAACCCGGCGTCATACTTATCTGGCCGCGCTGCTCGGCATTCCGCACCTCGTTATCGCCGTCAATAAAATGGATCTGGTGGATTGGAGCGAGGATCGCTTCCTGGAAATCCGCGATGAGATTGAGGCTTTTATTCCCAGGCTGGACATTTTTCGCGATGTGAAATTCGTCCCCCTCAGCGCGCTCAACGGCGACAACGTTGTCGGGCCTTCCCAAAACATGCCGTGGTATCAAGGCCCGGCATTGTTGAGCCACTTGGAAACAGTCCACATCGCCAGCGACTGGAACCTCAATGCACTCCGGTTTCCGGTGCAATGGGTGAATCGTCCGAACAATCCCCGTGATCCGCGTCTGCATGATTTTCGCGGTTTGAGCGGGCAAGTTGCCGGCGGCATCATTCGCAGGGATCAATCGGTCATTGCGCTGCCCGCCGGTTTGAAAAGCACCGTCAAGGATATTTGGACCTACGACGGCCCGCTGGCAGAAGCGTTTTGCCCACAATCGGTCACGCTGTGCCTCGCGGACGACATTGATGTAAGCCGTGGTGATATGATTGTGGGGCTGGAAAATCTGCCCGGCTGCGGCACGGATTTGCACGCGCGCGTGTGCTGGATGCATCAGCAGTCATTGCAATCGGGCAAAAAGCTTTTCCTCAAACACGCCACCCAAACCGTGCAAGCCGTCGTCACCGGGCTGGAAAGCCGCATCAACATGGCCACCTTTGAAGCGGAGCCGGAACCGCCGGCACTGGCCATAAACGACATCGGCGTCATTCGCCTGAAAATTTCCAAGCCGATTGTGTTCGACGGTTACAGGACAAACCGGCTGACCGGTTCGTTCATTTTGATTGAGCAAGGCACGAATACCACCGTCGCCGCTGGCATGTTGTCCGCGCCGACCGTGGCCGTGAAACCCGAATACACCGATTTCGCCATTTGAGCGGAAAGACCGCGCACCAAAAGAGTTGACGATACCGGCGTTTCGATGAATGCTTTCGCCCGACGGGAATAATGAAGGCAAACTTTTGGAGTTCGGTTTCGCCACGCCGACGCAAACTGCTTTATTGGATACTCGGCCTGCTGCTTTTCTATACCATCCTGGGCTTCTTTATCTTGCCGCCGATTGTCCGCGCCGTCGCCGTCAAACAATTGTCCCGGCAACTCGATCGCGAAGTTTCCATTCAGAAAATCAAAATCAATCCGTTCGCGCTTTCGACAACCGTGCGCGGGCTGCTCATCAAGGACAAGGACGGTCAGCCGTTCATTTCGTGGGATGAGGTTTATGTAAACCTCCAACTCTCGTCGTTCCTCGGCCATCCTTGGGTTTTCAAGGAAATCAGCGTGACCAAACCCTATGCTCGTGTGCAAATCAACAAGGATTACACTCTGAATTTCTCCGATCTGGTCGCCAAATTCTCGACGAACGCGCCTGCCGCCGCGTCCGCAACGCCACCCAAGCCGCTCGCGCTGCGCATTGGCCGGTTGCAAATCACTGGCGCCTCGGCCTCGTTCACCGACTTCACCACCCGCGAGCCGTTTAAACGCATCATCGGTCCGCTCGATGTGACCCTGCAAAATTTCCGCACCAACCCGGACAACAAAAATCCTTACGCCTTTGCCGGCACGACCGACGCGGGCGAGAGGTTTGCCTGGAAGGGATTTTTCTACCTGGACCCGCTCCGCTCTCAGGGTGAATTGATGCTCGACAATCTCACGCTGAACAAATACGCGCCGTTGTATCAGGATTTTGTGCACTTTAAAATCCGCAGCGGCGAGGTCGGGGTAAAGGCGGATTACCGGTTTGAACTCAGCGCCAGCAACCGTGTTGCGGCGGTCACCAACACCGCTTTTTTCCTGCGCAATTTCAGACTCGCCGGCCCGGCCGGAACCAACAACATGGTCGAACTGGCGCACTTTGCCGTGACCGGCGCAAGCGTTGATCTCGAAGCGCGACAGGCCGAAGTGAATTCGGTCTCCGCCAGCGGCGCAAAATTGTTTTTGCAGCGCAACAAGAGCAACATCATCAACGTCGTCGAGGCCGCCAAACCCGTCGAGACCGCGGCCAATGCACCAGGCGGCATTTTGCTGTTGCTGCGCTCGGTTACGAACGCCGTCGCCCTGCTGCTCAACAGCACGAACCAATGGGACGCCACCGTCCACAACGTAAATTTCACCAACTGCGCATTGCACCTCGAGGACCTGGTGAACTTGCGTCCGGCAAGACTGGATTTGAACGACATCGCGTTCACAGCCAAAAACATTTCCAACCTGCCGCACACGAATCTGACCGCCGACCTCTCCTTGCGCTGGAACACGAACGGCGCCATTAACACGGAAGTCGCCGCTTCCTTTTCGCCGCCGACCGCCGACATCCGCCTGGCGCTCTCCAACCTTGATCTCGGCACGCTCGATCCCTATCTCGAATCCAAACTGAATCTCTTCATTCTCGGCAGCCGGCTTGGTCTTGACGGTGAAATTCATTTGCGCACGCCGCAAAACGAACTGCCACAGGTCACGTTTCAGGGCGACGCGCGACTCGACGATTTCCGCACCGTGGACGGTGTCCTGGCCCAGGATCTGTTAAAATGGGATTCGCTGAACTTCAACGGCATTGATGCGAATCTAAATCCCCAATCTGTGGCCATAAAGGAAATCGTGTTGAGCAACGCTTACGCCCGCATCGTCGTTGAAACCAATCACACCATCAATTTGCTGACGGCCTTGCGGCCGGCTGAAACTAATGCGCTCGCCGCCACCAATGTTATCATCGTTGCCAAAAATTCCACCGCCAGGAATTCGGTCACTGCGCCGCCGCCGAAGATTTCCGTTGATAAAATTGTTTTCTCCCATGCCACCGTCGGTTTCGACGATCGCTCGGTCACGCCCAATGTTCATCTAACGATTCAACACCTGAACGGAACGATTGCGGGCATTTCCTCCGAGAAACTTCAGCACGCCGACGTGAACCTGCACGCGGCCGTGGACGGCATCGGCCCGGTGGACATCACCGGCCAAATCAACCCGTTCAGCGGGACCGAGACCAACCATTTGCAGGTTCTAGTGAAGGATGTGGACCTAACGCCGGTAAGCCCCTACGCGGCCAAATTCGCGGGTTTCCGCATCGCCATGGGAAAATTGAACCTGGACCTCGTTTACAATCTGGTGGGGCCGGAATTGCGGTCGAAAAATGTCATCACGCTGAACCAGTTCACCTTTGGTGAAAGGGTGAACAGCCCCGACGCGACGCATCTGCCCGTGCGATTGGCGGTCGCGATTCTCAAAGACCGTGATGGGAAAATTGTCTTGGACGTGCCGGTGGACGGCAGCCTCAATGACCCGAAATTCCACATCGGCAAGGTTGTCACCCGTGCCATCGTGAATATCCTGACCAAAGTCGCCACGTCTCCATTCTCGCTGCTCGGCGCCGCCTTCGGGGGCGGTGAAGAACTGAGTTACGAGGATTTCGCGCCCGGCAGCGCGGAGCTGACACCCGCCGACAAACAAAAACTCGATACGCTGGTCAAAGGACTTTATGCGCACCCGGGAGTAAACCTGGAAATTTCCGGCAGTGACGATCTGGCCGCCGACCACGACGGCTTGCAGCGTGTTTTTTTGGAGAAACAGCTTGAGGCTAGGAAATGGCTGTCGCTTCGCAAATCCCAGCGGGCAACCGTGCCGCCCGAGGAAATTACTTTGACTCCGAAAGAACACGCGGATTTGGTGAAAAAACTTTATAATGAAGCGTGGGCTGATGGCAAAATCACGCCCGCCTTGCTGGCCGCAAATACCAACCTGGCCATCCTCGCCGCGCAAATCCAACCGCGATCGCCGCGCTTTGAAAAAGGCGCCACGATTCTGATGAAAGGCTTGCAGTCACCAGCACAACCGTCCTCCGGTACCATTGCCACCGCGCCCCGGCCATCCAATTTCACGCCACCAGCCGATCCGATGGAGACTTTATTACTGGCAACGATTCCCGTCACCGAGAATGACTTTGAGGCGCTGGCATCCGACCGTGCCAAGGCCGTGCGCGCTTACATTCTGGCGACGGGCAAAGTGGAGGCTTCGCGGCTTTTCCTGGCGGAAAATCAGACCGGTGGTGTGCGCAGTGACGGCAGTCGCGCTTATTTGCAGTTCAGGTAACTGACATTTACATGGCGAAAATGGCGCGGACGATTTTTCCCCCACCAAAAATCCAAATCGCTGCCGCCAGCGCAATGTAGGGTCCGTACGGCATGCGCGATGACCATTCGCGCCGCCGCATGATGATGAGCGTAATGCCCACCGCCGCGCCAATCATTGAGCTGAGCATCAATGAAAACACCACGCCTTGCCAGCCGATGAAGGCGCCGATGGCGCCCATGAATTTCACGTCGCCCAAGCCCATCGCCTCGCGTGGCAGTACAATCTCCGCACTGACCGCCTCCAAATACGGCACCTCATCGGGATTGATTCGTTCCCCGCCGATTTCCAGCCAGCCTGACCGAAGGGCGAGCCGTACTCTCACGTCCTTGTAACCACGGTTCACAAGTTCCACCGTCCGCGCCCGCAGCGCAATCACGTCCGACTGGCGGTAGAATAATTCGTCGTAGGGAATCTCGCGGTCGGGCAGATGCACGGATGTTTCGGTGAAAACGATTTTCGTCTCCAACGGCAATTTCACCCGCTGCCGACCGAACAATAATTTTCCCAGCCGCAGAATCGCGTAGATAATTCCCGCCCCGGCGCCAAGGCCGAGCACACTTTGCCACATCCCGGCGGTCAGCGTGTGAACATCGTGCAACGACGGAACCAAAAACGATGCGATGAGCCCGCCGGCCATGCCGCCGTATGTGATTTCGTCAGGGATGATGAAATGCTCGAAATCAATAAATGTGGCCACAATCAGGCCACCCAGAAAGACGGCATAAACGATAGCGATGACCGGCGACGCTCCGCCGAAAGCAAGCCAGCAGCTTAAAAACGCCAGCCCCGTCAGCAGCTCGACGATGAAATAGCGCGGTGAAATGGGCGCGCCGCAATTCTTGCACCGACCGTGCAGTGCCAGCCACGTCACCAGCGGGACATTCAGATACCACGGGATGGAGTATTGGCAGTGGGGACAATGCGACGGCGGCGTGACGATGCTCATCCCCAGCGGCAGCCGGTAAATGCAAACATTCAGAAAACTGCCGACGATGCAGCCGAATACGAAGAAAACCAACGACCAAAAATGGAAGGGCACCAACTCCCAGTTGTGCGCGTCGAAGATTGGTTCAATGCCCATAGATGTTTTGTTCCAGCGCCCGGCGCATCACGCCGAGCGGCGCGGGTTTGCCCGTCCAGATTTCAAACGCCTTGGCGCCTTGGTGCAGCAACATGCCAAGGCCATTGGCCGTTTTACTCCCGGCCTTTTTGGCGGCTCTCAGCAGCGGGGTTTCCGCCGGGCGATAAATCATGTCATAAACCGAGCGCGCCTGGTTCAAGGAAAATTGTTTTCCGTCGAACGGCAACTTATCGCCCGGTTTTAAACCAAGCGTTGTGGCATTGATCAGCAAATCCACGCTTGATTTCGGATAACCTACCGTAAGGCGTGTGGATGAAAATTGCTCTCTGATTTCAGCCGCCACAGCTTCAGCCTTGCTCCTCGTGCGGTTAATGAGGAAGAGTTCCGCGGCCTTTTCCGCCGCGAGCCTTAACGCCGCCGTCCGCCCCGCCCCACCGGCACCGAGCAAGAGCACCTTGGCTCCGGGCAATTCCATTTTCAAATCCTCCCGCAACGCGGTAGCAATCGCATCGGCGTCCGTGTTGAAACCGACCGCGCGAATTTTGTTTGGAATTCCGCCTTCAGGCGGCTGGGTGGTTTTGGATTCTCCGCCTAAGGGCGGAACTCCAAACTCGCGCAACGGCAACCATTCGTTTCTCGTGTCACACCCCTCAAAATGGATGGTGTTGACCGCGCCCCATTTTTTTGCCGATTGATCGAGCGCGTCCACCAGTTTGAGGGCCAGCAGCTTGTGCGGCACGGTGAGGTTGAGACCCACAAAGCCCATTACCCGTGCGCCTTCAATCGCGGCACGCAAATCACTGGGATGCACTTCAAAGGCGAGATACCGCCAATTCAGGCCGAGCGCGGCAAACGCAGCGTTGTGCATGGCCGGCGACGCGGAATGGCGGATGGGAAAGCCATAGACCGCACACAGGCGTGTTGCGGCATTGATGTCGGATTGTCCCAGTTGAGGCACGGGAAATTTATAAGCGGCAAACCCGCGAGTTCAAAGCGCAATTTGATTTTTTGTCGCCTCTTGATGGCATTCGTGTTAACTTTGTCATTCGTGGCCGACACAACTCTGACCGATAAGACCCGCGCGTTTCTCACCTCCGCCGGCTGGGACAGTGCCACCGTCGAGCCACTGACCGGAGATGCCTCCACCCGGAAATACTTTCGTCTGCACAAAGACAGGCAAAGCGCAGTTCTCATGAATGCCTCACAGGCGCTGGCCACCGTTGCACCGTTCGTCCGGATTGACCAACATCTGCTTCGGCTCGGCTTCAGCGTGCCGGCCATTCTGGCCCGGGACGAGGCGAACGGCCTTCTGTTGTTGGAAGATTTTGGAGACGCCACTTTCGCGCGTTTGCTGGATGACGCGGCCGAACCGGACAAGCTTTTCACTGCGGCAACCGATGTTTTGATTGCTCTCCACAAGCATCCGCAAGCCATCCCACCTCGCCTGCGCGCATATCATCCGCAAAAAATGCTGGAAGACGTCGAACTGTTCCTGAACTGTTGCACGCCGGGAATTTCCGAAACCGGCCGGGCTGAATTTCGAAAGGTCTGGCGTGAAGTATTGCCTGTGGCGCACCAGGTGCCCGCTTCATTGCTATTGCGCGATTGTCACGTGGCCAATCTGATGCTGCTGCCGGATCGCGTCGGCATCCGGCAGGTCGGGCTGCTGGATTTTCAGGACGCATATCAAGGCCCGATCACCTACGATTTGGTGTCGCTGCTCGAAGATGCCAGGCACGACGTTCCTGAAGATTTGCAGGAAAAAATGGTGTCGCGTTATCTCGGGCAATTCCCGGCACTCGACCGGAACACGTTTGAAACGTCCATGGCTATTCTGGCAGCCCTGCGGCACACGCGCATCCTGGCCATTTTTGAACGATTGAGCCGTCGCGAAGAGAAACACGATTACGAGCAACTTCATTCCCCGCGCGTGGAGCGGCTGTTGCAAAGAGCTTTGCGTCATCCCATGCTGGCCGGGATGAAACGATGGTTCGATCAATATGCGCGGTAAAATTAAAAAGGCGATGGTCCTGGCCGCTGGCTACGGCACGCGGCTGAAACCCTTGACCGACCGCCTGCCCAAACCGCTGGTGCCCGTCGCGGGCAAGCCGATGATTCAATACGCGCTGGACAAGCTGCAAGCCTACGGCATTGAGGAAGTCGTCATCAATGTCTCCCATCTCAAGGAACAACTGACCGCCTGGCTGGCCGGGTGCAAAAACCTGACTGTCAGATTGTCCGAGGAAACCGAACCGCTCGAAACCGGCGGCGGACTGAAAAAGGCGCTGCCGCTCTTGCGGAACGAACCTGTGTTTGTCGTCAACAGCGACATCATTTGGACGGATAAAGGTGAAAGTGCACTGGAGCGGTTGGCGCGACACTGGGACGATGCAAAAATGGATTTCCTGCTGCTCGTGCAACCCAAGGCCAAAGCCGTTGGTTACGACAAAGGCGAAGACCATCTTTTCGTCAAACACGAAAACACGATTGACTGGAACGAACGAGACGCGCCGTACATCATCGCTGGCATCGGGATTTTTCACCCGCGCGTTCTGCGCAATGCACCCGCGGGAAAATTCTCCGTGAAAATTCTCTGGCATCAGGCGCTCGCACAAAACCGGCTTTTCTGCCTGCCGCATCATGGCCGCTGGTTCCAAACCGGCACGCTGGCGGATATTGAAAATTTTGAAAGACAAACGGTAACGCGATCTGGAATCGTAAGACATTTTTTAAAGCTTGAAGCAAAACGTTCTGTCTATTCCGACAGAAAGGATGAAATTTTATCTTGGTGTAATCTTTCGGATGATGAAGTAATTGTAAAAGCCAAGGATTTTGCCCAACTACGGAATGATACTAATCCAGCATTAGTTTATACCGTCGGCATAAAAAATGACGAGCGATATAAAAAAATCGCTTTTTGGACGCGGGAGCGAATTAAATGCGAGGAAATTTATTCATTAGGAATTTCGTCGCAGATACGTGCCGATTTAGATGCAACAAATGGCAATTTGTTTGAGTTCGCGCGAAATCATGCCGACAAGTATTCTGAATTCCGACCCCTTGAAGCACTTTGTGAGACGTGCAAAGTTGTAATCCTTGTTGCCCATTGCACTTCGGGGAAGAAAGGAAAGTATGAAGCAGTTGATGGCGCCCATCGTTTGGTTGCGCTTTGTCGCGCAGGAATCCCCGAAGCGGATGCGTTTGTCGCTCACATGAAATGACCCGCTTCTACATTGCCGAGCCCATTGGGCTTAATAAACTGTGCGGGTGAAATCCAAAGGCGCGGTTTATCTGGTCGGAGCCGGGCCGGGCGACGCGGGCTTGCTCACGTTGCGCGGCGCGGAATTGCTCCGCCGCGCCGACGTGGTGCTCTACGACGCGCTCGTGAACCCGGAATTGCTCCGCCTCGCGCCGCCATCCGCCGAACTCATCGCCCGCGGCAAAAATATGAAGATGCCGCAGGAGGAAATCACCGCGTTGCTGATTGACCGGGCGCGCGAAGGCAAATGCGTCGTGCGGCTCAAGGGCGGCGATCCCTACATTTTTGGCCGGGGCGGCGAGGAGGCCGAGGCACTGGCGGCGGCAAACATTCCCTTTGAAGTTGTGCCCGGCGTTTCGTCCATCGTGGCCGCGCCGAATTACGCCGGCATTCCCCTCACCCATCGCGAGCATTGCTCCAGTTTCACCGTATTTACCGGCCACAGCGATTCGGCGGACGCGGCCACGGCGCTGCGTTACGAACAAATCGCCAAAATTCCCGGCACGAAAATTGTGCTCATGGGCACGGACAATCTGGAGGACTGGACGAAATCGCTCATCGCGCAAGGCATGTCCGCCGAGACACCGGTGGCCATTGTTCAATGGGGAACGCTGGGAAAACAAAAGTCGGTGGCTGGCACGCTAGCCACGATTGCAACGCTCGCGGCGAAGGAAAAGATTGTTCCGCCCGCGCTCACAATTATCGGCGATGTCGTGAAGCTTCGGAAAAAATTGAACTGGTTCGAACAACGCCCCTTGTTCGGCCAGCGCATCGTCGTCACCCGCGCGCGGACGCAGGCGGCTGATTTCACGCGCCGATTGACTGAATTGGGTGCGGAGGTGCTGGAAATTCCGGCCATCAAGACCGTGCCGACATCCAACAAACAGGATATAGTGGACGTGCTGTTGGCGTTGAATGCCTATGATTGGCTGGTGTTTACCAGCGTCAACGGCGTGACGGCGTTTTTCGATTTTTTCTTCAAACGATTCCATGACCTGCGTGATCTGGGCGGCGCGCGCATCGCGGCAGTCGGCCCGGCTACGGCGGCGAAATTGCGCGAACTGCATTTGCAGGTGGACTTGATGCCCGACGAGGCACTCGGCGCAAAAATCGCCGGCGCGCTGGCCAAATTTGAAAGCGTCGAAAATCTGAAAATCTGTCTCCTGCGCGGCGGAAAAGCGAACCCCGACCTGACCCGCGAACTGGAAGATCTGAGCGCGATTGTGGATGACATTGCGATCTACCACACTGTCGCCGAGACGGAGGATTTCTCCGGCGTAGGTGCTGATTTGCTGGAACACGGCGCTGACTGGATTACGTTTACGAGCGGCTCAACCGTCGAACATTTCCATGTGCGTTTTAATTTGCCCAAGCTGTTAAAAAAATTCCCTCAAATCAAGTTGGCATCCATCGGCCCGGAAACGAGCAAGGCCATCCGCACACTGGGATTGACTCCGGCGCTCGAAGCCAGAGAACACACCACGGACGGCCTGATAAGGGAATTGCTTCGCGCCGTGAAAGAGTGAGTCCCGTCAGGGGAGCGGCAAAAAAAGTTGGTTTATCACTCACCGTCCTAGCTGAATTGGCCACGCCGTGCTTTCATAAATTGGTAATCCCGCCAGATCAATGCAAGGATGGCTAAATCAAGCAGGCTGAGGAAAGCCAGTCCAATCGAATGAGTGTGACTGAACCGATACACCTGGTAGCATAGAAAAAGACCGAG
>Ga0335077_10006706_pt1 | contig 14235 bp, 14 predicted proteins | sample Lox_Sample_31_FD_207151 | JGI IMG/M metagenome (GOLD analysis project Ga0335077, IMG submission 207151) | Soil microbial communities from Loxahatchee National Wildlife Refuge, Florida, United States - Lox_Sample_3.1 | ecosystem: Environmental > Terrestrial > Soil > Wetlands | place: USA...
GCGTGCCGCTGGCGGTCAGCGTGCCGGAGGCCTTGAGGGTGATGGAGCCGGCGTCCAGGGTGATCGAGGTGGCCTTCAGCTGCATCTCGCCCCCCGCCTGGCGCAGCACTATTGAGGGCCCGCCGGAGATCTCGAGGGTGATCTCGTTGTTGACGTCGTCCAGCCGCAGCCGGTGCCCGGCGCTGGTATGGACCTCTACTCCGAGCGACCCCCGGGTGTCGTCGAGCAGCACCTCGTGGCCGGCCTTGGTCCGCAGTGTCTTCGGGTTGGCGTCGGCGGTGCGCGCACGGGGCGGCTTGTCCTTGCCGTTGTAGAGGCCGCCGATGATCACGGGCAGGCGCAGATCGCCGTGGATGAACGCGACCAGCACCTCGTCCTCCGGCTCCGGGAACCAGGTGCTGCCGTAGCCGTTGCCGGCGAGCACGTTGGCCACCCGGCACCAGTCGCTCACCTCGGTCGAGTCGAACCAGGGCAGCCGCACCCGCACGCGGCCCTCCCGCTCCGGGTCATCGATCGCGGCGACCAGCGCCTCGGCGACGCCGTAGAAACGGCGGTCGGCGGACATGGCGCGTGCAGCTCTGGCGCTCACGGGCTCCTCCTCGCTGCCCCGGCCCGCCCGGCTACGGGCACGGGCCTTCGACGGGACGGTCGACGTCGAAGCTGGTGGTGAAGCCACTAGCCCCGAGTGTGTGGGTGACCTTGACGACGTGGTAGCGGCCGTTGAACCGGCAGCCGACACCGGCGATCTCGACGGTGTCGTCGGGGCGCAGGTCGGGCAGCCCGACTATCTGCCCGCTGCCCTTGGTGTAGGCGTTGGCGCGCTCCATCAGCAGGCTGGTCGCCAGCCGCCGCGCCTCTTCCAGCGACAGCACCGGGGCGTCGTAGATGAACTTGCGCGCCTTCGGGCCGGCCTTGGCGGGGCCGCTGCGGCCGCCTGCGGCGCTGGCCGGCAGGTCGCTGGCATGGGCGGTGTAGACGATCGGCTCCTTGGTACGCGGGTCCCAGCCGCGGACGGTCACCTCCGAGAACTGGCCGGTGGTGCTGAGCCGCGGGGTGAAGCTGGTCAGGTTGACCCCCCATTCGAACCGGTAGACGGTCAGGGAGCGGGCGTCGCGGCCATCGCGGCGGGGGGTGAAGTGGAGCACTTCCTCACGGGAGGACCCATCGAGCTCGATGAAGAACTCGAAGTCGATGCGCTTGGCCCGCTCCATGAGGAACAGGGCATCGTCCTGCTTCTGCACGACCAGCGGATGCCGTGGGCCGGTTGTGTCGGCCACGGCGCGCATCCCCCAGCGCCCGGCGATCTCCTGGGCGATCTCGCCGTCCGTCTTGTTCTCGTACCGCTTGCGCTCCCCGTCGGCGGGCTGGCCGTTGGCCATCTTGCGCATGAGGTCCTGGCCGGCCACGGTCAGGGTCGGCGTGCCCGACTCGGGGAAGCGGGGGCTGAGCGAGGTGATCACGCCGGTCAGCACCCGGACCAGCCGGCTGGCGTACCCGAGATCGATCGTGACCAGCTTGCCCGGGTCGAACGTCGTGGTGCTCGAGTACTTGAAGGCCAGCTTGACGTCGTCCCAGTCGCTGACGACGAGGTTGAACATGGCCGGCTGCTCCTGGTCGAGGGTGACGCTGATCTGCATGACGTCGCCCTTGGTGGTCGGGTCGAGGGCGCGGCCGCCGACCCGGACGGCGAACTCGGGGGCGTAGTAGTCCTTCCACAGCCCCGGAAGCAGCGCGGGCCCACCGTCCGCGGGGCCACCGGCGGTCACTGGAGCCTCGGCAGCAGCAGGCGCCGGCCTGGGCGCAGCTGACGGGGGTCGGCGATCCCGTTGGCCAGCGCGAGCTCGCGCCAGCGGGCCGGGTCCCGGTAGACGGCGGCGGCGATGCCGGTGATCGTGTCCCCGCGCCGCACCAGGTAGGTCTTCTCCACGTCGGCAGAGCTCTTGCGGTGCTGCCAGGCCTGGACGGCGACCGGGCGGTACTCCTTGAGCGTGATGGTGAGCTCGGCCCGCAGGGGCACGCCGTGCTCGTCGAACAGCTGGTAGCTGGTGTCCAGGCCGTCGAGCACGCCGGTGAAGTGCCGCCGCCCCCAGACGAAGGCGACCACCGGCGGCGCGTGCAGCTTCGGATCCGGGTCCAGCAGCCGGCGCAGCCCGTCGACGTAGGCGTCGTCGACGCTTTGCAGGGTGTCGGTGGTGTCGACCAGCGCCTTGAAGGTCAGCGTCTCGGCGCCGCCCCGGACCCACTGCAGCGGGGGCGACGGGAGCCCCGGGATGGCGATCTCCGCAAAGGTCTGGCCCTTCTTCAGGTGATAGTCGGCCGGGTTGAAGCGGAGCGGCACCGGGCCGGAGCCCGAGGGCGGGTTGACGATCTCCAGATGCGCCTTCTCGGCCTGGGTGTCAGCGGCGCTGGCCGGTGTCGCGGTCATGGCGCCGCCTGCCCGGCGTCCCCGAGGCTGTCGGACAGCAGGCGCTCGCATTCGGTGAATCGCTGGTCGGCCTGCTGTGCCTGCTCGTCCGCCCACCAGCGGCAGATGTGCTGCTGGAACAGGCGGGCGAAATGGGCGTCGGCCCCGGCGCCGTCGAGTTCGACGGTGATCTCCAGCCGCTCGATGGTGACGTCAGCCATCAGGCGCCCCCCGCGACGGCCTGCCTCAGGCCCTGGTGGACGATCTCCAGGGACTCGATGGCGATGCCCCCCTCGCGGGCGGACAGCTCAGGCCCTGTCCATTTGGCGGCGAGCGCCGCCCGGAATCCCCAGGTGATGGCCAGCCGGCCGTCGGCGTCCAGCAGCGAGACGGAGCCGTCCCGCCTGGCGCCCAGCGACCCGGTCAGCCCCTTGTCGAACCAGTCCCACAGGATCCGGTCCAGCACCACGCCCTTCTTCAGGGTGAGGCGGCCCCAGGTGTGGCGGACCGGCAGCTGGTGGACGAACGCGTTCTGGCCTCCCTCCGGATGGGCGAGCACCTCCAGCTCGCCGGACAGGCCGGTGACGTCACAGAACGCGCCGACGAGCACCACCTTCGGCGCCGCCGTGACCGATGGCGGCCGGTACGGCTCGGTGGACTCCAGCGAGACCTGGAACCGGTAGTTGGGCAGCGGGTAGCTCACAGCTCGATCACCTCCAGACGCCCCTCAGCGGCCAGGCTGAGCTGGACGCTGATCACCTCCATGGGATTGGCGGGGGTGAATGCGATCTCGCATATCACCCGCCCGGCATCGGAGTCGGCGGGCATGGTGGTGGTGTCGTCGCAGCGCACCGAGAACGCCTCGTCGTCGGTGCGGCCGGCGAGCGCACCGGAGCGGTACGCCTGCAGCAGCACGGTCCGCAGCGTGCGCTCGAGGGCCAGCCGCAGCTCCGGGCCGTTGGCCTCGAAGGCGAGCGCGTCGCCGACCTGCCGTGCCGCCCGGACCAGCCGGTGGAGCAGACGCCGGTGGGCGATGAAGCGACCGTCGCTCGCCCGCTCGAAGGTCCGCGCCCCCCAGACCTGCAGGCCCTGGCCGGGCACGCAGCGAATCGGGTTGACGCGCCACCCGACGAGGTCGGCCTCCGGCGCGGACAGCGGCCCGGTGATCAGGTCGACCGCCTCGGCCAGCGTCTCGTTGGCGGGGCTGCGCCCCGGGCCCCGGTCCCGGTCGACCCGGCTGACCATGCCGGCGACAAGGCCGGCCGGCGGCTGCGCCGTCAGCCGGCCGTCCTGCCCGCCCGGACGCGCCTCGACCTTGATCCACGGGTGGTAGATGGCGACGGCCCTGGCCTCCGGCCCGGCCAGTGCCCTATCCAGCAGGTCGAGCCGGGCACCGGCCGCGGCCGCCGAGCAGCTGGCCGCGGCCGGCAGGTCGAGCAGGAGCATCCGGTCCAGCCGCTGGTGCGCAGCCCTGGCGATCCAGGCGACCGCCTGGGCGGCCGCGTCCCCCAGGTCGTCCCACAGGTCGGGCAGGACGAGCAGGGCGACCTCCGGCGCGTCAAGCAGCGGGCGGACCTGCCCATAGGGGTCGTCGCCCGGTGTGCCGCCGCCGAGCCTCAGGACGTAGGCCAGCTCGCCGCCGTTGTCGAAATAGCCGCGCACGGCCGCGCCGAGCCGGCCGTCCCCTGGAGCCGATCCGAAGCAGCGCTCGTACCCATCGGCGTCGCGCACCAGTACAGGCTCCCCGCTCGGGCCGAGAGCGGCACGGCCCGCGAAGCCGGCCACGTCGGTCTGGAGCGGCGTCGGCGCCGGCCCCGCCGCCGGTCCGGTGGGATCGACGATGTAGCCGGGCAGGTCGGTGACGGTCATGACATGCCGCTCAGAGGCTGATCCGCATGTCCTCGACGACCAGCTCGAGGGTCTCCATCGCGATCTCGTTGTTCTTGGCGTTGAGGCTGGGGCCGGTGTATTTGGTGGGCCACGCCTGGTTGAAGTTCCAGCGCATCACCTCGGCCCGGTCCTCGTTGAGCATGGCGATGTAGCCCTGCTGGCGCTGGACGTCGCCGCTGATGCCCGCGAGGATCCAGTTCCAGAAGCCGACGTGGCCGGTGATGCCCCGCTTGAGGGTGATGTTGGAGAGCTTGCGCAGCCCGCGGATCTTGCGGACCGTGCTGTCGTCGGTGCCGTCGCGGTACTCGATCGGCTGCACGTCGACGGTGAGCCCGCTGACCTCCGAGAACGACCCGCTGACCGTGTCGCCGGTGTCCACGTTGGTGACGCTCACCTTGAAGTTGTAAGCCGGGTACGGGTACCGCTCGCTCTGCTGTGGTCGCCTGGTTGGCGGCATGACGCCCTCCTCTCCTTATCCGGCCGCGAGCGCCGGCGCGACCTGGCTGCGGGTCTTCTGCCTGAAGCGGAAGATGACGAACTCGGCCGGCTTCACCGGGGCGATGCCGATCTCCACGATCAGACGGCCGTTGGCGATGTCGTCCTCGGTCATGGTCGACCGGTCGCAGCGGACGAAGAACGCCTCCTCCTGCTTGGTCCCCTCCAGCGCACCGGTCCGCCAGACCGTGTCGAGGAAGTTGGTGATCGCCTGGGTCACCAGCGCCCACAAAGGCTCCGCGTTCGGCTCGAACACCACCCACTGAGTCCCCTGCTTGATCGAGTCCTCGATGAAGATGAACAGGCGCCGGACGTTGACGTAGCGCCACTCCGGGACCGAGCTGATCGTGCGCGCCCCCCACACCCGCAGCCCGCGCATGGGAAACTCCCGCAGCGCGTTGATGCCAACCGGGTTGAGCAGGTCCTGCTCCCGTTCGTTGACGTCGCTGTCGAAGCCGACGATCTGCTGGATGACCACGTTGGCCGGCGCCTTGTGCACACCCCGTTCGGTGTCGACGAGGGCGTAGACACCGGTCATGTGGCCCGACGGTGGCATGGGGATGTTCTCGCCGGTGAACGGGTCCGGCACCGTCACCCAGGGGTAGTAGAGAGCCGCGTAGTTGCTGTCCAGCGGCGAGCGGAACGCCAGGACCTCCTGGATGCCGAGGTCATGCTGGGGGTCGAGCACGGCGAAGCGGTCCCGCAGCAGCTCGCAGTGGGCGATCAGCGCGGACTGCACGCTCCGCGCCCATATGCCGGGGACCGCGCAGATGGCGATGTCCTCGATGTCCTCCAGCGCCTGGATCCCGGTCCGGTGGCCGCTGCCACCGTCGGTCCCGACGAAGTCCTGGGGTGCCAGGTCCGACAGCCGGTCGTCGCCGTTGTCCAGCTTCAGGTAGCCGTCCCCGTCGGTGCTCTGGCCGCCGGGGAAGAGATTCCAGGCCACGGTCGTCTCCGGGGGGACGTCGAGCAGCTCGAGCGAAACGAGGTTGGAGTCCGCGTTGACGGCGTCCACGATGCTCTGGGGGGTGCCCCGGAGCTGGTCGAGCCGCAGGCCCGAAAAGGCTTCCGTGATCTCCGGCTCGCCCGTATCCGGCTGGTAGCGCACGTCCACCGCCGCCTCGACCACCTCGACCACGTCGCTCTCGAACACCGGCGGGAAGCTCGCGGGTGTCACAGCGGTCAGGGTCACGGTGCCGGGCACCCGCGGGCCGGGGGCCGGCTGGGCGGCCGGCGGTGGCGTCACCGCCGTGACGGTGGCCCGGGCCTCGTTGGGCCCGACGAGGACAAGCGCGCCGGGATATACGGCATCCTCGCTGGTGCGCGCCAGCGGGACGGTGAACTGTCCGGCGGCCCCCGCGAGGGGCTGGCCGACCGACCTGAAGATCTTCACCGCGGTACCGGAGGGCTTGCGGGCGGGCGCCGCCTGGGTCAGCGTGAGCGTCACCCGCTCGTTGGCCGCGTTGGGGACGGCGTTGACGAGGGACCGGGCGCCGCCGATCTCGACGACCACCGGCCCAGTGACGCTCTCCAGCCGGGCGGGCCACTTGAGCACCGCGCTGGTGCCGCCCTGAGCGAGCTCAGTGGCGAGGGTGGTGGCCAGCGGGCCGGTGCCCTGCGCGTTGACCGCCTGGATGCGCCGGGCACGATCGGGCCGCACGCGCACGTAGATGGAGTTCCCCCAGCCTCCGCTGGCCTTGGCGGCGGCCCGCAGCAGGTCAGGCGGGGCCGCGGCGGGCGGGGCCGGGGCGGCCGGGGCCACCAGGCGCAGCGGGTCAGTGGCCGCGCCCGGCGGCCTGTCCGTGATCACACTGGTGGGGACGGTGGCGAAGGCGGCGGTCGCCTGGCTGCTCACCACCCGCTTGACGTACAGCCGCAGGCCGCCGTTGTCGAAGAAGCCCTTGACCGCGAGGGGGAATCGCCACCAATGGCCCCCTTGCTGGTCGTCAAGCTCCCAGCGCAGCCGCTCGGCGTCGTCGTCTGGCGGATTGAGGAAGCTGCCGAACTGCTGGCGGAAGTCGGCGAAGCTGGTCACGAGGACCGGCTTGCCCTCGGTGGGGCCTTTCTGGGTGACGCCCACCATGCCGGTGGTGCTCGTGCTGACGCCCTGGATGGGCTGGGGCCCGAGCAGTTCCTCGATGTACACCCCTGGGTGCAGGTATTCAGGCATCGTCTTCCCTCGTCATCGGCGGACGGTCAGGTGAACAGAGGTCTTGAGATCCTCAGCGACGAGCGGTTGCCACGGAGTGGTCGCGCCGTCGAGTGCGGTGGCCATGAAAAGGACGGCCTGCGAGTCGCGGTAGCCCGGCAACCCGAGGCTGAAGCTGCCCCGGTGGTCGGCGCGGCATTGGGCAAATGCCCTGCGTTCGGCCTCCGGGCGATTGACGTCCTTCGTGGCGACGACGACCGCGTCGGGGACCGGCTGAAGCTCCGGCCCGGGTTCGAGCACCAGGCCGCGGACCACCGGCAGGGGCGGCGTGAAGGCGTAGCCCGGGCCCGGCAGCAGATTGACGGCGACCTGGACCGGCCACAGGGCCGGGTCGCCTGGCACGTCAATGTCATAGCCATCCGGCTGGTCCGGGCGCAGTACGTCATCGGCGTCAACCAGCAGCCGGTAGCGTTCCGCGGTCGGGGTGCCGCCGAGATTGGCCAGGGCGCCGAACACCACCGCGCCGCCGAGGGTCAACGTGGGGCGCCAGTCGAGTTCCATCACCGCCTCCCCTTCCAGCCGCTGCAGGCGCATGGCGGGGGGTACCAGCGGCGGCTTGCTGGTGAAGCCATCCACCACCTTCACGACCGCCTTGGCGCGGACCAGGAGCCGGCTGTCCGGTTCGTGGCCGGCCTCGGGCCAGCTCATCGCCGGTCCTCCGGAAGGAAGCCGTCAAGCTGCCGCTCCCGCACCGGCGCGGCCAGGTCTGGGTTCTGGCCGGAGACGTCCACATCGATGGCGCGCACCTCGTAGTTGAGCGACAGCCGGTACGGCTGCTGGATCGCCCACCACACCCGGGTGCGCTCCTCGAGCGTCAGCGGCGCCAGCGTGATCGACAGCAGCGGCAGGTCGAGCGGAGGGTCCAGGTTGGCACCGCGGCGTATCTGGTGCTCGTAGAGGACCTGCAAGGTGCGGCCGATCATCAGCTGCTCGGTGGCCCGGTCGTTGGCCCAGGCCGTCACCAGATAGCGCAGCTCGAGCGCCAGCGGCGGCCTGGATATCTCGTATCGCTCGCGGCCACCAGCAGCCTTCAGCTCCCGGGTGGAGTCGCGGTTCCGCATGGTGTAGTCCTCGGTCACCTCGTAGAGGAACAGCGTGAGGACCGGAGGCTGGCCGCTCGGAGGCGGCTGCAGATTGTGCGGCGCAGCCACGGGCGGAACGTCGCTGTCGATGACGGCAAGCGCATCGGTGAGCACCCGTTGCAGAGCTCGTGAGACTGCCTCGATGATTGTGTACTCAGCCGCCATGGCCACCCGCCCCGTGTCGGCTTCGGGTCCGGCCCGTCTCGGCTCGCATGAAGCAAGTAGCCCATGGCCGAGTCACGACACCGTCACCGCACCGTTCGCCACCTGACTGACCCGGCGTGACGTATCGGTGACGCTCACTTCGATATGACATGACGAAATCGGGGTGCCCAGCACCGGGGTGGAACGTCATGGTCGCGGAACTCACAGAGTCCCTCGTCGAACGGGAGGCGGGCGTAACGACGCCCGTCCTCCACTTGTTCGGCGGGCCGTTCGTCACCATTGGCCGGCGACGGGTGAACGTGCCGCAGGGCAGCCAGCGGCTGCTTGTGTTCGTAGCACTTCACCGGGGCCAGGTCGATCGGGCCCACGCCGCCGGGACGCTGTGGCCGATGGGCAGCGAGTACCGGGCGGCCGGCAACCTGCGCTCGGCGCTGTGGCGGCTCGGCCGGGCCGAGTTGCCTTTGCTGGCAGCGGACAAGTGTTACGTGGCCTTGGACCCCAGCCTGCAGGTGGATGCGCATCTGGTCGGCGAATGGGCGGCCCGGGTCATTGGCGGGCGCGCCTCGGAGGCCGATCTGTCGTTCCAGCCCAGCGGCGCCACCGCACTAGACCTGCTGCCCGGCTGGTACGAGGACTGGGCGCTGCTGGAGCGCGAACGGCTGCGCCAGCGCATGCTGCACGCACTGGAGGCCCTGAGCCGCTTGCTGATCAGCGCCGGCCGGCTTCCGGAAGGTGTTGAAGCCGCGGTCACGGCGGTCGCGGCCGACCCGCTGCGCGAGAGCGCCCAGCGCGCGCTCATCGAGGCGCACCTGGCGGAGGGTAACTGGTCCGAAGGCCGCCGCCAGTTCGAGAGCTACCGCACTCTGCTCCGGCGCGAGCTGGGCATTGAGCCGGATGAGCGGCTCACCGCCCTGGTCCACTGCCCCTCCGAGCGGCTCGTGGTCCCTGGCCTGCGGCCATCGGGGCAACACCGTGGCCCGTTGGCCCCGCCAGTGCTGCCTGGGATGGCCCGGCCACAATAACGGCCGAGGCGCTGCCCCTCCTCGTGTCAACCGAACCTGAAACTGCCGACGACATCTCGGACAAGCACATCAGCGACGAGGCAGCCGGCATCGTCCCGTCCGTCTACCTGTCTAGTGGACGGCGTTCATCCCCGCGTGGCTGGGTTCCGGTCGGCTGACGGCGTCCAGCTGCGACGCCGCCACGACGGCGTGGTGACGCCCCGTTCAGCATGCTCTCGGTCAAGATGGGCAAGGCGACGGAGCGAAGCGGCGTGTTGGTCGTGCGTGCCTGGGTAGAGGGCGGCACCCCGGCAGGGCTCCGGGCGCGGATCACCCAGTCCCGCGACCTGACCAGTAATGAGCAGACCATCACAGCCACCGCGACGGTCGAGGGAATCATCGCAGCCGTCCAGGCCTGGCTGGATGCGCTGCTGTCGGAGCAGTAAGAATGCCTATTGAAACGGTCGTCCTGAGATCCGGCGGCGCCTGATGGGTGCTATCGCAAGCAGCGACACCGCAGCCACGCCGCCGAGCCTTGCGGAGCCTGCACGACCATCGCTCGCTGCGGCGAGCGAGAGCCCGACCCTTCCGGCCACATCGAGCAGCAGCACGAGCCCAGCCCCAGCGGCACTCACCAACGCCGCCATGGCCCGGATCACCTCAGCTGAGCTGAAGGTTCAGCCGACGGCCAACGCACCGGTATTGGGCGGTAGCGTCGCCAGTCCGGCGCCGGTCGTCACGGCTTTCAACAGAGCGGCCATACGTCAGGCCGACCCCGCACCGCCGTCCCCCTGGCGCTCCGGTGTCGCAGGCCCAGCTTCGCCAGCGGCCCGGCAACTATCGCAGGCCATGGAGGCCGACCGGCGCGAGCTGATGGAATCGGCCCGGCAGGAGCAGCCCGCCGACCTCAAGAGGACGCTCATCGAGGACTTCGAGCGGCGCGCGGTAGCCCTCGCCTTCACGTGGCTGAAGGCCAGCGAGGACGTAGCGAAGAGGGAGAGCACTCGCTACGGCGAGCCCGGCGCCGCGGAGCCCGAACGCGCCGATGCGGCGCAGCTGCGCGAAGCCGCGCGCGACCTGGCTCCACTCCAGCAAAAGGTCCTCGCCCGGCTCGCTGAGGTGGGCAACGCGATTGCCGAGAGAACCGGCGCGCCGACGGGGACGCCGACCGCCAATCGTTACGACGACAGCGTCGATGCGATCTACGGCCAGACCGAGGATCCCCAGCTGCGGCTGCTCGCCGCGCAGTTCAACCTCCTGCGGCGGGCGCACGGACGGCGCTTTCCCGTGTTGCTCAATCGCAACACGGATTTCTCCGGGCTCGCCGAGGCGTCGCAGCTCGAGCTGACAAGCGAGGTCGCGATCACGACGCACTCGGTGCTCGCTGACATCAAGGAATTGCGCGAGCTGCTGTCATCGAAACCGGCGAAGGTGTGGCTGCTCGAGCCAGCGGTCAGGGCGACCAAGCTCGAAATGGGCATCGCGCCCAACGCAAGCTCGCCCGCGGGCAATGCTATCGACGAGCACCAGGCGGCGATCGAGGCCGATCAACGGTTCCTTGCGCTGGCTATCGGGGCCCTCTCGCTGCTGTTCGGCGTCGCGGCGATCGTGCTGACGCTCGGCGCAGCAGCGCCGGCGGTCGCAGCCGGCGAGGCCGCAATGCTGACCGGAACGAGCGCGCTGCTGACCGGTCTCACGGCGGGACTGAGCGTCGCCGGCGCTGTGGGCGAATACGAGCAGTACGAGCTTCAGCGCGCCGCCTTCGGCGCATCGCTCGACCCGCTGACCGCGCTCGCGGACGAGGACCCGAGCTTCGCCCCGGTCGCCCTGGCGATCATTGGAGCGGTCGCCGACGTCGGCTCCGCGATCGGAGCCGTGCGTGCTCTCGTGCAGGCGGCTCGGCTGGCCGGTGAGGCGCGCGACCTTGAGATCCTGGCGCGAATCGCTCGCGCACACGCCCGGATGCTGGCCGAGCAGGGTGCGCTGAAAGGCACAGAGGAGGAGTTCGTCCAGGCCGTGCTCGCGTCCGCGCGCAAGTCGATCAGTGGAACTGCGGCCGAGACCATCAGCCATGGGAGCTTTGCCTACCGGATTCGGACCCAGGGCCCGTGGCGGTCGATTCGCGAAGCCATGGACGAGACAGTAGGACGAGGATTCGTGAGCATTCCCGACGACGTGCTGGTCAAGATCGGGCCAGTCGACAGGAATGTCTGGGCGCGCTATCTCGAGTTTCGCGACGTTCCGCCGGACACCACGATCACATGGAACGACCTCTTCTCCGAAATGCAGCCGCCGAAGAACCCCGCCAGCCCGCATCTCTGGACGACCGACGCATTCGAGGAGACGACTGAATTTATCGTGATCACCGTGAGCCAGGACGCGCTGCGGTCGGACGAGCTATTCGCGGCGGTCCTCCGGCACGAGATGCACGAGATCGAAGGGCTCCGGAAGGCGTTCGCCGAAGCGGGCGGGCAGATGAAGGCGGGCCAACTGCGCGCCTGGATCGAAGGACTCCACAGGGAGGCCGAGGCGCTCATGCCGACGGTCGCCCTAGAAGTGCGCGCCGCCAATGCGGCGGCGCCGTAGTCACCGCTGTAAGCGATCAAGGGGAAAAGCGACCGGCAGCCTCGTGCGGCAATGTGCCCCGAATGTGCCGCGGCAGAGGTTCCGCCGTGATCAGAATGCCTCCATGGGGGCCATGTCAACGCGGCTTCGTTCTTCGTCCTGCCGCGTGACATCACTCGGGTCAGCCGGGAAAGTCCCTTCGCGCTATGCCGAGGGCGGTCCGAACCAGTTGGTCAGCGCGCCGGGGAGGCCGGGGTCGGTGAGGTCTCCCACCCAGGCGACATGTCCGTCGGGCCGGATCAGCACGGCCGTGGGAGCGGTGACCGCGCCAAGGACCGGAAGCTCCCACGGGCCCGCGTAGGTGGCGTCGACCAGCTGCACCCGGTCTGCCCACGGCGTGATGTCGAACCCACCGGGCTCACCGAGGTTCAGCAGCACGGGCCGGGCGTCGTGCAGCAAGGTGAACACGCGAAGCGGGCCGTCGGCGGTGACGAGGTCGAGATCGGGCATGCGCCGCCCGAGCAGCGGGTGCCCGTCCCCCAGGTCGTAGTGGATGTCCAGGCCGGACACCATCCCGGCGAACCGCTGGCGCGGCTCGTCCATGCTCAGCAGCTCGGTCATGATGTCGCGCAGCGCGTCGGTGCGCTCGCCGCTGCCGCGGAGCGCGTTCTGCACCAGGCTGTTGCGCTGCACCCGGGCGCCGACCGGGTGCCGCTCGGCGTGGTAGGTGTCCAGGAGGCCGTCAGCTGATGCCCCGTTGACCACCTGGGCCAGCTTCCATCCGAGGTTCACCGCATCCTGTACACCTGTGTTGAGGCCCTGTCCGCCCTGCGGGGGAAGATGACTGGGTCCTCGCCGATCTCCCATGTGCCCCCGCCGCTCCATCGAGCCACCGCAGCGCAGGTCAGAGCCATGGGCGGCGGGCGAGCCGGCCTGTAGGCCGGGTTCTGTGCACCCGCTTGCGCGGGCCGGCGGCCATCCATCTAGGGCTGCCGTTGCCGGCAGCCTCGTGCGGTCTACCCGCGAGCATCGGGCGGGCCGCCCTCAAGCGCTCGCGCAGGCCCCGCGGCCGAAGCCGCAAGGCCCTTCTGACCTTGCTCCGGGTGGGGTTTGCCTAGCCGCCCGGATCACTCCGGGCGCTGGTGGTCTCTTACACCACCGTTTCACCCTTACCCCTGGCCCGGCCGAAGACCGGGACCAGGGGCGGTCTGCTTTCTGTGGCACTGTCCCGCGGGTCACCCCGGGTCGGCGTTACCGACCACCCTGCCCTGTGGAGCCCGGACCTTCCTCACCGGGTTTGACCCCGGCGCGGCCGCCCGGCCGGCTCGCCCGCCGCGACCTCCAGCATAGGTCCTAGCCAGTGGTTTCCGGCGGGGAAAGATGCGCCGTGTCGTTCATCGTGCGCACTATCCCGAGTCCCCCGGCATACCAGTCGATCTCGCACAGGCAGGCGACGTCCAGCTGCATGCGCCGCAGCGCGGCCGGCGGGGCGAGCAGCGCGTGGAGCAGCAGGATCTTCATCGGCGTCACGTGGCTGACCACGAGCACCGTGGCCCCGGCGTGCTCGGCCAGCAGCGAGTCCAGCGCCTTGAGCACCCGGTCCGAGGTGGCGGCGAAGCTCTCGCCGCCCGGCGGCGCGGCGGCGGTGTCGCTGAGCCAGGCGGCCATCTGCTCCGGCCAGCCCCGTCCCGCCTCGGCCTGGCTGAGCCCTTCCCACTCCCCGAAGCCGGTCTCGATCCAGCCGTCCCCCACCACCACGGGCACGCCGGTCGCCGCGGCGACGGCGCCCGCGGTCTGCCTGGCCCGCCCCAGCGGCGAGGTGACGATCAGGTCGAGGCCGCCGCGCACGGCCAGCCGCGCCGCCGCCGCGGCCGCCTGCTCCAGCCCGGTGGCGGTCAGCGGGATGTCGCCGTGGCCGGCGAACCGGCGCTCGCCCGACAGCGGGGTCTCGCCGTGCCGCAGCAGCAGCGTGGTGGTGGCCGGGCCCCGGGCCTGCAGCCAGCCGGGTCCCGTCCGCTCCGCGCCTTCGGCCATGCCTCCCCCGGGTCAGCCGCTCAGCGCGGGCCGCCCACCGCGCCGGCGTTCTTCGCCGCGGCATCCATGGCCTGGTTGGCGAGACGGTCGGCGTGCGCGTTTCGCGAGCGTGGCACCCACGTGTAGCTCACCCGCCCGAACGCCCCCGCCGCCTCCCTGGCCTTGGCCGCGAGCGGCCGCATGTCCGGGTGCTTGATCTGCCAGCGGCCCGACATCTGCTCGACGACCAGCTTGGAGTCCATCCGGACCTCGACGTCCGCGCCGCGCGCGATCGCGGCGGCGGCGCGCAGGCCCGCGATGAGCCCCGAGTACTCGGCCACGTTGTTGGTGGCCCGGCCGATGCTCTCGCTCACCTCGGCGAGCACTTCCCCGGTGGCGGCGTCGCGCACC
>Ga0335077_10006707_pt1 | contig 14235 bp, 11 predicted proteins | sample Lox_Sample_31_FD_207151 | JGI IMG/M metagenome (GOLD analysis project Ga0335077, IMG submission 207151) | Soil microbial communities from Loxahatchee National Wildlife Refuge, Florida, United States - Lox_Sample_3.1 | ecosystem: Environmental > Terrestrial > Soil > Wetlands | place: USA...
GGACGGCCAGGGTCGGTTGTTGCTTCCGCAGTTGTTGCGGGACGAGGCGCAGCTGAAGGGTGAAGTCGCGGTAGTAGGTTTCCAGACGTTCCTGGAAGTCCGAAATCTGGAAGCGTACCGGAAGCAGATCGCGGAAGACAAGTTTACGCCTGAGGATGAGAAGACGCTCGACGATTTGGGCATCTAGTCAGGCCCATCAAACCGAAAGGCAGGTTTGATGGGGGCCCCGAAATATGGGCAAGGATTTGGAAGAAGACACCCCCGAGCGGGGTGGGCGTGGGCAAGTTGGACACGTTCCGGTTCTTTTAAAAGAAGCGATCGACTTTTTAGCCGTGCGGCGTGGCGGGACCTATATCGATGCCACGGTGGGCCTTGGCGGGCACAGTTACGAAATCGCAAGACGCCTCGGCGCACCGGGTCATTTGATTGGGGTCGATAAAGATCCTGCAGCGCTGGAGATCGCGCAAAGCGTGCTTCGTGCTTCGTCGTACGTGGTTGGCGAAGCGCGAAAAGCAGATTCCTCGACTGCGCCGTCGTCCGGCAAAGCGGACGACATGCTCACTCGGAATGACAAGAGTGAGAGTAACTGGCCGAGGATTGAGCTGGTGCATGGTTCGTTTGCAAGCTTAGCTGACAGCCGAAAGCTGAAGGCTGACGGCTTGCTTGCCGACCTTGGGGTTAGCAGCCTGCAATTGTCGGATCCCGCGCGAGGCTTCAGTTTTCAGGCGGAAGGACCCCTCGACATGCGGATGAATCCGCAAGCCGGGCTGACCGCCGAACAAGTGGTAAACCACTTCGACGAGCGCAAGCTTGCCGATGTGATTTACGAATTCGGTGAGGAAAGGAGGTCGCGGAGAATCGCCAGAGCCATTGTCCGGTCGCGGCCGATACGGACTACTGCACAGCTTGCAGAGATCGTATCAGCCGCGGCCCGGCCAATGAATCCGGCAGAACGAAGAATTCATCCCGCGACGCTTACCTTTCAAGCTCTCCGAATATTCGTAAACCGTGAGTTGGACGACCTGCGGGAGCTGTTGGGAGCAGCCCCGCAGCTGCTGAAGCCGGGCGGACGAATCGTGATCATCAGCTTCCATTCGCTGGAAGACCGAATAGTGAAAGACGCCTTCCGCGAAGGAGTGCAGCGAGGTCACTACCGGTTACTGACAAAAAAGCCGGTGATAGCGGGTGAAGAAGAGATCGATCGCAATCCGCGAGCACGCAGCGCAAAATTGCGGGCTGCTGAGCGGATTTAAGAAGTTTCCGGGGCGGCATCGCCTCTCTCACAAAAAGGGCAAAAGCAATTCCACCTTCTCTCGATGCCGTTCCGGAGAAGGTTCTGTTGGGGGTAGAAAAGAGGCCACGATGTTTACAGGAACACTGATTAACGAATTAATGGAAACCGTAGAACGCACCGAAAGGCGCTGTTCAGAGGAACGCTCACGAGAAGAGAAACTAGCGCATTTCTACGCTATTTCTCAGTTCGAGTTGGCGCAGTTTGAACCTACTCTCGCCGGAGTTGCGTAATGGGTGCTGCTTCCGCGGTTCTCCAAGGTATGCATCGCAGGCGGCGTCAACCATTTTGGAATGGAACGCCGGAAATCTATTTCGCCAAACCCATCGACAATTCGCGGCTTGTAAAGATCGAAGACCCCAAGCGCGGTCGCGAAATGCGCCAGTTTGGAGTGGCGCTAGGATGCCTCTTCCTGCTGGCAATGACCTATACCTGGCAGCATTTCAAAGCCGTCGAATATGGTTACAAAGTTGAATCCCTGAAGCTCCAGCGCGATGGATTGCTGGAGGAGAACCGTGCCCTGCGACTGGAGGAAGCCTCTCTACGCTCACCGGATCGGATCGACCGATTAGCGCGGGATTTCGGAATGCAGCCTCCGCAAGCCGGTCAGGTCATCCGGATGGATTCAGCATCGGCAGATTCGGGTGCGCCAGTGGTGGCGAGCGCGGCTGGCGTATCTGTGATCTCGATTCCATAACTGTCCTGGAAACGGGAGATTCAGGTTTTCTGGCGGCTTGCCACGCAGGCCGCCATGCTTGTCTTGGGGCGCGACGTGGCTTCGAACACAACCCGCAATTTGAGCGACACTCGCCTGTATATTCTCGGGGTTGTCCTGGTTTTTTGGTGTAGTGCCATCTGCCTGCGCCTGGTCTACCTGCAAATTTTCCGATACGGCAGCTTTGAGCAACGTGCACAGCACCAACAGCAGCGTACAGTTGAGGTTTCGGCGCGGCGTGGAATTATTTACGACCGCGCTGGGCGCGAGTTGGCGATGTCGGTCTCGGTGGATTCTGCTTTTGCTGTGCCCACGGAAATCCCAAACCTGGCACAAACGATATCACTGATCTCTCGCATAACGAAGAATGATCCGCATGAGTTGCTTGCCCGCTGCAAAGCCGCGAAGACCTTTTGCTGGGTCGCGCGCAAAGCGGACGGCGAGACAGCAGCCCGGATCCGCGCCCTCAACTTGCGTGGAATTTACTTCCAGAAGGAATCTAAACGCTTTTACCCCAAAGGCGAATTGGCAGCTCAGATCATCGGTTACGTGGGAACTGACGATGAAGGGTTGAGCGGGATCGAACGCGAATATGACGAAAAGCTGCGCGGCCGGCCGGGCGAAATGCTGATTTCCGTGGACGCTCGCCGCAAGTGGTTCGGGAGCGTGGAGAAGCAGCCGGAGCCGGGCGAAAACGTGGTATTAACGATTGATCAGCAGATTCAGTACATCGCGGAAAAAGAATTAGCCGCCGCCATTGAAAGTACGCGTGCCATCAGCGGCACGATAGTCGTCGAGAATCCGCACACTGGGGAAATCCTGGCGCTAGCGAACCGGCCGACTTTCGATCCCAACCAGACTCGCGAAATCACACCCGAGAAGCTCAAGAATCACGCAGTGAGCGATGTGTACGAGCCGGGATCGACATTTAAACTAGTAACCATTTCCGCTGCGCTCGACGAAAACCTTACCCGGCCGGACGAAAAATTCGATTGTCAGATGGGATCCATCGTGGTTTTTGGCCGCCGCATTCACGATTGGCACCCGTTCGGGGTCTTATCGGTTTCGGATATTCTTGCGCGGTCGAGCGATGTTGGGGCAATCAAAATTGCCCTGCGGGTGGGCGATGAGCGCATGTACAAATACATTCGTGCCTTCGGTTTCGGCCAGCAGACCGGCATTGAGCTTCCTGGCGAAACGCGAGGCCTGACAAAGCCGCTAAATCGCTGGTCCAAGGTTTCCATTGGTGCGATTGCCATGGGTCAAGAGATTGGGGTTTCACCATTGCAACTGGCAGCAATGGTTTCCAGCATTGCTAACGATGGTGTAATGGTTCGAACGCGTATGGTGGCTGCGACTACAGAACCACACTCTGCGCCGGCGGAGATTGCCTTTCATCCCACGCAGGAGCGCAGGGTAATCTCGACTACGACGGCGGCCCTTATGCGGCAAATGATGCAGGGAGTGGTCCTTCTACCCCATGGCACTGGGCACAAAGCTATTCTCGAAGGCTACAGTTCGGCGGGCAAGACCGGGACGGCGCAAAAGATTGATCCAGCCACACATACCTATTCGCGGACCAAGTACATTGCGTCGTTCGCTGGATTTGCACCCGTGAACAATGCTTCGATTGTTGTGGCTGTGATTATCGATTCTCCACAAGGGAAGCACCACGGTGGCGATGTGGGCGCGCCGGTATTTCAGCGGGTTGCTCAGCAGGTCCTGGAATACTTGCATTTGCCACACGATGTGGAATTACCGGCGAATCGTGAGTTGCTGTTAGCATCACGGCAGATCCAAGAAGAGGATCTGGCGGAAGGTTCGCCTGACCACCTGGGTGATCCTGTGGATGTGTGGGAGCCATCAGTCACCAGCGCAGTCGCGGCAAATGTGCCCGTTCCTCTCACGCGTAAAGATAGTCCTCCCATGACACCTGCCGCCTTGATAGAACCTGAGCCAATTCCTGCGCAGGAATCAAACCAGGCCAGCGTGCACCCGGATTCGATGGAACATGCGCCAACTACGGGCACGGTGGTGCTGGATGTGGAGCAGGGCGGAATTCCTGTGCCCTCGTTTGACGGCAAGAGCGTACGCGCGGCAATCGAGCTGGCGGAACAAAGCGGTCTGGATCTGGATGCGGTCGGAAGCGGCGTTGCCCGTGAGCAATCGCCGTCGGCGGGTGTGCACGTTCCCAGCGGATCGAGGGTTACCGTCAGGTTTGGGCGCTGAGCGCTGCCTCAAATAGAATCAATGCAATGACCTTCCAACAGCTTCTCTATGGGGCGGAGGTCCTGTCTCAGAGCGGGAATCCGGGCGTGAGCGGTGTCGAATATGACTCCCGCAAAGTTCAGCCAGGAGATGTTTTTGTCGCCATGCGAGGAGAGGCGAGCGACGGGAATAGGTTTATCGATAAGGCAATCGCAGCGGGCGCAGTCGCGGTCGTCACGGATTCTGCCGCGGAGAAGCCGCGGCCCGGAGTCGCATGGGCACAAGTACCTCATGGGCGCAGGGCGTTAGCTCGGTTGAGCGCGAACTTTTACAAGCGCCCAGCCGAACGTCTGGCGGTTACGGGAATTACGGGAACGAATGGAAAGAGCACGACTGCTTTTCTGCTGGAATCGATTCTATCGGCGGCTCATCGCAAAACTGCACTCATCGGCACGATCGAATATCACGTCGCGGGTAAGATTCTTCCGGCGCCGCATACGACGCCTGAATCACTCGAAATCAATCGCATGCTGAACCAAGCTCTGGGCGACGGTGCTACGGAGGCCGTGATGGAGGTTTCCTCCCACGCGCTGGCCCAGCAACGTGTGTACTGCATTCCGTTTGATGTCGCAGTGTTTACCAATCTCACGCGCGACCACCTCGATTATCACCACACGATGGACGAATATTTTGCTTCCAAACGCATTTTATTCGAAGGCTGCGGGACCGACGGAGCACGTGCGGCTGTGCTCAATACCGACGATGAATATGGGCGCGATCTGGTGAAGGTAAGCAAGAAGCATGGATCTCAAGTGCTTACTTACGGGTTGGCGACTGGTGACTTTCATGGAGAGAAGATTGATCTTGGATCCCGAGGCACGCGATTTGACTTGATCACGCCCGGAATGACAATCCCGATTTTTTCGCCTCTGGTCGGCAACGTGAACGTCTACAACATTCTGGCCGCGGCGGCGGCTGCTTTCGCCAGGAATTGCCAGGCGGAATCGATTGCCGGAGGCATAGAACACCTCGATCACGTGCCAGGCCGATTTCAGCGTGTGGACTGCGGCCAGCCATTCACCGTGGTAGTCGATTACGCTCACACAGATGATGCGCTACGAAATCTGACCTCGCTTGCTCGCAGTTTCGTACGGCAGGCCGGCAACAAGGGCCGGGTGATCACGGTTTTTGGCTGCGGCGGCGACCGCGACCGTGCCAAGCGTCCGCTCATGGGAGAAGCCTCCGGGCGAGGCAGTGATTTGGTGGTGCTCACTTCCGACAATCCACGCAGTGAAGATCCGCTCGCGATCATCAACGATGCCCTGGTCGGCCTGCAGAAGACCGACACCAAATACAAAATTGAACCGGACCGGAGAACTGCGATAGATCTGGCAATTCGCGAAGCGAGAGCAGGAGATATTGTTTTGCTCGCGGGCAAGGGCCACGAAAAAGTCCAAGTTACACGAGCAGGATCGCTTCCGTTTGATGATGTGCAAGTCGCCCGTGAAATTCTGCAACAGCATGGGTTTAACTGCTATGAAACTGCATTGGCTGGGAAGTCATGAAACTTCCACTTTCACGGATTGCTGAATTTCTGTCTGCCAGTGGGGAATTCGACCGCAATGCAATGTCCGTCGGATATTCCATCGACTCGCGCACGATTCGGCCCGGGCAGCTTTTCTTTGCTGTGAAAGGGGCGCGGTTCGACGGCCACGACTTTGTCGCCCAAGCGTTGGCAAAGGACGCGGTCGCAGCTGTAATCGGCAACTCACAACTGGGGCGCTTTCCAGTGAAAAGCGGCCTATTGGTGGTTGATGACGCACTGTGCGCACTACAAACATTGGGAACTGCGGTCCGCCGGCTCTGGGGCAAGCCGCTGGTCGGCATTACAGGATCAACCGGTAAAACCACCACCAAAGAAGCCATCGCGCACGTGCTGTCGCATCGTTTTTGCGTGCTGAAATCCGAGGGCAACTTCAACAATCATTTCGGGCTACCATTGATGCTGCTGAAGCTGCAGCCGGAACACGACGTTGCTGTAATTGAAATGGGCATGTCGCATGCTGGAGAAATCGCCGCGCTGGCAAAGATTGCGCAACCTGAGATCGGTGTCGTCACCAACGTAGCGCCGGTTCATCTGGAGTTCTTCGACTCGGTTGCCGGGATCGCTCGGGCGAAATACGAGTTGGTGCAAAGCCTTCCGGCCGGTGGTACGGCAGTTCTCAATGCCGATGACGAATACGTGTCGCAATTCGGCCGCGATTTTCACGGGAACGTTGTTTCATACGGAGTGAATCATCCGGCCGATATCGGCGCAGAGAATGTTGAGACTCGAGGCGATCTTGGATCGACATTCGACGTGGTTGTAGGCGATTGCCGAAGACCTGTGGTTCTGCCGCTGATTGGAACCCACAATGTGTACAACGCACTGGCGGCGGTGGCCGTAGGACTGGATCGCGGAATGTCGCTGGAACAGACAGTTGAGGCACTAAGGTCCCTGGTTCCTGCGGAGAAGCGCGGCCAGGTCGTCCAACTCGGCAACATCAAGGTGATTAACGATTGCTACAATTCCAATCCGAAAGCTCTCGATGCCATGGTGGACACATTAGCTGCGATGCCGGCCAAGCGCCGCATTGTGGTTGCCGGAGAGATGCTGGAACTGGGGCCAACGGCCGCAGAACTGCACAGTGATGCGGGAGCACATATAGCGGCCAAGAAAATCGATGTTCTCCTCGGAGTACGAGGGTTAGCAGAGGAGATGGTTGAAACTGCATCCGCTCAGGGGGTTGAAGCTCAGTTCTTGGCCACTCCGGAAGAGGCTGGTGAGTGGTTAGCTGGGAATGGACGCGATGGGGATGTGGTGCTGTTGAAAGCCTCGCGAGGCGTCAAACTCGAGAAGGCTCTGGAGACCTGGCAGGCGCGGTGCGGGTTGGCAATGGGCCAACCACGGGCAACGTAAGGGAGGCGTATTGCTTTATTGGCTGTTGTACCTGAAGTTATTTCATTATTTTCCGCCGTTCCGCATCTTCCGCTATCTGACCTTCCGAACTGCCTTTGCCAGCTTGACGGCCTTGTTCACCGGGCTGATTGTCGGCCCCGCAATTATCAATCGTCTTCGCGAATTTCAGATCAGCCAATATATCCGCGAGGAGGGTCCGAAGGCCCATCAGAAAAAGGCAGGTACGCCGACCATGGGTGGCTTGCTGATTGCGATTTCTATCGTGATTCCTACTTTGTTGTGGGCGGACCTTAGCAATCGTTTCGTGTGGATCGCGGTACTGGCGACTTCGGCCTTTGCTGCTATTGGCTTTGCCGACGACTACACAAAAGTTACCCATCGCAGAAACTTGGGCCTAACGGGCCGGGCCAAGCTGGGATATCAAATCGGAACCAGCATACTGATCGCGATTGCGCTGATCGTGATGCAAGGTCGCGGCCTTTACTCTACTCGGCTGTTGGTTCCCTTCATAAAGCAATTTCGACCCGATCTGGCAATTGGCGCGTGGGAACACAGTCGGCATTTTTGGCCTTTGGCCTTTTTCCCGTTTGTGCTTTTCGTAATCTTGGTGATCGTGGGGTCGAGTAATGCCGTCAATCTGACTGATGGGCTGGACGGGCTGGCGATTGGATGCACGGTCATCGCGGCTGGCGCATTAGCGGTCTTGACGTATGTAAGTGGACACGCGACTTTCGCGTCCTATCTGGAATTGCAACGTATGCCGCAGGTGGGCGAGTTGACCATCTTCTGTGGCGCCATGGTGGGGTCGGCCATCGGATTCTTGTGGTACAACGCTCATCCGGCCGAGGTTTTCATGGGCGATGTTGGATCGCTGGCCCTGGGTGGCGCGATTGGCACCGTTGCGGTGATCATCAAGCAGGAATTGTTGCTGCCCTTTATAGGCGGGGTGTTCGTCATCGAGGCGATTTCGGTAATCCTGCAAGTGGCCTCGTACAAGCTGCGCAAAAAGCGTATTTTTAAAATGGCACCGCTGCATCATCATTTTGAGCTTCTGGGCTGGTCGGAATCGAAGATTATCGTTCGTTTCTGGATCGCATCGCTGGTGTTTGCACTGTTTGCACTGACGACGCTGAAACTTAGGTAAAGCTCACCACGGAGGCACAGAGACCGGGAAGAAACTGGAAAAGGTGTTTTCGCGTGATTCCCGGCCTCAGTGGTGAAGTGAGTGCTTATGGATCTGCAAGGCAAACGCGTTCTGGTTGTCGGACTGGGTAAGTCGGGCGTGGCCTCGGCACTATTCCTGAAGAGCAGGGGAGCCCGAGTGACGGTTTCCGATACCAAAACTCCAGATCAGCTGAAGGAGGAAATACCTCGGCTGCTCGATGAAGGTATTACCATCGAAGCCGGTGGGCATGGGGATAGAACCTTTCAGAACCAGGACTTGATTGTCGTCAGCCCCGGGGTTCCGGTCGACGCTGCACCGCTGGTGCAGGCGCGAGCTTTGGGGGAAAAGGTCATTGGAGAAGTCGAACTCGCCGCCCAGTTTTTTCCGGGAAGCATAGTCGCGATTACTGGCTCGAATGGAAAGACCACCACCACGACATTGGCAGGCGAGGTGGTGAAGAACGGTGGATTTCCGACCGTCGTGGGCGGGAACATCGGAACGCCCGCGATTTCCCTGGTCGAAGATGCGAGCGAGGACACGATTGCAGTACTGGAGGTTTCAAGCTTCCAGCTTGAAACGATAGAGACCTTTCGCCCTCACATTGCGATTGTGCTCAATGTCACTCCGGACCACCTGGATCGGCATCGCACGTTCACCGCTTACGCTGACGCGAAGGCGCGTATCTTTGAGAACCAGAAATCGAACGACTTCGCAGTCTTGAATGCGGACGATCCGAGCTGTGTTGGGATGGCAACCCGCACTAAGGCGCCGCTTTTCTGGTTCAGCCGGAAGAAAGAGGTTAATCAGGGAGCGTACGTCCGGGATGGATTTGTTCTTTTTCGCGACGCCGGCGGACAACGCGAAATTATGCAGATTTCGGAGATTCCACTAAAGGGATCTCATAACGTCGAGAATGTGCTCGCTGCCGTTTGCGTTGGCGTTCTCAGCGATGTTGAGCCGCGCCGGATCAGCAAAGCGGTGCGGGAATTCCGGGCAGTCGAACATCGTTTGGAGCATGTTGCGTCGATTGGCGGCGTGGAGTATTACAACGATTCGAAAGCCACTAACGTGGATGCGACGATTAAGGCGTTGGAATCGTTTCCGGCGAATATACATTTGATTCTGGGCGGCAAAGACAAGGGCAGCGATTACAGCGTGATGAACGAACTCTTACGGCAAAGGGTGAAGAGGGTTTATACCATTGGTGCCGCAGCGGCAAAGATCGAATCGCAAATCAAAGGCGCTGCAGAGATCGTTCATACTGAAACTCTCGACAATGCGATTCGCCGGGCCGCCGATGCTGCGCAACCAGGCGACATCGTTCTGCTCGCCCCTGCCTGCGCCAGCTTCGACCAGTTCCGCAATTATGAGCATCGCGGGAAAGCTTTCAAGGAAGTGGTGCGCAGCTTGGCAGAGGCCAAGGTCGAGGCGAGCTGATTAGTACAGACCCACAGAGCCACAAAGAATCAGCTATGTGGATCTCACTACCTCGGTGCTCGACCACCACTCGCGTTTGCGAACCAAAGTAGTTACATTCTGCAAAGAATCCAGCAAATTTTTGTCCGCTCTCGTGTGTCAGCGTGGTGAAATGAAAAGTTTTCCATGGCCAAGCGCGTTAGTGTCGATCGGTGGCTATTCACCGTAACCCTGCTCCTCATCTTCGTTGGCTTGGTAATGGTTTTCAGCGCCTCCGCGGTAATGGCCAAAGAGCGTTATGGATCGGGTTACTTCTTCTTATTGCGGCAATTGGGTTGGGCGACCTGTGGCTTGCTGCTCATGATTGCTGCGATGAAGATCGACTACCGGCGGTACAAGCATCCCGCCGTGGTTTTTTCATTGCTTGGCCTGACGACACTCCTGCTGATATCCGTGTTCTTCCTCGACCGAGCCCATCACACGCATCGCTGGATCCATTGGGGGCCGCTGTCGTTTCAGCCGTCAGAGATGGCAAAGCCTGCAATCATCTTGTTCCTTGCCTTTTTTCTGGAAACGCGCACAAAATCGATGGACCAGTGGCGAAGTACGGTATTACCAGCAGTGCTTCCCACATTGGTGTTTATCGCACTGATTGTTTTCCAACCAGATTTGGGCACTGCCATCGCTTGTGCTGCGATTACGGGTTGCACGCTGTTCGTCGCGGGCCTTGATCTGAGGTATCTGGGTTATGCCGCTGTCGCATCTGTGCTTCCACTATATTTTTTGATTTTTCATGTAGCTTACCGTCGGGCTCGCATTCTGGCCTTTCTCGATCCTTATTCCGACCCGCAGGGTCGTGGGTTCCACATCATCCAATCTTTGATCGCAGTGAGCACTGGCGGGATTACAGGCGTAGGGCTGATGGAGGGGAAGCAGAAGCTTTTTTATTTACCTGAGCCGCATACCGATTTCATCTTTGCCGTGAGCGCAGAAGAATTGGGCCTCCTAGGCTCGGTGATTATCGTTGCACTTTTTGCTATTTTTCTGTGGCGCGGCGTGCGAACTGCGTTGCGCACACAGGATATGTTCGGGCGATTCCTGGCTGTCGGGATCACGAGCATGATTGTTGTCCAGGCGTTCATAAACATCAGCGTCGTTTTGGGGCTGATGCCGACCAAAGGCATTCCCCTGCCGTTTGTTTCGTATGGCGGATCGTCTTTGTTCTTTGCGCTGGCCTCAGTGGGCGTGCTCTTGAATATCAGCAAGCAAGCGGAATAAAGCGTGCGCTCAGGTGGACACCCGCGCCCTGGCTCGCACGGTTAGCAATTCAGCGTTTACTCACGATCCGCAACTCAAACGTTAACCTCGCACCGTCGTGCTTTGGCACTTTCAATTTATAGTCAGCACATGCGAGCGATTTTGGCGGGCGGCGGCACCGGGGGGCACGTCATTCCCGCCCTTGCCATTGCTCAGCAATTGCAGAAGGAGTGCGGGGCAGAGATTTTGTTTATCGGTACAAGCCGCGGAATCGAGAACCGGCTGGTACCCAATGCCGGATTTCAGCTTCGGCTGGTTGACGTGGGCGCTCTTAAAAATGTGGGCTTCGCCACTCGCCTGAAGACGCTGCTCGATCTGCCCAGAGCTGTATGGATTGGGGGTCGCATCCTGTCTGAGTTTCGGCCAGACGTGGTGATCGGGGTTGGCGGATACGCGTCAGGTCCGGCGATGTTGGCGGCGGTGTTGCGGAGGATTCCCACTCTCATTTTTGAACCAAACGTTATTCCCGGATTTGCCAACCGCATTATTGCCCCGTTCGTCTCCGCGGCAGCGGTTCACTTCCAGGAGACGGGGAAATACTTTCGGCATTCCATGGTCACGGGTGTTCCGGTGCGCGAGGGGTTTTTCCGGTGTAATGCTGAGCCAAGTGCTCCTGCTTTGCTCATTTTTGGTGGAAGCCAGGGAGCGCGGGCAATTAATGAGGCTGTAGTTCGGGCGACGCCGGAACTACTGCGGCAAATTCCCGGACTTCATGTAGTCCATCAGACTGGCGAGGCTGACTATAATGACGCGAAGGCGGCATACGCGAGTCTGGGTGACTCGGTTGAGGTTTACCGGTTCATCGATGACATGCCGGCTTACTTTGCCCGAGCAAGTTTGCTGGTTTGCCGGTCTGGGGCGAGCACGGTTGCGGAGGTGACTGCCGCGGGCAAGCCGGCGATTCTTGTGCCATTTCCACTTGCCGCCGATGATCATCAGAAACGGAACGCGGAAGCGCTGGTGCGAGCCGGTGCGGCGGTGATGCTGGAGCAGGCACAACTCACAGCGGAGAGTTTGGTACAAGCAGTGAATTCGTTGTTTGCCGATGCGGGGCACTTGAAGGCGATGGGAGAAGCGGCTCGCAAGCTGTCGCACCCGGATGCAGCGCGTGAGATTGCGGAAATGGTGGCGGGATTAGCGGGGGTGGCCGGCACACCCTCTCGATCGGATGTTTAGAATGTAGCTGGGGGCTCCCTCGACTTCGCTCGGGATTTCGGCAGCGGGCTCAGACGCCCGCTAAACGCCTCAACTTCGACTTCGCTGGCTGACTTATAAACGGGTCAGCCAGCTTTGCTCAGGATGACAAGAGAAGTAGATGTTCGCCAAAATTCAACGCATTCATTTCGTAGGGATCGGCGGCATCGGCATGAGCGGGATTGCCGAGGTGTTGCTCAATCTCGGCTACAAAGTTTCCGGTTCTGACCTCAAGAGCAGCCCCATCACCCACCGTCTGACGAGTCTGGGCGCACAAATTTTCGAGGGGCATAGCGCGGAAAATATCACTGGCGCCGAAGTAGTGGTCACCAGTTCGGCTATTACGGCCGATAATCCCGAGGTCGTGGAGGCGCGGACTCTGCACCTACCTGTCATCCCCAGGGCCGAGATGCTGGCGGAGTTAATGCGTCTGAAATACGGGATCGCGGTCGCCGGCATGCACGGCAAGACGACGACCACCTCTATGATCGCCGCCGTGCTGGCTGGAGCTGGCTTGGATCCTACCGTGGTTGTCGGCGGTCGCGTGGATGCTCTGGGCTCCAATGCCCGGCTGGGCAAATCGCAGTACCTCGTCGCCGAGGCCGACGAAAGCGACCGCTCGTTTCTGATGCTCTCGCCCATCCTCGCGGTGGTGACAAACATTGATCGCGAACACATGGATTGCTACCGGAACCTGCGCGATGTGAAGCGGGCATTTCTGGATTTCATGGACCGCGTGCCTTTCTATGGGGTGGTCGTCTTGTGTAATGACGACCCGCACTTACGGCGGCTGTTGCCTCAGATTCGTCGGCGTAGCTTCACGTATGGCACCCGCCGCGGCTCGGATTTCCACGTCAAGATGGGCGAAAGCGCTGCGATTAGGACTGATAATCAAGCGCTCAGCCGCTTTCAGGTCAGCTTTAAAAACCAGAGTTTGGGTGAGTTTCGGCTGCATGTGCCGGGCGCTCACAATGTACTGAATGCGGCCGCTGCTGTTGCGGTGGGTGTCGGGCTGGATCTTAGCCCGGACCAGATTCGGAACGCGCTGGAGAATTTCCGCGGCGTCGATCGACGTTTTCAGTTAAGAGGGAAAGCAGCCGGGGTGAGTGTCATCGATGATTATGGGCATCACCCCACTGAAATTAGGGCCACTCTGGCTGCGGCCCGACAGTGTGGGTATAAGAAGATTCATGTAGTTTTTCAGCCTCACCGCTATACCCGCACGCAGGACTTGATGGATGAATTTGCGACTGCATTCGGCGAAGCTGACACATTAATCGTGCTCGACATTTATGCCGCCAGCGAGAAACCGATTGAAGGCATCAATGCCCAAATCCTGGTTCAAAAAATGGAGAGTGCCGGACGCCAAGCCCGTTATGTGCCGACTTTTGGCCAGGCAGCTGAGGCGGTTGACGCTGCGGCTGAGAAGGGTGACATGATCCTAACATTAGGAGCGGGAAACGTTTCCCAACTCGGGCCGATGATCCTGGAACGATTGGGGGCACGGGAGCCGGTTGCGGTTCCAGAGCTGCAGTCCTTGAGCGAAAAGCTGCAATAGATCCTAGCGGAACAACACCCACCGGCGTCACGTACATAACAGTGTAGACAGCCGGTGACAAATCGTCGGCATAACCGTCTAAACCCCACAACGAAGCAAGGAGCAAGGTTATGAGCTCGGAGAAGATGCTGTACTGGGTGACACTCGCGGTCATGGCGCTTTTTGTCGGCAATCACTTTGCGTCGAAGTATGAGGCAACCTGCCTAGCTGACCACACCATGGCAACAGTCGAGCATCTAGGGACCGAGGCGACGCACTTTGCCGCGATGGCCGAATCGGTGTTTAGTGAAACTCCGAGCTTTGCGCGTTCACAGGAAGCGGGGCTCGCCCGGATGCAAGCCCACTTTGCGTCCCTGGAAGCCGGCATGGCTCGCCAGCAAGCCGCGTGTGCACGACAGCAAGCGCAACACGC
>Ga0335077_10006708_pt1 | contig 14235 bp, 12 predicted proteins | sample Lox_Sample_31_FD_207151 | JGI IMG/M metagenome (GOLD analysis project Ga0335077, IMG submission 207151) | Soil microbial communities from Loxahatchee National Wildlife Refuge, Florida, United States - Lox_Sample_3.1 | ecosystem: Environmental > Terrestrial > Soil > Wetlands | place: USA...
GCAGCGGCCGAGAAGGTCCGCGCTATGCCATCGAAGATATGACGGAGCAGCGGCTCGTCGTGTTCAATCTCTGAGAACGAGGTTCAGCCCCGCAAGCGGAGCTGGCGCGAGAAGAGGATGCGGGTACTCGTAACGGGCGGTGGAGGCTTTCTCGGCACGGCCGCGATCCGGGCGTTGCTCGCCCGTGGCGACACCGCAATTGCGTTCGACACTCAGCTCGCTCAGCTGACTGGTGTGGCGCGTACCGAGCGGCTGATAGAGGTTCTTGGCGACATCACCGACATGGCCAATGTTGCGCAGGCGGTGTCGGTCCATAAGCCTGACGCTGTCCTGCACTGCGCGGCGATCGTGGGTGTGCTCTCTTCCCTCGGCAGCCCGATCAATGTCGTACGCGTCAACGTCGAGGGCTCGCTCAACCTCTTTGAGGCGATGCGGCTCGGCGGGATCCGTCGCTGCGTCCATATGAGCTCGGAGGAAGCCTATGGCGCGTTCCGCGCCGACAAGATCGACGAGACGCATCCTCTGGATCCGGTGCTGCCTTACGGGATCTGCAAGGCGGCGGTAGAACAGCTCGGACGCAGTTACCGTGAACTGCACGGGCTCGAGGTCATCAACTTGCGCACCTCCTGGGTCTATGGCCCCGGGCTGCCGCGCGACCGCATCCCCAAGAACCTCGTCGACGCGGCCCTCGCCGGACGCAGGCTTCACATCCCGACTGGCGCGGAATCGGCGATCGACCACACGCACGTGGACGACGTCGTGTCGGCCATACTGGCGGCGCTCGATCATCGGCAGCACCGCTACGACGCGTACAACATCGCCAGCGGCAGGGTAGCCACCGTTGCGCAGATCGTCGCTATAGTTCGCGACCTGGTGCCCGGGGCACAGCTCTCTGTGGGGCCGGGAGCCTATCGCCACGGCGACCGGATCGACATGGTGCGCAAGGGTGCGCTGGATGTGAGTCGGGCCGCGTCCGAGCTGGGCTGGACCCCACGCCACGACATACGGAGCGGGCTCGCCGCCTACGTGAAGGCGGCGCGCGAGGCGCAAGCGGCTGCGAAATGCTAGAGGAGAGGCAAATGGGCGCAAGCGAACCGAAACGACCAAGAGCGATGATCCGACCGACGGCGAGCGTGATGTGGGAGGAGCCGCCCGCCCATTACGGTGGCGCCTACTCGAAGATGCTGGTGCGCCCCGAGCCGTGCGGGTCGAAGATCCTCGATTACCGCGTGTCGGTGTATCAGCCCAAGGCCTATGTGGCGCCGCACCGGCATCGCATCCAGGAGCAGATCTATCATGTCCTCGACGGCGAGGGTCTGATGGAGCTCGAAGGTGAGCGCACCGTGGTGCGCAAGGACGACGTCATCTTCATTCCCCCGGGTGTGGAGCACGCGATCTACAACACGGGGATGACGGATTTGCGCTTCATCGTCGTGACTTCGCCTCCGGACGAGTAGCGCCGCGGACCTGACAGAGCAGGGAGGTTCACATGGGCAAGCTGGATGGACTCGTCGCGCTCGTCTCCGGTAGCGGCCGTGGGATCGGCCGGGCGATCGCGCTCCGCTACGCTCGCGAGGGCGCGAAGGTGGTCGTTGCAGACTTGGACGAGGCGAGCGCGCAGGCGGTGGCTGAGGAGATGCGATCGCTTGGCGCGGGTGCCGATGCGCTTCGCGTCGACGTTAGCGACCCCGACCAAAGCACCGCGATGGTCGCTCGCGTCGTGGGCCGCTTCGGCCGGCTCGACATCCTGGTGAACAACGCCGGTGTGATTCGCGTCCGGCCGCTGCTGGAGCTCACGCCGCAGGACTGGGATTTCGTGAACAACGTCAACGCACGGGGATTGTTCTTTGCGCTGCAGGCCGGTGCGCGCCAGATGGCGCGCCAGGCTCCCATGGGGGGTGGCCGGCCGCGCGGCAAGATCGTCAATATCGCCTCCATCGCAGGCCGGGGCGGGCGCCCGATGTTCGCGGCCTACGCGGCAAGCAAGGCGGCGGCGATCAGCATCACGCAATCCGCAGCAAGCGGACTGGCGCCGGACGTGACGGTCAATGCCATCTGCCCAGGCGTCGTCGACACCGAGATGTGGCGGCTGATCGACCGCGAGTGGACAGAAGCGGAACAGCGTCCGTCCGGCTCGGCGTGGCAGACCCGCATACGCGGCATTCCCATGGGCCGTCCCCAGACGCCGGAGGATCTGACCGGCATGGCGGTGTTTCTGGCGAGCGCGGACTCCGACTACATCACCGGCCAGTCTTACCACGTCGATGGCGGACTGGTGATGAACTGAGCCCCGGGCTCACTGCTTGACCTGCGAAGTGCCGGTAGAACGCTCCCGGACGGAGCGGGAGCGTCGCTCGATCTCGATGTAGGCCACGAGAAGCCACCACAACAGGCTGACCGTCCCGTTGCTGATCAACCAGACGGGCAGGGTATAGAGGCTCGCCCATAGCGCGGGAATGCCTGACTCGCGCAACAGCTGGTGCCCGGTCGCGCGCAATTTGTTCATATGGTCGCGCGTTCCGATGCCGAGCAGCCCGACAAGCCAGGCCAGCGGTACGACGATCAAAAACGCGCCCGCGAGCAGGCGGCTCATCGCGCCAGTGGCGGTCATCGCTAAAACCACCCCAATGATCCCTACCGGCCACAGCACCCAAGCTTTGCGCCCGGTGAAAAACCAGCGCATTGCGCGCTCGATCGCGTCCATGATCAGGCCCTCCCTAGCCTGCAGAGATGCTGCGCGCACGCGGCGCGAGGGTGCAAGAAATGTCAAAACGAGCGCTCGATCCGCGCCAATTTCTCGAACCTACGCTTCCTCTCCTATCTTGTCCCGCAGCACGACGGCCTTGATCGCGTCGACGATGTCCTCGGCCGAAGGGATGACCAGGCGCTCGAGCTTGTCGTTGTAGGGCATGGGCGAGTCGCGTGCGCCCACGCGCAGGATCGGCGCGTCGAGCCAGTCGATCGCCCTCTCGGCCACCATGGCGGCGACCTCCGCGCCGAAGCCCCAGCGTTTCCAACCCTCGTGGGCGATCACCAGCCGGCTTGTCTTCTTCACGGACTTGATGATCGTGTCCTCGTCCAGGGGACGCAGGGTGCGCGGGTCGATCACCTCCACGTCGATGCCCTCGGTTTCCAGGCGTGATGCGGCCTGCAGGGCAGAGTCCACCATCGCCATGGTCGCGACCAGCGTCACGTCACGCCCGTGACGCTTGATCGCGGCTTTGCCGATGGGGATCGCGTAGGGCGCTTCGGGCACTAGCGCCTTCCTGCCCACGTACAGCATCTTGTGCTCGAGGAAGATCACCGGATTGTCCTCGCGCATGGCACTGATCAGCAGACCTTTCGCTTCGTACGGTGAGGAGGGTCCGAGCACCACCAGGCCGGGGACGTGCGTGAACCAGGCCTCCAGGCTCTGCGAATGCTGCGCGGCGAGGCGTATCCCGCCGCCCTGCGGGCCGCGGATCACGAGCGGCACGGTCGGCTTGCCGCCCAGCATGAAGCGGAACTTGGCGGACTGATTGACGATCATGTCCATCATCAACGTGATGAAGTCGAAGATCTGCACCTCGGCCACCGGCCGCATGCCGGTGACTGCCGCGCCGACGGCACAGGCAGCAATGGCGCCCTCCGAGATCGGCGTGTCGCGCACGCGCTCGGCGCCGAACTTCTCGATGAGCCCGCGGGTGGCCGCGAAGATGCCGCCGATCTTGCCCACGTCCTCGCCGAGGACAAAGACACGGGGGTCGCGCTCCATCTCCTGGGCCATCGCTTCCTTGATGGCCTCGGCAAACGTCAGCTCGCGCGCGGCAGCGGGCACGGGTTCCGCCGGCCGGTAGTGCGGTGCGTACACCGCATCCTCCAGGTCTTCCAGGGTCGGCTCCGGGCTCGCGATCGCGAACTCCTTTGCCGTGAGCAACTCGGCTTCGACCTCGGCACGGACCTTTGTCAGCGCGTCTTTGGTATAGCCGTATTCGGCCTCGAGCTTGTGTTCGAAGCGAGCAACCGCATCGAGCTTGCGCCACTCGACTTCCTCCTGTTCGGTACGGTAGCGGGGCAGGTTGGCGCGCATCGAGTGATCGCCCCAGCGGTACGTGAGCGCTTCGATTAGCGTCGGTCCCCCGCCGCTTCTGGCCCGAGCCACCGCTTCCTTCACGGCGGCGTGCACTGCGAGGACATCGTTGCCGTCAACGGTCCCGCCTGGCAACGAGTAGGCGCTGGCGCGCTTGGAGAGGAGGTCGATCGCGGTGGAGTCTTTAGTCGAGGTCGACAGGGCGTACTGATTGTTTTCGCACAGATAGACGACCGGGAGCTTCCACACCGACGCGATATTCAGACATTCGTGGAAGATGCCCTCGTTCACGGCCCCGTCGCCGAAGAACACGACACCCACCGCGTTGCTGCCGCGCAGTTTGTTCGACAGGCCAGCACCGGTACCGATCCCGATGCCCGCGCCCACGATTCCGTTCGCTCCCAGGATGTTGAGCTCGAGATCGGCGATGTGCATCGAGCCGCCGAGGCCCTTGCAATACCCGGTGACGCGACCCATCAGCTCCGCCATCATCTTCGGCAGCGAGGCGCCTTTGGCGATGCAATGGCCGTGGCCCCGGTGATGGCTGACGACGAAATCCTGTTTTGCGAGGGCGGCGCAGGCTCCTGCCGCCACCGCCTCTTGCCCGACGTAGCTGTGGGCCGTACCCTTCACCAGGCCTTCCTTGAACAGGTCCGCGACGCCCTGGTCGAAGCGGCGGATCCGTAGCATGGACCGATAGACGGCCTCGAGCTCCTGCTTTTCCATGTGTTGTTCTCCTCCCCAAGCCAAGGCACGTCTCAGCGCGGCCTGTCTCCCGCGAGCGTAATCCGATGCATGACTCTGCGATAGCCGTGATAGTCGTTCACGGCGTTGTGCTGCGCGCAGCGGTTGTCCCAGAAAGCAAGCGAGCCCTCCCGCCACTGGAAGCGACAGGTGAGCTCCGGCTGGACTTGATGATGGAACAAATAGCTCAGCAGCGGCGCGCTCTCTTCCTCGGTCATGTCCTTGAAACGCACGGTGTGCGCGATATTGACGTACAACGCCTTGCGGCCGGTTTCGGGATGCGTGCGCACCACAGGGTGCTCGGCGAAATACTCCTCCCTGGCGTCCTCGCGTCCACCCCTCTTCACACGGTCCTCGCGCGTTCTGCTCGCGTCCGCCTTGGCTGAGCTGTTCACGGCGACGACCCCCTCCAGCATCCGCCGCAGTCCTGACGAAAGCGTCTCGTACGCGAGATATTGATTGGCAAACAGCGTGTCGCCGCCGACTGGCGGGACCTCGCGCGCGAGCAGCATTGACCCCATGGCCGGGTGCTCGAGGTATGCGGTGTCCGAATGCCAGACGCCGCCGAAGTTCGCTCTCTCGCCCTCTAGCTTGCTCACCTCGATCACGTCGGGATACCCGGGTAGCCCCTTCAGGAGCGGGTACTCGACCGGGTTCCCCATGGTGCGTGCGAAGGCAAGGAACTGTGCCAGCGTGAGGTGCTGGTCCCGGAAGAAAACCACTAGATGGTCGAGCAACACCGCCCGGATCTCGCTCGCGATACCGGCAGACACTGTGGCCAGGTCCACGCCGTGGATCTCGGCGCCCAGAGCGCCGGCGATCTTCTTGATTTCGAGCACGGGTTTTCTCCTGTTTGCCGTTTAAAGCGAGACGACTACTTTACTACGCCCTTGCAAGGCCTTTTTTGCGCCGTCGACCGGGCCGTGTCCGGCTCACCGCGTCGCACAGCTCGACGAAGCGCTCGTCCTGCGGCCAGCGCTCCAGATCGAGCGTGAGCTTGCGCCGCCAGCTCGGGTACCGGCTCGAGGTGCCGGGGAGATTGACCTGCTCAGTCTGTCCGAGGACGTCCTCGAGCTGGACCGTGCACACCCTGCAGGGGGTGCGTGCGAGATAGGTCTGCAGCGCGCGCGCAAGCTCCGGTGTCATGGTGGGTGCTGAGGCGGGGTCGGGGTTCATGCCCGCCGGCAATAGCTCTTCGCGGTCGAGCGCGCGCAGCAGCCGTGCGCGGTCCTGGCCGCGTTCGGCCATCTGCCGTTGACGCATCTCGTCGGAAGGGAAGAGCTTGAGCTCGTCACGCAGTGCGAGATCGCGCCCTTCCCAGAACCCGGCCAGCGTCGGCAGGTCATGGGTCGTCGCGGTGACCAGCGCCTGCGCGGGATACTCGGCAGGCGCTTTGAATTCGCCCCCCTCGCCCCGCTCGAAGTAGAGCAGCCGGCAGGACAGCGCCTGCAGCCCGTATAGCGCCTGGCGGACCTCGTCGGGCACGGTGCCGAGGTCTTCGCCGATGACCATGCAACGGCTGCGCTGGCTTTCCAAGGCCACGATGCCGAGCAGCTCCTCGAATGGGTAGCGCACGTAAGCGCCGTGGGCCGGGCCGGTGCGGGACGGAATCCAGAACAGCCGCATCAGCCCCATGACGTGGTCGACACGCAGTGCGCCGGTGTGCCGCATGCTCGCGCGTAGCGTCGCGATGAAGGGTGCAAACGCCGCTTGTGCGAGGCGCGAGGGGATCATGGGCGGCAAGCCCCAATTCTGGCCGGTGAGGCTGAAATCGTCGGGCGGAGCGCCGACGCTGGCGTCCGTCGCATAGAGTTCCTGGTTGGACCATGCTTCTGCACCACCCCGATCGACGGACACAGCGAGATCGCCGTACAAGCCCACGCCCATTCCCAGCTCAAGCGCTCTGCGGCTCGCCTCGCTGAGCTGCCTGTCGGTCTGCCACTGCAACCATTGGAAGAACTCCACGCGCTCGCGCTGCGCCTCGGCGAACGACGCTACTTTGTCGGACTCGGGGTCGCGGTAGGCTGCCGGCCATACCGGCCAGCCCCAAACGGCCGGATCGTCACGGGAGAGGCGCTCTTGGAGCGCCTCGAACAACGCATGCTGCAGGAGGGCTCTTCCGCCGCGCGCCTCGAAGTCTCGGAACTCGATCGAGCGCGCGCTATTCGTTGCGAGATGACGTTGCCGGAAACTGCCGTAGAGCAAATCCAGCACGGCTGTTTTGGCGGCGGCGATCGCTCGATAGTCCACCAGCTCTTTTGCGCGCAGCTCGCGCAACGTCGTCTGAAACGCGGCTGAGCGCATCAGCTCTTGGGCCTCCTCGCATTCGTGGAAGTCGTCGATGCGCTCGGGATCGAGGTATAGGCAGTTGAGAAACAGCCGGCTCGACGGGCTGTAGGGGCTGGCGCGCTCGGGGTCGTGCGGAAAGAGGCTGTGCAGCGGGTTGAGGCCGACGACGTCGGCGCCGCGCTGAGCCCACTGCTCGAGCAGCGCTCGCAGGTCGGTAAGATCGCCCATCCCCCAGTTGCGCTCGGAGCGCACGGTGTAGAGCTGCACGGCGGGACCCCACGTGCGTCCGCACTCCTTTACGACTTCCGGCTGATAGCAGACATCCGGTGCGATGATCAGCAGCGTCTCAGCGAGAACTTGCTGGCCGCATAACAGGAGCAGCCTGTGATAGCCGGGGCCAGGCTTTGCGTCGAGCGTCAGGTGGCGCGCGATGAACGGCTGGCCGCCTACCTCCCCGCGTTGCACCTCCGGCAGCATGCGGAGCACGAAGGGTGCACCGTGCTGTTCGCCGTCTTCGCTCGCCAGACGCCAAGCCAGCTCGTCCGCGTCCCCTGCCTCGGGAAACCGCACAACGAGCCGCGCTGGCAGCGCCGACTCACGCACGACCAGCGCTGGCGGCAGGGGATCGCGCCAGGTCGCCATCTCGCGTTCGTATATGGCGCGCTGCACTTGTGCGTCGTCGCCCGCCGGGACGTGCATGGCGGCGAGCAGCGCGCGCAGCGTTGCTTCGGACACCTCGTGCGCCTGGCCCCAGATGTCGTACCATTGCGGCTCGATGCCGTACTCGGCCGCGAGCTGTTTCAGCCGCTCGAGCTCAGGCATCCTGCTGAGCGTCGAAGCAGGGCATGCAGCGCACGCGCCTCACGCCGCTGGGATCTCGGTGAACAGGGCCAGAGAGCGGCCCTGCAGATCGTAGCGCGCCGCGCCCGGGAAGCGACCGTCCATCGCCAGCCCCTGCTCGTAAGCGGTATCCAACAGCACCTGCCATGTCGACCCGGCCCGGAACTCGGGCAGGGCAAAGGCGATGGTCTCGTGGTGCGCGTTGAGCAGCATAAGGAAGTTATCGTCCCGCACGGGATGCCCGCGCCTGTCCGTCTCTTCCAGCGCCTCGCCAGCAAAGTAGACGCCGAGCGAGCGGGCGAAATCCTGGCTCCACTCGTTATCGTCCATCTCGCGGCCCTCGGGAGTGAGCCAGGCGAGGTCCTTGACCTCGCCGCCGCGGATCGGTCGTCCTTGGAAGAAGCGTCGGCGGCGGAATACCGGATGCTGGCGCCGGATCTGGATCAGACGCTGGAACAACAGCAGCAGGGCTTTCCCGTCCTCGTCAAGGCTCCAGTCCAGCCACGAGATCTCGTTGTCCTGGCAGTAGGCGTTGTTGTTGCCGCGCTGGGTGCGGCCGATCTCATCGCCCGCCAGCAGCATAGGCACCCCTTGCGACAGCAGCAGCGTGGCGATGAAGTTGCGCTTCTGCCGGGCACGCAAAGCATTGACGCCCGGGTCGTCGGTCGCGCCCTCCACGCCGCAGTTCCAGGACAGGTTGTTGAGTTGACCGTCCCGGTTGTTCTCCAGGTTTGCCTGATTGTGCTTATCGTTGTAGCTGACCAGATCGGTCAGCGTGAAGCCGTCGTGCGCGGTGACGTAGTTGATGCTCGCGTGCGGCTTGCGCCCGCTGGCCTCGTACAGATCGCTGGAGCCGGTCAGGCGCCGCGCGAAGTCGCCGATTAATCCCCCATCGCCTTTCCAGTAGGCGCGCACCGTGTCCCGGTAACGGTCGTTCCACTCCGCCCACCCGGTCGGAAAATTGCCCACCTGGTAGCCGCCCTCGCCGAGGTCCCACGGCTCGGCGATGAGCTTGACCTGCGACAGCACCGGGTCCTGGCCGATGATGTCGAAGAAGGCGCCTAGCCGATCGACCTCGTGCAGCTCGCGCGCCAGCGCCGAGGCGAGGTCGAAGCGGAAGCCGTCCACGTGCATCTCCAACACCCAGTAGCGCAACGAGTCCATGATGAGTTGCAGCACGCTTGGGTGGCGCATGTTCAGCGTATTGCCGGTGCCCGTATAGTCCATGTAATAGCGCGGGTTGCCGGGCGCGAGCCGGTAGTACGAAGCGTTGTCGATGCCGCGCAGGCTCAGCGTGGGACCGAGCTGGTTGCCCTCGGCGGTGTGGTTGTAGACCACGTCGAGGATGACCTCGAGCCCGGCGGAGTGCAGCGTCTTGACCATGGTCTTGAACTCGCTTATGCGGCCCGTCGACGAGTAGCGCGTATCGGGAGCGAAGAAGCCGAGCGAGTTGTAGCCCCAGTAGTTGCGCAGGCCACCCGCTACGAGATGGCGGTCGTCTACGAAGGTATGCACCGGCATCAGCTCCACCGTGGTCACGCCTACACGGCGCAAATGGTCGATGACGGGCTCGCAGGCGAGGCCGGCATAGGTGCCGCGAAGCTGAGGCGGCACATCGGGATGGCGCAGTGTGAAGCCGCGAACGTGCAGCTCATAGATGATCGTATCGTGCCAGGGCACGCGCGGCGGGCGATCGTCACCCCAGGTAAAGGCGGGATCGATGACGCGGCATTTGGGCATGCCGGCCGCGCTGTCGCGCCGGTCGAATGACAGGTCGTCCTGCCGGTGGCCGACACGGTAGCCGAAATGCGCATCGCTCCACTTCAGCGTCCCGACGAGGTGCTTGGCGTAGGGCTCGACGAGCAGCTTGTGCGGGTTGAAGCGCTGGCCGGACTCGGGCTGGTACGGGCCGTGTACGCGATAGCCGTACAGCAGTCCTGGCCGGGCCTCGGGCAGGTAGCAATGCCACGCCTGATCGGTGCGCTCGTGCACCTCGACACGCTGCACCTCGTGCCGCCCGGAGGGATCGAACAGGCACAGCTCAACCCTCTCGGCGTGGGCCGAGAACAGCGAGAAGTTGACGCCTTCCCCATCCCAGGTTGCGCCGCGCGGATGCGGATCGCCCGGCCAGACGGCGCTGATGAGCTTGGCCAACTAGCGTCGCGCGCCTCTCCAGCCCGGCTCGTCGCGGTCCAGCAAGCGCTTGAGCGCCGCGAAGTGCAGCTCGGATTGCTGGCGCTCTCCGCCGATCTGCTTCGCGGCTTGCGCACAGACCTCGTCGGGCTGCGTCCGCAGGGGCTTGCCGCTGCTCTGCGCGAGGACCTGTACCATGCAAGAGCGCTCCAGGTAATAGAGGTCGTCGAAGGCGTAGTCCATACGCTCGCCGCACACCAGGACGCCATGATGGGCCATGATCATCACTTCGGCATTGCCGAGCGCGCCGGCGAGGCGGTCGCCCTCGTTGTCCGACAGCGCCACGCCGCCATAGCCGTCGTCGTACGCGATGCGGCCATGAAAACGCATGGCGTTCTGGTTGGCGCCGATGTCCAAGCGTCCGCCCTCGATGATCGCGAGCGCCGTCGCGAACGGCATGTGGGTGTGCAGCACGACTTTTTTCTTGCAGCGCAAGTGCACTCGGCTATGAATAAAGAAGGCGGTGGGCTCGACCCTGTGCTTGCCCGAGAGCACCCTGCCGTTCTCGTCCACCACCAACAGATCCGCAGGCGTAATCTCGGACCAGTGGAAGCCCTGGGGGTTGATCAGGAACTTGTCGGGATGGCCCGGAAGCTCCATGCTGAAGTGGTTGCATACGCCCTCGTTGAGCGCCATGCGCGCCGCCATCCGCAGCGCCGCAGTGAGGTCAACCCGTGCCTGCCGCTCGTCATAACCCTTGCGGCTCGATGGCTTGGTCTTGATCGCGTTCAGGTCGCTGACGTCCATGTAGGGTCCTTTGCGAGTACGAGGGTGGGATTCTAAGCCAAACCGAACCCAAGACGCGCAGCGCCTTAACCCCGTTTGACTTTGGCTGCGTTTACAGGCGTTGATAGGCGTTGAGAATTCTGCCCAACCCACGCTTAAAGGAACCAACGTGAAATGTTTGCGAGCTTTCATCCTCACCGCTCCCGCTGTGCTGTATGGTGGTTATGGCGCCCAGGCCTCGGAGCCGACTGCCAACGCCGTCACGATCTACAGCAGCGCCCAGCCCGGCGCGATATCGCCCGAACTGTACCGCTACGGCGGGCAGCAGGGCAATCAAGTGCCCGGCTATGCCGTGGTCCGTCACGAGCGCCCGATCGAGCTCAAGAGCGGGCGCAACGACGTGCGCTTTAGCGACGTCGCGGGATTGATCGACCCGACCACGGTGTCCTTCGAGTCGCTGACCGACCCCAAAGGCACGCGCGTGGTCGAGCAGAACTTCCAGTTCGATCTGGTCAGCACCGATAAGTTGCTGCGCAAGTTCATCGACCGGGAGATCACGGTGGAGCAGACCCGGGGCGACAAGCTAGACAGCTATGCCGGCACTCTGCTGTCGACCTCCGGCGGGCTGGTCCTGCGCGAGGCCGACGGCTCGGTGCGCGTGGTCTCCCACAATTCCGGCATCACCCTGCCCAGCTTGCCGGGCGGATTGATCACACGGCCCACGCTGGTGTGGGACGTGGCTGCAAAGAAGCCAGGCAAACATACGGCGCGCGTGACGTATCAGACGACGGGGATCACCTGGTGGACGGATTACAACCTCACCTATGCTGAGGGCGCCGACGCAAACTCTTGCCACGTGAATGTAGGCGCCTGGGTCAGCATCCTCAACCAGTCTGGCGCTTCCTATCCGGATGCCAAGATCAAGCTCATCGCTGGCGACGTGCATCGCGCGCCGCCCACAGCCGCACCCTCGGCGCGCACGATGATGAAAGCCGCGGCGGAAGAGGCCAAGGACGAGGTGGGGTTTCAGGAGAAGACTTTCTTCGAGTACCATTTATACACGCTGGGACGCCCCAGCTCCTTGCCTGACAACTCTACCAAGCAGATCGAGCTGTTTCCGGCGGTAACCGGTGTGCCGTGCGAGAAGACCCTGGTCTACTACGGCCAGCAGGGCTTCAACTATGGTTTCGGCCCCAACCCGTACATCGACCGCAACCTGGGCATTGCCAGCAGCAAGAAAGTCGACACCTATCTCAGCTTCAAGAACACCCAGGACAACGGCATGGGCGTCCCGATGCCGTCGGGGCGCGTGCGGGTAAGCAAGGTGGACACGGCCGACGGCTCGCTCGAGTTCATCGGCGAAGACCGCATCGACCACACGCCGAAGAACGAGGTCATTTTGCTCAAGCTCGGTTCGGCCTTCGACGTGGTGGGCGAACGTCGCCAGGTCGACTTCAAGATAGACACCAGCCGCAATACCATGACCGAAGAGATCGAGATCAAGATCCGCAACCGCAAGGAGGAGCCGGTCAACGTCATCGTCAAGGAGAACCTGTACCGCTGGACCAACTGGAAGATCGTCGCGACCACGCAGCCTTATGAAAAGCAGGATGCGCGCACCGTGCACTTTCCGCTGACCGTGCCGGCCGACAAGGAGGCGGTAGTGCACTATACGGTGCGGTATACGTGGTGAGAGGCGTGGAGCCTACGCCCTGGCCGATTGCAACGCGGCGCCCTCCGGTTGTTGTCCGCCGCTGCGCTCCGTCCAGGCTATCGGCCGGCGCCTTTGCGGTGTTCAAGAAACTTGCGCATGGCTTCCTGCGGCTCGCCGCTTGCGTAGGCCTCCCGCTGAGCCTTCTTCGCCGCCTCCAGCGCGCCATCGAAACCCGCTTGCGTCAGCTCGCGCAACCGCCGCTTGGTGAGCCGGACGGCGGTTGGTCCGAGCTTCGCGAGGTCGGCCGCCAACGCCAGCGATTTCTCCAGCACCTCTGCGCGCGGCACGAGGTGGTTCACGAGACCCAGCTCATACGCGCGCTGGCCGCTGATCAGCTCTCCGGTCAGCGACATCTGCACGTTTTGCGACAGCCCTAGGTGCAGCGTCATCAGATACGAGCCCACCACGCTCGCCAGGCCCGCCCGGATCTCCGGCTGGCCCAGCTTCATCTCGGGGAAGCCCACGCGCAGATCCGAGCACAACCCGATCTGGTACCCGGCGCCCGCGGCCACCCCGTTCCAGGCGGCGATGCAGGGCTTATCGAGATCGCGTACCGCTTGGTACATGGCGTGCTGGCGGCTGAGCCAATGGTCTACATCGTCGACGGTGTAGGGCGCCGTCTCGTTGAGGTCCTGCCCCGAGCAGAACGCCCGCTCACCGGCTCCAGTGATGACCACAACACGAACAGCGCGGTCGTGGTTCAGTTGGGCGAGGACGTCGATCAGCGCCTCGCGCATCTGGGCGTTGACGGCGTTGAGCGCCGCTGGGCGATTCAGGGTGACCAGGCCGGCGCTGTCGCGGCGTTGCACCAACACCGCGTCCGGCTCACCCTGCATGTCCCTCAGCCGCGCAAACGGCAGGTGCAGATCGACTTCGCAAACCGTCGGTTCACGGCTGTGCGTTAGCTCTTGTTTTCCACCAGGTAGCACGAGCGCAGATTGAGCTCGGCTGTCATGCGGTCGACGAGCTTGAGTTGGGAAGTCGGCACGAACAATCCCACCCCGATGTCTTGCCATACGTAATACATGTGGCCTGGCTCGGCGTTGATGACCAGCCCGGACCAGTCCACTGTTTCGGAAATGACGATATGCTCACCGGGGTTGACCTCCCAACGAAAGTAGTCTTGCCCGCCGGTCACACCCATATCCTTGCCGTCCAGCTTGACGTGGATTGCCCACCCGTTGCTGGGGGGAGAATTGCGGAACAGATAGATCACCGCCTTGCCCTCAACCGGGAGCATCAGCTTGGCCAGCGTGTCCTCTTTGGGCGGCGCGAGCGACGCGCTACCGCAGCCGGCAAGAAGGACGGTCACGCAAAGCAGCGCGCAGCCCAGCACGGATTTGACGTTCATGAGCATCTCCTACGATGGAATCCAACGAATTAGGTACCGGGTGCCGACGCGGTCCTCAGACATACGCGGGCCCCTCGATGACGGGATGGGCCTGGAGGAACTTCTCGTCGACCTCAACGCCGATGCCGGCAGACTCTAGCGGGCGAACACACCCGTCGCTACCCACCTCATAGGGTCGGCTGACCAGCTCATCGCGGAACAGATTGTTCTTGGACACGTCACCCTCGAAATAGCCGCCATTGTCGATCGCGGCCAGGAAGTGGATGGTCGCCGCCATGTTCAGCCCGGTCATGGAGGTATGCGGGTTTA
>Ga0335077_10006710_pt1 | contig 14233 bp, 14 predicted proteins | sample Lox_Sample_31_FD_207151 | JGI IMG/M metagenome (GOLD analysis project Ga0335077, IMG submission 207151) | Soil microbial communities from Loxahatchee National Wildlife Refuge, Florida, United States - Lox_Sample_3.1 | ecosystem: Environmental > Terrestrial > Soil > Wetlands | place: USA...
GAACCCGCATCGGCCACGGCAGTTCAACCACTAGTTACCGTACCGCCAGTCCTTCCACCCGGTGGACCCGCGCAGGCGATTGCAACGGGTGAAATTGAAATCAAATCCCCGATGATTGGCACTTTTTATCGGGCACCATCTCCCGAAGCCGCCAGCTATGTTGAAGTCGGCTCTGAAGTTAATCCTGACACCGTCGTTTGCATCATCGAAGCGATGAAAGTGATGAACGAAATCAAAGCGGAAGCCAAGGGCGTGATCACGCAGGTTTTGGTCGAAAACGCCAAGCCGGTGGAATTTGGCCAGCCCTTGTTCAAAGTGCGTCCGACATAAACGTGCGCCGCTTGAACCCTTTTCACCTTCATTGAAAGTCCATGTTCGAGAAAATTCTGGTCGCCAATCGCGGTGAAATCGCCGTTCGAATTATTCGTGCCTGCAAGGAATTGAATATCCGAACGGTGGCCGTCTATTCCGAGGTGGATGCCAACTCCATGCACGTGCAACTGGCCGATGAAGCCATTTGCATTGGCGAGGCGCCCGCGGCGGAAAGTTACCTGCGGATTGACCGGATCGTCAGCGCGGCGGAAATCACGGACGTGGACGCGATCCATCCCGGTTACGGCTTTCTTTCCGAGAACGCGCATTTCGTTGAAGTCTGTGACAGTTGCAACATTCGTTTCATTGGCCCCAGTCCCCGGGCGATGCAATCGTTGGAGGACAAAGCGGTCAGCCGGGCGCTCGCCAAAAAAGTCGGCGTGCCCATACCCCCCGGATCGGATGGCGTGGTTGAAAAGGAGCAGGATGCGCTGGCCGTGGCCAAGCGCATTGGCTATCCGGTGATGATCAAGGCGGTGGCCGGCGGTGGCGGGAGGGGCATGCGTGTGGCGCACAATGACATCTCCCTGGTGAAGGGTTATCACACGGCGCGTTCTGAAGCGGAAAAGGCCTTTGGCAATTCCGGCGTTTACATCGAAAAATACATTGAGAATCCGCATCACATTGAAATTCAAGTCTTGGGCGATCACAAGGGACATATCATTCATTTGGGGGAACGGGATTGTTCCATTCAGCGCCGGAACCAAAAGGTCGTGGAGGAGTCACCGTCGCCTTTGCTGGAACACCGGTTTCGCAAGCTGCGGGACAAAATCGGCAAGGCGGCCGTCAAAATCGCCGAGGCGGCGCATTATACCAGCGCCGGCACGGTCGAATTCATCGTGGACAACGCCGGGAATTTTTACTTTCTCGAATTCAACAAACGGATTCAAGTCGAGCATCCCGTCACCGAAGAAGTCACCGGCATTGACCTGGTGCGTTATCAGATCCTCCTGGCAATGGGTGAAACGTTACGGCATTCGCAGAGTGACATTCAAATCAAGGGCCACGCCATCGAGTGCCGCATTAACGCCGAAGACCCGTTTGATGATTTCCGTCCCAGCCCCGGCCGGATTGAGATGTACTTTCAACCCGGGGGCCATGGGGTGCGCGTGGACACCCACGCTTACGCCGGCTATAGCATTCCACCAACGTATGATTCAATGATTGGCAAGCTTATCACCACCGGCAAAGACCGGCGGGAAGCGATGGATCGCATGAATCGCGCGTTGTCGGAATACATGATCACAGGCATCAAGACCAATGTCTCCTTCCAACAGGCCATCATGCAGGACCCGAACTTCCGGCGCGGGGTTTATTCAACCAGTTTTATCGAGCAATTGCTGGGCGGCGCCCGGCGGGAACTGATTGACGAAAAGGCTTAAAAGTCTTCCACTTTTTGTTGACTTTACTGGGATTTATGTTAAAACAGTGGCACCTCGTTCGAAGAATGAACGTTGTTGGTGTCAACATGACAGATTGTCCGTAACCGATTAGAAAGCGACATTCAGTGAACCTGCCGGTGCAGTCCTCCCACGTGTTTCCTTGAACGGGCGCAGTGTATTATGAACCCAACCAGACTGTTTGTAGGCAACCTCTCATATCAAACCGGGGAAAACGACTTGCAGGATTACTTCGCCCAGGCGGGCGCGGTGACCTCCGTCAATCTCATGCTGGACCGGGCCACCGGCAAATCACGCGGCTTCGCGTTTGTGGAATTCGCCGACGCCGAAGGGGCGCAACGCGCCATTGAACAACTCCACAATAAGGAATTTCAGGGCCGCCAGCTCACCGTCAACATCGCCCGTCCGCGCGAGGACCGCCCGCCACGCTGGGCCAACAACCGGGGCGAACGCCCGCAGCCGTAAAAATCGGGCAAAGGCTCGCAACCAGACCGGCGCTATTCACCGCCCGCCCGGTTTTTTGAATTAGAGTTTGACACGCGCGTGTGGCCGTTTATCTTTGATTAACAAAGACTATGGCTGACACACCTCCGAACATCCCTCATGGCGCTGTACTGCCGCCGAAAAAAGAAACCGGCAAAGTTCAGCCCAAAAAAGAAACCGTCCGCATCAATCTGCCGCCCAAGCCGTCCGCGGCGCCGACCATCAAATTGCCAACACTGCCGCCCGGCGGTCCCACCGGCGCGCCCGCCGCCATTCCGGCACCTACCCCGGCTCCGCAAGCGGCTGCGCCGCGCGCGGCGGCTGCGGCGCCCGTCACCCAACCGCACCCCGCTCCGGCAACGCGGCGGCCTGTGGCTGCTGCCCCGACGATGAGCGGGCTGGACCAGATTCTGGCCATTGCCGCCGGCGCGGCCGGATTGTTTGCCGTTGGCACGGTGATCTGGATGATGCTCATTCCGACCACTTGAGTTTTCCAACATTCGTTTGAACCTTGAATTCGTTTTTGACGTATGGCTTCACCCCTTATTGTCACACTCACCCAGGAAAACTTTGCCCAACAGGTCTTGCAATCGCCCGCGCCCGTGCTTGTGGATTTCTGGGCCGAATGGTGCGGCCCGTGCAAGATGATCGCGCCGTTGCTGGACGAACTTGCCGACGAATATGACGGCAAGGCCAAAATCGGCAAGGTCAACGTGGACGAACAGCAGTCCCTGGCCGCCGAGTACGGCATCCGCGCCATCCCCACGCTGCTCGTTTTTCACAACGGCCAGGTGGCCGACCAGATCGTCGGCGCGCGCAGCAAGCGTGACTTCAAGGCCAGCCTCGACCGCGTCGCGGCCTGAGTCACGCGTGGGCGTATGTCGTTTATCGTCACGCCCCGGCAATTCGACCAGCGCGCCGAACTGTTTCGCCAACTCGCCCAACTCACATCCGCCGGCGTGGGCGTCATTCCTGCGCTGGAACAAATCAAACGCAGTCCTCCCGCCCGTTCCTACCGCGAACCGCTGCAACGCCTGCTCGCTGAACTGGCCCGAGGCGCGACGGTGGGCGACTCCTTGCATCGTCTGGGCTGGCTGCCCGCGTTCGATTTGGCGCTGATTGAGGCCGGCGAACGCAGCGGGCGAATGGACGCTTGTTTCCGCCTGCTCGCCGATTACTACAACGAACGCGCTCGTCTCATACGCCAGATGATCACCGATTTGATGTATCCGGTGTTTGTTTTTCACCTCGCGGTTTTCGTTGTAACCCTCCTCGAATTCCTTTGGGCCGGCCCTTGGCTCCTCGTTTTGCTGGGTGGACTGATCCCGGTCTATGCCGCCACCGCTTTTCTGATTTATGCCGGTCAAGACCGGCACAACGAACCCTGGCGGGCGAAGGTGGAATCCGTCTTGCATTTTATCCCGGTCTTGGGAACCGCGCGGCATTATCTGGCCCTGGCGCGGCTGGCGACGGCATTGGAGGCCCTTGTCAGTGCCGGCGTCAACATCTTTGAAGCTTGGGGATTGGCGGCGGCGGCGAGCGGTTCACCCGCCGTGCGCCGCGCCGTGGCCGCTTGGAAACCAAGTATGACCGCCGGACAAACGCCATCCGAGGCCATGCGCGCCTGCCGATTGTTCCCTGAAATGTTTGCCAACCTTTACGCCAGCGGCGAGGTCAGCGGCAAATTGGATGAATCGCTCCGCCATTTGAACCGGCTTTACAACGAGGAAGGCTCGCGCAAACTCCATTTGGTTGTGACCTGGGTCCCGCGGTTGATTTATTTCATGGTCGTCTTTCTTGTCGCCTATATCGTGATCCGGTTTTGGACAGGTTATTTCAATGAAGTCAACAAAATGAGCCATTTTTAGTTCCGCTTTGCGCGCCAAGTCTTCTCACATTAACTTCGCTGCATGACGTTGACTGAACTGCTCGCCAATGAGGAACTGCGCCAGCGGGAATTCCCAGTCGTGCGCGACAAAATTTTTCTCGCGCACGCGGGCGTTTGCCCGATACCGCGGCGCGTGGCGCAGGGGATTTCCGATTGTGTGCAGCGCAGCACAATGGACGATCAGGAGGCTCTGACGACCCCCCAACGCCTGGATGACGGGCGCAAACTCGTGGCGCAGTTGCTCCACTGTCGGCGTGAGGAAATCGCGTTCGTCGGGCCGACGTCGCTGGCGCTGAGCTTTGTTGCCGCCGGACTGAATTTTCGCAAGGGCGACAACATCCTCATTTACTACGACGATTACCCCTCCAATGTCTATCCGTGGATGGCACTGGCTGAACGCGGCGTGGAAGTGCGCCTCCTGAATACACGCGGCCTCGGCGTGATTCGACCAATGGATATCATGGGGCAGGTGGACGAAAATACGCGGCTCGTCGCCCTGGCGTCCTGTCATTTCATCAGCGGTTATCGAATTGAATTTGGGGCCATCGGAAAATTTTTGCGCGAGCGCGGCATTCTGTTTTGCCTCGACGCAATTCAAACGCTGGGCGCGTTTCCCACGACGGTCGAGCACGTGGATTTTCTGGCCGCCGACGCCCATAAATGGCTGCTGGGACCGTGCGGTGCCGGCGTGCTTTACGTCCGGCAGGAAGTTCAGGACCGGTTAACCCCGCCGATTTACGGCTGGCACAACGTCCAGAACCCGAATTTCGTTGCGCAGGAAAAAATCGTTTTCCGCAGCGGCGCGTTGAAATACGAGGCAGGTACGCACAATCTGGCGGGTCTGGTCGGCTTGATTGCCGCCTTGGAACTGGCTTTGGAGATCGGCGTGGAAAACGCCGCCACCGAGTTGCTGCGCAAACGCGCCTGGCTTGTGCCCGCCTTGCAGGCCAAAGGCTTCACGGTTTTGAACGCGGAAGCCAAGCCTGAAAATGCCAGCAGCATTATTTCATTTCACCGCCCCGGCAAGGACCTTGCGGCGCTGCATAAGGAACTGGCGGATGCGGGTATTGTCACATCACTGCGGACAGATCGCACGGGGAAAAATTATATCCGGCTCTCGCCGCACTATTACAACACCGACGCGGAACTGCGGCGTTTGTTGGCAAGGTTGTGAGCGGCTTGGATCAATCACGCCGGCTGTATTCCTGAATGGCCGCCCGCCACCATGACGCGAGGGTTTCACCCGGACGCAACCACAGTTGCTGATGCAGCCAGACCATTGCACGCGCATCGGTCATAATCAGGAGCCGTTCCGCTGCGGTCAATTGAGCCGGTCCTTCAGCCAACAGTTTTTCCCCGAGGACGCGGACCTCCTCGCGCCCAACACCGAGCTTGTCGAGTTGTTCGGCATAGACGGGATTAAGTCGCTTTTCACGCAACAACGAGACATGAATCGCGTTGACATAAGGGTCCAGCACCGCTTCCGCCAGGCCGGCGTGCGGACGGCGCGGGGTGTTGTCGGCCGTGATTTCGTGAATTCTCATCTGGGAGCGCAAAGAGACGAGTTCCACTGGCGGTTTGGTTTCTTCCGGTGTCAAAAACAATCCGAGTTTCCGCGCGCGCGCGCCGAGGTTGCGTCGGCTGGTCCACACGCTGAGCGGAATGGAAAGAACCATGCCGGTAAACACGGGCGTAAACCACCAGAACAAGTAATGATTCAGCCGCCACATGAACATACCCCAAACCAGGCCGATGAGCGTGTGTCCCCAATGCCGTCGAATGGCGAACATCCACGGCGTGCCGTCGGGGCCGCGTTTTTGCTGGCCCCAACTGACGCTGGCGCCAAACAGATTGGTGACGACAAAACGCGTGTGCCAGAGCATCAGCAACGGCGCGTGGAGCGTGGAAAAAATGGTTTCGCCCACGACCCCGACTGTGGCGCGCGCCAAGCCGCCAAAGGCGCGGCGGCGCTCCCGGTCAAACGCAAGGTCCACCAACGCCAGCGCCTTTGGCAAAAGCAGCACGCCCATGCAAATGATGAAGATCAAAAACGCGTGCGCCGTGCCGCTCAGGTTCAAATATGGCGTGAAGGCATGGACCGTGATATTCGACAGGCCGGTGTATTTTTGGTACCAGTGAATCCAGTTGAACGTCAGCAAAAATGCCAGCCACAGCGGCCCGGCGAGATAGCCGCAAATGCCCAGCAGCAGATGCAGCCGGCTTACGCCGCGCAGTCCTTTAGCGGACAGCACGAGGCCGTGCTGCAGGTTGCCTTGGCACCAGCGGCGCTCGCGTTGCGCGTTTTCAATCATGCCCTGCGGAACCTCCTCGTAGCTGCCTTCGAGATCGTAGGCAAACCACACCTCCCAGTTTTCCCGCGACAACAGCGCGGCTTCGACAAAATCGTGGCTCAAAATCTGGCCGCCAAAAGGTTTCGTTCCGGGCAATTGTGGGAGGTCGCAGAATTGCATGAAAGGGTCGGTGCGGATGATGGCGTTGTGTCCCCAATAATTGCCCAGATTGAGCGCCCAATAATTCAGGCCGGCAATGAACACCGGCGCATAAAGGCGGTTGGAAAATTGCTGAATGCGGCCAAAGAGCGATTCGGCATTCACCAGCGCCGGCACGGTTTGAATCAGGCCAACCGTCGGATGCGCCTCCATCAATTTCACCAAATCCACGAGCGTTTCGCCGCGCATGACGCTGTCGGCGTCGCACACCAGGAAATAGCGGTAGCGGCGGCCCCAAGCGTTGAGGAAATCGCGCACATTGCCGCTCTTGCGCCCTTCGTTGTCCGTCCGGCGGCGATAATAAACGCGTCCCAGCGCGTCGAGTTCGCGGATTAAATCGTACCAACGCCGTTCTTCTTCCACCCATTTGTCCGGATCAGTGGAATCGCTGAGAATGAAAAAATCAAAGTGTTCCAGTTGGCCGGTCTTTGCGAGCGATTCGTAGGTGGCGCGCAGGCCTTCATAGACGCGGACGATGTTTTCGTTGTAGATGGGAAAAACAATGGCCATGCCGGCGCCGGCGATGCTTTGCGCACGGTAATTCGCCTGCGTGATGCGCCGACAGTCGCCGAAAACGCGCAGCATAAAACCAACAACGCCATGCACGCCGCCGACCGCGATCAGCAGAAATAAAATGACGAACAAAACAAGCAGCACCGTGCGCGAAGTGGACCAGCCGGTGCGCCAGAGCAAGTCGGCGAAGAGCATTGAGACCAGCCCGGTCAACAACACGGCGGAGGAATAAAAAACAAACACCCGCCAGCCGCGGTGGATACGCGGCAAAGGGGACACCACCAGCGGCGGCGACTGGCCCGGCGCGGGAGCAGACTGGGAAATAACGCCGGGCATGGTTCAGTGCGTGAAATAGAAAATCGCGACCAGCAATAATATGAACAGCGTCCAGGCTAGGCCCATTTTCAAATAGGGAACCCGGCCCAGATTTGTCAAGGTCGTGATGGGGCCAAGGTCGAGCGGACGCGGCGTCATTTTGGAAAGCTGAAAGTCCGGGCCGGCGCGCAAATAGGCGTCGCGCATCGCGTGGACGAATCCCTCCGGCCAAGGGCCGGGGCGAAGAAATTGATCCTGCCATTGGCCGGGCATATCGGCGAGAAGCAGGGCGAGCCGGCCGCGCGTGGAGAGCATCTGGTCGGCGTTGGTGGGCGGTTCCTGCAGCACTTCAGCAAACCATTCAGTCACGATGCGATCCATTTCCTCGGCGGCGATCTGGGTGGCGGAGTGATTTGGCTCGGCAGGCGCGCGTTTCATGGCGCGTTCCAGCACTCGAAGCACCAGTTGGCCGAGCAGCGCCTTGTTGCGAACGCGCAAGGCGTGGAAATAATTTTCCACCTTGGCGTAGGCGGCGTTCCATTCTTCCAGCGGGCGGCCAGCCAGCCTGCCGGAGACATCAGTCAATGTGCCCGGCCCATTCACGGCGGACTCCACTGGTAGGTCCAGGTTTCACTCAGGACGTTTGTTCCTTTTTGCAAGGTACACCGAAGATCCACGGGATTGTGGTTGCCCGGTTTGGGCTGCATTTTCAAAATGACACGCCACGTCTTGAGGAAGGTGTTACGCAATACCTGATTATCCACAATCGCGGCATTCGTGCTGCAATTGGCGATGGCTTCCGGCGGATTATCCAGGGGAATGGCATCCAGCTTCGGACCCTTAAAATCAATCACAAACAGCCGGGTGTCCGGGGTGCCGGGGACGAGGCCGACCCGCGTGGAAACGACTCTGTTTTCGGAGAGCTTCACATCCGCCTCGCCCATTTCCCAATAGAGCGTGTAACCAAAACGGTAAGGTTGCAGGGGCGCGGGTTTGTTTTTCGGATCCCAAAACGCGACGATGTTGTCCATGCCTTCATAATTTTCGCTCAGTTCGACGAGGTGCAAATAGCCGTCACCCCAATTGCCGTGCGGCTGGACCCAGACGCTCGGTTCCAGTTGATAAAGGTTGAACATGTCCTGATACGCCGCGAAGGAGCGTTCACGTTGCAGCAGACCAAAGCCTCGGATGTTCGGCGCGTAAAAAATCTGATGGCGCATGACCGACGGGTTGTCCAGCGGACGCCAGAGCACCTCGCCATCGCCCATGTGAACCAGCAGGCCATCGGCATCGTGGACTTCCGGGCGATAGTCATCAAACTTGCGTTCCGAATTTTTGCCATACCAAAACATGCTGGTCAGCGGCGCGAGTCCGATGGTTTTGATGGGCAGCGGTCGTTTCGGATTCACCGCGAGAATTTCCTTGGGTTCGCGGAAAAAGAGCACCGCCTCGATGTCGGCCACGGTCGTTTCGCCGGGATGGATGTCAAATTGATAGGCGCCGGTGCAACTTGGGCTGTCCAATAGTGCGAACAGCGTCAGCTTCGTATCGTCTTTTTTTGGTTTGCCAAGCCACCAATCGGTGAAGATGGGAAATTCCTCCGGCCGGTCCATTTCACCACAATCCAAGGCCAGCCCGCGTGCGGACAAGCCGTAACGCTGGTCCTTGCCGAGCAACCGGAAATAACTGGCGCCGAGAAAAGCGCCGAGTTCATCCCATTGATTGACTTTGTTGAGCTGATACAAAACCCGGAAACCGGCGTAGCCGGTATCGGCGGGAATTTCATTTTGAATTTTCAGGTCACCGTAATCGAAAAAACTCTCCGCGAACCGGATCGGCTGCCAATGGGTCGCCGTAAACTCATAAATGTGCACCGGCTCCTGGTACAAATAGCCCGGATGAAAAAATTCGATGCGGAAAGGCAAATCGTCCGCCCGCCACAAAGCCTCGCTGCGGCGGAAACGGATTTGCCGGTATTTGTCGTAATTGAGGTTGTCTTGCCGCAGCACCTTCGGCAGGTCGGCGCGCGGCGAATGGAATGGGTGGCGCGCCCGTTCCTCGGCGCGCTTGATCACATAATCCAGGTTCACCTCGCCAGACTCGGGGCTGGCCATCACCCGTCCCGTCAAGGCCGTCGCTACTGCCAATATCAGGCAACTGCGTCGCCACATTTCAGCTAAGGAGAACCCAAGTGGTGGAAATTTGCAAGCCCAGCGCGAAAGCCATTTGACTCCAACAAATCATACCCCTTGGACCTTATGAAGCACACGGTTCCGATAAGGCTTGAAATAATGTCCGGGAGCATAAAGAGCACGGACGATACTCAAAAACGTTGACGTTTCAAACTGATGTTTTAATTTTACGTTTGAAACATGAATTTGAAATCGTTGTCCGGTTCCGACGCCCGGGTGCATGAGGAAACACGGCCCCAGCTTTTGGAGGCGGCGGGTGAAGTATTTGCCGAGGTTGGCTTCCACAATGCAACCGTACGTGAGATTTGCCGGCGGGCAGGCGCGAACGTTGCTGCCGTCAACTACCATTTTGGCGACAAGGAAGGGTTGTACGCCGAGGTCCTGCGCCATTCGCAACAAAAGGCGTTTGAAAAATATCCTCCACTGCTCGATGTCGCCGGGGACGCGCCGCCGGAGGAAAAACTCCGCGCGTTCGTCCGCTCTTTTCTGTTGCGTATTTTCGACAAAGGTTCCACGGCTTGGTTCGGCAAAATGATGTTGCGCGAAATGGTGGAGCCAACGGGGGCGCTGGCTATGCTGCTGGAAGTGCGAATCCGGCCGATGGCCGATTTGCTGGGCGGCATTGTGGCTGACATTCTGGGTTGTTCGCTCCATGATGAAAAGGTGCGGTTGTGCAGTTTCAGCATCGTCAGCCAATGTGTGTTCTTTCATCATTGCCGGACGATGATTTCCCAATTGTTTCCAGAACAACGCTTGGACGCTGCGGCGGTAGAGCAACTGGCCGGGCACGTGACGCGCTTCTCGCTTGCCGCGATGAACCACTTGTCCGACTCTAAAACGGCGAAGCCCAAAGCGGCGTTGCCGCGACCCGGGCGGCATTGAAATTTTGAACGATGAAAATGACCAAAAAAATCCTCTCTTTGTTTATGTTGGCGGTTTGCCTGGCGGCAAGTTGGAACGCCGCGGCGCAAAGCGCCAGCGCCGACACCAACGCCCCCGCCTGGATCACCCGGCCACTGTCGCTCGTGGACTGTCTGAATCTGGCATTGAACCAGAACGCGACGATTCTCAAGGCCAAAAGCGATTTGCGGGCCACGTACGGCTTGGTGGTGCAAACCCGCGCCGTGGCGCTGCCCCAGGTGCAGGCCACCGGCCAATACAAGAAAACTGAGCGCGACGCGATTGAAAACCTTCAGGTGCCAGGCTCGCCGGTGCAGTTGGAGTTGCCCGACCAAAACTGGAACGCCGGCATTCAGATCGTGCAATCCATTTATGACGGCGGGAAAATGATCGCCGCTATCCGCTCCGCGCGGCTCCTGAAACAGCAGTCGTTGTTGCAATATCAGACCGTGGTGGAGGACACGCTGTTGAACACGCGGCTGGCCTACTACAATGTTTTGCTGGACGCGCAGGAAATCGTCGTGCACGAGGCGTCCGTCAAGTTGCTGACGCAGGAACTGGAAGACCAGCAACGCCGCTACAAAGCCGGCACGGTGCCGCATTTCAACGTGCTCCGCGCCGAGGTCGCCGTGGCCAATGAACGCCCAGCCTTGATTCAGGCGCGGAACAATTACCGTATCGCCAAGAACAATCTGGCCAACCTGTTGGGCTACAATCTGCCGCACGATATTTGGGAGGACATCCCATTGAACCTGACCGATAAGCTCGAGGCGAAACCTTATCAAATTGATTTGCCGCAAGCCGTCGAGCAGGCGCTGGCGGACCGCACCGAACTGGCCGCCCTACGCAAGCAGGAAGCGCTGGACCGGGAAAACATCGTCAATGCCCGGTCCGGGTATCTGCCGACCGTCCAGGTTTTTGCCGGCTACAACTGGTACAACGCGCAATATACCCCGCCGGTGGATCTCACTCACGATATCCACGGCTGGAATGCCGGTGCAGAGTTGAGTTGGGACATTTTCGACGGAATGTTAACACGCGGGAAAGTCATCCAAGCCAGGGCGCTTTACCAGAAATCCAAGACCGACGTTGAGGACATGGGACGCCAAATCGAACTGGAAGTGCGCACGGCGTATTCCCAGTTCATTGAAGCGCGTGAAGTTTTGGATTCGCAGAAAACCGTGCAGGCGGAGGCCGAGGAAGCTTTGCGCGAGGCCGAGGCGCGCGCCGCCGCCGGCACCGGCACGCAATTGGACGTGCTCGACGCCCAGACTTCGCTCACCCAGGCGCGCACAACAGAAATTCAGGCTTTGCACGATTACGCCGCTGCGCGCGCCAAACTGGAACGCGCGATTGGCGCGAACATGGTTCAAACCGAAAATCCGAAATCTTGATTTGCGATTGACGGCATCGGCGGCTTTGGGGATTTTTGCGTCATGGCAAAAATTCAAAGGGCTTTGCTCTCCGTTTCCGACAAAACCGGCCTGGCCCCATTCGCGCAAATCCTCGCCGCGGCAGGCATCGAATTGATTTCCACCGGCGGCACGGCCCGGACGCTGCGCGAAGCCGGGCTGGCGGTCAAGGACATCAGCGAACACACTGGCTTCCCTGAAATGCTGGATGGCCGCGTCAAAACGCTGCATCCCAAAGTTCACGGCGGGTTGCTTTTCATTCGCGGCAATGCGAAGCACGAAACCGTCGTGCGCGAGCACGGCATTCAGCCGATTGATCTTGTAGTGGTGAATCTTTATCCGTTCGAACGGACCGTGGCAAAGCCGGACGTGGCGTTGCACGATGCCATTGAGAATATTGACATTGGGGGGCCATCCATGCTCCGGAGCGCGGCCAAAAACCACGAAAGCGTGACGGTGGTGGTTGATCCGCTGGATTATGCAGAAGTGGCCGACCAGATCCAAGCGAATGGCGACACAACACTCGAACTGCGCCGCAAATTGGCGGCAAAAGTTTTTGCGCGAACAGCGGCGTATGACGCGGCGATTGCAGCACATTTGAATTCGGAATTCGGAATTCGGAATTCGGAATTGCCGAAATCGCTTTCCATTTCAGGACCGCTGGCGCAACCGCTGCGTTACGGCGAAAACCCGCATCAAAAGGCGGCGCTTTACGGCCAGTTCCGCGAATTTTTCCAGCAACTCCACGGCAAGGAACTTTCCTACAACAACATTCTGGATTTGACGGCGGCGGCAAATTTGATCGCCGAATTTGCAGACGATCCGCCGACCCTGGCGATCCTCAAACATATGAACCCGTGCGGCGTTGGCCAGGGTGCAAGCCTGCGCGAGGCTTGGGACAAGGCGTTTGCAACGGACAATCAGGCGCCCTTTGGCGGTATCATTGCCGTGAATCGCGCACTGGACGACGCGTGCGCAAGCGCGGTTGCGGAAATTTTTAGCGAGGTCATTATTGCGCCGGATTTTTCGGCGGAGGCGCTGGCGATTTTGCAGAAAAAGAAAAATTTGCGGCTGCTCAAATTGTTGAAATCGCCGTTGAACGCAGAAACTTGGGAGGCCCGCAGCGTTGGCGCCGAATCCTTTTTATTGCAGGAACGAGATCTGAAAACAACAACCGCGAATGATTTAAAAATCGTCACGCGCCGCCAGCCAAGCGAGGCGGAATTAAAGGCGATGCTTTTTGGCTGGCGTGTCGTCAAGCACGTGAAGTCAAACGCAATTGTTTATGCGGCGGCGGACCGGACGCTGGGCATTGGCGCGGGGCAAATGAGCCGCGTGGACGCCAGCCGGATTGCCGTCTGGAAAGCGGGCGAGGCAAAACTCTCCCTCAAAGGCAGCGTGGTTTGCAGCGACGCGTTTTTCCCATTTCCCGATGGTTTGGTGGCTGCGGCGGAAGCGGGCGCGACAGCGGCTATTCAACCGGGAGGGTCGGTGCGCGACGCGGAAGTGATTGCCGCGGCGGACAAGCGAAACGTGGCGATGGCGTTTACCGGCACAAGGCATTTCCGGCATTAGTAGAATGGATTGATGGATTATTGGATTGGTGGATTGTTGTGGAAGCCACCATTTCATTTATCCGATAATCTTTTAGGGAATTATAGACAATACTACCCTTAACCCAAAAATCCATTGTTGACCGCCGTTGAAAACTCCTTCATGTCCCAGACAGCAATCAGCGCACCTTTGGGATTCACTTGGTCTTTGAGCCAAGCCTTCGCCGCTGGCTTGTAACCGTCACCGTCTAGTAACACTACCGTTGGCACCCCCAGCTTGACGATGTTGAAAACCAAATAAGCGTATTTCTCGTCCACCGAGCCGGTGGATTGCTGCCATTTACATTCAATGATTAAGTCGTTTGGGAATTTGTCCTTGTTGACGACGAAGAAATCACAAATGCGCTCCGTGTCGTAGATGGTTTTACCTACCGGCAGTTGCGTCATGTACTGTTTGCCACCGATACTTTTTCGCTGGTCAAATGCCTGATGCTTGTAATTCCAAAACTCGGCGTAGTCGTGCTCCTTCAGGATGGTCTCAACGAAGTTTTGCAGGCGGTTGCCAGTCTTATTGGCCTTCGTGCCGCTACTGGTAGTTTCGGATGACGAGTTCATTTTCTCTGACGCGCCCGGTGGCCTTGCAGGACACAGACCGCGCCGCAGAAATTTGGTCAATCACGAACCCTTTGTAAAGC
>Ga0335077_10006713_pt1 | contig 14231 bp, 11 predicted proteins | sample Lox_Sample_31_FD_207151 | JGI IMG/M metagenome (GOLD analysis project Ga0335077, IMG submission 207151) | Soil microbial communities from Loxahatchee National Wildlife Refuge, Florida, United States - Lox_Sample_3.1 | ecosystem: Environmental > Terrestrial > Soil > Wetlands | place: USA...
ATCCCGGATCCCAATGCCGTTACCACTTTTGAGAATTCGCGACTCAACTGGGATGAACTCTCCCAACCGACCCATCGCGAATGGCTTGACTTCTACCGCCAACTGCTGAAACTGCGGCGCCAGCACGTTGTCCCCCGCCTGTCGGGCGCCTGTGCCATCAAAGCGGACTGCGACGTTCATTCCGATTATGGCCTCACCGTGAATTGGCAGTTTCCGGATGGTTCAAAACTCATTCTGCTGGCCAATCTGGGAGCAGATTCCCTCGCCAACTTGACCCCTCCTGCCTCGCCCATCCTCTACGCTAGCGAAGAAGTAGGCGCCGAGGCCGTGAAGCAAGGGACGATGCCTCCCTGGTCTGTGATCTGGTGCATCGAGTCATGAAGCCGTGCACGCACATCCCGGTTGCAACTTATCGCCTGCAACTCAATCGTGACTTTACGTTTGCTCAGGCAATCGGGATGGTTCCGTACCTGGCCGCACTCGGTATCAGTCACTGCTACATTTCGCCATGCCTGAAGGCTCGCCCCGGCAGCATGCACGGATACGACATCGTGGATCACAACTCCTTCAACCCGGAGATAGGCAATGCCCAGGATTTCGACCGCTTCGTGGCCGCTCTCCATCAGTACGGCATGGGATTGATTCTCGATATTGTTCCCAACCACATGGGGGTAATGGGCAGCGACAACGCCTGGTGGCTCGATGTGCTGGAGAATGGCGAATCGTCGATTTACGCCCGATTTTTCGATATCGACTGGCAGCCTCTAAAGGACGAGCTCCGTGGAAAGGTTCTGATTCCGGTTCTGCACGATCATTACGGCGCTGTCCTGGAAAGCGGCGAACTGAAACTTGTTTTTCACTGCGCACGGGGCGAATTCGATGTTCGCTATCGCGACCATCGTCTCCCCATCGACCCCAGGGAATATCCGCGGATTCTCCGGCGCTGCGAGACCGGGTTGGCAGAGAAGCTTGGCGGACAGAATCCAGACCTACTCGAGTTTCAGAGCCTGATCACCGCCTTCAGCCACTTGCCGGGAAGGCAGGAGGACAGTCCCGATCGCAGTGCCGAACGCAATCGCGATAAGGAAATCCATAAGCGGCGCCTGGCCGAATTGTGTGCCCGCTCCCCGGAGATCCGTTCCTGCGTTGCCGAGTCGGTGCGCGCGATGAACGGCAATCCCACCGACGCTTCCAGTTTCGAGGACCTCCACGAACTCATTAAAGCGCAGGCGTTCCGTCTGGCCAACTGGAGGGTCGCTGCCGATGATGTCAACTACCGGCGTTTTTTTGATATCAACGACCTCGCCGGTATTCGTGTGGAAGATGAGGCGGTTTTTCAGGCGACCCACCGGCTGGTTCTTAGTCTGGTGGCGGAAGGCAAGGTGGACGGTTTGCGCATCGACCATCCTGACGGCCTCTACGATCCGGCTCAATACTTCGAACGCCTGAAGCGTGGCCTTGCGGCGAATGGTGACAAAACCGCCGATGCCTCACGCTATGTAATTATCGAGAAAATTCTTACCAGTGCAGAGAAGTTGCCGGTGGAGTGGCCGGTATGCGGAACCACCGGCTATGATTTCGCCAACCTGGTCAATGGGCTGTTCGTCGATAGCGCTGCTGCCCGGCAGATGGAGCACACTTATCGCAAATTTATCGATAACGATGCCGATGTCGATGTTCTGACCTATCGTTGCCGCAAGCTGATCATTCGGGCTGGGCTTGCCAGCGAACTGAATGTACTGGCGAATCAGCTTAGTCGTATCGCTCTCTCCAAGCGCCGTACCTGCGACTTCACGCTCAACGGTTTGCGCGATGCGCTGACGGAGGTGAGTGCCTGCTTTCCGGTTTATCGTACTTACGTGAGTCCCGGCGGCGTACATGAGAAGGACGCGGAATATATTCGGAACGCCGTTGCTCTGGCCAAATCGCGAAGCCCTGCCGCCGACACCAGCATCTTCGACTTTGTCCGTGAGGTGCTGTTGACCCGCATCGCGGAAGGGCAGGACCCCGCTTATCGAAACGCGGTGACCACCTTCGCCATGAAATTTCAGCAATTCACCGGTTCGGTCATGGCAAAGGGCGTTGAGGATACGGCTTTCTATCGCTACAACCGGCTGATCTCCACCACTGAGGTGGGAGCATCACTCCGCCGGTTCGGGACCACCCCGGCGGAGTTTCATCATGCCAATCAGGAACGTGTCCGGGATTGGGCGCACACCATGCTTGCCACCAGCACACACGACTCCAAGCGCTCGGAGGACGTTCGGGCACGAATCAACGTACTTTCGGAAATTCCGGTGCTCTGGCGAAGTCGAGTGCGGGAGTGGAAGCGACACAATCGCAGCCACAAGCGTATGGTCAACGGTAAGCCCGCGCCGTCGGCGAATGACGAATATCTGCTTTACCAGACGCTGGTGGGAGCCTGGCCGCCAGGCTCACAGTGCGACAATGGTGACGGGAGGTTCGGCGAGCGGATAGAACAGTACATGCTGAAAGCAGTCCGCGAAGCCAAGGAGAACACCAGTTGGATCAATCGCAATGGGGACTACGAAGATGCGGTCTCATCTTTTGTGAAGGCGCTACTCAATCCAGACCCGAACAACCGGTTTCTAAAGGAATTTTTGCCGTTCCAACGGCGGGTGGCTCGTTTTGGCGTGTGGAATAGCCTCTCGCAGACCCTCCTCAAGCTCACGTGTCCGGGAGTGCCCGACATTTATCAAGGCAATGAGATCTGGGAGTTCAGCCTGGTCGATCCCGACAACCGTCGTCCGGTCGATTACGCACGCCGGCAGCAAGGCTTCGAGATCATCCACAGGTGGGGTTGCCAGCCTTCCGCGGCAAACCTGCGCGATTTGCTGGAGAATCCCGAGGACGGTCAGATCAAGCTGTATCTCACCGCCAGGACCCTGTGCTTTCGTCGACAGCGACCAGAACTCTTCGCGGCGGGAGAATATATTCCTCTGACAATCGAGGGAGCAAAATCTAATCATGTTCTGGCGTTTGTGAGAAAGTACGGCAGCGCCACTGTGCTCGTGATTGTGCCGTGTCTGGTGGCTGGCCTGCTGAACGACATCGATCTCTCGCCCCTTGGGGCTGCAATCTGGGCGGACACTCGCATTGTGCTTCCACCCAGCATGCGTTGTGGATCGTACCGAAATGCTCTAACGGGGGAAGACCTGAGTCCTCAGTCTGAGGGAGGTAAGGCAACCATCGCTGTTGCCAAAATCCTCGCAGAGTTTCCGGCAGGATTATTGTTTGCGGGGCTGTCCGACTCGTCAGCCTAATTGGTTGAAGCCTGACCAGCATAGTAACCGGTGCGAGTGCGGACGACCAGGCGCTTGTAGCCAGGAGCGCGGGCTTCAACTCTTACGCTGCGGTAGCCCGCGCGGTTGGGGTCGGTGGGCTTGTAGCCGATGGTGTACTGGCTGCGGATGTCGTGGGCCACCTGGCGGGTGATGTCGCCCACTTGGCTTAAATCGCTAGGGAAAAAAGCGACGCCCCCGGTCTGGAAGCTGAGTGCGGCGAGCGCGTGCTGAGCACGGGGAGCATCGCGGCTATCGCCCAGAATGCCGATGCTGTACACGATGGGCCCGTTCAGAGCCTGCAGATTACGCACGCACTCATCGATCGACTGGCGGCTGGCGTTGTCCGCGCCATCGGTTACCACCAGCAGGATTTTCTTGTCCAGACGTGCCGACCGGGCCAGGTGACGAGCGGATGCGACCATGGCGTCGTAGAGGGCCGTGGTGCCGCGCGCCTCGATGTGATCCAGGCCTTCCTTTAGCAGATGGATGTCGGAGGTGAAATCCTGGTCGAGGTAATACTCGTCACTGAAGTTGACGACAAAGAGTTCATCCTGCGGATTGCTGGCTCGCACCAGATTGACGGCTGCCTCGTTCACTTTCTGGCGCTTGTCACGCATGGATCCGGAGTTGTCGATGACGATCCCGATCGCCACCGGGACATCTTCCCGGTGGAAGGAAGTGATGGGCATCGGCCTGCCGTCTTCAAACACCACAAAATCGTTTTGCTGCAAGCCGGTGACCAGGTGTTGATCCTGGTCCACCACCGTGGCATGAAGCACAACTTCTTCCACCCTTTTCTTGAAGGTGAAGGTGCCGTTTTCGTCGGGCTCCATGCTCTGCTGTTGTGGCTGGCTCGAAACCTGCACGGTATCGCTTGGTTGACCTGGAGGCTGAGCCGGAAGATTCGCTCTGTCGCTCCTCGGCGGAGCGGATGGATTCTGGGCCGCAGCAACCGTCACTAGTCCCAGACTCAGCATCAGAATCAGCAAATACAGCCTATCGCGATGGAGCATAGGATCCCGACCGGGAGCAGACAGTGAGCAACGACAATCCTTTCGGTGGAAACAGTTTCACTCTGATCTTCTGCCGCCGGCCCTTCCGCACCGGCAGTTCCTTGACTGACTTGTTCTCGTGGCCCTTGTAGTGGCTCCGCTTCTCGGCACGCTCGGAGATTGGCAGCAATGCCGTGTTTCTGCTCTGTCCGTCTTGCATGGTCATCCTTCCGGACCCTCAGGTCGTACTGTGGCGGCCGGTTACCAGATTAATGACCAGAACGATCAGTGCGACCACCAAGAGAAGGTGGATAAGACTTCCCGCTACATGAAGAAGAAATCCGAGGAGCCACAGAATCAGCAAAATTGCTACAATCGCCCAAGCTAGCCGCATTATGGTTCACCTCCGACCCACGCCGATTACGTTATTCTCGAACAACCACGCTGCCTATCCGATAGCCTCAGTAGCAATGTGCGAAAAACGCTGTATCCATGCAGCTACTGTCTAGTAGGCAGTCCTCTGAAGCAGCTCAACCAGCGTCTCTTCGGGGTCGTGCACGAGGTACCGAAGCAGATTCGTCCCATACCGCGCGAGAGTTGCCAGGTTGGTTTGGAACCAGCAACACTGCGTCATTCTGGGAGACAACCCACAGAAGAAGCGGAGCTGCCCTAGAGCTTCCGGGGAAGTGAGCATCGCCGCAAGCAGCCGGTGATTGCCATCCAGAATGGTAAAAGGGCCGTGCTCATTCAGGCCGATGATGAGGACCGCTCCGGCCTCGACGTTTTGCGACAGGTGATTACGCAAATCCTCAATCTTTGCCAGAAAAGTCTGAGCGGCAAACCGACGATAATGCGCGTCCGCGATCCGCTGCGCGACCTGAGTTATCGCGAAGTTCCCCAGGGCAAGCTTGCGCCAGTGCGCACGCGGAAAAACCCGGATGCGATACAGATCCGGATACCGGATTTCTGCTTCGAACCACTCCGTCTCCTCGGGGATTTCTCTCCATAACGCCGCATGGCGAACAAACAACAGGGCGCGGCGCACTTCGTTCTCAGCGGGGTCGGCAAGGTTGGGGCAAGTCACCAGTTTGGCCACAGCATCCCTGTACTCCTGAAATTCAGGGCACTGGAAGTCGCTTTTGAGAAATTCAGCGATCACTTCGTCTTCCGAAACTCGGCGCCGAAATGCAATCGGCTCCGACGCCGGCGCCGGCGTGGCCCTGCCTTCGGCGTTGAGAGCGGTGAGAAACGGGATGGCGACGCACAGCAGCAGAAACACCATCATCGCCACTTGCACGCGGATTACCTGGGCCAGAGACGAATGGAACAGATAGATGCCCGCAATCACGGCACCGCCAACTACCAACTGCACCCAGCCGGTGTTTGCAATCTTGCGCGACATCTCGTAAGCGATGAGCACCACGCTGAGCGCGTACACGCCCGTAGATACGGCGTACAGCACCATGAGAGAACGCAGACTACCGCCCCCCGCTGTTACGAATTGACGGCCAAAAAGATCCGCCCAGACTCGGCCTGGCGCCACCCACAGACCCAGCCCAAACACAAGACAGATGGCGAGTACCAGGAGCAGCGAGACTCCAAAAATTCCGCGGTCGTCCTGCTTGTGGCTGCGAGTCCCGGCAGCGATGGGAAACATGCTGCTCACGATGGCCCAGCAAAAAGCGAATACCACCCGCCCGACCATGGCCACAGCGGCGTACACCCCGGCCGCCTCGGTGGGAAAGAAATGTTTGACGACCACGATGTCGCAGTTGTTAATGACCACCTGGCCTGCGAAGAAGACCGCTGCCTGCAGGCCTTCGCGAAAGTGCACCGGCACCTCGGCTTCGAGAGAAGCCGACGCCGACAGCCTCGGACTCGCAAAAACATACGCGATTACAATCGCAGCGGCATTGGCCGCGATTACGCCCCTGACACCGAACCCAAGCAGGACCAGCAAGACGGACCCGCCCAGCCGTACTAACCCTTCCAAAATCAGATTGAGGGCCAGCCGACGGAAATTGCAAACACCCTGGATGCAGCCTCGCCTCGCTCCCAGCGGAACGTAGAACGCAGTGCCAATGGCAAGCAGCACGACCAAAGTCGGGTCCGCCAGGTTAAGGTAGTTAGTTACCGCGTGGCGAAAAGACAGGAGAAGCAATCCAACCGCGATGCCGGCGGCCCAGCCTCGCAAATGGAGCCCTCGGTAAGCTACGCTCTGCGCTTCGAGCGACCGCTCCCGCGCAACAATTTTGGCAGCGAGAATCTGGAACGAAAGCGTGACCGCCGAACTGAGAATCAGCAGGGTGTAGACCGCGGTCGTGTCGCCGAATGCAGTAGGACCCAGGAAGCGGGCCACAGCAATGTTGTAAGTAAAATTGATTGCGGTCACCAGACCCAGTCCGGTAAGCATGATCACGCTCCCGCTCAGAACACGATCGCGGGGCGTTTTAGTCGCAGACTCGGATTGGTTGCTCACCCGTGCAAGCTCCTGGGGGACTTAATTTCTTGTGGGGCCCTTGTATCCCGCTCAAGCCTTCGAACGGAAACGTACCTCTGATGCTGTAATCCGCCGTTAGGCTGCTCGCTGTAGGGACAAAACAGGGTGAAGCAAGTTCCCGCCAGCAGGGTCCGCCTGCAACCTCTCGAACTCCCCACGCCTCTAATCAGCAGGCAATCCATGGCACATGGGCACAGACTCACTCTCGCAACGCTGGTTTTGATCTTGCTGCAGGGATGCAGCGAGAAAAATGTGGGACGAGTTCTTCGGGAAAGCGCTCCTGCTCCAGACGCTGCGCCCCGTCTTCTAGCCGTATATGAGCCTTGGTTCGGGCATCCGCAGCACATTGATGTGGGGTATTCGTCCCAGGACTCCGTCGTGATCAGGAAGCAGATTGAACAGGCGAAAAGCCTGGGGATTTCCGGATTCGTCGTCGATTGGTACGGTGACCGCGAGCCCTTCCTGGACAAGAGCTACGCCCTCGTCGGAGCAATCGCCGCCGAGGAGAACTTCAGCGTGGCGATGATGTATGACGAGGCTGACAAGGCAGGCGACGAGGCGACGGAAGATGCTCTGGTCGCTTTCGACAAGTTCGAGAAACAATATCTTGCGCCGGGAACTCCATCTGGCAAGGCATACCTCACGTATAAGGGGCGGCCGGTGATCTTCATCTTTCCGAAAGGCGGACACACCGACTGGAATCGCGTGCGCACGGAAACGAACAACTGGAATCCGCCGCCTCTGCTTATCTATGAAAACGAACCGCACGCTGTGGCTACCACGTTTGACGGTTTCTACGCGTGGGTCAATCCTGGGAAAAAAGGGTGGAGAGCCGACGGAAGCGATTGGGGTGAGGATTATCTCCGCGACTTCTATCGAACCATGCAGACAAAGTACCCGGATAAGATCGCGGTGGGGGCGGTCTGGCCCGGCTTCGACGACCAAAAGGCATCGTGGAGCCTGGGGCGTCACATGTCTCAACGCTGCGGCCGGACCTTTGCTGACACCATGCGGCTCTACCGCGACTACTACCCGGCTGACCGTCCGCTGCCTTTCCTGCTGGTCGTGACCTGGAACGACTATGAGGAGGGAACCGCGATTGAACGCGGACTGGCAAAGTGCGGAGTGCCTTCCAAGCTTTAGGCTGCCGGGAACAACTTCTCCAGGTCCCCGTCCTGTAGGCTGCGGGCTACCCGATCCGTCAATTGGGCGGCGCCGAAGGTGGCGTCGGTGCGATAGACGCGGTTTATGATCGAGAGCGGCCGCTGCCGGACTTCGTCATAGACTCGTCCCACGTACTCTCCAAGGATTCCCACACAAAAAAGCGGAAGGCTACCCATCAGGCAGATTACGCCGGACAGGCCGTACACCATTGTGTTCGTGTGAGAAACCAATGCCGAAATTCCCAGCGCCACGGCGGCCAAGAACGCGAAGGCAGAAAGAACGAAGGTCAGCCGCAGAGGCTTGTAACTGAAGCTGGTGATAGCGTCCACAGCATACTTGATGCGGCTTAGGAAGGTGAGCTTGCCCTCGCCACCAACGCGGGGCTGGCGGTCGTAGTAAACGGTTCCGGTGCGATATCCGACCCATGCCCGCAGGCCGGGCAGATAGCGATTCCCCTCACGCAAGCCATTGACCGCATCGATAGCCTGCCGGTCCAGCAGTCCAAACACTCCTGCATTGAGCGGAATGGGATAGTCCGAAAGAATTCCCAGAACGCGATAAAAAAGCGCAAACAGCAGGGTCAACATTGGGCCCTCCTGCCGGCTTCGTCTAACGGCGGTAACCACCTGCGCTCCGTTCCGCCATGCCGCCACCATCTGGGGAATTATTTCTGGCGGATCCTGGAGATCGCCGTCCATGAGCACGACGGCGTCACCGCGCGCGGTTCGCAGGCCGGCATCGAACGCCCCCATATGACCCCAGTTGCGCGAGAGATCCACGACTACAATGTGGGGGTCAGCAGACTGAAGTTCCCGCAACAGATCCAGCGTGGAATCCTTCGAGCCATCGTTGACATAGACGACCTCCCACTTGTCGTTGACCTGTCTCAGTGCCGCACGGATCGCCTCGTGCAGGATGGGTAGAATTTCTTCTTCGTTATAGAGGGGGACGACGACCGAGATCATTCAACTGCTCCTGGGTATATTTGGTACGGCCCTTTGTAGCTTTTTCATTCCCTTCGAGTCCGGTCCTGCCGCCGGCGTGCCGCATCGTCATTCCGGCTCTGCTTGAAAGATACGAACCTTCCACTTCGCCTCCGTCGGAGTCATCACGGCGAGATAACGCGACCGGACCTGCTGGCTTTCCACGACCTGCCCATGGTCTCGAATCTCCAACTGGTACTCGACCTTGTCCAGGAGCTGAATCGACATCCCATCCGGCGAGTAAAAAATGATTTGCAGATCATGAGTCTGATCGCCGTAGCTGGTGTGCATTCCCAGACCCTGTTGCTGCCGAATGGTATCCGCCAGTTCATCCTTAGCTGCGCCGACGAAGAACTCGCCGAGCACGTCTGGCCGATTTTCCGACAAGGCCTTTCCAAGGCTCTGCCATGCCTGCAAGTAATCGCGCACAACAGCCGTTCGAGTCTGCTCTTCAAGGCTCCGTGGCCCGACTGAATCGCTGGAGGCTGGCGGTTTAGTCTGCGCCAGGCAGGGAAACACGAGGAGAACCAGGGTGAGCAGCCAAATCGAAGCGAGCCTGATCATCACTGGCCTCCGTTCCAGCGGATCTCATTTCCCATCACCACCCCGATCGCGGCTGATATGAGGGCTCCGCGGCGAGCAGGCATCTCCGTCTGGGCGATGCCGCGCTTTAGAGGAACATCGACGGTCGCTTGGTTGTCGCCGTAGGTTTCAGTGAAGGTGACAATCGTGCCGTCGGGCACGGCGTTGCCGCTGCAGTCGTGCACGGGCTCAGTCTCCAGCCGTATCTTCGGCCCAGATTCATGCGCGCTCAGCCTTACTGTGCATGGTTCGCCAGCAACCTGCTGAACCACACGTCGCTCGCGGATGTTCCCAAGGCTGGCCTCGAATTGTGCGGGGCCGGCTTTCGCAGCGGAATTCATCCTGATCCAGGCCACACCGTTCCCGGTGCTTACCGTGCGCGATTGCGGGGAGGCCGATGTCGCCGAGAGAACAAAGGACACCTGCTGAGGCTCGAGAACAATGTTGTGGAAGACGTCGAACACATACGCGACACCGCTGATCCCATCGTTCTGGTTTACGGGCACGCGCGAGGGTTTGGCAAGGAAGCTCAAAGCTGCGGGCTGGGCGGCAACAACGTCAAATGGTTTCGTCTCGGCGAACGATCCGACCACCAGCACCGCCAGGTAGTGTCCGGCACGGGTGATTTCGCCGGCAGCGAACGATATCGTTTCTCCCAGTCGGACATGGCGCCGGAATGCGCCTCCGGGGCCGGCGATGTACAGGATCGCCGGACCAGACCCGGCCGTGGGAGCGGAAAAGCTGCTTCCTGCCTTTACCCTTTCGGGCAGGCGAAACTCCGGCGATTGGGCGAGAGCGAATTGTGTGATGGCCAACCAAGCCAGCAACCCCGGCCAGAATGTGATTCCGCGTTTCATTGGAACCGGCTCGCACTGTAGGTGCTGACCACTGCACGGAACGTGCCGACCTTCGTTGACACGTCCGCTGGAAGCGGAATCGAAAATGGCACCGGTGTCTGCGGCAGCAGGGCACGGTCAGGGTACTGGTCGGCGACCCAGATAATTTGCCCCCTGTGGTCATAAAACGTACCGATGACGTGAGCAACATTGACGACCTGCCCGCTCTGATTGACCAGTTCGCCGCGCAGCGACGGGTCTGGAAGCGGAGACAGGCGCTGGGATTGAATCTCAATTACCGGGTCAGCCGAGGCCGGAACCAGAGCGGATGAAGGTTGAATACGGACACTGCCCACCTGGGCCAGCCGAACCTTGGGGAAGTCGATGCGGAAAGGCGTAACTTGCTTCGGCAGAAGCACGTGGCAAATCTTGTCAAAGCTGTCCTCATCCCCAATCGCGGCCCCGTTGCTGGCCAGCAGAGTTGCTTTCACGGTGACAAAGGCCGGGACAATATCCTCGTTTAGAAGTTCGCCCAGGACGGCCACCTCGCCGCCGTGGTCGACGGGGTGCATCGCCACGATACGGACGTGCGGAGACTCGACATCCTGCGCGCCCCAGTCATCTTGCGGCCCACGGTAGATCACGTCCCAGCGCAAGTAATTCACCGGAATCACTTGCGGCGGGACGCGAGGCTCCTTGACGATCGGCCATACTACCTTCCAACGGTCGCCGCTCCTGATGACGCGGAGATCGCGGCTGTCCTGGAATGTTCCTACTACGCTTGACCAGCGGAGCCTGGCACGAATCTGGGCGTCATCCGCGGAGGCGCGAAGCGGCTTGATGTCGAAGCCGTCCAGGTTCGCATAGCTGCGAAGACTGCCGTAGCTCCCCGTGAGGTCGCGCTCGAACTCCGGTTCAGAGAATTCCTCTTTGTTGGCAAGACTCGCGTATGCACCTTGCCAGTCATGCCGCCCAATTGCTTGCAGCACGTTGTTCACCGCGCTCTGAGAGGAGGAGGAAAAGCCCGCGATACGGGCTCTGGCGTCCCAAGCCGATGTGGCCGCCAAATTTGGCCAGAGGGTACCGGCAACGACCAGAGCAATGGTTGCTGTGGCGACCAGAAGCGCCAGACCACGCCCGCTTTTCACGAGATCAGCCTCCCCAATGCGAGATCTTCATCCGGCGCGGAGCGGTCGGCGATGCCATGTTCGACTGGACGCCGGCTCGGAATGAGAACCAACAGCATGGCCAGGATGCTGCTTCCAATGGGCAGGATGCCCCAGAGTTCGCCCTGCCATCGGGGAGGCTCCTGAAGCCAGCTTATGGCTGTGGCCGGAGGAACGTCGTCCTTGCTCCAGACCGTGATTGTCCGGTCTTGCAGGTCATCCACCCTGCGCCATCCCGAGAACACCAGGAGTGGCTCGTAGTAAGGATCTTTTAGAAACACCCATTTCAGCCCATAGCGGTCGGCGTGTCGCAGCATCGCGCTGAGAGCGTCCAAGCCGTCCTTGCCGAAATACTTGGAAGTGGTCAGGGCGGCCGCGCCGTGCTCGGTCAGCTCCGGCAGCATGCGGCCTGAATTCCATTCCCCATCGACGCTGCTGGCGTCGGTCAGGACCGCCAGTCGCGAAATCTGGCTGCCAAAGCCGAGAGTCACGTAGCGGTAGCGGTCATGGCCGTCACGATTGAGCCAGGCAGCCACCGAGTCTACGTTTATGTCCTCCGCAATTGCTGGCCGGTAGCTTGCCCAGGCTACTGCCACAGCACAGGTCAATCCGGCTGCCACGGTGAGACCTATCACCGCCCGCCACTGGAAGCGGTCAATCAGTTCCTTAGCCAGCAGTCCGACGAACGGCAGAGCCAGCAAGGTCGCCCAGTAACTGAAGCGTTCCATGGTCAGGACTTCGAACGCGCGGCCCAGCAGGAATCTGGCGACCGGAGTTGTTCCTCCCAGTCCCAACAGGAAAGCCACCCAGAAGCCCAGCAGCAGCGGGCGCAGACGAAGAACCGAAGAACCGCGCAAAACGATGAACGGGAGAGCGAGGATTAAGGCTCCATAGGGCACCAGGAAATAGTTCAGCCCCCATTGCGGACTCAGGATGTAATTCGCGCGGCTGGGATGAGGGATCGGCGTTTGGGTGACCGGGTAGTTGATAAGAGCTATCCAAAAGGGCAGCAGCACTACGGCGATCATCGCTCCCACGAGCGTAGCCGCAAAGAGACTCCGGACCAGCAAACCCGTTACACCAGGACGGCGGCTCTCCCGGATATCCATGAAGGCCAGCGCGAATACGGGGATCGCAAACAAAAACGACCCGAACAAGAGCGTGGCATGGTGGGCAGCGGCCGCAGCTATGGTCAGAGCTGAACCCTTTAAGAGGGATCGCCAGTTGCGCCGGCGTATCCACTCGTAAAGATAGGGCAGCGCGTTCAGATAGAGCGGAGCCGCAAAGGTGGTCGATAACTGGCCGGCAGAGTAGACCAGGAACGCCTCCGACCCAAGCAGGACGCTGGCGAATGCAGCGTATGCGGCTGAGCGTCGGTCAACCCACAACCCCGCAAAGCGATATACGCCAACCGCCAGCAAAAGAATGGCGATGAACTGTACCAACATATACCCCATGTCGAGGCCGATGAAGCGGGAGAGCAGCGCGATCCACTGCTGCGGAAGCGGAGGGTAGGTCGTCTGAGAAAAACCGGCGTACCACTTGGGATTCCAGGGATCGAACCAGTGGTGAGCATAGTGCGACGCAAAAAAAATGTGGAAATTTGCGTCGTAGGACTTGAGAGGAAGTTTCATGAGCAGAAGGGGCGCATGAATCAGAAAGGCCACCAAGAAGGTCAGACTAATGGCAATAGGCCGCCCCGCGCGTTCGACAAGCTCAAGCCGCGACACGTTGTCCTCCGGTCGGCAGCTTGGATTGTGTGTTGCCCGACCGGGTTGCTTAGGTCTGGCGCTGGGTGCGAATGCAGTTTAGCCAACCTTCGGGGGGGCCACCGAATCGAACCGCCCGCATTCCAGTCGAAAGTCGGCGGAGGTGCCTTGAGCTCCCTGGGAAGTGATTCGAAGACTTTGTTTGCTTGGGCTCTGCTCGCGCTGGCGATGTGCGGCGGCAGCCAGGGTCAGACGTATAAGGTGGATTCGGATTCGAGCGCGCCGCCACAAAACCAGAAATCGCAACCGCAATCGGGCGAAGGAAAGCTGGGCTGGGGCTCGAATATTCAGAATGCGCGCCTGGCGCGCGCCGCCGAAGAGGCAATACGGAATCGCAACTACTCCGCAGCCGTGGACTATGCGCAGCGCGCGGCCCAAGCGTCGCCGACTGATGCTCAGTTATGGTTCCTGCTCGGATATGCGGCAAGGCTGGCGGGCAAACCACAACTTTCCATTGATGCCTACAATCGCGGCTTGCATGTGAATCCTTCTTCCCTCGAGGGCCTGTCAGGCCTGGCCCAGACCTACAAAATCATAGGGCGCAGGGATGAAGCCCACAACCTGCTCACCAGGGTGCTATCGGCCGACCCGCGGCGGGCCGAGGACTGGCTGCTGCTGGGCGAACTCCTCCTGCAGTCAGGACAATACGAACCGGCACTTCCTCCGCTGCAACGGGCTGAACAGTTGCGGCCCGGAGCGCGTTCAGAACTGTTGCTGGCCCTTGATTATCAGCGCATGAAACAGCTCCAGGAGGCGCACCGCTACCTGGAGATGGCGAAACGGGCGTCCCCTAACAACCCTGAGGTCCTGCGCTCGCTGGCCGGATTTTATCGCGAGACGGGAGACTACCCCGCAGCCATAGCCGCGCTGAAATCGGTTCGCGGAGGCAGTCCGGAGCTGAAAGCAGAACTTGCTTACACGTATCAATTGGCCG
>Ga0335077_10006714_pt1 | contig 14230 bp, 17 predicted proteins | sample Lox_Sample_31_FD_207151 | JGI IMG/M metagenome (GOLD analysis project Ga0335077, IMG submission 207151) | Soil microbial communities from Loxahatchee National Wildlife Refuge, Florida, United States - Lox_Sample_3.1 | ecosystem: Environmental > Terrestrial > Soil > Wetlands | place: USA...
CGCCTACACGCAGGCGAGGACGACGTACCTCGACCAGTTCGAGCGCGGCGTGCTCGCCGGCCGCGACGCGTGGCCGTACGTGGACGTCTGAACGGCCCTACGGGCTCCAGCGGTTCCACCTGACGACCTCGTCCTGCTTGCGGCGGCGCTGCGAGAAGGCGCTCGTCGCACGGTCCCAGTCGGGGTCGTCGGCCGGCTGCCCGACCGTCACGCCGACGACGATCGTCAGGTCGTCCGGAAGCGAGAGCAGCTCGCGCCAGCGCGCATCCTCCTCCACGGGAACGCCGTAGACGCCGGCGCCGAGTCCTTCCTCGAGCGCCGCGAGCAGGACGAGCATCAGGGCCGCGCCGGCGTCGACATGCCAGAACGGCACGGGCCAGAGCACCTCGACCCCGCCGGTAACCGCGAGCTTGTCGGCCTGGTTGTAGCGGTCGTGGTAGTCCTGCTCCCGCGTCAGGACGAGGATGTGCGCGGCGGCGCTCCGGAACCACGCCTGCGAGCGCTCGTCCTCCTGCCACCCGGCGAGCGTCTCGATCGTCGCAGGCTCGTCGATCACGAGCAGCCGCAACCCCTGGCTGTAGCCGGCGTTGGGACCGCGCCTCGCCGCGCGCGCGATCCGCTCGATCGTCTCGCGCGGCACGCGCTCGCCGGTGTAGCTGCGGACAGCGCGCCGCCGCTTGAGGAGCGCGTAGAACGGCTCCGTCATTCCCACTCGATCGTGGCGGGCGGCTTCGACGTGACGTCGAGCACGACCCGGTTCACGCCCGGGATCTCGTTCACGATTCGCGCCGAGACGAGCTCGACGAGGTCGTACGGGAGGCGCGCCCAGTCGGCGGTCATGGCGTCGTCGCTCGTGACCGCGCGGAGCACGACGGGATACCCGTACGTCCGCTCGTCGCCCTGGACGCCGACCGAGCGAATCGTCGGCAGCACCGCGAACGACTGCCACAGCTCGCCGTACATCCCCGCGCGGCGCACCTCCTCCTGGAGGATCGCGTCGGCCTCGCGGAGGATCTCGAGCCGCTCGGCGGTCACGGCGCCGATGATGCGGATCGCGAGGCCGGGGCCGGGGAAGGGCTGGCGCCAGACCATCCGCTCGGGCATGCCGAGCTCCTCGCCCACACGCCGCACCTCGTCCTTGAAGAGCAGCCGCAGCGGCTCGACGAGGCGCATCGTCATGTCCTCGGGCAGACCGCCGACGTTGTGGTGGGACTTGATCGTCGCCGCGACGCCCTCGGTCCCGCCCGACTCGATGACGTCGGAGTAGAGCGTCCCCTGGACGAGCCAGCGGACGTCTCCGAGCTTCCGCGCCTCGTCCTCGAAGACGCGGATGAACTCGCGGCCGATGATCTTGCGCTTCTGCTCGGGCTCCTCGACTCCGTCGAGCAGCTCGAGGAAGCGCTCCTGCGCCTCGACGTGGACGAGCGGGACGTGGAAGTGCTCGCCGAAGGTCTCGACGACCTGCTCCGCCTCGTCCTTGCGCAGCAGCCCGTGGTCGACGAAGACGCACGTGAGCTGGTCGCCGACCGCCTTGTGGACGAGGAGCGCCGCCACCGCGGAGTCGACGCCGCCCGAGAGCGCGCAGAGCACGCGCTCCGAGCCGACCTGCGCCCGGATCCGCGCCACCTGCTCCTCGATCACGGCGGCGGGCGTCCACGCGGGAGGCGCGTCGGCGACGTCGTAGAGGAAGTGCTTCAGCACCTCCATCCCGTGCGGCGTGTGGACGACCTCGGGATGGAACTGGACGCCGTAGAGCCCCCGCTCCGGCGCCTCGAACGCGGCCACGGGCGTCGCCGGCGAGGTCGCGACGACGCGTGCGCCCTCGGGCGCCGCGACAACGGTGTCGCGATGGGACATCCAGACGATCTGCTCGGAAGGCGTGTCCCGCAGCAGGCGCGACTCGGCGACGGTGAGCGGCGTCCGCCCGAACTCCGAGACACCGGTGCGGTCGACGCGCCCGCCGAGCTCGAGTGCCATCAGCTGGGCGCCGTAGCAGATGCCGAGAGTCGGGACTCCGAGCTCGAACAGCGCCGGGTCGACCCGCGGGGCGCCGTCCGCGTAGACCGAGGCGGGGCCGCCGCTCAGGACGAGCGCGTACGGGTTCCGCGCGCGCACCGCCTCGGGCGAGATCGAGTGTCCGACGAGCTCCGAGTAGACGCGGCACTCGCGGACGCGGCGGGCGATCAGCTGCGAGTACTGCCCGCCGAGATCGATGACCAGCACCGGCCGATCCTCGTGGCCGGGAAAGGCGAGAACCTTCGCCTCCTCAGCGGCGATAGTTCGGCGCCTCCTTCGTGATCGTCACGTCGTGCGGGTGCGACTCGCGCAGCCCGGCGCCCGTGACGCGGACGAAGCGCGCCCGCTTCATCTCCTCGATCGTCGCGGCGCCGCAGTAGCCCATCGCCTGGCGGAGGCCGCCGACGAGCTGGTGGACGACCGGTTCGAGCGGGCCCTTGTACGAGACGCGCCCCTCGATCCCCTCCGGGATCAGCTTCTCGGCGTCCTCGACCTCGCCCTGGAAGTAGCGGTCCTTCGAGAAGCCGCGGCGCATCGCGCCGAGCGAGGCCATGCCGCGGTACTCCTTGAACCGCTCGCCCTGGACGATGATGACGCCGCCCGGGGCCTCGTCGGTGCCGGCGAGCAGCGAGCCGAGCATCACGAGGTCGGCGCCGGCGCCGATCGCCTTCGCGATGTCGCCGCTCGTCGTGATGCCTCCGTCGCCGATGACCGGGACGCCCTCCTCGGCGGCGACGCGCGCCGCATCGTGGATGGCGGTGATCTGCGGAACGCCGACGCCGGCGACGACACGCGTCGTGCAGATGCCGCCCGGGCCGATGCCGACCTTGACCGCGTCCGCGCCCGCGTCGACGAGCGCCCGTGCCGCCTCGGCGGTCGCGATGTTGCCGGCGATCACGTCGACCGCGACCGAGTCCTTGACCTTCCGCGTCATCTCCACGACGCCGAGCGAGTGGCCGTGCGCCGTGTCGACGACGATCACGTCCGCGCCGGCGGCGACGAGCGTCTGCGCCCGCTCGAGCGCGTCGGGGCCGGTGCCGACGGCGGCGCCGACGCGCAGGCGGCCCTTCTCGTCCTTCGTCGCCTGCGGGTACTCGATCTTCTTCTGGATGTCCTTGACCGTGATCAGCCCGCGCAGCCGGCCCTCCGCGTCGACGACGGGCAGCTTCTCGATCTTGTTGCGGTGGAGGATCTCCTCCGCCTCCGCGAGCGTCGTCCCGACCGGCGCCGTGACGAGGTTGCGAGCCGTCATCAGCGCCGAGACGGGCTGCTCGACATCGTTCTCGAAGCGGAGGTCGCGGTTCGTGAGAATCCCGACGAGGACGCCGTCGCCGTCGGTGATCGGGACGCCGGAGACCTTGTAGCGAGCCATCAGCTCGACCGCCTCGCGCACGAGCGCGTCGGGCGGGAGCGTCACCGGCTCGACGATCATCCCCGACTCGGAGCGCTTCACCTTGTCGACCTCGGCGACCTGCTCCTCGATCGAGAGGTTCCGGTGCAGGATGCCGAGCCCGCCGAGCCGGGCGAGCCCGATTGCGAGCCGCGCCTCGGTGACCGTGTCCATCGCCGCGGAGACGACCGGGATCTCGACCTCGATCGTGCGCGTCAGCCGCGTCCGCGTCGAGACCTCCGCAGGCAGCACGCGCGACTCCGCCGGCACGAGCAGGACGTCGTCGAAGGTGAGGCCCTCGCGGGCGAACTTCCGATCGAGCTCGAGCAGCCGCTGGACGTCGTCGGCGCTCAGCTCTGCTGCTGCGGGATCCCTCAAGGAAGCCCAGGGTACCAAGGTGCAAGGACGCGGACGATCGAGGGCGAGCTTGACAACCCGCTAACACGTGACGGCTACCTTCCCGGCGTGAGAGCCGCAGCCGCTGCAGCCGGGCTTCTCGCCGTCGCGTCGGTCTCGGTGACGGGCACGCCGGCAACGCGGACGGTGCGCGTCGGCCGCGATCCGATCGCCGCGTTCACCCAGGACGGCGGGATGCTCGCCTGGCTCGGCGTCGGCGGAGCCAACTGCAACAGCGTCCGAGTCCTTGCCGCCGACGGCTCGCGGCTGACGGCGCCGCAGCCGGCGGACGACAGCATGACCTGCCACTGGGACGTCGACGAGGGGCACCCGCAGCTCGCGCTCGCCGCCCGCTCCTCGGCGGCGCTCTGGACGCTGCACGAGGGCGGAGGTGTCTCCACGGACTTCGTCATGGCGGCAGGGCTCGGCGGACGCGAGGTGCGCGTCGACCGGCTCGCGCACGATGCCGACGGCACCGGCCTCTGGCTCGGCGGCCTCGCGGGCTCAGGCACGACGCTCGCGTATTCCGTCGCCGACGTCGAGTACGCGAACGAGATGGCCTGCCTCTCGGGCGGCTCCTGCCGGCGCCGGATCGCCGGCGGCGGCGTCCGCGTCGTCGCGAACGGAACCGCGCGGCTCCTTCCCGGAACGAAGCCGGCGCTCGCGATCTCGACCGCGGCCGGGCGGCTCGCCTACGTCGAGGCGGCCGCCGGCCCGACGGGCCCGATCGCGAGCGCCAGCCTGCCCGTGCGCATCGTCGACGCGAACAGCGGTGAGCCGGTCTGCTCCATCCAGCCCGGCGGCGAGCCGCTCGCGCTCTCGCTCGCCTCCGACGTGTTGGCCGTCCTCACGCGCAGCGGCGACACGGACACCGTCTCCTGGTACGACGCGGCGCGAGGTACTCGGCTCGGGAGGATCCGCGTGGCAAGCCACACGGCGCCCGAGCTCGCGGCGAGCAACCGGCTCGTCGTGTACCGCGTCGGGCGCGTGCTGCGCGGGATCGCCCTCCCGTCCGGGCTCGTGCGGACGCTCGTCCGCGCGACCACGCCGCCGGTCGGCTTCTCGCTCGCCGGTCGCAGCCTCGCGTGGGCCGAGAACCGGGCGACCGGCGGGCGCATCCACGTCCTCGGCGTCCGCTAGAGCGCAGCGCCGCGGCGCGAAAGAGCTAGGCCTTGACCGGGTCGAGCTCCTCGATCTCCACGCCGCCCGCGAGCCGCGCCGCCTCGCGCGGATCGAAGCGCCCCGCGCCGAGCTCGAGGACGGACGCGGCCGCGCAGCCGACCGCGAAGCGAAGCGCATCGCCGAACCCCCGGCCGTTGAACCGCTCGGCGAGGTAGCCGGCGAGGAGGACGTCGCCGGCACCGACGTGGGCGACCGGCTCGACGCGCTCGACCGAGGCGCGGAGGCGGCGCACCTTTCGCTTCTCACGGACGAGCGCAAAGCACGACGTCTCCTGCGTGATGACGACGTTGCGCGCCCCGAGATCGGCGATCGCGTCGAGCGCCATCACGAAGTCCTCCTCGTCCATGAACTCCTGCCCGACGAGGCTCTCGGCCTCCTGCTGGTTCGGGGTGACGAGGTACGGCTCGGCCTCGACGCCCAGCCGGAGCGGCTCGCCCTCGCAGTCGAGCACGCACTCGACGCCGCGCCGGTTCAGGTCGCGGATCGCGTTCGCGTAGAAGTCGTTCTCGACGTCGCGCGGCAGGGAGCCCGAGAAGACGACATAGCTCGCGACGCGCGAGAGGTAGTGGAGCTTGTCGGTGAGGGTCTCGAGCTCTTCCGGCCGCACCGCCGGACCCCACTCGTAGATCTCGGTCAGCGCGCCCGCCGTCGGGTCGACGACCGCGAACGACGTCCGCGACTCGTCGGAGATGCGCACGAGGTCGCTGAGGATCCCCTCGACCGCGAGCTCCTCGACGATCCGGTCACCGGTGCGCCCGCCGGCGAGGCCGGTCGCGACGACCGGCGTCTCGAGCCGCTTGAGCGCCCGGGCGACGTTGATGCCCTTGCCGCCGGCGCTCGTCAGGCTGTGGCTCGCCCGGTGCCGGTGGCCGAACTGGAAGTTCGGCACGGTCAGCGTCCGGTCGACTGCCGCGTTGAGGGTGACGGTGACGATCAACGCCCTGCGGAGGTTACTTCACGCGACCAGCTCCACCGTCCGCGCGACCTCGTCGCGCAGGCGGCGGGCCTCGGCGGCGGCCGCCTCGCGCCAGCCGGGGCCGGAGTCGGCGTAGAGGACGGAGCGGGACGCCGAGACGAGCGCGCTCGCCGGGCCGGCCGAGAACGCGGCGGCGAGCTCCTCGGGGCGGCCGCCCTGCGCGCCCACGCCCGGCAGGAGCAGGACCGACCGCGGGAGCAGGCGGCGGGCCTCGGCCACCTCCTGCGGAAACGTCGCGCCGACGACGGCGCCGACAGAGGACAGGCCCGACTCGCCGACGAGGTCGGCGCCCCAGCTGTCGACGAGCTCGGCGACGCGCCGCCAGAGCGGGCGGCCGTCCTCGAGCGGCGCATCCTGGAGGTCGGCGCTGCCGGGGTTGGAGGTCTTGACGAGGCAGAAGACCCCCAGCCCTTCGCGCTCGAGGAACGGCTCGACGGAGTCGCGACCGAGATACGGGTTGACCGTGACGGCGTCCGCGACCGGCGCGAACGCGGCGGCGTAGGCGCGCGCCGTGGAAGGAACGTCGCCGCGCTTCGCGTCGGCGATCACGAGCAGGCCGGCCTCGCGCGCATACGCGCAGACGGCATGGAAGCCCGCCCAACCTTCGGCTCCGAGCGCCTCGAAGAACGCCGCCTGCGGCTTCACGGCGACCGCCGTCTCGGCGACCGCGTCGACGATCCCGCGGCAGAACTCGACCGCACCGACTCCGTGCGGCAGGCGCTCCGGGTCGGGATCGAGACCGACGCAGAGCGCGGCCCCCTTCCGCTCCACGGCCGCCGCGAGCCGGTCGGCGAAGTGCGTCGCCGTGCTCATGCCGCTGAGGATAGGAGATGCGCCGGAGACGAGAAGGCCGCCCGGAGGCGGCCTCTCGATCCTCGGAGGAGACGTGGCGCCGTCGCCGCTACTGCTTGACGGCCGACTTCAGGCTGCTGCCGGCCGAGAACTTCGGCACGCGCGCGGCCGGGATGTGAACTTTCTGGCTCGGGTTGCGCGGATTCACGCCGGTGCGCGCCGCGCGGTTGGCCGTCGAGAACTTGCCGAACCCCGTGAAAGCCACCTCGCCGCCGCCCTTGAGCGTGTCGGTGACCGCATCGAGAAAGGCGTCGACGGCCTTGCCCGCATCGCGACTCGACAGCTGCGCCCGGCGGGCCACCTCCGAAACGAACTCCTGCTTGGTCACTTTCTCCTCCCGTCGTTAGATCGCTTGCAGGGCCGGAACGACCCTACCAGGGACTGGTTTGCCGCTCAACCATGCGGTTTTGCGGGGGTTTTCTCGCCTCCGAGCAGCTCTCCTGCCCGGAAAAGCGGCCGCAGGCGGACGGCGTGGCGCGCGAGCGCGTCCGCTCCGCCCTCCTCGCGGTCGACGACGCAGACCGCCGTGCGCACGACGAGACCGGCCTCCCGCACCGCCTCGACCGCGTCGAGCAGGGCGCCGCCGGAGGTGACGACGTCCTCGACGAGGCACACCGTCTCGCCCTCCTCGAACACGCCCTCGAGCCGCTTCGCCGTCCCGTAGCCCTTCGCGGCCTTGCGCACGATCAGGAAGGGGAGGCCGCCGGCGAGCGACGCTGCGGCGGCCAGAGCGACCGCTCCCAGCTCGGGGCCGGCGAGCCGGGTCGCCTCCGGCTCATGCTCGCGCACGGCGGCGGCGATCCGCTCGCCGAGCGGGCCGAGGAGGTCGGGACGGGTCTCGAAGCGGTACTTGTCGAGGTAGTAGCGCGAGCGCTTCCCCGAGCGGAGCACGAAGTCGCCCTCGAGGTAGGCGGCGGCGACGAGCGCCTCGCTGAGCTCGGCGCCGGTCACGACGCCCGGATGACCGCGAGCGCGTCGCGGGCGGGCGGCAGCAGCCGCTGCGCCTCGGCCGACGAGGAAGCGTACGAGACGAGCGAGCCGTCGTCGAAGTAGACGTCGACACGCTCGCTGCGGCCGCCGAGCCCGCGCCGGAAGGCGAAGACGGCGGCGACGGCGGCGCCCGCGAGGCCGGCGAGCGTGGCGAGCCTACGCGGCATCGCCCGGCTCCTCCTCCTTCTTCGTCGTCCGCCGGCGACGCGGCTTCGGCGGCTCCTCCGCGACCGCGGCGAGGCAGCGCTTGAGGTCGTAGAAGACGAGGCCGGGAGTCGCACCACGCGCTGCGAGCGCGACCACGGCACGGTCTCCTTCCGCCTCGCGCACGACGTAGACCCCTCCGCCCGCGAGCGAGGCGCGGATCTGCGTGGCCCGGACGCTGTCGCCGCGCAGCTCGCCCGCGAGATCGAGCAGCCGTCCGGCGTCGCCGACGATTCGGCCGGCCCCTTCGTCGTCGACTCCCACCGCGCCGAGGACCTCGGCGCCGCGAAAAACCGCGGCGGCTTCCAGCTGCGGCCCGACCTCGAGCAGGTCGGCGAGGGCCTGTGCAACGTCCATCGCCGGCGAGGCTAGCAGGCACATGCAGCAGGATTGCGGCATGCAGGTCCGGCGCCGGCAGCTCGCGCGCAAGTTCTTCGCCGACCGCGGCACGCATCTCGCCGCGATGGTCGCCTACTTCGCGCTGCTCTCGTTCGTGCCGCTGATCTTCCTCGCGCTCTCGCTCTTCGGACTCGCCCATCGCGCCGAGGCCGGGGACTTCTTCATCCGGGAGCTGAAGCACGCCTTTCCCGGAACGTCGCTCGACAGCATCATCACGCTCGTCCATCGCGTTCAGGACAACGCGGCCACGCTCGGGATCATCGGCGGCGTCGGCCTGCTCTGGTCGTCGGTCTCCCTGTTCAGCGCGCTCGAGTCGGCGCTCAACATCGTCTACGGGCTGCCGAACCGGCGCTTCCTGCAGGGCAAGGCGATCGCGGCCGGCCTGATGGCGAGCATCATGATCACCCTCTTCGCGAGCCTCGTGGTGGGGTCGCTCGGCGTCGAGTTCCTCAAGCAGAACCTCGGCGCCTTCGGCGACAGCTCGGTGCTCGCCTATCTCGTCTCGGTGGGCGCCTCGCTGCTCGGCGTCTTCGTCTTCCTCCTGGCCGTCTACCGCTGGCTGCCGAACACACACGTCGGGACACGGGAAGCGCTGCCGGGCGCGGTGCTCGGCGCGATCGTGCTCGAGGCGTCGTTCCAGGCGCTGCCGCTCTTCATCCGCTTCGCCGACGTGAACGTCACGCTGCGGACCCTCGGCGGCCCGGCGATCCTCCTCCTCTGGCTTTACGTGATGGCGAACGTGATCGTCTTCGGCGGTGAGCTCAACTGGTGGTGGCGCGAGCGGAGGAGAGCGACGGGACCGGAGGGCACGCTCACGCCGTAGGGAGGTCATGACGAAGGCGGCGGCAGTCGTAGCGCTCGTGCTGTCGCTGGCCGCCGGCTGCGGCGGAGGCGGACGCCCGCACTTCGAAGGGGCTTCCGGTTGGCACGTGATCGCCGAGCCCGGGCAGATCGTCTCGGCGGCCAACGTCGCCTTCGCGGCCGCCGACCGAGCGCAGAGCGCGCCGATCCACACCGTCGCGTCGCTGCCGAGGCGCGGCATCCTGATCTGGGTCCAGTCGGCTCGAGGACGCAAGCTGAAGTCGGTGCCGTTGCGAGTGGAGTACATGGCGACGAGCCGCCCGGAGGGATTCGCCTGTCCGGGTACGACCCGGGCGCTCCAGACCGGGCGCAAGGGGTGGGACGTCTATGTCTGGGTCTTCTTCGGAGCGAAGCACCCGCCCGAGTCGATCGTCGCCGCGGCGAACGCCGAGCTGGCGCGCTTCAGCTTCTGAGCGCAGCAAGGAGCGCCCGCGCGGCGCGGGCCCGGTGCGAGCTCTCGGCCTTCCACTCGTTCCCGAGCTCCGCGACCGTCTGCTCCTCGCCGTCGGGGACGAAGACCGGGTCGTAGCCGAAGCCCTCGCTGCCGCGGGCCTCGTGGGCGATGCGACCCTTGAGCGTGCCGGTGCCGCGGAGCTCGCGCCCATCCGGCGAGAGGAGGACGAGCTCAGACGTGTAGCGGGCACGGCGGTCCTCCGCCGCTCCGAGCTCGCCGAGGAGCTTCGCGACCGCCGGCGGGCCCTCCGGCGCGTAGCGCGCGGACAGGACGCCGGGCCGCCCGTCGAGCCCGGCGACCTCGAGGCCCGAGTCCTCCGCGAGCACCCACGCGTCGGGCGGCGCGTGCTCGCGGCCGAAGGCGGCCTTGATCGCGGCGTTGTCGTAGTACGTGTCACCCGACTCGGGCGGGTAGTCGTCGCGATCGAGCGGCTCGATCGTCCAGCCGGGAAGGAGCCGCTCGAGCTCGCGCGCCTTGTGCCGGTTGCTCGAGCAGAAGACGACCTCACGGGAGGTCACGCGCGACCGCCTCCGCCTGCAGCGACGCGATCTCGCCGATCCCCGCGGCCGCGAGCTCGAGCAGCGCGTCGAGGGTCTCGCGCGCGAACGGGTCGCGCTCGGCTGTCGCCTGCACCTCGACGAGACGCCCGTCGCCGGTCATGACGACGTTCATGTCGGTGTCGGCGCTCGAGTCCTCCGCGTAGTCGAGGTCGAGCAGCGGGACGCCGTCGACGACGCCGACCGAGACGGCCGCGACCGAGTCGCGGAAGGCGCGGGAGAGGCCGAAACGCTCGAGCGCCCGCATCCCGGCGACGTAGGCCCCGCTGATCGCCGCGCAGCGGGTTCCGCCATCGGCCTGGAGGACGTCGCAGTCGAGCCACATCGTCCGCTCGCCGAGCGCCTCGTAGTCCGCGATGGCGCGAATCGCCCGGCCGATCAGGCGCTGGATCTCGATCGTCCTGCCCTGCTGCTTGCCGCGCGCCGCCTCGCGCTCGACCCGGTCGCCGGTCGACGCGGGCAGGAGCGAGTACTCGGCCGTGATCCAGCCGCGGCCCCGGTTGCGCAGCCAGCGCGGCACGTCCTCCTGGATCATCGCCGTGCAGAGCACCTTCGTCCGGCCCTGCGTGACGACGACCGAGCCGTGCGGGTTCTCGAGGAAGTCCGGCTCGAAGGTCGTCGAACGCAGGGCGTCCGGCTTGCGCCCGCCCTCGCGCGTCACGCGGCCTCCTCGAGCGTCGCCACCGTGACGTGCTCGACGCCGCGGATCGGCAGCTGCAGGAAGCGGCGGCCCATCTCGCGGAAGGCGTCCGGATCGCCGGTCGTGAGGAACCGGTAGGTGCCCTCGCGCCGGCTCTCGTTCTCGGCTCCCTTGCGCGCGAGCGTCTCTGCGACCTCGTGCGCCGTCTCCTCCGCCGAGAACACGAGCGTCACGTCGCGGCCGAAGACGCGCTCGAAGACGTGACGGATGAGCGGATAGTGCGTGCAGCCGAGGATCACCGTGTCGACGTCGGCCTCCTTGAGCGGCGCCGCGTACTCCCGCACGGCGGCCTCCGTCTCCTCGCCGTACGGGTCGTCGCCCTCGATCAGCGGCACGAGCCGAGGACATGCGACGGCGTGGAACGAGACGCCGGCGTCGAGCGCGTGGACGAGCTCGCGATAGCGGTCCGAGGCGACTGTGCCCTCGGTCGCGAGCAGGCCGATGCGGCGGTTGCGCGTCGCCTGCACGGCCGTGTGCGCCTCGGGCGTGAGGACGCCGACGACCGGCACGCTCAGCTCCTCCTGCAGGCGCGGCAGCGCCGCCGACGTGGCGGTGTTGCAGGCGACGACGATCAGCTTCACGTCCTGCCGCTCGAGGTACGTCCCGATCTCGCGCGCGAAGCGCCGCACCTCGTCGAGCGGACGCGGCCCGTACGGCAGCCGCGCGTGGTCGCCGAGGTAGACGAAGTCCTCGTGCGGCAGCGAGACGAGGCACTCGTGGAGGACGGTCAGCCCGCCGACTCCCGAGTCGAAGACGCCCACGGGGCGAGAGTCCATGCATTGATCGTAGTTGCGCGCTAGCTTGGGCTCGTGGGTCGCAGCAGGGTCTTGCTCGCCGCTGCCGTCGCGGTCGCCGTCGCGGTCTCGGTCGCGGCCGCGCTCGCCTATGCGGGCGGCGTGTTCGGGGCCGGATCTCCCGCTCCCGGCTCGACCGAGGAGCTGACGCTGCCGATGTCGGACGGCGCCGAGCTCGCGTGCTCGGTCACGTACCCGGAGAACGTTCCGAACGGAACGTTTCCGGGCGGCGGCCATCCCGGCGTGATCCTCTTCCCCGGCCTCGGGCAGACGCACGCCGACCTGCTGAGCACGGCGCAGTTCTTCTCCGGCGACGGCTACGAGGCGCTCGCCTGCGACGCGCGCGGCACCGGCGCGTCGACCGGCGACTTCGGCCTCGACGCTCCGCGCGACCTGGAGGACGCACGCGAGCTCTTCGGCTGGCTCGCGGGACAGCTCGGGAACGACGACATCGGCGGCTTCGGCCTCTCGCTCGGCGGCGCGGAGGTCTGGAGCTCGGCGGTCGCGGGCGTCCCGTTCAAGGCGATCGTCCCAGCGGCGACCTGGACGAGCCTCGGCCGAGCGCTCGCTCCGGACGGCGTCGTGAACGACGGCCTCGCGCACGCGCTCGCGGACGCGGCCCCGGCCGCGAGGTGGGATCAGTCGCTCGGCCAGGTCCGCGCCGGCCTGCTCGCCGGCTCGTTCACGTCCGCGGTGCAGAGCGCCGCCGCGACGCGTTCCACGAGCTCGCGGCTCCATCTGCTCACCGTGCCGACGCTGATGCTGCAGGGACGGCACGACGACGACTTCGACCTCGACCAGGCGCTCGCCGCATACCGGCGGCTCGCCGGGCCGCACCTGCTCTATCTCGGCGACCTCGGCGCCGCGCCGTCCTCGAACCCGGCGGCGGAGCAGGCCGTCTACCTGAAGCTCGCCGCGAAATTCTTCGACAGGTACGTGAAGGGCCTGCGCGACGTCGACCCCGGGAAGTCGGGCGCCGTCGAGCTCGCGCACGACCCCTGGGACGGGCTCGTGACGACGTTCGCCGCCCTGCCGCCGACGCGCGGCGACAGCGTGACGCTGCCCGGGACGACCACCCTCAGCCGTGAGGAGACCGCCGTCCGCGGGGCCCGCCTGACCGGCGGGCCGCTCGAATCGTTCGGAGCCGGCTCGGTCGTCGTCCGCTACGCCGGCGCGAGCCGGTGGACGCACCTCGTGGCGACGGTCTCGGTCCAGGGGTCGACGACGCCGTTGGCAGTGGGAGCGGCGCCCGTGACGAAGCCGGCCGGATTGCTGCGGATCCCGCTCCTCGACGAGGCCGGCCTGCTCCCGCGCGGCAAGCGCATCGTCGTCGCCCTCGGGGCAACCTCCCCGGACGGCGTCTTCACCGACGAGGAGCCGAGCGGGGCGTCGATCGCGATCGGCCGCTTCACGCTGAAGCTGTCGCTGCTCCGCCTCGCCGTCTCGCGCTAGAGGCCGAGCTCGGCGCGCTGCGCCTCGACGTTCACGCCGAGCATCTCCGCGAGATCGTCGGCGCACGGGCGCAGCGGCTCCGGCGGGGCCGTGCCGCGGAGGACGGCGTCGTGCAGCCGCCAGAGGTAGTCGAGGTCGGCTTCGGCGACGGCGAGCGCCTCGGCGGCGTCGTGCTCCGGGCCGTGACCGGCGACGACCCGCGCCGGCGGGTCGTGGCGGAGCAGGTCGATCAGCGCCGCGAGCGTGCCGCGGTACGACGCCGGCGACGAGACGAACGGAAACTCGACGGTCGAGAGGTGGTCGCCGACCGCGAGCAGGTCGAGCTCGCGGATCCGGTAAGCGACGCCGTCGGCCGTGTGGCCCGGCAGGGCCAGCGTCTCGACCGCGAACGGCCCGACACGATGGGCGCGGCCGGCCTCGAGCCGCCGGTCGACACGCGGCGGGCCGGCGACGTCGAGCCCGTACTCCGACGCGGCCCGCTGGATGCGGTCCCACGACCCGCCCGACTCGACTCGCGCCGCGCTCCCCTCTCCCATCGCCGCCTCGGCGTCCGGGAACGCGGCGATGCCGCAGACGTGGTCCCAGTCGGCGTGGGTGGCGAGGATCGCGACGACCCGTGCCCCGAGCTCGTCCGCCCGATCGGCGAGCCGCGCCACCTCCTGCGTCGAGATGCCGGGATCGACGAGCACAGCCTCGCCGTCCTTCGCGAGCAGAAGCGACGAGGTCTGCCAGAGCGCGCTCTCGAACCGTTCGGCGTGCACGGTCTGACCGTATCCTCCGCCGCATGGTGGCAACCGTCCGGATCGGCACGTGCTCGTGGGCGGACGAGGCCCTCTCGAAGTGGTTCTACCCGCCGAAGCTGCCGGCGAAGGAGCGGCTCGCGTGGTACGCCGAGCACTTCGACACGGTCGAGGTCGACTCGACCTTCTACCGGCTGCCGAGCGAGAGCGCCGTCGCCGGCTGGGCCGAGCGCACGCCGCCCGGCTTCACGATGCACGTCAAGGCCT
>Ga0335077_10006716_pt1 | contig 14229 bp, 10 predicted proteins | sample Lox_Sample_31_FD_207151 | JGI IMG/M metagenome (GOLD analysis project Ga0335077, IMG submission 207151) | Soil microbial communities from Loxahatchee National Wildlife Refuge, Florida, United States - Lox_Sample_3.1 | ecosystem: Environmental > Terrestrial > Soil > Wetlands | place: USA...
GCTCAGCGGCCTCGCGGCGCAGACGCCGGAGGTTCTCTTCATCGCCGGGGGGTTTGGGAAGAGGAGGTTCAGGCCCCATCGCACAAGTATATCTCGGGTTTTCGGAGGGCAGGCCGCCTTACTTTTGGGTTTCGTTTGCGGCCACAGCCTTGCGCCGCGGCCGCTCGGAGGCGAACCATGCGCCCAGCCCTATCGCGATCAACACCGACGGGACGCTCGAGAGCACCAGTGCGAGTCCGGTCTGGCCGCGGCCCATCGCGCGCCACGACCACTTGAACAGCACGATCCACACGACGGGATACAACGAAAGCAATGCAAATGGCGCAGCCGCCTTCACGCGCTCGAGGCCTCGCGGGCCTTCCGCGGCCATCGACATGACGTTGGCCACAAGGATCGCGGGGTAGGGAAGCATCGAACTCACGCCCAATGCTTGCAGCACGGCCAGGGCGGCCCGCCAGACCAGGATCAATTATGCCAGGGCGCGTTGGTGGCGCGCCGGGTCGATAACCGTCGGACTCCGACGCTTTTTTCTTGTAACTGATTGAATCAGTGGGAGCGCACCCGTCGGACTCCGACGGGTGGGCCTGGACCAAACTTTCACCGGTTCCGCAACAATCCAGGGGGTTACACCGTCATAGAAGTAATCGCGCACGTCAGAGGAGGTTCGAAAGGATGCGACCAGTCGTATGCCTGACCCTGGGAGCGGCGGCGGCCACGATGGCCTTCGCCCAGCCCGCGCAGAAGCCGCCCGCTTTCGATGCTGCCGAAATCCACGCGAGCCCTCACAGCAGCCAGCCGTTCATGTCGGGCGGGATCCTCCGCGGAGGCCGCTACGTGCTCCGCAAAGCCACCATGGTGGACTTGATCCGAACCGCCTATGCGGTCGAGGCTGACAATGTGGTGGGCGGGCCGGCATGGCTTGAGTCCAACCGGTTCGACATCACGGCCAAGATTCCGCCTGACACGTCTCCCGAAACCGCTCCGCTGATGTTGCAAAGGCTGCTGGCGGAGCGCTTCAAGCTGGCAGTGCATAACGACACGAAACCGGTGGATGCCTTCGTGTTGTCGATGGGCAAGGGCAAGCCGAAACTGAAGGAGGCCGCCGAGGGTGCGGGAGCGCCGGGGTGCACGCCCCAGATGATGGGCGGCGGCACGCCGGGATCGATCCGCGTCTCGTGCCACAACGTCACCATGGCCGCATTCGCTCTGCAACTGCACCAGATGGCTGGCGGATACCTGACCATGCCGGTGGTGGACAAGACTGGTCTCCAGGGGTCTTGGGATGTCGAAATCGCCTGGACCGCCCGGGGCGCCCTGCAAATGGACGGCTCTGACGGGATCTCGATTTTCGATGCCGTGGAAAAACTCGGCCTTCATCTCGAGGCTCAGAAGGTTTCCGAGCCGGTAATCGTGGTGGACAGCGTCGACCGGAAGCCCACCGATAACCCGGCGAACATCGCGCAGGCTCTGCCGCCGGCGCCGCCCGCGGAATTCGAAGTTGCCGACATCAAACCGAGCGCGCCGGGCACGAGCGGCGGCCGTGGGGGGTTTCAACCCGGCGGTCGAATCGACCTGCACGGTGTCCCGCTGAGAATGCTGATCACGCTCGCGTGGGACTTGCTGCCCTTCGACGATATTCCGGGAGCCCCGAAATTTATCGATACGGCCAACTTCGACCTGGTGGCAAAGGCATCCACCACCATGCAAAGTCCCGGCAACGGTCCGCCGATCGAGATCGACGACCTGCGGATGATGCTCCGCAAACTGCTGGCCGACCGTTTCAAGCTGACGACGCACTATGAGGATCGGCCCGTGAATGCGTACACCCTGGTGGCGGCGAAGCCGAAGCTCAAAAAGGCGGACCCCTCGAACCGGACGCGATGCAAAACGGGGCCCACCCCGGTGGGCAAGGATCCTGCAGCCGAGCAGGGTCCGCCGCTGTTCCAGGCGGCTTGCCAGAACATGACGATGGCGCAGTTTGCCGAGCAGCTCCAGAATATCGCTCCGCTCTACATCCGCTATCCCGTGCAGGATTCGACGGGGCTCGAAGGCGCCTGGGACTTCACAATCAACTTCACTCCGGTGCCGAAGAACTTCGGCGGCGGGCGCTTCGGCGGGGGAGGACGGGGCGTCGCGGAGGGTGGCGGAGGTGGACCCCGCCCCGATCCGAGTTCCTCATCCACACAGGCTGCGCCGATGGCGGCCGAGCCCACCAGCGCGTTGACGCTTTTCGATGCGGTGAGCCGCCAACTCGGCCTGAAGCTGGAAATGCAGAAGCGCAACATGCCCGTACTGGTGATCGATCACATCGAAGAGAAGCCGACCGACAACTGAGTTACAAAGGATTTTCCGGCCACGAGTGTTTCGGATAACGGCGGGAGAGTTCCTTTCGGACCTGAGGATAGAGCCGCTCCCAGAAGCCCGCCAGATCGCTGGTCACCTGGACGGGCCGCTGGCTGGGCGCCAACAGGCGAACCACCACCGGCACAGAACCCCGGGCCACCGACGGCGTCTCGCGCAGGCCGAAGAAGTCCTGCAATCGCGAGGCAATCCAGGGAGGCTGATGGGCGTCGTAATTTACACGCACCTGCCGCCCGCGCGGAAGCCGGATCCGCTCTGGCGCAATCTCGTCCACGAGGCGCCGCGCGGGCGCCGGCATCTGCTGTTCCAACGCATGCAGCAGACCGCCATCGCGCGCCGCGGCCTCCAGTTCGCCGAAGCTCCTCAGGCCGTTCGCCAGCGTCCGCAGCGCGCCTTCGACGGCGTCCCGGCCAAGGGCATTGACCCCGCCGTGCCGCGATGCGAACGCCGTGCGCGCCAGGAACGCATCAATCTCCTCGACAGCCGCGAAGCGCGCAATCCCGGCCTCCAGCGCCTTCTCGGCGAGCAATGCGGCCGCCCCTTCGGGATCGGGAACGCCGTAGCTCTCCTCGATGGCAATCTCTCCGAACCGCAGCGCGCTGACGCTCTCCACGCGCTCCGCGGCGCGGTTCCATTCCGGGCGATCGGTGGCGCGCACGCGCTCCGGAAAAAGCTCGAGGAGCCAGTCCGGGCGGATGCCGCTGGCAATCCGCACGAGCGCCATCTTCTGATCGCGGCGGTCTTCGGCTTCGACGGCCACCAGGAACTCCGCGTCCGAGAGCGTGCTGGAGGGCGCGAGTTGGGCCGACCCTCCCGCGGCAAGCAGGAGTTCATTGCCCCGTCGCCGCTTTGCCACACGATCCGGAAAAGCCGCCAGGACCGAAATCAGCAGCGCGTCTTCAGCCTGATCTCCGCCGGTGCGACCCTTGCCCGCCGGCTGCGTTCCGGCCATCCGCCGAATCTGCCGTACCATCTGCGCGGTCCCCGGCTCCCAATGTCCCTCCATGAGTACCAGGAGATCGGACCGTGTGGCATGATCGGCACGGGCCGGCAATCGCTCACCCGCGCTGAGCAGCGCGGCCACGGTGCACCCGTCCTCCGCGACTCCACGCGAGCGCGATTCGACGATCAGCCGGCCAAGCCTGGGATGCAGCGGGTATCGCGCCATTTCGCGTCCCACGGCTCCGCGGGCGCCCAGCAGATCCAGCAGTTCCTCTGCCTGAGTCATTGCGGCGGACGGCGGAGGGTCAAGCCACTCCAGCGAATCGGCGCGCCCCACACCCATGGCGTCCAGCAACAACGCCACCGGTGCGAGGTCTGCCCGCTTCACTTCCGGGGTCTCCTGCGCGGGGCGCCGCACAAAATCTTCCAGAGGGTAAAGGCGGATGGCGCACCCGGGACCGGTTCGACCGGCCCGCCCCGCCCTCTGGTTCGCCGACGCCTGGCTGATGCGGCCCACTTCGAGTGTAGGCAGCCCCGACCACGACGAATGGCCGGCAATCCGCGCCAGACCGCTGTCGATCACCGCGCTCACTCCTTCGATGGTGATGGAACTCTCCGCCACATTGGTGGAAAGGATGATCTTCCGCTGGGCGCACGGCGCTACCGCGCGGTCCTGCTCCTCCGGCGATTGGTCGCCGTAGAGTGGCAGGAGCAGCCAGCCGTTCCGTTGGGCGAGCGCCGCGCAGGCCGCTTGCGCGCGGCGGATCTCCGCGGCGCCGGGCAGGAAAACCAGCACGTGGCCCGCGAGTGAGGGCGCGGCCAGCCGCTCGAGTGCGGAGGCGACTTGCTGTTCGAGGGGAGTTGGTGAGTGGGGCGTGTACTCGATGGCCAGCGGGTACTGGCGCCCCTCGGACCGCAGGACGCGCCCGCCGCCCAAATACTTCGCGATGGGCGCGGCATCGAGCGTCGCCGACATCACCACCAGGCGCAGGTTCGGCCGCTTGCTGCGCTGCAGCTTCCGCAGGAGGGCGAGTGCCAGATCGCCTTCCAGATGGCGCTCGTGGAATTCATCGAGCACCACGGCCGAGACTCGGGCGAGCGTGGGGTCTGCCAGCAGACGGCGTGTGAGGACGCCTTCGGTGAGGAACCGCAGCCGCGTGCGTGGGCCCGAGACATCCTCGAACCGCACCTGGTAACCGACGGTGTCCCCGGCGCTCTCCCCCAGCGCGGCGGCGACGAATCGCGCCGCCAGCCGCGCTGCCAGCCTGCGCGGCTCGAGCACCAGGACCTCGCCATCAAATGACTCCAGCAGGGCCGGCGGCACCCGCGTGGTCTTTCCTGCCCCGGCCGGCGCCTCCAGCACCAGGGTGTTTTCGCCACGCAGGTGGTGGAGGATTTCGGGTACCAGCGGGTCGATCGGCAGGCTCACACGCTTTATCTTGGCACGCGGGCACCAGGTGACGAGAGTACTTGGCGGCTGAAAGTCGCCCTTTGCCAATCTACCCGCACTACACTAAGGCAGGATGCCGCTTCTGGAAAATACTTTGAAAGACCTGCGCTTTGGAGCCCGCGCCCTGGCCGGGAACCCCGCTGTCACCGCCGTTGCCGCCCTTTCGCTGGCACTCGGCATCGGCGCCAACACAGCCATCTTCAGCCTGATCGACACCGTGCTCGTCAAGACACTACCGGTGCGCGATGCCCGGCAACTGGTTCTGCTCACCGACCCGACGGCCCAGGGCGTCTCGATCGGCTCGCAAGGGCCCGAACGGCAGAACCTGAGCTACGGCGAATATGAGCACATCCGTGACGCCCAGCAGGTCTTCCAGGGGATGTTCGCGTCCGAGAGTTCCCTGGAGCGCATAAGCGCCACGGTGGACGGCGGATCGCCCGAAGACCTTCGCCCCCGCCTGGTGTCCGGCAGTTACTTCCCGGTGCTCGGCATTGCGCCGACGGTGGGGCGGACGTTCACGGCGGCGGACGACCAGGCTCCCCGCAACGCGCCCTACGCGGTCATCAGTTACGCCTATTGGGACAAACGGTTCGGCCGCAGCCCCGACGCCGTGGGAAAGGTGATCAAGCTCGGAAAAGCGTCGCTGACAATCGTCGGAGTCGCACCGCGCGGGTTCTTCGGGGAGACGGTTGGCCAGTCGCCCGACCTGTGGGTTCCCATCATGATGGAGCCCGACCTCATGCCCGGACGCGACTGGCTGCATGACGACGAAAGCTCGGTCACGCGCGTGATGTGGTTGCAAGTGATGGGCCGGCTCAAGCCGGGGGTTTCCTTGCAGCAGGCTCAAGCCGATATCAACGTCGTTTTCCAGCAGATTCTCAACGCCTACCAGGTGCACGGACTGACCGCCGAGCAACGCCGCAGCCAGCTCGAGCAGAGGCTGCAGCTTCACGACGGCGCCAAAGGCGCCAACTCGCTCAGCGACGATTTCCGGCAGCCGCTGCTGGTCCTCATGTCGGTGGTCGGGATGGTGCTCCTGATCGCCTGCGCCAACATCGCGAATTTGCTGCTGGCGCGCGCCGCGGGACGCCAAAAGGAGATCGCCGTCCGGCTCGCCATGGGGGCCGGGCGCATGCGGTTGGGTACGCAGCTCATTACCGAGAGCCTGCTGCTGGCGGCCGTCGGTGGCGCTCTTGGCCTGCTGTTTGCCGCATGGGGCAGCAGCATCCTGCTGCAGGTGGTGTCCAACGGGCCCGATCCCGTTCCGTTGGATGTCCGCATCGACCTGCGCGTGCTCGGCTTCACCGCGGCTCTGGCGATTGCCACCGGCATTCTGTTCGGGCTCGCTCCCGCGTTCCGCGCCGCGCGCGTGGAAGTGGCGTCTACCTTGCGGGAGAACTCGCGGGGCGTGATGGGCGGCGGAGGGCGCATCAGCCTGGGCAAGACGCTGGTGGCCGCGCAGATCGCCATTTCCCTGCTGCTGTTGATCGGTTCCGGGCTGTTTATCCGTACGCTGCGCAATCTCGAGAACGTGGAGCTTGGGTACGGGCGCGACAACCTGGTGCTCGTGGATATCGACGCCACGACGGCGGGATACCGGGGCCCCTCGGCGGCCGATCTTTATGCGCGGCTGCTCGACGGCATCCGCGGCATACCGGGCGTGAAGAGCGCGACCTTCTCGCAGAATGGACTGTTCAGCGGCTCCGAGTCCGGCACGCAGCTCTATGTCGAAGGCTACACGCCGGCCAAGGCGGGCGACACAGGGGCGCGCTTCGACGCGGTTGGGCCGGACTATTTCGCCGCCCTGGGCATCCCCATTTTGCGCGGCCGCGACATTGGCAGGCAGGATACCGGCGCCTCCACACCGGTGTGCGTGATCAACCAGACCATGGCCAGGGATTTCTTCGCGGGCCGCGATCCCCTGGGCAAGCACATCAAGGATCTGTTCCCGGGTTCCAACGCGCAGTTTGAGATTGTGGGGGTGGCGCAGAACGTGCGCGATCACAACCTGCGCGGCGACATCCCGCGGCGCTTCTACGTTCCGGCGGCGCAAGGCCTGCCCAGCGTGCCGGAGTTTGTGAACTTCGAGGTTCGGGCGGCGGCCGGCCCTGGAACGGTAGTTCAGGCGGTGCGCGCCAAAATCCAGGCCGCCGACCGGACCTTGCCCATCGGAACGCCTTCGACCCTGAACGAGTTGGTGGAGCGACAGCTTCTGCAAGAGCGGATCATCGCGCAGCTTTCCACCTTCTTCGGCGCTTTGGCGCTGCTGCTGGCGTGCATGGGCCTGTACGGAGTGCTCTCGTATGCCGTGGCGCGGCGCACCAACGAAATCGGCATCCGCATGGCGGTCGGGGCGGGGCACGGATCGGTGGTGTGGATGATTTTGCGCGAGACGATGGTGCTGGTGGCAGTGGGCGCGGTGGCAGGCGCGGGGGCCTCTCTGGGGATGGCGCGCCTGGTGGCCAGCCGCATGTTCGGCGTATCTGCCGGCGATCCGCTGACGATACTGGCGGCCGCGGCGACCCTGACCGTGGTGGCGCTGGTGGCCGCCTGCTTCCCGGCCATGCGGGCTGCCAGGATCGACCCGATGATTGCGCTGCGCGTGGAGTAGTCAGTCGCCGATGTCGCGTCGCTCGCCGCGGCATAATCGAACAGTGGCCTACATAGATCCGCACGTGCATCCCGAAGAAGGGCGCGAATTCGCGGTACGTTACTATCGATGGTCCCTCGAACAAATCAGCAACGAGGTGCGCAACGGCTTACCGACCCTGCGCTTGTTTCGGGGCCCACTACCGGATGCTTCCCTGGCTGCTTTCGAGAGATGGAAGGTCTGGGAACGGAAGGATGTCGGCCGGGCTCTGGTCAGGCGCCATCATAAAGACGCGCTCGGCATTTTGGGCGAACAGCTTACGCCTCTCGAAGAGGAGCTTGCCAACTCGCAGTCACAGCGAGAGAGCACTCTCGTGAAGCGCTACCTCATGGGGGGATTTGCTTCCGGCAACCCCAGGGATCCGTGGCATCACACGATGAGCGCGAAACGTCCTTCCGAGGCCCGAAGACGCCTTCGAAAGGAGGTTGAGGGATCCGTCGAACTGGTCGCCGGCACGGACCTCTACCGGTTCAATCCCCGCAGGTGGCGTTATCGCACGCCTGTTGGCCGATGGGTGGTCCTCACGGAACTCTACTACTTCGGCCGGTTGTACGACCTCGCATACGCGCACGAGATTCGTTTCGGGAAAGAGGCGGTTTCCATGTGCCGGTTCATCTCCGCTTTGGATTGGCTGGGGTTTTCGAGCGCCCCGGAGAGCGGCTGGCTGTTATCGTCGCCAGAAGAGATTCCGCCGGTTGCGGCCTGTCTCGCAGATCTTTGCCGGCAGTTTCTCGAGGCAGCACCCTCGCTGCTGCCCGAGTGATTCACTGGATTTCGAAAGCCCCTCCGGAATGAATCTCACGACCCACCGGCTTGGCCGCCTGCTTCCCGGCCATGCGGGTGGAGTAGTCAGTAGCCGATGTTGCTCTCCTGGCCATCCGGGTTGATGAACTGGAAGCCCAGCTCGTTGCGCGACGAGCTTCGAAAACCGTAGTCACTCGAATTGATCCGCACGCGCAACAGCACCCGGCTAGGGTTAAGGTATTGAATGCGAGGCTGCCCCGAGGGAGTAAATGCGGGAGGAAACGGACTGACGCGTCCGTTTAAAACCTGGCGGACGGTGAGAGTGGGCTGGAAATTCCGCCCGTCGATAGTGAACAGCATCTCGGTGTCCGCGTCCCAGGTCGGGGGATCGACTCTGGTGATGACTGGCGGATCTTTGTGTGCGCGGAACAATCGGGGGGCGAAGATCGTGGCGGCGGCGGCCGCGCCGATTCCGAGAACGGCGCGCCGGTTCACACCCAGTGTGCGCAGTCGGCCGTCCGAGGGTGGTGGCGTGGCGGGCGGTCCGGGCGCATAGGGCGGACTTTGGGCGGGTTGCCCGAAAACACCGCGCTCCGGCCTGTCGGCGCGCGGTGGTGAATCGGGCCGCTGGAACTGAGGAGCAGCAGGTTGTGCTTCAGGAACCGGACGGCCTTGATCGGGCTCCGGCCGCTCGGGACGATAAGGGCCGCGCTGCATGCGACATATTCTACTCCTTCGAGCTGTGCCTGGCTCGGTGAGCTACACGTACAGACTGCCGATCGGATATCCGGGGTAATCGGCCGCGGCCTGCGCCTGCATGTCGTTGCAAAGGCGCTCCACCGCCTCCGCTGCTTTCAGGAAGGTGAACGCCGCCTGATTATTGGGACCGTAAACGCTCACTACGAGCTGACACAATTCGCGCAGACGCGCATTACTGGCTCGCAATTCGCGAGCCAGTTCACGATGCTCTTCGAGTGTGAGAGGGAGGGGCGTTTCAAGTTGCATTCCGGCCCTCGCCAGCACAGGTCACCCGTTTCAATTCCATGTGTGTTTGACAGCCCATGGCAACTCGAAATGACGCGGGTTACGGAGTCGCACGGAAGTTCGGCTAACCTTCACCAATCGCAAGTCTAACATACCGGCACGACTGGCCCGCCGCATTGAACTTGGTACAATCGCAGTGATGCCCAACGAGATTTTCGCTTCATTCGATACCACCGAGGGCCAGTTCAAGATCAAACTGTTCGCCGACAAGGCCCCCAAAACGGTGGAGAACTTCGTTCGCCTCGCGGACGGAAGCAAGACTGGTAAGCCTTTCTACGATGGCACCATTTTTCACCGTGTGATCCCGCGGTTCATGATCCAGGGCGGCGATCCGGAAGGCTCGGGACGCGGCGGTCCGGGGTACAAATTCGCCGACGAATTCCACCCTCAATTGAGGCATTCCAAGGCGGGGATTCTTTCGATGGCGAATGCCGGGCCGAACACCAACGGCAGCCAGTTCTTCATCACGGTGGCGCCCACACCGCATCTCGACGACCACCACAGCGTCTTCGGCGAAGTGGTGGAGGGGTACGACGTGGTGAAGAAGATTTCCGAGGTCCCCACCAGGCAGGACCGCCCCGTCAAAGAAGTTCGCGTGAAGTCCGTGAAGATCGAAGATCAGTAGTTGGCTTCGTGTTTCCGGCTGAAAGCCGGCTGCGGGCAGGATTGCCCTTCCCCCATGTCAGATGGAACAGGCCGACTCATGAGGCTGGCGATCTTCGGCGGCACTTTTGACCCCATTCACAAAGCACATCTGGCGATTGCCCGCAGAGCGGCGAACGATCTGCAACTGGACCGCGTTCTGTTTGTTCCCGCGGCCCATCCTCCGCACAAGGCCGGGCGGGCTCACGCTTCCTACGAAGACCGATTGAGGATGGTGGAACTGGCGTGCGAGGGCGAGCCACGCTTCGAAGCGTCACGCCTGGAACAGGGAACCGCGCGCAGCTATTCCATCGACACCATCGAGAACGTGAAGAAAGAACTGGGCCCGGGCGACCGGCTGTTCTTCATTATCGGCGCGGACGCATTTGCCGAGATCCGCACCTGGCATCGCTGGCAGGATGTGGCGCACGCGGTTTGCTTCATCGTGGTGAGCCGGCCCGGACATCTTTATGACGCACCGCGCGGTGTCGCGATCGAGCGCCTGGACTCGATGGAGATTCCCATCTCCTCGTCGGACGTTAGACGCGCGATCGCAGCGAATGAGTACACCGATGCCATTCCTCCGCGTGTGTTGGCATACATCCGCTCGCAACATTTGTACACGCACTAACCTCGGGGAGAAGTAACATCGCGGCGAGAAGAGCCGTGCTGCTTGCTCTCTTTAGATACACCCATGTGTCGAGTGTCAACGCAGCGCGATCACTTTCAAATTGTGCGAAGTCTCTTTGGCGGAGTGAGGAGCAGGCGTCCTTCAGGCCGCTTAATCGCGCGGCCGTAAGGAACTTAGCCAAACGCTCCGGGCGCAGCGGCTGGAGGCGAATGTAACGTAATCCATCGCACAGACCGTTTGGCCGGAACCGTGCTTACTTAGAGGAGGCACGCCCCCAGGCCCGATTGCGTGTCGGTCGTCCCATCTTTGTACCTGTTGACTGGAGGTTTGTCTTGAAGAGGTTTTTGCATTTTTCCAGTGTGGTTGTGTTCGTGGGCGCGTTCACTGCGCTGTCTGCCCAGCAACTGGGCACGGATAAGAATCAACTGAATTTCTCGGCGCAGTCCGGCGGTCCGGCAGTTACCCAGACGTTGAATGTCACTGGCTCTGGCACATTCACAACCTTTCCCAACACTTCCTGGCTGCATGTAAACCCGCAAAACGGAACCGCACCTTCGGCTCTTACCGTCAGCGCTGACCCGACCGGGTTAGCGGCAGGTGTGTACGGCGGCACGTTGTCAATTTTCGGAGCGAGCAACCGTGTGGACGTTCAAGTGAACCTGACGGTAAGCAGCATCTCGGTCAGCCCGGCGTCGCTGGCTTTTGAGTTTCAGACGGGAGGGACAGCGCCGCCGGCGCAGAATCTTACTCTCTCGGGCCCGCTTACATCTTACAGTGCCACGGCGACGTCGAGCGGCAACTGGCTGCAGATCTCGACCGGCGTCGGAGCGCCTTCGGCCACAATCAGCGGAACCTCGCCCGGAACGATCACCGCGTCGGTAAATTTCACCGCTCTGGCGGTTCTTCCCCCGGGCACAGCGGGCGGATCGATTGTGATTACTCCGGTTTCGGGAAGCGCGATCACAGTCCCCGTCAGTGTGCTGGTTTTAAACGCGCCGCAAGTTACTGTCAGCCCGGCATCGGTTTCACTGGCCTACCAGATTGGCGGTACTAACAACTCGGCGCAGCAGTCGGTTACGATCTCCACCAATGCAATCTCCGGCATCTCCTACACCGTAGTTCCTACCGTAAACAATAATCCCGCGGGGCGAGTCTGGTTCACAGTCGCTCCCAGCACCATCGGCACGATTCCGGCGAACGGCAGCACGTCACTTACAATCTCATACGACCAGACTGCCAACCTGCCGCCAGGCACTTATACGGGCAAGGCGACATTGCAAACCCCCGCCGGGACTCCAGCCAGCCAGGATATTCCGGTTACGCTCCTGGTTTCCAACTCACCGCTTCTCAGCCTGTCCAACAGCACGTTGAATTTCACTTACCAGTTAGCCGGCGCTGCGCCGGCCTCTCAAAATGTCACCGTCAACAGCACCAGCGGAGCCACCGCGCTCTCCCTCAGTGCCACGACCGCCAACAATAGCGGCAACTGGTTGACCGTGCCCGCGACGGCCACGGCCGGAACGGCATTTCCAGTCGCGGTCAATCCATCCGGTCTGGCTCCCGGCAATTATTCGGGAACCATCACGGTGACCGCCAGCGGCGCGGCCAACAGCCCGCTGCAGATCACCGTGAACCTGAAGGTGACCAACGACCCGGTGATCGTCTACGTAGCGAATGGCTGCTCGACCGCTACGTTTTCGACGTGTCCGGTAGTCTTCCCGGTGCAGATCGGCCAGAATCCACAGCCTGCGCAGGCGATTCGCGTTACCAGCAGCACGGGTACGTCGCTGAATTACACGGCGTCCACGCAGGTCACCTCGTGCGGCGGGAACTGGCTGGTGATCGGCGGCGCCACCAGCGGTGGAACCGACGGTTTGTTCAGCGCCGCGGTAGTGACTACCGGGATCGCGGCGGGCACTACCTGCAGCGGCGCGATCTCCATCTCCGCGGCCAACCCGGCCACCGGGGCGGCGGCTCCCAACAGCCCGCTCCTGATCCCGGTGACCTTGTATGTCAGCAGTACACCGCAACTGGTGGTCAGCCCCAGCGCGCTCACATTCATGGGCCAACTGAATGGACCGACCGCGCCTCAGCAGGCGGTGACTCTGTTCAGTACGAGCTCCACCGACAGCCTTACTTACAACGTTTCGTTCAGCACGGCGAATAACAGTAACTGGCTTTTTGTCAGCCCGGTCACGGGTGTCGCGGGCGCCGCGGGCACGGGCGTCACCGTACTGGCGTCTCCCGGGATCCTCTCCGCCGGCACTTACACGGGGACCATCACCATTACGGCAACCGGTCCTGGCGGGGCCACGGTGGCGGACAGCCCGGTCACGATCCCGGTGTTCTTCGAGGTGAACGCGGGGACCATATCCGCGACGCCCACCACTTCGCTGAATTTCACACAAGTTGCAGGCGGGCAGGCGCCGGCCTCGCAGCCCGTCAGCGTCTCCGGCACGCCGAACCCGATCAACTTCACGGTTACCGCTGCGGCCGATAACGGCGGCACCTGGCTGTCCGCGACACCAACTTCCGGCACGACCCCCGGCACGGTTCAGGTTTCAGCAAGTGCCGGAAATCTCGCAGTGGGATCGTACACCGGGAAGGTCACCATCACGGCGGCCACGCCGCCGGGCGCGACCGGAAGCCCGATCGTCATACCGGTGACGTTGAACGTGGTGGCGGCCCAGACTCTCACGGCATCGCCGAATAACGTCAGCTTCAGCTACATCATGGGCACGTCCAACCCGGCGAACCAGACGGTGGCCGTCTCCTCGACGGGCGGAGCGGCTCCCTTCACCGCGAGCATCTCGCCGAGCACCGCCACGTGGCTGAGCGTCACTCCCACCAGCGGCAATACTCCGCAGAACCTGACGTTTGCGGCGAATCCAACGGGGTTGGCCGCGGGCAAGTACACGGCAACCGTCAGCATCAGTTCCACCTCGTCTCTGTCTCCGACGACCGTGACTGTGACCCTGACCGTTTCGACGCCCGTGCCGCCGGTCGTGACGTCCGTCAACAATGCGGCAAGCTACTCGACGGGCGGCGTCTCGCCGGGCGAGAACATCGTGATCTTCGGGACGGGACTGGGACCGGCGACACTGGTTCCCGGCACCGTAACCAACAACGTGTGGAACAATAGCGCCGGCGGCGTGCAGGTGCTGTTCGACGGTGTCGCGGCGCCGGTGATCTATGCATCGGCTCAGGCGACCAGCGTGATGGTGCCGTACGGCGTGGCTGGCCGGACCAGCACCAACATCGTCGTCTCTTATCAGGGCGTGATGTCGTCCCCAATCCCGTACAATGTGGTCCAGGCGGCCCCGGGCATTTACTCGCTGAACGCCTCGGGCACGGGACCGGGAGCCATCCTGAACCAGGACTTCAGCGTGAATGGTCCTGCGAATCCCGCCACGGCGAACTCGGTGGTCGCCATCTACATGACCGGGGAAGGCGTTACTGTACCTGCCAGCACCGATGGAGCGCTGGCTCCCGTTAACGGCACCGGCTTGAACAAGCCGCCTCTCACGGTGACGGCGACCGTGGCAGGAATGAACGCGGTAGTCGAGTACTTCGGCTCGGCGCCCGGCATCATCTACGGGGTGATGCAGGTCAACATTCAGGTACCGGCCAATGCGCCCAGCGGAGCCCAGGCCTTGATCATCAAATTGACCAACGCCAACGGTACGTCATTTACAACCCAGACCGGAATTACAGTGTCCGTCAAATAACTCCAGCCCATCCGATCTGCCTCCTCAAACGCCGGCG
>Ga0335077_10006719_pt1 | contig 14224 bp, 13 predicted proteins | sample Lox_Sample_31_FD_207151 | JGI IMG/M metagenome (GOLD analysis project Ga0335077, IMG submission 207151) | Soil microbial communities from Loxahatchee National Wildlife Refuge, Florida, United States - Lox_Sample_3.1 | ecosystem: Environmental > Terrestrial > Soil > Wetlands | place: USA...
GCTGACCAGGAGCGCGCCCTTCGTCAAGCTCTCGAGGAGTTCCGGGAACTCGGGGCAGGCCCGGCCGCCGCGATCGTGTCCCGGCGGCTCCGTGGCCTCGGAGCGCGTGGGGTTCCGCGCGGCCCGCGGCCGAGCACGCGAGATAACCCGGCCGGGCTCACTACGCGCGAGCTCGAGGTCCTCGCGCTGGTGGCCGAGGGTATGCGCAACGCGCAGATCGCCGAGCGGCTGATCGTCGCCCGCAAGACAGTCGACCACCATGTCTCCGCGATCCTTCGCAAGCTCGATGCCCCCACCCGCGGTCAAGCCGCCGCTACCGCGATCCGGTTGGGCCTACTCCAGCAACACGAGCAGTCGTAGCGGGCAAAAGTGGGTAGCCGGGCGACCAACATGGGTGGTCGTCCCGATGTGGCACTGCGGTGTTGCCCGTAGGTTCCTCTGCGATGGAGAGACAAGCGAACAGGAGGAGCCACATGCCGCGCTACATCGTGCAGCGCACATTTCCCGACGGACTGCAGATCCCGGCCGGAGATGACGGGGCCGAAGTTTGTCGCGCGGTGATCGAGCAGAACGCCGAGCAGGGTGTCACCTGGATCACCTCGTTTGTAAGCGACGACAAGGCGCACACCTTTTGCGTCTACGACGCACCAACACCCGAGGCAATCCGAGCGACAGCCACTCGTAATGGATTGCAGGTCGACCACATCACTCGGGTGAGCGTGCTCGACCCTTACTTCTACCTCTGAAAAGGAGAAACCTGTGTCAAGGAAAAACCGCATCATCAAGCGCCGCCTGATTGCCGGGCTCGTTTTCGCCGCTGCCGTTGCTCCGTCCGCGGCGCAGGCCAGACCCGATTTCTACCTCGCGCCGCGCGCCGCTCCCACGCCGGCAGCCGCTCCGCCGAGCGCACCCGCTCCTCAAGCAATTCCATCCGGAGCAAATGCGGGGTTCCAGTGGAGTGACGCTGGGATCGGCGCCGGTGGCGCGGCGCTGCTGATGAGCGCCGGCGGCGCCGTCTGGGCAGTCTCGCACCGGCGGAGGAGACACGAGGCCGTATCAGGCTGAACGTTCGCCGCTCATCCGAACAGGCCCGGGCGCGCAAACTAGGTGGCCCCCGGATGCGCGGTGCGTATACCGCATTTAGCTTGGTTAGACACTTCAACTAGACGTGGGGGTTGGCGATGGTGAGTCCTTCGGACCGGGGTCGTTCGTCACGACGGGGCTTTCTGAAGGGGGTGGGCGCCGCGGGGGCTGGGCTCCTAGCGGGATCGGTAGGAGCGGGACCGGCGACGGCCGATTCCGCCCCCGGCCCGCTTGGCCCTCACCTCTACGCACCTGCCGGGCGGGGGGCTCCCTCCACGAGCGTTGACTTTGGGCGGATCTTTCCGTCGTTGCCGCCGTTTGCCGAGGCAAACGACAAGGTCCGTGCAGCGCTGATGGAGGTCGGCGCCCCTGGCGGGATCATGGACGCCGGCGATCAGTTGAGCGCGGGACCGAAAGCGCTCATCGTCGACCCCACGGTCAACGGCAACCCGACGGCGACCGATCCGTACGGGACGAACCCCGACAACCCGACGATGACGGCCGGCTCGACGTTCGTGGGCCAGTTCACCGACCACGACATCACCTTTGACCAAACCTCGCAGCTCGGGGTGCCCCAGAACCCGCTGTTGTCGCCCAACACCCGCACGCCGGCGCTCGACCTCGATTCGGTGTTCGGCGGTGGCCCGGGCCGTCGCCCCGACCTGTACGTCGGCAATCCGGACGGGTCAGTCGGCCCGAAGCTGAAGATCGGGACCGGCGGCGTGCACGAAGACGTCCCCCGGATCGCCAACGGCGACGGAACCTACTCAGCGTCGCTCGGCGACCCACGCAACGACGAGAACGTCGTGATCGCGGGCCTCCACTGCGCGCACATCCTGTTCTACAACCGCGTGCTGGACGAGCTCGCCGAGCACAACCTCACGCACTTCCCGGCCGCGCGGCCGTACGGCGCGGATGCCCGCAACAGCTACCTCGCGTTCCTGTTGGCCCGCGAGGTGACGCTCTGGCACTACCAGTGGCTGCTGGTAAACGAGCACCTGCCCCAGATAGCCGGACAGAGCGTGGTGAACGACGTGCTCGCCAGAGGCAATCGCTTCTACCGTCCACCGACTGGCGACGGATTCATGCCGATCGAGTTCGGGGCCGCCGCCTACCGGTTCGGTCACAGCATGGTTCGCCCCTCCTACCGGGCGAACTTCACGAGCGGCACCGGCGACAGCACGAGCGCGACTGCTGACCCGTTCTTCGCGCTCGTGTTCGACAAGAACGAGCGAGACTTCTCCGCCCCGGTGACCTACGACCGCGACGACCTCCTCGGCGGCTATCCGGCTCCGCGTCGCTATATCGGCTGGCAGACCTTCTTCGACCTCGGAGATGGGAACGTCAAGAACAACAAGAAGATCGACACGACGATTTCGAGTGTGCTGTTCACCCTTCCGGTTCCCGCGATCGCCCCCCACACGCAGACAAGTCCGACCGTGCTCCCGCAGCGAACCCTTTTGCGGCAGCTGACCTGGGGGCTGCCATCAGGACAGGCAGTCGCACGCGCGATGCGCGCGCCCACGTTGGGCCCGAGCGACCTGAGTGACATCGCGGGCGTATACCGCGAATTCGCCACCGCCACCCCACTCTGGTACTACGTTCTGGCGGAGGCCCAAATGATGGCGAACGGAGTGAACCTTGGACCGGTCGGGGGGCGAATCGTGACCGAGACGCTGATCGGGCTGCTCCGAGCCGACCCTACAAGCTATCTCAGCGTCTACCCCGCGTTTCAGCCGTTCCTCGGAACCGACCTTGTGCTCGGCTCGAATCTCGATGCGAGCATCACAGGGCGCCGCACCTACACGCGCGCTCACTTTCTCTACTACGCCGGCGTGGTCAATCCCGGCACGTACCGCTGACCCGGACCGCGCCTACACAGCGGCTCGCTTAGTGCGTAGCTTGCTCTGCCCGCTTCGGCAGTTTCCAGCCCGGGCGCACGAAGTGGCACGTGTAGCCGTTGGGATAGCGCTCGAGGTAGTCCTGGTGCTCGGGCTCCGCCTCCCAGAACGGTCCGGCGGGCTCCACCTCGGTAACGACCTTGCCGGGCCACAAGCCGGAGGCGTCGACATCGGCGATCGTGTCCTCTGCGATCCGGCGCTGCTCGTCATCGACGTAATAGATCGCTGAGCGGTAGCTCATGCCGACGTCGTTGCCTTGACGGTTCTTGGTCGTCGGGTCGTGGATCTGGAAGAAGAACTCGAGCAGGTCGCGGTAGGAGATGCGCTCGGGGTCGAACACGATCTCGATCGCCTCCGCATGCGTCCCGTGGTTGCGGTAGGTCGCGTTCGGTACGTCGCCGCCGGTGTAGCCGACTCGCGTGCTGACAACGCCGTCGAGCTTCCGGATCAGGTCCTGCACACCCCAGAAGCACCCACCAGCCAGGATCGCCTTCTCGGTTTCAGCCATGTCTCTGCTCCTTCTCGTCCGGTTCCTCAGTCGCGCGACAGATGCTCAATACACAGTAGTCGCGAGACCGTCCGGCTCGCAAGCCAATCGAGAACCCCAGCCGGGACGTCCGTGAGATCGGAGAGGAGACGGCTACTGAGCCTCGGCGCGATACCGGGACGGCGCCACCCCCAGCTCGCGCCGGAACGCCTTGGAGAACGCGTACTCGTTGCCGTAGCCGATGCGCTCGGCAATCGTGCTCAGGGAGTCACTGCCCGTGCGCAGCATCCGCGCCGCGAGGGTCATTCGCCACCACGTGAGGTGGGTCAGCGGCGGCTGCCCGGTGAGCGCGGTGAAGCGCCGCGCCAAGGCGGCTCGTGACAGGTTGGAGCGGGTGGCCAGTTCGGCGACGGTCCACGGGTGCTGCGGATGGTCGTGGATGAGGCGCAGCGCGACGCTCAGTTCGGGGTCACGGCTGGCCCGCGCCCAACCGCTCGGAGCCTCCGGCGCCTCGAACCAGGCGCGCAGCGCGTAGAGCAAGAGCAGGTCAAGCAAGGCAGGGGTGGCGGCGCTCGTGCCGGGCAGATCGCGATCCAACTCCGCGCCGAGCAGATCGACAACCGCGCGCACCCCGGTGGTGACGCCGACGCGGGCGGGCAGGTGGACGACATCGGGCAGGTCGGCGAATAGCGGATGCGCTCGGGCGCCGGCGAGGTCGTACGTCCCGCCCATCAGCACAGTGCCGCCAGTCGCGGGATCGAGGGCGCTCCCGTCAGCGGGCCAGTGATCCGCCGGCACGTGGGCCGAGTAGTCGACGTCCCACAACGGCGTCGCTGGATCGTCGGCGAGCGCGTGCGGGGCGCGTCGGCGGATCAGCGCGATGTCCCCCGCGCCGAGCGCGATCGGATCGCCGCCGCCCGGGCCGGTCAGCCAGGCGCCGCCCTTGAGGATGATCTGGACGCCGATCGCTCCAGCGGCGGGGAAGCGCAACCCCCAAGGGGCGTGGAGCAGTGCCCGCGCCACCTGAGGCTGACCGGTGCGCATCGCCGCCACCGCATCGCCGATCAGATCTAAGCCGTGAGACGATTGGACATCTATCTGCGCGTCTGAGGCATTCATTGTCTCATCAGGAGAGCTTACCGTTCGGACACGTCCTCGGTACCTCGTCCATGGAGGCTTGTGATGGAACACCGTCGTAGTGATCTGATCGTGGCCGTGCTCGCGCTCGCAGGCGCGGTCTTCGCGGTCCTGCAGGCGGCCGTCGTGCCCGCCTTGCCTGACATCGCCCGGGCGCTCGGCGCAGGTCCTTCGAGTGGAACCTGGATACTCACCGTGAACCTGTTGGCCACCGCCGCGCTCACCCCGGTGCTTGGCCGGATGGGCGATATCCACGGCAAGGACCGCATGCTCCGAGTCGTCGTGACCGTGCTTGGCCTCGGCACGCTCGCGTGCGCGCTCGCCCCGTCGCTGCCGGTCATGCTCGCCGGTCGCGTCGCTCAGGGCGCCGGCGGAGCCGTGTTCCCGCTGGCGTTTGGCGTGCTGCGCGACGAACTCGACGGCGAGCGCGTGGCCGGCGCGATCGGCCTCGTCTCCTCCCTACTCGGTATCGGCGCCGGACTCGGGCTGGTGCTCGCCGGACCGGTCACCGCCGCGCTCGGCTGGCGCTGGCTGTTCTGGCTTCCGCTCGCCGTGCTCGTGCCGGTCGGAGGCGCCGTCGCACGGTGGGTGCCCCGCTCGCCGGTCCGCACGCCCGCTCCCCTCGACCTCATGTCCGCGGCGCTCATGGTCGTCGGTTTGTCGGCGCTCCTCGTCGCCGTCACCGAGGCCGGCGCCTGGGGCCTGGGCTCGGAACGAACGCTCGGGCTGCTCGGAGCCGGCGCTCTACTTACGGCCGCATGGGTCCGGCACGAACTGCGGAGCGGCGACCCCCTCGTCGACATGCGGATGATGGCTCTCCGCGGTGTCTGGACGACCAACCTCGCGGCTTTCCTGCTCGGGGTCGGTATGTACGCGTCGATCGCGCTCGTGCCCGCGCTTGTCGAGCTGCCCCGGAGCACCGGCGTCGGCTTCGGCGGCTCGGTCACGGCCGCCGGGCTGTTCATGCTCCCCACCGCCGCTCCTCAGCTGATCGTCGGATCGCTCACGGGCCGGATCGCCCGCCGGGTTGGATCGCGAACGCAGCTCCTGGTCGGCGTCGTCCTCATGCTCGCCGCCTACATCGCACTGGCCGTAGCGCACCGCCACGCTTGGCAACTCGTCCTCGCCACGAGCGCGCTCGGGCTTGGTCTCGGGTTCGGGCTGGCGGCGCTGGCCAACCTCATCGTCCTCGCCGTCGGTCCACGTCAGACAGGCGTGGCCACCGCGATGAACACCGTGATGCGGACGCTGGGCGGTGCCTTCGGCGCCGCGATCGTCGCAGAATGCCTGGCCCGCGGCGGCTCGCTGGACGGCGACTTCACGCTCGCCTTCGCCGCCTGCGCGGTTGCGCTGGCGCTCGGTGTCGCGGCGGTGATCGCGATCCCCGGAACGGGTCCGCGAGTACGGCTACATCCGGTGGGGCTCGGCCGTGCTACGTCGAGCAGTTGTCGGGCGGCTTGACCCCGGCGAAGGCATTCTTGAGATACGTCAGCGCGGCCGTCCAGTACGGCACGATCCCGGTCAGGTGGTCACCTCCGGCCGGGTCGCGGTCGTAGTCGAGGGTCACGCCGCGGCGGCAGTAGCTCGCGACCCACGCGTCGACCGGCTCAATGAACGCAAGGTCGTCGTCGACCGAGTTGTAGAGGAACAACGGGGCCTTCGGCACCGGTCCGTTCTTCAGGCTCAGCTCCTCGAGACCGCGGTTGACCGGCGGATAGTCGGCCAGAGCCACCGAGCTGGGGAAGTTCGTGTACTGAGAGGCATTGCCGTACGGCTCGTTGAGCGTCGAGCCGGCACACCCACTGCCGTCCTGTCCGTCTTTCGCCGCCAGGGCCTGGCCCGAGGCGTTCAGCAGCTTGCTCAGGTCGAAGTCCTGCGGCAGCGCTCGACTGAAGCTCTCGAGCACGCCGATCTCGGTCCCGTACCAAATCGAATTGTCGAGGTGCTCGGTGGTGTAGACGAGATCAGGGAAGTTGCCCCCGGCTGCGACGCCGACGATGTTGATGTTCGCGGCGTACTTCGGTGCGAACGCCGCCGCCCACGTCGATGCCTCGGAGCCCCCGGAATAACCGTTGAGGGTGACCTCGGTTTTGGCTCCCTCGAGCCCTGCGGGGGCGAAGTGCTCCACGGCCGTGATCGAGTCAAGCGTCGCATAGCCCAGCATCGGACCCACCGCCCACTCGCTGTTTAGACCTTCGTAGTCGGATGTCACGACGTCCCATCCCTGCTGCAAGAGCTGGCTCATCATCGTCTGCTCGGTCGGACCGTTCGTCCCGCCGCCGTTGTTGCCTCCCTGGAGCGTGTAGGACGGCGCGCAGTTGAGGGTGAGGCTGTCGTAGTAGGTCTGGTAGGACGCCAGCCGACGCGGCCCGGGTGCCGGCATGCTCGGCACCATCACCGTCGTCACGGCCGCGACCGGCTGACCGGTGGCGTTCGTGGTCGCATACATGAGCTGGTAGGCGGCAGCGGCCTCGGCTTGTGTTGGGCCGCTGAGCGTCACCTGGCGCTCGCGCAGAATCGTCCCGTGCGGATAGCGCGCGATGTTCGCGGGCTGCGCGTAGAACGGGTCGGAGGCCGGCGGCGTGAGCGCACTCGCCGCAGAAGGAACGACGGCCGACGCAACGACCAACGCCACCGAGACCGACAACAGTGTCCTGTTCATTTTTCCCGCCTCTCCCTGTCTTGGCACACCCGGATGCCGGTTGTTTACCCCGGATCGCTGCGCGCTAGTTCGAAGATCGACGGTTGCGACAGCGCTGCTAGTCGCTTATGGTCGACCCATATGGGTGCCACGGCCACCGCCACCGACCACCTGCTTCTTCATTTCGCGCGTAACGGCGGAGCCAGGGACGGGGACGTCGAGCTGCTCGTGCTCGAGCGAGGCGACGGCGTGTTCGTGGTCGACAGCCAGGGCCGACGCCACCTCGACGGTCTGTCGAACCTGTTCTGCGCTCAGCTCGGCTACGCCTACGGGGCCGAGATGGCCGAAGTCGCGAGTCGCCAGCTGATCGAGCTGCCGTTCGCGACCAACTGGGGTGTCGCCCATCCCGCGGCCGTCGAGCTGGCCGGCAGGTTGGCGGAGATTGCGCCTGGCTCGCTCGACCACGTCTTCTTCACCAGCGGCGGCTCGGAGTCCGTGGAGGCCGCCTGGAAGCTCGTCCGCCAGTACCACCTCGCGAACGGCGAGCCGCAGCGCACGAAGGCGATCGCGCGAGATCGCGCCTACCACGGCGTGACGCTGGGGGCGTTGGCGTTCACCGGCGTCCCCGGCTTCAAGGAGCCGTTCGGATCGCCGGCCGTCGAGACCTTCCACGTGTTGAACACAAACGAGTTCCGAAGGTCGGAGTCCGGGCCTGAGCTCACGTCGCTGCTCCTCGACGAGGTGGAGGCGGTCATCGAACGCGAGGGTGCGGACACGATCGCGATGATCATCGCCGAGCCCGTGCAGAACGCCGGCGGCTGCCTGCAACCGCCCGCCGGCTATTGGGAAGGACTGCGCGAGATCTGCGACCGCTACGGCGTGCTGCTGGTGGCCGACGAGGTGATCACGGGGTTCGGCCGGCTCGGCGAGTGGTTTGGAGTTACCCGCTTCGGAGCGGTACCCGATCTGATCACCACCGCCAAGGGACTGACCTCGGCGTACGCCCCAATGGGCGCCGTGCTGGCCTCAGACCGGGTCGCCGCCCCGCTGTACGACTCCGGCCGAACGCTGCTCCATGGGGTTACGTTCGGCGGGCACCCGCTGTCAGCGGCGATCGCGCTGAAGAATCTCGAGCTGTTCGAGCGCGAGCAGGTGCTCGACAACGTCCGCGCGCACGAGAGTCACCTGGCCGGCATGCTCGACTCGCTCCGATCGCTCCCGATCGTCGGCGACGTGCGCGGGAGTGGTTACTTCTGGGCGGTCGAGCTCGTGCCGGACGGTCCTGCGAGCCGTTTCGATGCCGAACAGCGAGAGGAGCTGCTTCGCAAGTGCCTGCCGGGCGCGTTGATCCGCGCGCAACTGATCGCCCGCGGCGATGACCGCGGCGACACGGTAATTCAGATCGCGCCGCCCTTGATCTGCGACCGACCGCTGTTGGAGGATCTGGTCGGACGACTCGGCGACGTGCTGACCATGCTCTCGGATCACATGGGGATCCCGAGGGCGTAGCTGTAACGCCGAGCGCCGAACCGACCACAGGAGGCGAGCCATGACCCAGACCACCCTGATCGCCAACGGAACGGTCGTGACGGCGGACGGCGAGTTCGACGGCGACGTACTGATCGACGGGGAGAAGATTGCCGCCGTCGGCCGGGTCATGGCTCCCGACGGAGCTGACGTCGTCGATGCCGCCGGATGCTTCGTGCTGCCGGGCCTGATCGACAATCACACGCATCTTTCGATGCCGTTCATGGGCACGATGTCGTCCGACGACTACAACACCGGCACGCAGGCCGCAGCTGCCGGCGGGGTGACATGTCTGGTCGACTTTGCGATCCAGCAGCATCCCGACGACCTCCAGTCGACGCTTGACGAATGGCGCGGTCGCGCGGACGGTGCCGCGCATGTGGACTATGGATTTCACATGGCGATCACGAACGCTAGTGAGGCCGTGCTCGACGACATGGCGGCGATGTCCGAGGCGGGCGTCTGCTCCTTCAAGCTGTTCATGGCGTACAAGGGCGCGCTCATGGTTCGCGACGACGAGCTCGCGGCGTGCATGGAGCGCGCCCGAGACCTCGACGCGCTGACGATGGTCCACGCCGAGAACGGCGACATCGTCGACCTGTTGGTCAAGCGCGCGCTCGCGCGGGGTGACACCTCGGCGATCCACCACGCGCTGACCCGCCCCGAGTACGTCGAAGCGGAGGCTACGGGCCGCGCCGCCACGATCGCCGAGCACGTCGGCGCGCCTCTGTTCGTGGTCCACGTCACCTGCGCCGCCGCGGCCGCGGAGATCGAAGCTGCGCAGCAGCGCGGGGCGGCCGTCGCCGGCGAGACCTGCTTCCAGTATCTGACTAACAGCATCGACGATCTCCGCCGCCCCGGCGTCGAGGGTTGCCGCTACATCTGCTCGCCGCCGCTCCGTGACGCCTCGAACCACGAACCGCTGTGGGGCTACGTAAAGCGCGGAGTCCTCGAGAGCGTCTCGACGGACCATTGCCCGTTCAACGACGAGCAGAAGTCCCGCGGCCTGGATGACTTCAGCCTCGTGCCAAACGGACTCGCGCTGATCCAGCATCGCCTGACGAAGCTGTGGGACGAGGGCGTCGTGTCGGGGCGGATTACACGCTCCCAGCTGGTCGACCGGACGAGCACGACGATTGCCCGGCGCTTCGGCCTCGGCGACAAAGGCGCCGTCGCACCCGGAAAGGACGCTGACGTCGTCGTGCTCGACCCGGCGGCGCCTCGCCCGTACGGCAAGGCCGCCTCGTTCATGAACGTCAACTATGACCTCTACGAGGGCGAGACCGCGAGCGCGAGTGTCCGTCACACATTCTCCCGCGGGACACTCGTGTACGACCGGGGGGAGATCAGGACCGAGCCCGGCCATGGCCGCTTCGTCCCGCGAACGCTCGGGGCCTCCGTCCAGGTCGCCGCGTGACCGAGCTCCGGCTCGACCCCCAGGCGGTCATCGCCGACCTCGACGAGCTCGCAACCAAGAGCGGGGGGCGGTTCGCCGGGGCGAAACGGCTTGCCTGGACGCCCGAGTGGCTCGAGGCGCGGTCGTGGCTCACCGCGAAGCTCGTCGAGATTGGGCTCGAGCCGGAGCGGGACCAGGCCGGCAATCTGTGGGCGCACATCGACGGTGACGAGGAGCGCTTCATGATCGTCGGATCGCACATCGACGCGGTCCCCGACGGCGGCTGGCTCGACGGCGTGCTCGGGCTGATGACCGCGCTCGAGACGGTTCGGCAGCTGGCCCGTGGCGGTACGACGCCGCCGATCGGAGTGCGGTTCGTCGACTGGGCGGATGAGGAGGGGGCGCGCTTCAGCCGCAGCCTGCTCGGCTCCTCGGCTTGCGCCGGGACGCTCGACCCCGACGAGGTCCGCGACCTGCGAGATGCCGAGGGCGTCAAGTTGGCCGACGCGCTCGCCCAGTGCGGAGTCGACCTCGACGAAGCGCCGGCCGCAGCGGAACGGCTGACGGGAGCCGTCGCCTATCTCGAGCTCCACATCGAGCAGGGCCCGGTACTGCTCGACGGCGGTCGCCTGGCGTGTGCCGTGAGCGGCACGGTCGGGGTTGAGCGGCACCTCATGACCTTCACCGGCCAGGCGGCCCACGCGGGGTCCACGCCGATGCGGCTGCGCCAGGACTCGCTCGCCGCCGCGGCGCGCGCGGCGCTCGCAATCCGCGACAGCGCCATCAACCACGGCGGCGTCGCCACCGTGGGGCGGATGCACGCGACTCCTGGCGTCATCACCGCTGTCGCCGGGAGCACCGAGATGCAGCTCGATCAGCGCCATCTCGACTCGGGTGAGCTCGCCGCCATGTTCGCCGAGGCCCAGCAGGCTTGCCGCGACGCGGCCGAGGAGTTCAACTGCACCGTCGAACAGCGGGACGTGTTCCGCGCTGCCCCGACTCCATTCGACCCGCCACTGGTCGAGCTCGTGCGAACCAGCGTGCAGGCAGCGGGCGGCGATGCGGGCGAGCCGATCCCGAGCGGCCCGCTGCACGACGCGACCGAGATCGGCCGGGTCGTCCCGACCGCGATGATCTTCGCGCAGTCTGATCCACCGATCTCGCACGCCCCGATCGAGGATTCGCCTCAGCGCGTGCTGACTGTCGCGATCGATGCCTACGGCAGGACGGTGGGATCCGTCCTTGCGAGAGCCGGCGAAATGACGTCAAAGGGAGCCGTGTAGTCATGAACTTCGGAGTCGTCCTGCAAACCAATCCGCCGGCGGCGCGCGTGATCGAGCTCGCTCGCACGGCCGAGACCTATGGCTTCACCAACATGTGGGCGTTCGACTCCCACCTGTTGTGGGAAGAGCCCTTCGTCATCTTCAGCCGGATCCTCGACGTTACGCACAAGTTGAAAGTCGGGCCGATGGTGACTAATCCGGCGACGCGCGACTGGACCGTCACGGCGTCGATGTTCGCCACGCTCAACGAGATGTACGGGAACCGCACCGTGTGCGGCATCGGCCGAGGCGACTCCGCGGTACGGACAATCAACGGCAAGCCGGTGAACCTGGCCGACCTGCGGGGGTGCGTCGAGGTGATTCGCGCTCTCGCGAACGGCGGCACGGTGCAGTACAAGGGCAGCACCCTGCGATTTCCGTGGAATCCGGACAGCCGGTTGCCGATCTGGGTGGCTGCCTACGGGCCGAAGGCGCTGAAGGTGGCGGGCGAGGTCGGGGACGGTTACATACTGCAGCTCGCCGATCCCGACATCGCGGCGTGGAGCATTCAGGCCGTTCGGGACGCCGCGGCGGCCGCCGGCCGCGACCCGGACACTCTCACCATGTGCGTCGCGGCGCCCGCTTACGTAACCGACGGCAGCGATGCGGCGCGCGCACACGCGCTCGATCAATGCCGCTGGTTCGGGGGAATGGTCGGGAACCACGTCGCGGACCTGGTGGCCCGCTACGGGAACGAGGGCGCCGCGGTGCCGACGAGCCTGACCGACTACATCGCGGGACGGCAGGGGTATGACTACAACGAGCACGGACGCGCCGGCAACCCCGACACGGAGTTCGTTCCCGACGAGATCATCGAGCGGTTCTGCATCATCGGGCCGCCCGAGACGCACATCGCACGGCTGACGGAGCTCGCGAACCTCGGGGTCGGCCACTTCGGCCTGTACCTGCAGCACGACGCCCAGGACGCCACGCTGGCGGCGTACGGGAACGACGTGATCCCTTACGTCGGCGAGCATCTGCTCGCACGCACCTGAGTCGGCTCAGTCGGCCGTCACGATCGCGCGTCGCCCGGCGAGCGTTCGACCGTCCCCTCGATCACCCCGTAAGGCTCGCTGCTGGCGTGGAAGATCTCATTCTCGTTCTCGAGACCGAAGCGCGTCAGGTCATAGAGCAGGTGGTGCTTGTTGGGCAGCGAGAAGCTGATCCGCTCGATCCCCGGCCAGGCATTGAGAACGGCCTCGCCCATATGGTGAAGCGTGAACTGAACCGATGGGCTGTAGTGATCGGAGAACGCTTCGAGGATCGTCTGGTGCACCCCGCACCAGGAGGCTTCGAAGTCGACGTCGCGCCCGCGGTATGACCACCGCGCGGTGATGATCGTCGCCAGGATCCTGTCGGATGTCTCGGGGAGCGAGGTGTAACGGTCGCGCAGGAACCCCTCCCATCCCGAGTCGGTCGTCTTGAGCACAAGCAAGTCGTCGATCCCGGCTTCGACCCGTGGCTCGCCGCCGTCGCCTGTCACGGTCGCGACGCGGTCCCCTCCGTTTCCGCGCTCGAATGCGTGCTCGTGCCCACGCCCACCGACCTTTAGCCGGACCCACGGGTGCTCAACGATGTTTACTCGCGCACTCGTGACGCCCGGCCCGGCCGTAAGGAAATGGTCGACCAACCGCAGTCCGAAAGACTCGACGTTTTCGATAACTCGCTCGTTCGCGAGCGCATACACCACGTTGCGCATGGTGTCCGTGGCGAGCAGACCGGTGTTGTCACCCTCGACATAGGCGGCGTCGAAGTCGCCCTCGAGCATGACCTCGACCGTGAGATCCCGAAGGTCGTGGCCGTCAGCCCGGCGGGTCACCTTGACGAGGCGAATCTCGGACTTCCCGTATCCCGACTGACTCAGAACGATCGACATCCGTCAGCTCCCTCGATATGTGCTGTAACCAAATGGGCTGAGCAGCAACGGCACGTGGTAATGATCGTCTCCGCGCGCGACGACGAACGTCACTGACACTTCGGGGTAGAAGCCGGCCTCGCCGACCGCGCGGAAATACGCACCGGTGTCAAAGGTCAGCCGGTAGCGCCCATCGCCCGGCGCCGATGTGAGCAGGTCGCGTGCGCGCCCGTCTGCATCGGTCGTGCCCCGGGCGACCGGCTGCCAGCCCGACTCCGCGGCACATTCGAGTACCACGGGCACACCTGCGGCCGGACACCCCCGTGAGGTGTCGAGCACGTGCGTGGTGATCCCGCTCACGAGACCTCCTCGAGCAGGTCGGCCAGGCGCAGCCGCGCGATCTTCGTGATCTCACCGAGCGCGATGTCGATTTCCTCTTCGCGCGAATGCTCGAGTCGGGCGGAGCCCCAAGCGATGATCGAGTCCTTCGTGTGCTCACGCACGCACACGATGAGCGGGAACCCGAATCGCTCCCGGTAGGAGCGATTCAGGCGCCGGAGCGCTTCGAGCTCATCCGGGGTGAGGCGATCGAGCCCCGCCGAATTTTGCTCCTGCGAGGACTCACGCGTGAGCGTGCGCTCCGCTGCCTCGCGTCCGGCGAGCTCGGGATGGGCACGGATCAACTCGAGCTGACGCTCGCGCGGTGCCTCGCGCATGGCCGCCTCGAGCGCGGTCTCGAGCTCAGCGACATTGCGAAACGGCTGCTGGCGCCACGCCGTCTCCGCGATCCAGGGCGAGTGCTCGAACAGCCCGCCGAGATCGGCCAGTGTGAGAGACAGGTCCGGGGATTCGAGGCCGACGATGTGCTCGGGACG
>Ga0335077_10006720_pt1 | contig 14224 bp, 8 predicted proteins | sample Lox_Sample_31_FD_207151 | JGI IMG/M metagenome (GOLD analysis project Ga0335077, IMG submission 207151) | Soil microbial communities from Loxahatchee National Wildlife Refuge, Florida, United States - Lox_Sample_3.1 | ecosystem: Environmental > Terrestrial > Soil > Wetlands | place: USA: Florida...
CGAGCCGGCGCTGCGCGAGCGGATCGGCCGGCTCATCGCCGGGGAGTTCCTGTACGAGACGAGACTGTACCCGGATCTCCTCTTCACGTTCACGCACGCCATCACTCACGATGTCGCCTACGGCAGCCTCCTGAGCGATCACCGCCGCAGTCTTCATGCGCGCATCGTCACGGCCATCGAGCAGCTCGCTCCCGAGCGTCGGGGCGAGCACGTCGAGCGACTCGCGCACCACAGCTGGCACGGCGAGGTGTGGGCGAAGGCGGAAGGGTATCTCCCGCAGGCGGCGATGCGTGCCTTCGGTCGAGGAGCCCTCGCGGAAGCCGCGACCTACCTCGAGCAGGCCGTCGACGCCCTGGATCACCTGCCGCGCGGCGCGGACACGATCGCGGAGGCCATCGACCTGCGCCTGGGACTGCGCAACGCGCTGTTCGCGCTCGGACAGCAGGAGCGCGCCTTCGTCCACTTGCAGGCGGCCGAGCGCCTGGCCACCGAGAGCGGCGACGCGAGACGCCTGGCTCGCGTGCTTCGCAATCTGAGCACCCATTTCCTCGCGGTCGGCGCCTACGCGCGCGCGACCGAATTCGGTGAGCGCGCCCTCCAAACCGCCGCATCGACCGGCGACGAAGAGCTCGAGCGCGAGACCCGGCTCGGTCTCGCGCTGGTGCACTACCCCAAGGGCGACTGCCGGGAAGCCTGCGACAGCCTGGGGCGGCTCGCGGCCAACGTCGGCGAGGAAGGCCCGCGGCCGCCCCTCTACGGGATCATGCTGTTCTCGGTCACCACGCTCGGCTTTCTTGCGCTGCCGCTGGCCGAGCGCGGACGATTCGACGAGGCCATCGCCGCCGCCGAGGACGCGCTCCGGCGTGCTGACGCGCACGAGCCGCAGTACAGTCTCCCGTTCGCAGCGTGGACCGTCGGGTACGTGAACCTGCGCCGGGGTGACCTGGGCGCGGCCGCGAAGATGCTCGAGCTCGCCGCCGACCGCTCGCGCACCGGAGGCTTGCCCCTCGTGTTCCCGGTCGCCGCGTCGATGCTGGGGCTCGCGCATGCACTGGCGGGCCGGCACGCCGAGGCCGGTGCGCGCTTCGACGAGGCCAGGGCTCGCGCCGGATCGGGCTGGAGCCACTCCCTTCCCTTCGCCTGTCTCGCCGAGGGCTATCTCCTGGCGGGCCGTGTCGACGACGCGGAGCGTGAGGCCGTTCGAGCCCTCGAGTTCGCCCGCGCCAAGGGTGAGCGCGGGATCGAGGCCTGGATCCTGCGACTCCTGGGCGAGGTCGGCATCCGGCGCGCCGCGCCGCCGGCCACCGCACTCGATGCCTTTCGTAGTGCCCTTGCGCTCGCCAGCAAGCTCGATATGCGGCCTCTTGTCGCACTGTGCCATCTCGGGATGGGGAAGCTCCACCAGCGAAGGGGTTCGCCCGAACAGACGCACGAGCACCTCACCACGGCCATAGAGATGCTCCGCGGCATGGGGATGCAGCTCTGGCTGGAGGAGGCGGAGGCGAGTAGAATGCGCGAGTCAGCCCCTAGACCGTTTCCAGGAGGGTGAGAGTCACGATGAGCGCTCAACCGTCGTCCTCTGTGGTCGTGCCATCGAAGCTTGCATACGAGCGCCAAAGGTTCGAGGACGTCGGCTACATGACGTGCATGACCTTGACGTTGCTCGGCAACTACGCGCAGACCGGGCATTTCGGCGGTCCCCTCGCCTACACGCCCTTCAACGTCGCCGCGCACCTGGCCGGGCCCGACCTGGGTGGGCTCCGGTGGGACTACCGGCGCCCGAAACATCCCTACGCCGACAAGTTCATGCTGGCGGCGGGCCACTGCGCGCCGACCTGCTACGCGCTGTGGATGATCCTGGGCGAAGCGCTGTACCGGAAGCACCAGGCGACGGGTGACCGCCGCTATTACGTGCCGCCGGATGCCGCGGTGCTGCCGGTCGATGCGCTGGGTTTCCGCCGCGGCGCCGGGGCGCTCCGGACGCTCCTCGCCGATCAGGGTCTCGCGGATCATCCGCTGTTCGCCCAGACGAAGGGCCGCGGCATCCGGGCCCTCCAGGGACACATCGAGTCGACGGACGTCACCAACGACGTCAATGGCGGTCCGTCGGGGGTGGGTATCGCGACGGCGGCAGGGAAGGCCGCGTTCTGGGACGTCGTCGGAGCGCCCATGGGGACGCCGAAGGTCATCGCCTTCGAGGGCGAGTTCGCCATGACCGAAGGACACGCCCAGGAGCTCAAGACCCAGGCCATCGCGCTCCAGGTCGGCAAGCGGCTCCGCATCCTCCTGTCCGACAACAACGCAGGTATCGACGATTCGCTGCTCGGCGGCGTCGTGGCGAGGAAGTTCCAGGGCTACCGGTTGATCGATCAGTGGACGTCCTATGGCTGGAACGTGTTCTCGCTGCCGGACGGTCACGACTACGATCAGATCGTGGGCGCGCTCAAGACGATGGAGGACTGGGACCCGACGGATCGCCGCCCCATGATCGTGATCGGGACGACCATCAAGGGATACTGGCCCGGCGCCATGAAGGGGAAGATCCCCGGGGCCGGCGATCAGGTGGTGGGTTATCCGAGTCATCCGTACGCGATGAAGATGAACTCGGAGTACTTCCTCGCGCTGGCGCGGACCTTCGAGGAACACTACGGCGTGGAGTTCTCGGGCATTCGCCAGGGTCCGGTGACGGACACGCGCGAGCGGCTGATCCAGTTCAAGACGAACATCGACGTCGTCATGTCGGTGCTCGATCGGAACGGGCTCGGGGACTGGCTGGCCGAGCGGCTGGTGGAGATCGGCGACTCGGTCACGGACCACCTCCCGCTCCGCGTCGACGTGAAGCAGGACCCGTTCCTGGACGATCGTCTCCGCGTCGCCAACCTCCCGGTGGAGCCGCAGACGCTCACGGTGAGGAATGCGGTCTCGGGGGCCGAAAAACAGCTGAAGGTCGCCCTGTTCAGGAAGGTCGGCGAAGTGGCGGGTGCCCGTCGTGGCATCTCCGAGATCGTCAAGTGGCTGAACTACGTCACCGACAATCGCATGCTGACGCTGGCTGCAGACCTGTCCGAATCGATCAACCTGGAGCACGGCAGCATCTGGGGGCACTACGATCCCGAGACGAATCCGCTGGGGACGCGGCTCAAGGCGGGGATCCAGGAAGCGGGGAACGCGTCGAGCGCCATCGGGTTCGTGGGCCAGAGCGCGTCACTGGACCCCGACAAGTTCGCGGGCGTGTGGGCCGTCAGCGGCACGTACGGTGCCTTCACCCCGCTGATGTACCTGCCGGCGCGCGTCTGGAGCCAGCAGAACCAGGACAGCAAGTTCCGCACGGGCGTGCTGCACATCCTCGCGGGCCATTCCGGCCCCGAGACCGCCGCCGATGCGCGAACGCACTTCGGCATCTTCGCGCCGCAGGTGTGGAAGCTGTTCCCGCGCGACCAGGTCATCAATCTGAGCTTCTGGGACTACAACGACGTGGCGCCCGGCTACTTCGCGGCGGCGGAGATCGCCGCGCGCGAGAAGAAGGTGGGGGTGATCGTCATCGAGGTGGCGCGCCCCGACTTTCGCGTGGCGGACCGCAGCACCTTTGCCGACACGGACCTCAAGGCCGCTGCCAAGGGCCTCTACGTCATTCGCGACTTCGCGGCTGGCCAGCCGAGGCACGGCTACGTGGTGGCGCAGGGATCCAGCGCGACGTTCAACCTGGTGAGCGTGCTGCCGCGCCTGGCCCAGGCCGGCATGAACGTGAAGGTGATCGCGGCGATCAGCGAGGAGCTGTTCGACCGGCAGTCCGAAGCGTATCGAAACGCGGTGCTGCCTCCCGAGGCGCGCCAGGACTTGATGTTCGTCATGAGTGGCACGCGGCGCATGTGGCCGCTCCGGAACGTCGGCTCACTGACCGACGCCTACTCGCTGACGGCCGACCAGGACAATCAGTGGCTCACCGGAGGGCTCGAGGCGGACGTGATCGCCGAGGCGCATCTGGACCCGGAGTCGATCTTCGCGGGGGTGCAGCGGTTCGCCCACGACCGCGGGAAGCGCCTGGCCCAGCAGCGCGCGCTCCTGGATGCGTTGGGATAGGCGCGGTCACCTCCGACTGCGGGTGACATGGAGGAGGACTCCCTCATCCGTCGGTGCGGCTGCTGCTGCAGGGGCTGTGGACCTGTCGGACCACGAACGGAGAGGTGACGCAGCTACTCATCGGCAAGAACTAGCGCCAATCCGAAAATAACTGGCGCGTGAACTCGAGCTGCCGCGCCGGTACCTGCGCCCGCAATCACCGCCTCGTTGCCCGGTTATTTTCGGATTGGCCTTAGAATGCCCGCCATGATCGCGCCGACCTTCTCCGCTGTCCGGCGGATGGTCGAAAGTGCTGGCTACGGAGTGCGCTTCCTGGCCGCGCTGCCGCCGCTGCTGCGACGACCACTCACGCCCGGGCGAGCCCGCGCCCTGGTGCCCCGGCGGCTCGAGCAGCGCGAAGCCGATTTCCTCGACCTGGCCCGGCGCGTGATCTTCCGTCAGCCGCGCCACCCCTACCGGCGGCTGCTGGCGCTGGCCGGCTGCGAACAGGGCGACCTCGAAGGCCTGGTCTGGCGTGAGGGTCTGGACCCCGCGTTGAAGGCGCTCTTCCGGCGCGGCGTCTATTTGACCGTCGCGGAGTTCAAGCGCCAGCAGCCGATCGTGCGGGGCAGCGCGAGCTTCACGATCGACCCGAGCGAGCTCCGCAACCCGCTGGCCGGGTGCCACATTCCCGGCCAGAGCGGTGGCACCGGCGGCCGACGCCTCGTGACGCCGTGGGACCTCGGTTATCTGTCCGACATTGCCCCGGGCCTCTGTCTATACCTGGACGCGGTCGGCGGGCCCACCGCGCGCTATGGGAGCTGGTGCGTGCCCGGCGGTCTGGCGATCCTTCAGCTCATCTTCCTGGCGGCGGTCGGCGCCCGCCCGACCCGCTGGTTCTCCCAGGTCGAACCGACCTCGGCCGGGCTGGATCTGCGCTACCGCTGGAGCGGTGGCCTGCTCCGACTGGGCGGTCTGCTCGCCGGCGTACCGCTGCCGCGCCCGGAGACGGTGCCGCTCTTCGAAACCGACTCGATCATCCGCTGGATGACCGCGATGCTGCGGGCCGGCGGTAGGCCACACCTCTACACCAACACGTCCGCCGCCGTTCGGCTCTGTCAGGACGCGCTCGCCGCCGGCATCGAGCTCGCCGGCGCTCGATTCATCGTGAACAGTGAGCCGCTCACCGCGGCCCGGCAAGCCGCGATCCGCGGAGTCGGCGCCGACGCTGCCACCCTCTACGGCTCGATGGAGACCGCCCTGATCAGCCAGCCCTGCGCTGCCGGCTGTCTGCCCGACGAGATGCACCTGCTCGATGATGTCGTCGCCACCGTCCAGCCCGGCGATGATGCCGCCGGGCGGCCGGGCCTGGCTTCAAAGACCTTGTTGTGCACCACCCTCCGGCGGCGGGCCCCGTTTCTGTTCCTGAACGTCTCGATGGGCGACCAGGCCGAGATCATCCCGGCCCGCTGTGGCTGTCCGCTCCAGCGAGCCGGCTGGCCTCGCCAGATCCACTCGGTCCGGAGCTTCGAGCAGCTCAACGCCGGCGGCATGCTGCTGCTCGATCTCGACGTGATCCGTGTACTCGAAGAGACCCTGCCCGCGCGCTTCGGCGGGGGGCCGCTCGATTACCAGCTCCTCGAATCCGTCGATGGCGACGGCCGGGCGGCGCTGCGCCTGCTCGTCCATCCTCGCCTCGGCCCGCTCGACCCGACCTCCGTGGTGGATGTCTTCCTGGCGGCGCTGACCGGCGATGGGTCGGATCGGGTCCGCGAGCTCCAGTGGCGCCAGGGCGAGATGCTGTCGGTGGAGCGTTCCGTTCCGCGACTCACACCGGCCGGGAAGGTACTCCATTTGGACCAGGAGCGCGCTGCGACGACTAACTACTAGCTCCCACCGGGGCGCGAGGAGACACCGGGCGGTAGTCCTCGCTACGCTATGATGGGGGGGCGGGGAGGAGGCCAGTGGCGAACACCTTCGGCGAGCTGTTCCGGGTGACCACGTGGGGCGAGTCTCACGGCGCGGCCATCGGGGCCGTGATCGACGGCTGCCCGCCGCTCCTGCCGCTCGGGGAGGCCGACATCCAGCCCGACCTGGATCGCAGAGCACCGGGTCAGAGCGCGCTCGTCACCCAGCGCAGGGAATCCGATACGGTGCGCATCCTGAGCGGCGTCTTCGAAGGGCGAACGCTCGGCACGCCGATCAGCCTGATGATCCAGAACGAGGACATGCGGCCCGGCGACTACCGGGACGTCCAGGAGAAGTACCGTCCGAGCCACGCCGACTACACCTACGACGTCAAGTACGGCATTCGCGACTGGCGGGGCGGCGGTCGTACGAGCGCGCGCGAGACGGCAGGGCGTGTGGCGGCGGGCGCCATCGCCAGGAAGCTTCTCGCCGTGCGCTGGGGCGTGGAGATCGTGGGTTGGGTGTCGAAAGTAGAGCGCCTCACTGCCGAGTGCGACGCCGAGACGGTCACGCGCGCCGCTGTCGATCGGACGCCGATCCGATGTCCCGACCTTGCCGTTGCCGAGCAGATGATCGCGGCGGTGGAGGCGGCCCGCAAGGACGGCAACTCGCTCGGGGGCGTCGTCAGCTGCTCGCTTCGCCACTGCCCGCCCGGCTGGGGAGAGCCCGTGTTCGATCGTCTCGAGGCCGATCTCGCGAAGGCGATGCTGAGCTTGCCCGCGAGCAAGGGGTTCGAGGTCGGCTCGGGCTTCGCGGGCACGGACCTCACCGGGCGCGAGCACAACGACGAGTTCTACATGCACGGAGACCGCGTACGCACGCGGACCAATCGGAGCGGCGGAGTGCAGGGCGGCATCAGCAACGGCGAGACGATCTACTTCCGCGTGGCCTTCAAGCCGACCGCGACGATCATGAGCGAGCAGCGGACGGTCACCATCCACCGCAAGGATTCGACACTGACCGGCCGGGGACGCCACGATCCCTGCGTGCTGCCGCGCGCGGTGGCGATGGTCGAGGCGATGGCCGCGCTCGTCCTCGCCGACCACGCGCTCCGGCACGACGCCATCCGCCCCAAGTAGCCTGGCGAGCAGGGCCAGCTAGAGGCCGCGGGCCTCGAAGACCCGCTTGGCGATCGTCGCGGCTTGCACGCCCGTCGGCCATCCGCTGTAGAACGTCGCGTGGGTGATCACCTCGACCAGCTCAGCCTTGGTGACGCCGTTGTCCAGGGCGCGGTTGACGTGGCCGGCCATCTGCTCGTGTCGGTAGAGCGCCGTGAGCATGGCGACGGTGATCAGGCTGCGATCGCGCTTGGAGAGGCCAGGACGCTCCCAGATATCGCCGAAGAGCCACTTGTCGGTGGCCTCACGGAGTTTCGGGAAATCGGCGGCCCAGTTGCTTGGTGCGGGAGCAGGTCGCTCGGTCATCGCCGTGTCCTCCCTTTCGGTTCTGGTGAATGTCTTGCGACGCAAACGAAATCCAACTGATGGTGGCCGGCGGATTCGGGCCAGAGCGCAACGCTTACCCGGTCAGCTTGGGCCCTTCGCAGTATATCCCTGCCAAGATAGAGGGCGTGTTCGGCAAGACCCCAGACAGATCGAGGCCGGGCACCGAGTGTGGCGCGACAAGCGCGTGCCGAAATGCATGGACATATCACCTGATGTTGATTTGTACGGGTGAGATATATTAGTATTTGGTGATATATGTCTGGCACGAGCCCGAGCACGATCGCCCAGGCCCTGGCCGATCCGGTGCGGTTTCGCATCATGGAGCGGCTGACCGACGGTCCGGCCGCCGTCTCCGAGCTCGTCGCGCTCAGCGGAGAGTCGCAGTCGAACGTCTCCAACCACCTCGCCGTGCTGCGCGCGCAGGGCCTGGTCACCGTCACGCGGATCGGCCGGCAGCGCGTGTACGAGGTGGCGGACCCTTCCGTCGGCCAACTCGTGGAATCGCTAGGGATGATCGCCGGGCGCGGATCGGAGAGGTTCAAGCTGTCACCGTCGCTGGCCCGGGCGCGCACGTGCTACGACCATCTCGCCGGCCGCCTCGGCGTGGCGATCTTCGACACGCTCGTCGCTCGGCGCGCCATCGTTCATCCCGCCGCGCGCTACCGGGGGCCGGTGGTACTCGGGCCGGCGGGGGAGCGGGTGTTTGGAAGCCTCGGGGTCGAGCTCGATGAGGTGCACCGCGAGCGCCGGCAATTTGCGACCGCGTGCGGCGACTGGAGCGAGCGCCGGGCCCACCTCGGTGGCGCTCTGGGGGCGGCTCTGTGGGTCCAGACGCTCGAGCACGGCTGGGTCGTCCGCAAGCCGGGCACCCGCGTGATCGTCGTCACCCCGAAGGGCCGCCGGGCCTTCGAGCGGGACCTCGGCGTACCGCGCGAGGCGCTCACGGCATGACGGCGCTCCGGACAGCGGCGGACCGCGGCGCGCGGACGCAGTACGTGCCGGGGGAAGCCGGGCGCCGCCACGCGCTCGGCATCGCGCTGAACCTGGCGTCAGCGGTGGCCTACAGCACGTCGGGCTTCTACACACGGCTGATTCCGCTCGACTCCTGGACCATTCTCTTCTGGCGAGGCATCTTCGCAGGACTGTTCATCGCCGGCTTCGTCGTCTGGCGCTACGGCCGGCAGGCGGCGGAAATCGTTCGCGGCATCGGGTTCCCCGGGCTCGCCGCGGCGTGCCTGTCGACGTTGGCCACGATCATGTACATCAACGCCTTCCGGCTGACGTCCGTTGCCGACGTGATGATCATGAACGCGACCACGCCGTTCATTGCGGCGGCCCTCGGCTGGATGTGGTTCCGGGAGTGCGAGCAGTGGAGCACCATTGCCGCGAGCGCGGCCGCGCTGGTGGGGACCGCGGTGATGGTGGGCGGAGCCACCCAGGAAGGCCACCTCGTCGGCGACCTGCTGGCCTTCGGCATGGCGCTCTGCATGGCGGGCATGATGGTCATCATCCGCCGGCATCGCGAGACGCCGATGCTGCCGGCCGCGGCTCTCTCGGCCCTACTCTGCCCGCTGCTCGTCTGGCCGCTCGCCCACCCGGCCGTGGGCGGCGGGACCAACATGCTCTATCTCGGGCTCTTCGGCGTGACGCAGTTCGGCCTGGGTCTCCTGCTCCTGACGCTCGGCGCCCGCCTCATCTCCGCGACCGAGACGGCGCTCATTCAGGCGTCGGAGGTACCGCTCGGCCCGCTGTGGGTGTGGCTCGCGTTCCGCGAGGTACCGGCGCTCCCGACGTGGATCGGCGGCGCGATCATCATGGCCGCAGTGGCCGGCCACGTCTGCGTGAGCCGGCGTCCGTCCACCGCGGGGGCGGCGGATCCGCCCGTGCCGCCGGCCGGGCCGCGGGCCGAACGGTCGATGCCGAGCACGTAGGGTTCGCTCAACCTCGACGTGGCCCGGGATGACCGGATGCCACGTCGAGGCTGCTCGGCACAAGACCCTCGAGGCCTATGCTCTGAGATCAGGCAAGGTCGTAGCGATCGAGGTTCATCACCTTGGTCCAGGCCGCGACAAAGTCCTGGACGAACTTCGCCGGCGCATCCGAGCTTCCGTAGACCTCCGCCAGGGCCCGGAGCACGGAGTTCGAGCCGAAGACGAGATCGACGCGCGTGGCGGTCCACTTGAGCGCGCCCGTTTTGCGATCGCGCCCCTCGAACACGTCCTTCGCGTCCGATGCCGCCTTCCACTCCGTGCCCATGTCGAGCAGGTTCACGAAGAAGTCGTTGGTCAGCGCTTCGGGCCGCTTGGTGAAGACTCCGTGCTTTGTCCCTCCCACGTTGGTATTCAAGACGCGCATGCCGCCAATGAGCACCGTCAACTCGGGCGCGGTCAGCGTCAGTAATTGCGCCCGATCGACCAGCAACTCCTCGGCCGGTACGGGGTACTTGCCCTTGAGGTAGTTCCGGAAGCCATCCGCGACCGGCTCGAGGACGGCGAAGGAGTCCACATCGGTCTGCTCCTGCGAGGCATCCATGCGCCCTGGCGCGAAGGGCACCGTCACGGCGTGACCGGCATTCTTCGCCGCCTGCTCGACGCCTGCGCAACCGGCCAGAACGATCAGGTCGGCGAGCGAGACCTTCTTGCCGCCGGACTGCGCGCGGTTGAACTCGCTCTGGACGCCCTCGAGCGTTTTGAGCGCCTTCGCCAGTTGCACAGGCTGGTTGACTTCCCAGTCCTTCTGTGGCGCGAGGCGAATGCGCGCGCCGTTCGCGCCGCCGCGCTTGTCGGAGCCGCGGAACGTGGACGCCGACGCCCAGGCGGTCGAGACCAGTTGCGAGACGGACAGCCCCGAAGAAAGGATCTTGCCCTTGAGGGAGGCAATGTCCTGTGCATCGATCAACTTGTGATTGACCGCGGGGATGGGGTCCTGCCAGAGGAGTTCCTCGGCGGGAACCTCCGGACCGAGGTAGCGGGCGCGCGGGCCCATGTCGCGATGCGTCAGCTTGAACCACGCCCGGGCGAATGCGTCGGCGAACTGCTCCGGGTTCTGGTAGAAGCGCCTCGAGATCTTCTCGTAGGCCGGATCGAATCGCAGCGAGAGGTCCGTGGTCAGCATGGCCGGCGCGTGACGCTTCGTCTTGTCGTGGGCATCCGGAACCGTGCTGGCGCCTGCGCCCCCCTTCGGTCTCCACTGATGCGCGCCGGCCGGGCTCTTCGTCAGCTCCCAGTCGTAGCTGAACAGGTTCTTGAAGTAGTCGTTGCTCCACTTCGTGGGCGTGGTGGTCCAGGTGACCTCCAGGCCGCTGGTGATCGTGTCGCCGCCCTTGCCCGTGGCGAACGTGCTCCTCCAGCCGAGGCCTTGCTCCTCGAGGCCGGCCGCTTCGCAATCCGGCCCCAAGTGGGACTCAGGGCCGGCGCCGTGGGTCTTACCAAACGTATGGCCGCCCGCAATCAGCGCGACGGTTTCTTCGTCGTTCATCGCCATGCGCGCGAACGTCTCGCGGATATCCCTGGCCGCCGCGATCGGGTCCGGATTGCCGTTCGGTCCTTGCGGGTTGACGTAGATCAGCCCCATCTGAACGGCGGCGAGCGGCGTCTCGAGATCCCGGACGCCGGAGTAGCGCTTGTCAGCCAGCCACTTGTCCTCGGAGCCCCAGTAGACATCCTCGTCTGGCTCCCAGACGTCCGGACGCCCGCCGCCGAAGCCGAAGGTCTTGAAACCCATCGATTCCAGGGCGACGTTGCCCGCGAGGATCATGAGGTCAGCCCAGGAGATCTTCCGGCCGTACTTCTGCTTGATCGGCCATAGCAGTCGGCGCGCCTTGTCGAGGCTGACGTTGTCGGGCCAGCTGTTCAGGGGCGCAAAGCGCTGTTGGCCGGAACCGGCACCGCCGCGGCCGTCGCCGATGCGGTATGTGCCGGCGGCGTGCCATGCCATGCGGATGAACAACGGCCCGTAGTGGCCGAAGTCCGCCGGCCACCAGTCCTGCGAGTCAGTCATCAGGGCCGTGAGATCCTTCTTCACCGCCGCCAGGTCGAGGCTCTTGAACTCCTTGGCGTAGTTGAAGTCGTGGCCCATGGGATCGGATAGGGGGGAGCGCTGCCCCAGGATCTTGAGCTTCAACTCATTGGGCCACCAGTCTCGATTCGAGGTGCCGCCGCCAGCCGTGTGCGTGAATGGGCACTTTGCTTCGGTTGACATCTGTTCTCTCCTTTCGTCGTCTATCCCTCGAAGGGCGTGAGCCGGACGGCGCAAGCAGGTGCGGACGATAGTGCGGGACCCGACGATCCGCCGTCACCGGATCTCGTCGAGCGTCAGTTCGAGGCCGCCGGCCGGACCAGTTTCAGGTCGCCGACATCACCTACGTGCGGCCGTGGGCCCGCTCCTTCTACCGGCATCGTAGGCACGGGTTGATCCAAAGGCAAGTGCCCCGAAGCGTCGAGGTTCCGAGTCGCCATTCACTGCTGTGTGTACGCCGCCAGATGGGGTGCGTGCGCAGCAACGCGGATGGCCCGGGATGAATGGTGCGCAGGTCTCGACCTCGATGGTCCCGCTCTCCCGCGGAGGAGGCGGGCAGCGCGTTTCCCTACTTCGCTTGCGGGTCGACCAGACGCCCGGCGAACAGCAGGCTGCCGGTCTGGTTGTCGCGGATCACGAAGAAGAACGGGTGGTCGGCACGAAACACTGCTCTCGGCTCTGGCAGGCGGGCGGACATGGTGCGGATCGTCGCCGCCGAGGCTGCCGCCGCTTCGGTGCCCTTCTCGTTCACGTCGACGTACGCCTTGTGAACGACGGCGGAAATCCAGAGCGGCTCGGCTGTCGTGATGCCGGAGAAATCCGCTTTATCGCGAGAGAATGCCAGGCGCATCCCCAGGTCAACGAGCGCGTCGTTGAGCTTGAACTCCGCCGCCACCTTGAACCTGGGGAGCGTGACCGCCACCTCGTGGAGGGTCATCTTGGCCATCCACTCGGCCATTCCCGCTGCCGTCAGCGTCGTCTCGAAGTCGGCCAGCCCGTCAACGGATTTCGGCAGGAACACGATCATCGACTGATCGTCGGCATCGTACGGGAGCTCGAGGACCTGGAACGTGTCGCCGTCGAAGTAGCGGAATCGCCCCGGCTGATTCATGAGCGGCACGTTGGCGACGGTCCGTCCCGTCGAGAGCACGAACGTGTCGGTTCTCGTGGCTGCCTCCGGAAACGCGAACTTCCACGTGCCCTTGAAGTAGATGGCATTCGTGAGCACGAGACGCGTGTCGTGGTCGACGGCGCCCTCACGCAGGAGATCCTTGATCCGGTCTCGGGTCCGTTGCTCGACCCAGGTGTTGATCGTGATTCGCGCCTGCTCGGGGGCGCGCTTGAAATCGAGCGGCGTGATCGAGGCGCCGTAGCGCTCCTTGAGAGTCGCCAGGAAGTCCGGAAGCGTGGGAAGGCCCGTCTGCGTCCAGAGCGCATTGGCGACAGCGAGATCGGCTCGGCCCTTGGAACCGGTCGCGTTCACGTCTCGAATGATCTTGGCCGCGGCTCGATACAGGCGATCACCGTCGAATGGCAAGCGGAGGACCTGGGCCATCTGGATGGCGGTCGCGCCGCGCGCGCCAGGGTAGGTCATGGCGAGGATGCTCGAGATGCTGTACGGGGAGAAGCAGGCATTGGCGTCGCGGGTGCGCAACCTGGCGTAAAGACTCAGGCCGAATTCGGTGTTGGCGTTGACCAGCGCCGCCTCGTCTGGCTCGGCCCGCTCCGTCCCGCCCGCCAGGGCCGACGGACACCCGGCCGCCAAGACTGCCGTGACCAGCGCCACGATGCATCGCGTCCTCATCATGGTCCCCTCCGGGATGGTGAGCTCGGTCACTGCTTAGACCGGTCCCCGTGACCAAAGTTCCCTTCCCCTCCGCGACCAGGGCGGTGAAGTCACGCTCCGGCCCGCTCGCGCCGCCAGTGCCGGGCCACCTCGCCGGCCTGCGCGAACCATACGCCGGGGAACCCTCGCATGAAGTGGATCAGCTCGCCGAGCATGTTGATCCTCGACGGCCGGCCGATGAGCTGCGGGTGCATGCACAGGTCGTAGAGGCCGCCGCGGGCGTGGATCCCCACGAACTCCTCCTTCCAGATCTCGAGCGCGTGTGACGCCGGCTGGATCGGTCGGGTGACTCCCGTCCGGCCGATCTGTCCGAACTGAAAGAAGGGCGCATCATCGAGCACCCAGTGGAAGGGAAGCTCGACGAGCGGGGGCGCGCCGGTGGCCGATTCGTGGAAGTAGGGGAAGACGTCGTCCATCATGTTGCTCGAATAGTCGAAGCCGTAGCGTTCGAGGAGCGGGATCGTGACGGCGCTGATCTCGCCGAAGGGCGAGCGGTACCCGACGGGCCGCCGCCCCGTCGCGCGCTCCAGGATGCCGAGGCTCCTCGCCAGGATGTCCTCCTCCTGCAAGGCTGAGAGACCGTCCAGGTGCTCGTGCATGTGCCCGTGGGCGCCGATCTCGTATCCGGCCTTCAAGATCAGCTCGATCGTCGCCGGATATCGCTCGACGACGACGCTCGGAACGAAGAACGTGCAACTGATGCCGAACCCTTCCAGCAGGCGGATGATCTCCGGCACGCCGACCTTGGGCCCGAAGCGCGCCTGGGAACGGAGCACCGGCCGCCGATCGTTCTCGGGATCGCGCGCGACCCAGGACGTCTCGGCGTCGAGGTCGAACGTCAGCGTGACGGCGCACTGGATGCCCTTCGGCCAGACCTCTCGAGGAGAAT
>Ga0335077_10006724_pt1 | contig 14220 bp, 12 predicted proteins | sample Lox_Sample_31_FD_207151 | JGI IMG/M metagenome (GOLD analysis project Ga0335077, IMG submission 207151) | Soil microbial communities from Loxahatchee National Wildlife Refuge, Florida, United States - Lox_Sample_3.1 | ecosystem: Environmental > Terrestrial > Soil > Wetlands | place: USA...
CGTGGAGTTCAGAACGTCACGCTCAAGGCTTGCAGCGTCAATGGAATCTGATGCGCCTGGCGCTTCCTCTCGGAATTGTGACGACTATGGCGTCTATCAATCTCAACATGCCGCGCTACTTCATTGAAGCCCGGATGGGGGAGCATCAACTCGGAATCTTTTCCGCCTTGGCCTACGCTACGGTGGCAATGACACTCGTAAGCGACTCGTTGGGGCATTGCGCCATACCCCGCATGTCCAGGTTATATGCTGGCGGCGAACTTGCGAAATTTCGATCAGTCCTGTTCCAACTATCGGCCATCGGCTGCGCCCTCGGACTGGCTGGCCTCGTGGTGGCGAAAGTCATGGGCACTCGGCTCCTAACCATTTTTTATAGCCCTGAGTACGCCGCGGGCTCTCGCGTCTTCATCGTCCTAATGCTCGCAACGGCGATTCATTGCGTCGCTGGAATGCTCACCAGCGGGATCATGTCCGCGCGCTGTTTCCGAGTTCAAGTGCCCATGTTTGCGCTGGTGGTGGCATCCACTGCCTTGGCCTGCTACCGATTGGTGCCGACCTCCGGCCTGACCGGCGGTGCCGAAGCGATGGTAATCGGAGCGGCGGTACGTCTTGTACTGGCTGCAATTGTCGTCGGCTATCTCTTGTCGGCACATGCAAGGCGTTTGGCGCAAGAGCTGGCGCTCCAACCCCGTATTGATGAATGGAATGCGAGCCTATGACCTGTTCGTTTGGGTACCGTGTCTCGCCAGTCATCCGGCATAACAATGGCCTTCTCACTTTCCTGGTTACCGGCTACGTCGCATCGCTTCCTTACTTGTTCGAGGTCGGCGAGCGGTTGAATTTTGCCCCTTGCGATTGTTTCCTGTTACTGGTGCTCATGTTGGTGGCTGCACAGTTGAAGTACCGCAGATCGACATGGACCATCTGGCACGTTGGAATCCTACTTACATTCGTCCTCGGCTCCTTCGTCACCGCATCGAGGTTCGGTGAACTGGATCGCTATGAGCTCTTGAATAAGGATGCAGGGTTGCTGCTCCCTTTTCTCAGCTACGCGGCCATCACATCCACGGTCACCGAATGGGGAGACCTGCGGCGCATCCTTCGCATCTTCATCTTCAGCGTCGTGATTGAGAACCTCCTGGCCATCTGCGGTTTTTTGGCGGCCTACTTCTTTGGCGTATTGACACCGTTCACACGTTACGAGGGTCTCCGACTCTCGGGGATGCTGCTGGATCCAAATGCTTACGGCGGTCTTCTAGTGGTCGCGTTGGTGATCTGCGAGGGTGCTTCGTGGGGCCGAGCGCCCCTATTCCAGGGTCCGATGCTTTGGCTCTCTAGACTTACCCTGGCACTGGGAATCCTGTTCACCTTTTCGCGCTCGGCATGGCTGGGACTCGGCCTAGCCTTCCTGCTTCTTTTGGCCATCCGGCCCGCGGCGGCGCTGCGGCCCTTACTGGCTGGTGTACTGGCGGCTCCCGGCTTGGTCCTGATTCTGGGACGCCGCTTCCTTCCCATTTTCGAAGAATTGGCCAGCCGGCCGAAGCAGGTGCAGCAACGATTTGACCTCATTCAGCAGGCTCTGCAGGCATTCGCCCGTCATCCGCTGCTCGGCGGCGGAATTGGAAGTTTTCGCATAGCGGCCGGGGAGATTGCGCACAACAGTGCCATGTGGTTTCTAGCTGATTTCGGAGTAGCGGGGTTGGCTGTATTCGGGGGATTCCTGGCCTGGTTCTTCGCAAAAGCGTGGTTCACCTATCGCTTCGCGCCTGAGAGGGAACAGCCCATCGCGTTGGCCCTATTCCTCGCCCACGCAGCAATGTTTGCTGTGGCGATGGGAATTGAAGCCTTCTATCAAAGGCATTGGTGGTTGGTCTTGGCCCTGATCGCTTCGGGTTATTCACTCACTCTGCGCCCAAAGGGCCCTCCGCGTCAGGAGGCTAAAGTCTTCGCTCATGTTCACGCATAAAAAAACGAAGCCAGTGAGGCTCTTACATGTCGTCGGCGACTCTCGTTTCGGCGGGGCCGGCCGTATCATCTTGCGGTTGGGCCAGGTTGCCCAGTCGGAGGGGTGGCGAGTTGACATTCTCACTACAGATCCCGTCTTCCAACGAGCCATAAGGCAACATGGTCTGGGTCTTGTGAGTTTGGACGTCATCCGGCGCGAGATACGTCCGCTCTGGGATCTAGCCGGTCTCGTTCGTCTGTCCAACTTTCTGCGTCGTGAACGCTACGATATTGTCCATACTCACACCTCTAAGGGTGGCTTTGTCGGACGGCTGGCGGCGCGGCTTGCCGGCGTTCCGGTGATCGTGCATACGGCCCATGGATTCGCTTTCCACGAACGCAGTCCCCGTTCGGCTCGTCATTGTTATTCGGCTCTGGAACGGATCGCCTCGCGATGGTGTGACCGGATCGTTTCTGTTAGTGATTTTCATCGCCGCTGGGCGCTTGAACTGGGAATCTGCAGTCCGTCCAAGATCCTCGCTATCCCCAACGGAATTGCGGCCTTAGCCAATCCTGAAATCCCACGGGCCGATCTGCGCCGCCGGTTGGGAGTGCGGGAGAGAGACCTCTTGGTCCTAAGCATGGCGAGGCTCGCGCCGGACAAAGGTCTCGAATATCTCATCGAAGCCGCCACGATGCTCTTGCGAAGCGAGCGCCAGTTTCAGATTGTTATTGCCGGCGAGGGGCCACTGCGCACTCAACTGGAGGACCTCGCCCGCAATCTGGGCGTTGCGGACTGGGTGGCCTTTCTTGGATTTCGCGAAGATGTGAGCGATCTGCTCGCTGCTTGTGATCTAGTCGTTTTGCCGAGCCTGAGGGAAGGCCTTTCCATAGCCTTACTGGAAGCAATGGCCGCCGGCAAGCCCATCGTAGCGACTAGCATCGGCAGCCATCGGGAACTGGCGTCTCAGGCCGATATTGCGCGCCTCGTGCCGCCAACTGATGCAGCAGCCCTTTGCAACGCGATTCTGCAGCTAGCTCCGGATGCAGCGCTAAGAACTCACCTCGGAATTAACGCGCGAACTCTGTACGAGAACCACTACACCGAAGAGAGAATGCTGAATACATACAAGCAGTTATACTTCGACCTGCTGGAAGAAAAATGCCCGGGCGAGGCCGAACGAATTAGGCATCGAAATAACCTCAAGGGCGCTCCTAATTCATTAGCCCGCGTCGTGAACCGATAGGTAGCGGCCCATGAGACCAACATACTCGATGAACGGCCGCCCGGATCGGATCTCCAGAGGTCAAGACAGCTTGGTTCGCCAAGCTGCCCCGAAGGACCTGCCTGGCATTGTGACCATTCATCAGAGAGCCTTCAGCAATTTCTTCCTGACGCGACTGGGTGGAGAATTCCTGCGCCGCTACTACGCGCTCGTCCTGAGCTATCCGGAGGGAATTGTCCTGGTGAGCGAGCGCGGCGGTAAGCTCGATGGATTCGCGTGCGGCTTTGTGGAGCCTCCAGAATTCTATAGGTTGATGTGGCGCAACAAGAGGGTCTTCGCATTGCCAGCGTTGTCAGCCTTGATTCGTGACCCATCACTCGCTGCTGGAGTACTGTATGGCGTTCGACGGATTCAAACGTCGGCGTCTGAAGGATCTGCTCGCGCATGTGAGCTATCGTCGATTGCGGTGGCGCCCGAAGCCGGCGGCAACGGTCTAGGCAAGGCTCTGGTACAGGCTTTCGTGGACGAGGCTCGGTCCATGAACGCGCAGTGCGTCTACTTAACCACGGACGCAGAAGGCAACGAGCCCGCGAACGCGCTCTACCGGCAAGTCGGATTTCAGCACACACAGCGATTCCTCCAACGCAAAGGACGCTGGATGAACGAATACGTCATGAATCGCATAGGAATAAGCGAAATCATGGGATGCGTCTAATGAACAAAGTATCAGGAATGAATCCGTCCCAAGCTTTCCTGAGATCGTTCGATGTGATCTGTTGTGCCGCTGGCCTACTGGTTCTGATGCCGGTCTTCGCCGGAGTCGCTCTGGTGATTGTGCTGGACGATGGCCCGCCCATCCTTTTCAGTCAGACGAGAGTCGGAAGAAATGGAAAGCTGTTTCGGATCTGGAAGTTTAGAACCATGCGCGCGGGCACGCATGGCCCCACGATTACGGCGGCAGGGGACGATCGCATCACCAGAGTGGGGGAGAAGCTCAGAAAATTCAAGCTCGATGAGTTGCCCCAGCTTTTCAATGTACTCAAGGGGGACATGAGCGTGGTTGGGCCTCGGCCGGAGGTACCAGAGCTTGTGCAGTTCCAAGAGCCGATGTGGCAAGCGATCTTGGACGTACGACCAGGAATCACGGATCTGGCTACGCTCCTTTATCGTGACGAGGAGCGAATACTTGGCGCGTCCCGAGATCCGGATGCCTTCTATCGCGAGAGCGTCTTGCCAACAAAACTCTCTTGGAATCTTGCATACCTTCTCTCGAGATCCTTCTGGCAGGATCTGAAGCTGATCTTCCTGACGATTCGTTTTAGCTTGTTCCCCCAGGGGTTCAATCCGGACCTCATCAAGAGATCGTTTGGCCCGGGAGTCGGAAATGAATGACAACTTTATCCCTTTTCATCGCCCTTCGATAGGTGAAGAGGAGATCAACGCAGTAACAGACACACTAAGGTCCGGCTGGTTGACTACTGGGCCTTGCGCTGCTCGCTTCGAGCGTGAATTCCGCGAGCATGTCGGCGCTTCCTACGCCATCGCCGTCAATTCCGCTACAGCTGCGTTGCACCTTGCGCTGGCAGCTATGAAGGTTGGCCCGGGTGATGAAGTTATTACCACGCCGCTAACATTTTGCGCCACAGTTCAGGCCATCCTCCACGTCGGAGCCAGCCCGGTCCTCGCTGATATCGGATCGGATGGGAACATCGATCCGGAAGAGGTTCGGAAACGCATCACCAGCCGGACTCGGGCAATCATACCTGTTCACCTGGCTGGATTGCCTTGCGAGATGAGAGCGATCTGGTCACTTACCCGCGCGCACGGGATTCACGTGATTGAAGACGCCGCCCACGCGGCCGGAGCTCACTATGAGGGTCGTCCCATCGGTGCTGACCCTTCAGATGTCGGCGCAGCCAGCGATGCTGTGGCGTTCAGTTTCTATGCCACGAAGAACCTTACTACTGGTGAAGGAGGTATGGTCACCACACACCGGCCTGCCTTGGCGGAAACGATGCGGATGCTTTCGCTGCATGGCACCAGTCACGACGCTTGGAACCGTTACACCGAACACGGCGACTGGCACTACGACGTGCTAGCCCACGGATTCAAGTACAACCTCAGCGACATTCAGGCGGCCATCGGCATCCCTCAGCTACGCAAGCTGGAATATTTTGTCCAACGCCGCTCCTTGTACGCGAGCATATATCATCGCGCTTTCGCAAGTTTAGAGGATCTGGAGCTTCCGCCTGATAATCCTCGCTGCCGTCATGCGTGGCACCTCTATGTTCTTCGGCTCAATCTCCAGAGGCTCAATATCGACCGGGCGGAATTCATCCGCGAGCTGCGCCAAAGAGGCATTGGGGCCAGCGTGCACTTCATCCCGATTCCCCTGCATCAGTTCTTTGCCCGGCTCCCGCTGGCGAACTATCCCTGCCCGCGAGCCTTGCTTCTGTATCCCCGCATTGTTTCCCTGCCGTTGTACCCCGCGATGACCGAAGATCAAGTCCACTACGTTGCCCAAAGTGTCCGCGAGATTGTGGAGCGCTCGCGACGTGTGCAATTCGTTGCGCCGGGGGCTTCCGCTGCAGCTGCTTCGTTCCGAGCATTGGAGGCCTCCGGCTCCTCCGAGAGAAACTTATGAAAAGCGATCATCATGCTGACATCTGGCTTGAGCGGGCTTGCCACCTGTCAGTCGTCGGCCTATCACTAACGGCTGCCTTCCTGCTCCGTTTTGACTTTTCGATCCCAGCCGGCCTCGCCCCGATTGTCTGGCAAGCTGTTCTGATTGCGATTCTCGTGAAATTACCCATCTTTGATTGGGTTGGGTTCTACCGCAGCTTGCGGCGATTCGTGAGCCTCCCAGATCTATATACCGTGTTTCTCGGCAACCTGGCAGGCTCAGCGCTCTTCGCTGCAGTATCGATGTTCTGGATTGGATCCGCGATGCCGCGATCGCTTTTCCTGATCGATGCGCTTTTGTGTTTTGTGACCACAGCCTTTGTGCGGTTTTCGGTCCGAATCCGCACAGAGGCCTTCCTCCGGGAGCGTTCCGGTGCGGGGCGCAAGGGCATCATTATATATGGGGCTGGCGCGGCTGGTGCCGAGCTCGTTCATGAAATTCATTCCAACCGGTGTACCGGATACGACGTCAAGGGTTTCCTGGACGACGATCCGCTGAAGCAGGGCGCGCTAATTATGGGCGCACCGGTTCTCGGGTCGGGACGCCAAGCATCTTCCATTGTGCGCCGCCTGAACGGGCGCCAACCCGTTGTCGAGGAGATCATCATTGCAATGCCGTCCGCCACGGGACGGGAAATGCGCGAGGCCTTGGCGAACTGCCGTGCTGCGAGGATCCAATGCAAGACGGTCCCGGGTATCGAGGAACTACTCAGTGGGAGGGTCTTGACTGCTCAGGTCCGCAACTTGTCAGTTCATGATCTACTCGGTCGGAAACCGGTGAAGCTGGATGAAACCCCGGTCCAAGCGAGTATAGCGGGACGCTCGGTGTTGATTACCGGGGCCGCGGGCTCCATCGGTTCGGAGTTATGCCGTCAGGTGGCACGCTTCGGGCCAGCCCGCCTGGTTGCATTTGATCAAGCGGAAAGTGACCTTTTCAGGATCGAGAATGAACTCCGGGAAAAGCATCCGGGCCTCGATCTGGTGACTGCACTGGGCGATATCCGCGATGCCCACCGTATCGCCGAAGTGTTGCAAGTACACGGAGTGGAATCGATCTACCACGCGGCTGCTTACAAACATGTGCCAATGATGGAGTCGCATGTCCTTGAGGCTGTGCGCAACAACATCCTTGGCACTTGGAATCTCGTGAACGCCGCCCGGCGCAAGAACGTTCGAAATCTCTTAATGATCTCGACCGACAAGGCCGTGAACCCGGTTTGTGTCATGGGCGCCACGAAGCGCGTTTGCGAACGGATCGTTTCTGCGCGGCGGCCGGATAGAGGGGAAACCATAGGTGCTTCTGTTCGCTTTGGCAATGTCCTGGGCAGCAACGGGAGCGTGGTCCCGATTTTTCAGGCGCAAATAGCCGCTGGCGGCCCCGTGAAAGTGACCCACCCCGACGCACGCCGTTACTTTATGACTGTCTCCGAAGCCGTGTTGCTGGCCGTGCAAGCCTCGACCAAGAGCCAAGGGTCGGAAATCTTCGTGCTCGACATGGGCGAGCCGGTCCGCATAGTGGACCTCGCCGAAACTATGATCCGGCTTGCCGGCATGGTCCCTTACGAAGATATCGATATACAGTTTACCGGGCTCAGGCCGGGCGAAAAGCTGATTGAGGAAATCAACAGCGACGGCATGATGGCCACCTACCAGAACAAGGTGCAGATGATTCGCGAGCAGCCTTTGAGTTGGGACACCATCGCCGGCTGGATCGATGAACTCGAACTCCTGCTCTCGGCCAGGCAGGAGCCGGTACTTATTCAACACATTCAGAAATTGGTGCCAGAGTACATGCCCGGCGCACAATCTACACGCGAACAATCGGAAGTAATCTTTTCGGTAGGCGGTGCAAATAGGCCGCGTTCTGTTCCTTTATCGCGGGTAGAGACTAAGCGCGGGAGCGGCGGAAGCAACGGAAGACCCCGGCAATTCGTTCCGCCACGGCCGTTAGTTCCGCCAGTCGCCTATGAGCACTAAAAAAACGGATTCATTTTAAGCCACTGACTCGACGAGGTCGCCTTGATATCCAGCGCTCTACTCGAACCGAGATTACTCCGCCGCAATACCGGCGTGCCCGCTTCCTCCGTGGAGAAACCCACGCCCGCGGATTTTCCGGGAAGCGTCTTGGCACGATTCCTAGAATTGCGGGGACGTCACATCATCAAAGCATGCGGCGCACTTTGGTACACCTTGCCGGGACGTTTCTTAATGAGTCTTCCATATCAGGCCATGCTCAATCCTGATCCAGACGAGCTGCGTCGGATGATTCGCGATACCGGCGTCTTCGGTGCTCGGTTTCCCTCCTTGAGATGGACCGGTCTGGAGAGCGGCGTCTATGTGCTGCGCAAATGCGGCTACGATATTGGATCACTGCACCCGAAACACCGATCGCGAGTCCGGCGCGCCCTGCAATGTTTTGAGGTGAGACCTGCAGAGCAAGCCGAACTCTTGGAACAAGGCTGGTCCCTTAACCTGAGCACCATGGCCCGCCAAGGCCGGTACGACCCGGAGTTTGGTGATCGCCGACGGTGGGCGAGACTCGTTGAGGCTGCCTTTGCATGCCCGGAAATTGCCTTTCCGGCCGTTTTCTCGGGCGCGCGCATGGCGGCGTATATGGCCACGTGCCGTGAAGAGAAGTGGCTGCACATCCTCCACCAGATGTCACGCCAAGAGGAGCTTGCCAATTTTCCCAATCACTTGCTCACTTACGCGGTAACTAAGCAGGCTACTCTGGATGCCTCGCTTGAAGCGGTTTGTTACGGATATATGCCGCTCTTTGCTGCCGAGGGCCTGCACGAATACAAGTTGCGATTCGGCTACGAAATGGTTCGTCACCACTCGGTTATTCAACTCCATCCCGCCCTCAACGTCGTACTGAATCAACCGGCGGCGCGGGCAGCCGTACGGATCGCGCGTCGTTGGCGGGGCGAAAACCAGCAACTTGAAATGCTCCAAACAGTCCTGGAAGGCGCTCGTTCGTCCGGGCCATCCCTCAACCCATGTTGAAGTCTCGGTTTTACACGATTCCTCGCTTCGCGTTGCCCTATACAGCCATGGATTTCGCCGCGGCGCTAATGGCGATTTTCCACGGGCCACCCTCGCTACCGGAGGCATTCGGACTGCTGGGCGACAGCCCGAAGTTCTGGACCCGCAGCGGTCGGCAAGCGCTCCGACTGCTCCTTAGCGCGCTCGACCTCAAGGCCGGATCGGCCGTGGCCCTTCCCTTGTTTACGGATCCTTCGCTTGTCAGTGCCATTGTTGCTGCGGGCCATCGGCCGATCTTCATCGATGTCGATCCAAGATTTTTGACAATGGATCCAAGCTCTTTGGAAGCGGCACGAGGAAGCTTTGCCGCCCTCGTGGTCGTACATCTGTTCGGACAGATGGCGGACATGCCGGCACTCCTTGCTGCGGCGCGAGGTGCCCCTGTGATCGAAGACGCTGCTCACGCACCGCTCAGCTACCTGAATGGACGTAGGGCGGGCAGCTTTGGAGTGGCAAGCTTCTATAGTTTTGCATCCACAAAGTACTGGCCGGCAGGCGGGGGAGGACTCGCTGTCGTGAATGACTTAACGCTGGCGCACAAACTGGCCCGCGCGACCAGTTCCCTTTTCCCGCCTTCACGACTGCGCGAGTTGCGCAATCTTATTCTTCAGGCGGCGAAGGCCACCGTCTTTAGCAGGGAACTCTACGGAATCTTTGGAAAACCAATGCGCCGGTGGACCGAGAAGTGGTCAATTCTGGAGCCTAGCCTGGATCTGAATGCGATTCAACGCTCGTACGCCGTGGTTGCGTCCCGCCAAGCGTCGCGTTTTCCGCGGAGAGTGGAGCTGCAGAGAGCCAACAGCCTGCGGCTCCTATCGCGGCTCGCCATGGCGGAGGATGTCGTTCTTCCTCAAGAGCGGCTGGGAGCACGATACAACTATCATCTGTTTCCGGTCCTGCTGCGGGACTGCGAGGAACGTGCCGCCGTGATGGCCGCGATGTGGGAGCAGTTTGTTGACACATCCATGATCTATTGTAATGTGGTCAAACAATGCCGACAGTTTGGATATCTGGGCAATTGCCCGGTGGCTGAATCTGTGGCGGATCGCCTCATCACCCTTCCAAACCACGCGGCCCTCACCAGCCAGGACATCGACGGCGTCGCGCAGGTTTTTCTTTCCAGCCTCCAGGCGTGGCGGACCGCGCAGCCGGCCCAAGCCTGCATTCTTCAGACACTCCGGACTTAGTATGCAAGTCGAATCCTACGATCCGCGTGAATTATTTGAACGTGGCGCAGTTATTCTGTCGTTCGACACGGAACAGATGTGGGGCTATTTCGACCAAATGAATGAGAGGCAATTTCAAAGCCGTTACCCCGCCACGGTTGAAGGGCACGAAAAGCTGCTGGCGTGCCTGTGCGCAGCCGACGTGAGCGCAACATGGTTTGTCGTAGGCGGCATGACACTTCGGGAAAGCGACGGCGCAGGGGATTCGCGAATGGTCCGGCTACTAAAAGATTGGACAGCGGCGATTCCAGCAGGACATGAGGTTTCGAGACCGCTGTGGTACCGCCGATCATTCATAGGGCGCCTGCGAGGAGCCCGGCCGTTCCAGGAGGTCGGGCTGCACGCAGGGTTGACCCACTTCATATGGACCGACACGCGCGCGACACGGGACGTAGTGCAGCAGGAACTAGCAGAAGGCGTCAAGGCGTTGGAACAGGCTCTTGTGAGACCGGTCTCCTTCTCCTTCGGGCGCGAACAAGAAGCGTACCACGAGTTGCTGCCGAAATACGGCATCCGCAGTTACCGTGGACGCACTCCCGTGCTGGCTTGCCGGCTGGGGCGCACACCCCCAGGAGTGCTTCTACGGGCTCTCGACGAATTCACCCGGGCGACCCCCCCGCCGGTCTGGCCGCAAGAGACTCTCCCGGCACTGTGGAACATTCCATCGTCGCTGTTCCTCTACCCGATCGGGCCTTCTAGAGCAAGAGTCCTCGCGCTGCGATCGCGCCTCCAACGCTTCGACCGTGGGTTGAATGCCGCGGCCCGCCTTCGGGGAATATTTCATTTCTGTCTGCATCCAGAAAATTTGGCTGAGTCCACCGACGGTTTCTCCCTGTTCGAAGACATTCTGGAGCGCCTGACTCAAGCCCGCGACCGCGGCGATGTCGAAATCTTGACCATGAGTCAAGTGGTTGCGCGAATGGAGCACGCCCGCGAGAGGCCTCGCCGCGATTGCGTTCTCGACGCCCCGTCTGTCTCCTTGGCGAGAGTGGCGAAAACAAATCGCGGCGGGACCGTTTTTGAAAACCAACTCGAAAGGAAAACACTCAATGCTTCCGGCCAACAACCACCAAACTCGTGATTATCTCAAGCTCATCGGCGTTCCTGAGCTACCTCCGTTAACCAGCCCCTTCGATCCGGGATACGATCCGGCCACGCAAGAGAGTCACCTGGAACAAAGTTCTCACTTGATGGCGATTCTGAAAGTATCAATGGCTTGCTGGATGGTGGCTAATGAGGAGGCCACGCGCCGAAAGGTTGCCGCCGCAGCCAAGCACCGCGTTCCTACCGTAACTGGAGGAGGTCCATTCGAGATCGCCGTGGCGCAAAACCACCTTTCAGAGTACTTGGACCTTTGCGCTGACATCGGCTTCACGCGGATTGAGTGCGGGGAAGGTTTCACCGACATGGCACTGAGCGCGCGCGAGGTTTTAAAGATGGCCGAAGCGCGGGGACTCGAAGTGCAGTTTGAGCTCGGCAAGAAACACACCGGCGCTTTCACCTCAGATACCACGCAACAATTGATCGGCCAAGGGCTAGATTGGTTGGACGCCGGCGCACGCGAACTCGTCGTAGAAGCCCGCGAGAGTGCCAAAGGAGTCGGACTCTTTGATAACGACGGAAACTTTAAGGGCGCTTTGGCAGACCGGTTCGCCAAGGCGTTCGGCCTGGATGTAGTCACTTTCGAGGCGCCCAATAAGCCCAGCCAGTTTGCGCTCCTCGATCACTTCGGGCCGCGCGTGCGGCTCTGCAATGTCAGGCTGGAAGAGTTGCTCAGGGTGGAGATCTACAGGCGAGGCCTGCACTCCGACGCTTTCGGTAGAGAGAATCTTCGTCCGCGAGTGCTATCGACGCCTGCACTGCGTGCGTCGTGAGTGTTGCCAATCCCGCTTCCCGCATCGGCCTAAAATCAACGGCAGGCTGCAGACAAGGAGACTAACCTAACTATGAGGAAATCGGTCGTGATCGATTGCTTGCCGGAAAGCGTGTATCGTTATCGGACAGGTTTTGCGGTAGTCGCTGTCGATGTTATCCGGGCGACAACTACCGCGATCACGGCCGCGGCTACTGGAAGGCGATGTTTTCCGGTCCCGACCATCGAAGCGGCTCTGGAACTAGCCCACAAGTTCAAAGATCCATTGCTCGCCGGTGAATCCAGCGGGACGATGCCCGCTGGCTTCGAAATGGACAATAGCCCTGCGCAGCTCAGCACCCGCACCGATACTCACCGCCCTCTCGTCCTCGTTTCCTCTTCTGGCACCAAAGTCATTCATGAGGCGGCAGATTGCGAGGCTACATATTTGGGCTGCTTTCGCAATCACTCCGTCCTCGCCGACTATCTAGCAGGCCATCATCCTCGTGTCGCAATCATAGGCGCGGGAAGTAAAGGTGAGTTCCGGGAGGAGGACCAGATCTGCTGCGCCTGGATCGCCGCGCGGTTAATGAGTAATGGATACCTTCCGGAAGATCCCCGAACGACGTCTATTGTCAGCCGCTGGCGTGATGCCGCACCCAAGGCGTGTCTTTGCAGCCACAGCGTCGACTTCCTTGAGCGGACTGGCCGGCAAGGCGACCTGGAATTCATTCTGGAGCACATCGATGATTTGGGAGCTGTATTCCCTGTTCAAAATGGCGAAGTGAAAATGATCCAGAAGGAGGAAGCGGTCGCCCGCTACTGCAGGCATCGCCGCCGGACTTCCCGATATCGTTGGACGGGAATACTGGCCGATGAATGAAAACATGAACCCAACGCCTGTCGTAATCCTTCGTTCGGGTCATCACGGAGGCTTGGGCATCGCGCGCAGCCTGGGACGTAATGGTGTACCCGTCTATTGCGTTGACGAAGCCTCTTGGGAGCCAAGTTTCAGTTCGCGATATTGCCGCGGTCACTTCGTTCGAAATATTGACAGTGGAACTCCAGCTCAATCCGTGTCCAATTTACTGGAAATCGGAAGAAAGCTGGGTGGCCGGCCGATTCTGATCCCCACCACTGATCGAGGTGCCATGTGGGTATCGGAGCACGCGCTCGCTCTCGGGTTACAGTTTCGCTTTCCGTGCCAGGATAGCACGCTGGTTCGCTTGCTCTGCGACAAGAGCCGGATGCAAGAACTGGCCCGCCGAAGCGGAGTGCCGACGGCGCAGTCGGTGGTGCCACGATCGAAGGCAGACGTACAGCGCTTTCTCGAGACAGCCACCTTCCCGGTCATGGTCAAAGCGACCGACGATGCCCGTTTACGCGCGCGTGCGGGCGGAACGAAATTCATAATTCAGTCGGGAAGTGAGCTCCGCGAACTCTACACCCGCGCCGAAGATCGCGAGAAACCCAGTCTGATGATTCAGGAATTTATCCCCGGCGAAGACTGGATGTTTAACGGCTATTTCGATCAGAGTTCTCGATGCGTCTTTGGTGTCACTGGCAAGAAGATCCGCCGTTTTCCTGTGAACACCGGTGTGACCAGTTTGGGAGTCTGTCTTCGCAATGAGACCGTCGAACGGACGACGACTGATTTCATGAAAGCCATCGGATACCAGGGTATTCTCGATATCGGGTACCGCTACGACCGCCGCGATGGACAATACAAGGTGCTGGACGTAAACCCGCGTATCGGTTGCACGTTCCGACTCTTTACCGCAACTAACGGGATGGATGTCGCGCGCGCGCTGTATCTGCACCTGACTGGCCACCCTGTGTCCTCCGCGCAAGCCGTGGAGGGGCGCAAGTGGATCGTGGAGGATTTCGATCTCTTCTCGGCTCTTCGCTCCTGGCGAGATCGGAGCCTAACGCTGAAGGACTGGGTGAGGTCTCTGCGTGGTGTTCAAGAATCTGCGTGCTTTGCTTTTGACGATCCGCTTCCCTTCTTGTTGATGCCTGTAGCGGACTGCTGGGAGTTGTACCGCTGGGTTCGCCGGCAGTTCAGCACACGAAAACCGAGATCGTTTTTTTTGCGCCGGCCGGCTGCCAACTGCATCCCCTCGAAGGCAGGGCCGGATATCGAATGACCATGTGGGTTTCGCCGTGGTGTGCGCCGTGTCGAAGTCAGGCACGCGAACGTGAGCGGGCATTCTGAAAGGGTGCCCGAGGACCTGGCCTGGCAGGA
>Ga0335077_10006725_pt1 | contig 14219 bp, 15 predicted proteins | sample Lox_Sample_31_FD_207151 | JGI IMG/M metagenome (GOLD analysis project Ga0335077, IMG submission 207151) | Soil microbial communities from Loxahatchee National Wildlife Refuge, Florida, United States - Lox_Sample_3.1 | ecosystem: Environmental > Terrestrial > Soil > Wetlands | place: USA...
CAAAACGTTGTTCCAATTCCTGAGCCTCCGTGTGTAGTTCATTTGACTTCCGGTGCAATTGGCATAAAGCGACACGACGGCGCACGCCGTTGGTGCTGGCCGGAGAGCATCAGCAACAGCCACCCGGCCCGTGCCACTCCGGTGCCGGCAGTGAGACACAGTATTAACTCTCGGATGTGACCGCGTGTCCGCATCGCAGCACCCGAATTGAAAAAGCGAAAAGCGAATGCCCCAACCTTCTCCCAAGGACAATGTTCCCGCCTCCAATTGTTTTTGACGACAAGCTTTCATCGCATTCGACCGCCGCAGCAACACGGCATGCTTCGTCTGTGATGTTAACCTTAAACGGCAAGGCCAACCTGGTCCCCCAAACCTCCCTTTGAATATCCTTCCGATTCCAACGGAACTCGACAAGATCGGACGAGTGCATATCATCTAATTCTCATCATGTCAACAACTACTTATTCACCGGCGACAGCCGGATGGCAAGCGCCAAGTCGGTGCTCTGTGGTTTAAATGCTTTTGGCCGCGTGCGGTCGTAACCTTCGTGCGACCTGCGCACCAAAGTTGGATTTTCAGGCCTCTGTTTCGATGTGCGTGAGGTTTCCTTTGCCGGCGTGGTTTTTCGTAACGTTCTGGTCGTCGGGCCCTTGGTTCAGGCGCGCCGGATTAAAAGTGATATCACTCTTTTTCTCGGGAGTATGTACTTAACGCAAACGAGCTGCCGCGCTGGCATTGCGAATGGTTTGGGTAATGCAAATGCTCGGAGTTTTCGTTTGCCAACCTTCGGGGTCTGCGGCCTGAAATGCTAATTTGCGTTATCTACATACTCCCGCTTTTTCTCTTCCCGGCAGAGCTTGTTATCTGAGGGTTGTCCGGATAATGTCTCTGGGGTCGGGCGCTTGGCGCAGAGGCTAGCGCGTCTCGTTTACACCGAGTAGGTCGGGGGTTCGAATCCCTCAGCGCCCACCAGCCGCTCGGAGCGCAGCGGAGAGTGAAGACTGCCTCGTCGAAGTGAAACGAAGACAGGCGAGAAATTCGAAGGCCAGAGAACAGAACTCTCCGAACTACGACTCGGCAAGCAAAATTATTTCTCCGCAATCAAAGTCCCGTCGCGGCGCAGTTTCATCCGCCGTCCGCGCCACTCGACCGTACTGCCTGCGAAGGCGCCGAACCAGATCGCCATCTGGAGCAAATCTTTCACGGGCACGAGCCAGAAAAAATTCGCGTTCGCAAAGCCTGTCAGCCGGCGTTGCAGATTTAGCGCGAGAACAATCCGGATCAGAAGAATTGCGGCGGCAATCATTATCCCGCAAGGGAGTTTGATCCCGATTTCGGAAGTCTGGAAGAAACCATAATCCGTGTTTTGGATGGTTGTCGCGGATAATTTCGATAGATCCGCCACCAACCATAACAGCGGCCAGAATGTGGGGTTGGCCAGGATGCTGAAAAAATAGGGCAGCGGCTGGCAGACACGGATGGTGCGTGCCCAGCGCAACTGATGCTTCCAGACTTCGCGCCAATTCATCGGGGTATCCCAACATTCCACGACGACGGGGCAAAGCGCAATTGAGTGGCCATTCCTGGCGATACGATGGCCGAGTTCATAATCGTCCGCCAGACAATCGGCCAGCGCGTTGAACCCGCCGATTTCTGCGAGCAACGGGCGTCGGGTGAGCATGACGGCGCCAAGGGCGAAGTCGAGCGGCTTGAGGTTGGCAGCCTGCAACACTTGGCTCCAGAAATCGGCGTTGACGGCGACAGCCTCCCACTGCATGGCCGTCGTGGTCGGATTGGCCAGCCGGTAAAAACAACTGACCACGCCGACCTTCGGATCACGCAGCGGCGCGACCACGTTGGCGAGAAAATCCGGCGGCACGCGCACGTCGGCGTCACTGACCAGAATCAAATCGTGCTTTGCCAGTTTTTCGAGTTGAGCGAGCTTCGCGACTTTGGCATTCGCGCCGGACAGCCGGTCACAAACAACGAGTTGCGCGTCGCGGCCGGGATTTTTTTCGATGAGTTCGCGGACGATTTTGCAAACCGGGTCGTCGGCATCGGCGACCCCGAAGAGAATTTGCGTCGGGCCGGGGTAATTCTGGTTGAGCCAGCTTCGGAGAGATTCGGCGGTGGTATCATCGCAGCCCTTGAGCGGCTTGAGCAGGGCAATGGCGGGTGAAAATGAAAAATCGGTGATTCGGCGGTGTAAAGGGAATTGCCGCGCGGCGAGCCATTGCCAAAACGCGAGCGCAAGGCTCAACAACGCGAGCGTGGCGAGAACTGCGCAGGCAAAATTCACCGGGGGGCAATCACAATTCAGGCGGTGGGGGCGGGCGTTTTCGTCTCCGGATGCTCGTCGAGCACGAGCACGCCATGCGGCGGGAGATCGTAGTTGCCGGAGAAGGTGTTGCCGGTGAGATAATCGTGCATCGGCTTGTAAAACTGGATGCGGACGGGCGTATTCTGATGGTTGAGCAGGAAATAAACCCGCGTGCCTTCCTTTTCGCGCAAGCTGACCTCGACGTTTTCGGGGACTTTGAGCAGGGGTTGCAATCCGCAAATCTGGCGCAGCCAAACGATGAAGTCGTGGTAAAAGTGCTGGTGACTCATGGTGCCGATGTAAATTGCCTTGCCGAGGCCGAAGTTGTTCATGGTAATGGCCGGACGGCCAGCGTAAAAATCCTTCGCGTAAGTCGCCAGAATCTGGCAACCCTTCGGCTCGATGATATCGCACCAGACCCGCGCAGGATGCAGATGGCTCGTCTGGAACGCGCCCTTGAAAGTGAGATGATTTTCCTCGCCGGGCGGAGTGGGATCAAATTCCAACACTTCCAACCCGAACAAGTCGGTCATGTCGTTGGGATAACCGCTGTCGGGCGCGATGCTGTATTGGTCCACCAGGCCGGTGTTGAACGTGCTGACCAGGGTGCCGCCGTTCTGAACGTAAAGTTTGAGGCGGTCGGCTTCGCCGGCGGCCAGCAGATGCAGCGAGGGGGCGATGACCAGCTTGTATTGTGACAAATCCTCCGTCGGACGCGCGAAATCCACGGGAATGTTCCGGTCATGCAGCGCGTTGTAAAAGAGTTGGATGTGCTCGCGCAGGTTGAAGAATTTGGTGGGCTGCATGGGCAGTTGCAGCGCCCAGTCGTTGTCGTGAGTGTAAAGGATGCAGGTCTGGGCCACAACCTTCGTGCCCTTGATCACGGGGGCGAGCAACTTGAGCTCCTCGCCGACCTGGCTGATTTCCTGGTAAATGCGCGTGTTGCCCTCGATGTGGTGCGGCAGCACAGCGCCGAAAAATTTCTCGTTGCCGATGCGCGGCTGCCGCCAGTGATAATAAAGCACGCCGCAGGCGCCGCGCGAAAACAACTGATACGTAAACAGCCGGACGATGCCCGGACGCACGAGCGAATTCACGTCCTGCCAGTTGACGTGGCCGGCCTTTTGTTCAATCACCCAAAAACCCGCGTCGCCGTCTGGCGTTTTGATGTTCGTCTTTTTAAGCGAGCGGAGGATGTCAATGTCGCAGGCCAGTTCGGAGGATTTGGCTTTGATGGCCGCGTTGGTTTCCACAGATACAAAATCCACCACATCCGCCATGTCGAAGTGATCGAATTTGCGCCGGAGCGCGCGGAGGTTCACGGTGACGGGACGGTCGGGGCAAAGTTGGTGCAATACTTCGGCCTGCATCCGGATGTAGGCGATGATGGCGTCGCTGCAAAAGCGGTTCCAATCGAGCAGCAGTGCCGGGTTGTGATCGCCGGGCGCATGCCGGGGCATCGGCACCTGATCAAACGAGGAGACCACCTGTCCCAAATAGCGCAGGCCCAGCCGGTCGTTGAGGCGTTCGACGGTTTCGTATTTCAACTTGAGCCAGCTCTGCCATTCCAACCGCGAATCCTCATTGAACGACCACTCGGTTTGATGGCCGCCGATGCCGCTGTCAATCTGCCAGGCGATGAGTTGCGGATGGTTCCCCAACTCGCGGGCCATGTTCTCGACCAGGCGCTTGGAAGCATTCCAAACGGTGTCGTTGTTGAAGCAGACCGCGCGGCGCGTGCCTTCGTGTTTGACCCGGCCGTGCGCGTCCAGGGGCAGGATGTCGGGATATTTGCGCGCCAGCCAGATGGGCGGGGCGGAGGTCGGTGTGCCCAGCACAACCTTGATGTCGTGGTCCGCCATGATGTCCATCACGCGGCGCAACCATTTGAAATCGTATTTGCCTTCCTTTGGTTCGCAGAGGCCCCAGGAAAATTCCCCCATGCGGACGACATTGAAACCGGCCTTGACCATCAGTTCGGCGTCACGCTCCCAGGCGCCCTCAGGCTCATCGCCGGTGCCGCCGTAAGGGAAGACCCACTGCTCCGGATAATAGTCAACGCCAAAAAACATAACCCAATGATTGCAGCTCGTGAGCTTCGGGCGGATTATAAAAGCGGGCCGTCGCGCTGGCAACTCCAAAATCGGCTGACGGCACGGCCTCCAAAACCCGCTAAATTAAGGATTTCATCGATACCACGCCTTTCGACCCATCAGCCAGCTATCGTCTCTGCGCCTCGCGCTTCAAATTTTGCGCTTTATTCCCCGGCCTGAATCCTGAATTCTTAATCTTATGGCCTTCTTGAACGACAACCTTTTGAAACTCAAAGCCGGCTACCTTTTCCCTGAAATCAACCGGCGCGTAAAAGTTTTTTGCGAAGCAAATCCTGAAGCTGCCCGGCGCCTCATCCGCTGTGGCATCGGCGACGTGACCGAACCACTGCCGCCCGCCGCCATCGCCGCCATGCACAAGGCGGTGGACGAAATGGCCGTGCGCGAGACGTTTCACGGCTATGGACCGGAACAGGGCTACGAATGGTTGCGCGCCGCGATTGCCAAAAACGATTTCCGCGACCGGGGTTGCGACGTCGCGGACGACGAGATTTTTGTCAGCGACGGCGCCAAGTGCGACATCGGCAACATCCTCGACATCCTCGGCCACAAAAACAAAATCGCCGTCACCGATCCCGTTTATCCGGTCTATGTGGACACGAACGTGATGGCCGGCCACACCGGCGAAGGGAACGAGGCCGGCAAATACTCGAAGCTCGTCTATCTGCCGTGCAAGCCGTCCAACGGGTTTATCCCCGAACCGCCGAAGCGGCACGTGGACGTGATTTACCTTTGCTCGCCGAACAACCCGACTGGCGCGGCGGCGAACCGGCCGCAGCTTGAAGCGTGGGTGAAATACGCGCTCGAGCACAAAACCGTCGTTTTATTCGACGCCGCTTACGAGGCATACATCAGTGATGCCAACCTGCCGCATTCGATTTACGAAATCCCCGGGGCGCGCGAGTGCGCCATCGAATTCCGCAGCTTCTCGAAGAACGGCGGATTCACTGGTGTTCGCTGCGCTTTCACGGTTGTTCCCAAAACGCTCAGTGCGCAATCGAAATCCGGCGAGCTCAAACCGCTCCGTCCGTTGTGGCTGCGCCGCACGACCACGAAGTTCAACGGCGCGAGTTACCTTGCGCAACGCGGCGCGGAGGCGCTGTACTCGCCGGAAGGCAAGGCACAAGTGCGCGCGCTCATCGAGCATTATCTCGGCAACGCCAAAGTCTTGCGCGAAGGCGTGAAAAGCGCGGGGCTGAAGGTTTTTGGCGGCGTGAACGCGCCGTATCTCTGGGTGCGGACGCCACGGGGCGTCAACAGTTGGCAGGCGTTCGACAAAATTCTGGCCGAAGCGAACGTGGTCATCACGCCCGGCAGCGGATTCGGCTCGCGGGGTGAAGGTTATTTCCGCATCAGCGCGTTCAACAGCCGTACCCACGCCGAGGAAGTCGCCCGCCGTTTGCAGGCGTTGAAGTGGTGAAAACTCCGGCATGATTGCCTTTGGTTAAAGAAAGTGATAATTTGGTGGCAGCAAAATGAAGGCAAAGGTTCAAAACCACTTGACGCGCGAGGAATTGCTCCAGCGCATTTGGATTGACCCCGCGCGCTGCTTCGGCAAGCCGTGCATTCGCGGCCATCGCATCTGGGTTTCGCTGATTTTGGATTTGCTGGCGTCCGGGATGACTGAACGCGAGATTTTGAAGGATTATCCCGGCTTGGAACCCGAAGACATCCAGGCCTGCATCGCTTACGGCGCGGAAATGGCGCGCGAACGCTACGTGGACGTGCCGCTCGAAGCGCACGCATGAAGCTCAAATTGGACGAAAATCTCGGTGAGCGCGGGCGCGAAATACTTTCCCGCGCCGGACACGACGTGGCAACCGTTACCGGTCAATCGCTTGAAAAAGTGGAGGACGCCAATCTCATCGAGCGTTGCCGCCGCGAAAAACGCGCCCTCGTTTCACTTGATTTGGACTTTGCGAATCCGCTGCAGTTCAAGCCGAGCCGTTATCCCGGCATTGCCGTCTTGCGGCTGCCCCGCAAACCGTCCCGCCAGCATTTGCTGACCGCCGTTCGCACCCTCGCTGCCGGGCTTGTACGCGAGGATTTGAAAGGGAAGTTATGGGTGATTGAAGCCGGGAGAATCCGTGTGTTCCAGGAAGAAACCGAATAGCCGCGCCAACGCCGAGGAAGTCGCCGGCCGGTTGCAGGCGTTGAAGTGGTGAATGTTGATTTGCATACACATTAAAGTTTGATACCGTGTGTATATGGTTAAACGGACGAACATAGTCCTGGATGAGGGTTTGGTGCGGCAGGGGTTGAAAGCCACCGGCATCAAAACCCGGCGCGCGTTGGTACACCACGCATTGCAGGAATTGGTGCGGCGGGAAAAACAAATGGGGTTCCTGGCGCTCAAAGGCAAAATCCATTGGACGGGAAATCTCACCGCGATGCGGCGCAGCCGGATTCCATGAGACTGCTGGTTGATTCGACGGTCTGGATTGATTTTTTCGGAAAAAGGAAAACAGCACAGGCCGAAAAACTGCAACAATGTGTCCAAAACCGCGACGATATTTGCTGTTGCGGTTTTGTGCTGGCCGAAGTTTTACAAGGCATCCGTGATGAGAAAGAATTTGTCGCCGTCAAGCAGCAGTTTGAAAATCTGGTTTATCTCGAAGATGACCGTTCGACATTCGAGCTTGGCGCGACGATTTACCGCGAACTGCGCCGTAAAGGCGTCACGATCCGGAATTCCGTGGATTGCCTGATTTCAGCCATCGTCATCCAGCTCGGTGTGAATTTTCTGGAAAACGACCGTGATTACAAATTCATTGACCGGCATTATCCGCTAAACCGGATTTGAAGGTTCGCCATTACAGGACTTGACTTGATGATTTGCTTAACAACCTCCTTTGGGGGATGAGCGGTCTTTGCATTATAGGTGCTATTGTCGGTGTTATATTTTACCGTGGACTTGATGATTATGAGTAGATCGCACTCGGTTGCGCCGGACGGTCGAATTAACCATTTGCAATTGGTCGCAAGTCTGATATAGATACCGTCCGCTTTTTGAATTGAAGCGGTCGAAAATTTAACCAGAACAATTCTATGTCACAGCATCGCAGTCTGCGCGCGGCGACCACCCTCGGCGGCAAGCGCAATGTCCTCAAACGCTTCGAGCGCGTCGAGCTGCTCAAAAAACGCGGCCAGTGGAAGGACGGCGACCGCATCACCGGCCTCCGCAAAACCAAACCCGGGGCGTGACGTGTGTCGGGTGACGGGTGACGCGATTTCCCGCCACTCGCCACGTGTCACTCGTCACTTTCCGTGGTTCGTCTCCAAAAATTCCTGGCCGAGGCCGGCGCGGCGTCGCGCCGCGCCAGTGAGCAAATTATTCTGGCCGGACGCGTGGCAGTCAACGGTCAGCCAGTCCGCCTGCTTGGCACCAGGATTGACCCGGACCATGACGTGGTGACGTTGGATGGCAAGCCGGTCCGGCTGCGGCGCAAGCTGTACGTAGCCCTGCACAAACCCGTGGGCTGCGTCTGTTCGCGTCACGATGAAGCCGGCCGCCCGACGATTTACGATTTATTGCCCAGGGAATGGCAAAATCTTTATTCCGTGGGCCGTCTGGATTTCAACACGGAAGGATTGCTTTTCCTGACCAATGATGGACAATTGGCCCTGCGCCTGACGCATCCGCGTTACGGCGTCCGCAAAAAATACCTGGCAACAGTTGAAGGCGAAGTGGACACGGCGATGCTCGCGGGATTCGCGCGCGGTATTTTTCACGAAGGTGAAAAGTTAAAGGCGCTGTCCGCCCGGCTGATTTCGGGCAGCCGCGCGAAAAGCGTGGTGGAACTGGAGTTGGGCGAAGGCAAAAACCGCGAGGTGCGGCGGCTGTTTGAATCACAGGGATTGACGGTGAAACGATTGCAGCGGACGCAGATTGGCAAAATCAAACTGGGCGAACTGAAACCGGGCCGCTGGCGGACATTGACAGAGACAGAAATTAGAACTTTACTGGGTTGAATTATGAAAAAGCAGATTTGGACGATTTTCGTGGCAACCATATCAACAAGCCTGCTCGCGCAGACAAATGCGCCGCAGGCAACACCCCCCGCCGCAACTCCGGCGCCGGCAATGACCGCACCCGCGGCCACCACCGCCGAGCCAGCGCCGGCGGCGACGAATGCGCCCGCCAAAAAGAAAGTCGTCCCGCACAAAAAGCGCAAGCTTGCCGCAGCCAAAGAAGTCACGATTGCCGAAACGCCCATCATGCTTGCGCCCGGCCCGGCGGAAATCAATGCCGGCAACGTCAATGTCCGCGGCCAGGCCAGTTTCAAGGGCGAAGTCATCGCCCGCCTCGCCCAGGGCGACACGGTGACCGTGCTCGAACAAATCAATTTACGCAAGCACAAGGCGGACGAACCGGCGCAGTGGGCCAAAATCGCCTACCCCACGAATGCCAGCGTCTGGGTCAATACCAAATACATTGATGCCGACACCAGGACGGTCAAACCGAAGAAATTGAATCTGCGGGCCGGGCCGGGCGAGAATTACAGCATCGTTGGCTTGATTGAGCACGGCACACCGGTCAGTGAAATATTGAACAAAGGCAATTGGATGGAAATTGAACCGCCGACGAATGCTTACGCTTTCGTGGCCGCGATGTATTTGAAACAGGGAGTGCCGGCGGTTGCCGCAGCCAACACCGTGCCACCACCCGCGCCGGGTCCGGCGGAAACCGCGCCACCACCTGCGCCTGCGCCGGCGGAAGCCATGCCGGTGCCCGCCCCCGCGCCCGTTCCCGAAGCGCAACCCATCGTCACCACGCCGCCACCCGCTCCCGCGCCAGCCGAACCCACCGCCGCCCCGACGGTTGCGATGGAAACGAATGCGCCGGCTGAACAAGCACCGCCGCCCCCGCGCGTCGTCACCCACGAAGGATACGTGCGCCATGTCACCAGTGCGATTGAACCGACGGCTTATGAATTGTATGACCCGACGACATTCACATCCATTGATTACCTCTACACGACGGCGACAAACCTCGACTTGAGCCGTTACAACGGGCTGCACATCATCGTGACGGGCGAGGAGGGTCTTGCGGCGCGGTGGAACCAGACGCCCGTCCTCACGATTCACCGTATTCTTGTGGTTTCCACAGAGACCAATGCCGCCCCCAGATTCCAATCCGCCAGCCCGCACACCGGGCACCATTATTGACGGGCGCGCCATCGCCGCGCAAATCCAGCGTGAACTGGCTGGCCGCATCGTTGCCTTGAAGGCGCGCGGCATTCAGGCCGGGCTGGCGTTTGTGCGGGTCGGGGAAGACCCGGCGTCCAGAGTTTATGTCGGCCGCAAGGAAAAAGCGTGCACTGAGCTGGGCATTTTTTCGGAAGTGCACGTTTTGCCGGAAGCAGCCAGCGAGGAAGATCTGCTCGTGCTGCTGAAAAAGCTGAACGCCGACGCGCGCCTGCACGGAATTCTGGTGCAGGCGCCGTTACCGAAACAAATTCGCGAGTCAGTGATTTATTCGGCCGTTTTGCCGCAGAAAGACGTGGACGGTTTTCATCCGGTGAACGTTGGCAAGTTGATGCTCGGTGATCCAACGGGGTTTCGGCCCTGCACGCCGGCGGGCATCATTGAGTTGCTCGCGCGCTCGAGTGTGAAGACCGACGGCGCGGAAGTGGTGATTTTGGGCCGGGGCAACATCGTCGGCAAACCGATGGCCGCGATGCTGTGCCAGAAAGCCAAAGGGGCGAATGCAACCGTGACAATTTGTCATTCCGCCACGCGCGACATCCGGGCGCACTGCCGGCGCGCAGACATTTTGATTGCCGCGATGGGCGTGGCTGAGTTTGTGAAAGCGGACATGGTAAAATCTGGGGCGACGGTGATTGACGTAGGCGTCAACCGCGTGAGCGATCCTACGGCGAAAGGAGGTTCACGGCTGGTGGGTGACGTGGATTTCGCGGGCGTTCAACCGGTTGCGGGAAAAATCACGCCCAACCCGGGTGGCGTCGGGCCGATGACGATTGCGATGCTGATGCAAAACACCGTGCGCGCGGCGGAAAACTCAACTTTGTAGGAGCCGACGTGAGGAGGCTCAAACTGAATTGAATAACAAGACCAGAACGACAATGGAGTCTCGTCACCTCGACTCCCACAATGGGCAATAAATTTATGGAAGCCACTCGAATTCTACCCGATTTGCAGTCCTCGCTGTTGTGCGAGGAGGTTCGCCAGGAAGCCAATGGCAATCTGATTCTCATTGGCGTCATCAGCCTCATCCGCGTGCCGCAACTGCCCATCGTCGCCGCCCGACTCTGCGTCTTCAACCGCTGGACGGCGGGCATCGGCCGGTTCACGGAGTGCATCCGGCTCATCGGGCCCGACCAGACCACGGTCATTCGCAAGGGCGAAATGAAGTTTGAACTGCGCGACGCGGGATTGCACACCACCAGCGTAATGGTCTTCGGCCAGGTCGAATTCAAAACCGCCGGGACCCATTTCATCGAGGTACTCGTGGACGACGTGATGAAACTGCGTTACCCCATTCCGGTGGTTTACGTCCCGCCGCCAGAGCAGTCGCAAAAATCTGCGCCGCCGCCTCCGGAAAGCGCGCCCGGCGCTTGAGCCTGAGCAAACCGGGCCTTAAGAACTTGTAGCGTCGGCGCTGTGCGCCGAAGAGGTCGAGCCGCAGGCTCGACGCGACAACCAGGGGCTTGGCGCAAACTTCCGCGACAAACAGGATTGATTTGCTAGAATGCGGCGGAAGGAATGTTCCGCAACATGACGGCTTCGGAATCATCGCCCATCGCCTGGGAACCACTCACGCCGCGTGGGGTGGCAGCCTTTGCCCGTGCGCGACTCGGTCGCCTTTTGTTGGTGCAATTCGTCATCGCGGTGCTGGCCGCCATTGCGATGGATTGGTATTTGGCCTTCGATTGTTTCCCGACCGTCAACATCGCCATCAAACAATTGCCGGATCAGGGCGAAATCCGCGCCGGCCAGTTGCACTGGCATGGCGAATCGCCGACGCTTCTGGCCGAAGGCGGTTTTCTTGCTTTCGATGTTGATTTGGAACATGCCGGCCAAATTCACTCGCCCGCGCAGGTGCAAATCGAGTTCGGCCGGAAATCGGTGCGCGTTTTTTCACTGCTCGGCTACACCGACTTTCAGTATCCGCCCGGCCAACCGCTCTATTTTGACCGGCCCGACGTTGAACCGCTTTGGGATGCCTGGAAACCCGACATCCTTGGCATCGCGGCCGGCGTGGTCATCGTCGGGCTGATGCTTTCGTGGGCGATTCTGGCGACCGTTTATTTTCTGCCGGCCTGGTTGATTTGCTTTTTTGCCGACCGCGATTTGAACTTCCGTCAAAGCTGGCGGCTGGCGGGCGCGGCGCTCATGCCGGGAGCGTTGCTGCTGACGGCGGCAATTGCGCTTTATGCTTTGGGCGCGCTGGACTTGATCCAGATGGGCTTTGCCTTCGGGGCGCATCTGGTCCTCGGCTGGATTTATTTGTTCATCAGCCCGCTGTTCCTGGCGCGGACGTCGCCGACTGAAAGGCAGAACCCATTTGCGCAGGGTAAATAAACAACCCAACCGGAACGCCTGATTCCACGGACAGAATTGAGATGGGATAACACTTTGAATTAGTGTGACTTGTGAACCCATCCTGCCCAATCTGGATGTTGCCGCTGTTGCATCCCTCAGATTTCGTGTAACGTTTTGTCACCTGCGGCAGAAGTGGCATCGAGTGCAGACGAACAAGGACAATCCGGAACAATTCACACGCTTGTGGACCGAGGCGCAGCCCATTCTCGCAGGTTATCTCTGCGCCGTGGTCCCGGACTTTCAGGAGGCGGAAGACCTTTTGCAGGACGTGGCGGTGGTTCTGCTGCGGAAATTTCCCGAATATAAGCCGGAGCAACCCTTTGTTGGCTGGGCCATCGGCGTTGCCAAACGCGAAGTCCTGATGTCCCGGCGGCGTCACGCCCGCAGCCGCATCTTTTATCAAGCTGATTTGATGGAGCGTCTCGCGGAAGTCTGCGAAGAACTGACGCCCGAGCTGGAGGAACGTTCCCGCGCGCTGCGCGAATGCGTGCGCACCGTGCCAGGCCGAGCCGCCGAATTGCTCCGGTTGCGCTACGAGGAATGCCTCAAATTCGACCTCATCGCGGCGCGCGTCGGGATGGCGGCTGTCGCCGTGCGCGTCATGTTGAGCCGGACGCGGGCCACCTTGCGTGAATGCATCGAGCGCAAGCTGAAATTTCAAAATTCCCGGTCATGAACGACCCTCAAGAGTTGATTGACAGTTACCTGGACGGCGAACTGACCACCGAACAGGAAAAGCGCCTGGCGGATTGGCTGACCGCCGACCGCGAGCACATGCGCCGGTTTGTTCGTGAAGCCCATCTTCAGCGCCAATTGCGCGACATCCTGCTGGCCCAATCTTTCCAGGTCAAAACCCGCCCGCTGGTCGCAAAACTGGAGCCACCGGCTGCGCTGTCATTGATTACCGCCGCCGTGCTCGCCTTTCGCCGCGTCTGGCTGCCATTTGCGGTCTGTCTGGTGCTGGCAATAACAGGGTTTGGCATCTGGTATTTTAATCCGACGGTCGGCCAGCCGGCGCTCACCGAAATTCAAGGCTCCGGCCTGATTCTGGAACGCGCCGGCCATCGGCTCCGGGCCACGGTGGGCATTCACCTTGAACCTGGCGACTTGCTGCGAACGCCGGGAAATGTGACCGCCGTCATCGGTTATGCGCCTGAACAAACTCGCATCACACTTTTGCCGGGGACCGAGTTCAAGCTGACGACGCTTTCGCGCGGCAAGCTTTTCGACCTTGGCATGGGCAAGCTCGAAGCCTCGGTTGCCCGGCAATCTCCGTTTCATCCGATGATATTGAGCACTCCACAATCCAAGGCGCGCGTGGTGGGAACGAAATTCACGCTGACAGTGACGACCAACGCGACTCGCTTGGATGTGACGGAAGGCAAGGTGCGGTTCACGCGGTTGAGCGATGAGCAATTTGTGCTGGTGACGGCAGGCCACTACGCCGTCGCCGCTTCAGACTACGAACTGGCGGCGTTGCCGGCCACAGGAAAAATCCTGCGCGAATGGTGGACTATGTCCGGCTCGTTCGACAGTCATTCGTTTATTGGTCTGATGTCGAATCCAAAATTTCCAGATCATCCTGATGGTTGGGATTATCTTGTCCATTTCGAAACACCGCGTAATTGGGGCACAAATTATGGTGCGAGCGTTTGTGGTTATCTGCTTCCACCGACGACGGGCGATTATACTTTTTGGATTGCAGCGGGACATTACGGCGAATTGTTTTTGAGTCCGGACGACACCCCGCAGAATCGGCGTTGGATTGCACATGCCTATAACGCGCTACCTCACGATTGGGATGAATCGCGAAATCAGCAATCCGCCTCCATTACGCTTCAAGCCGGGCGGAAATACTACATCGAAGCACGGCAAATGCAGGGAACGGACGAAGACGATTATCTGGCCGTCGCATGGCAGGGTCCCGGTCGTCAGCGCGAAGTTATTCCGGGTGAATTTCTTGCGCCTCTGCAACCTCCGAAAGAGAGATGAAAAAATCATGAAGGCAACGCGCAAATTCGCAGTCCAAAAGCTGGAATCTGAAATCGGATTCACTTTGATTGAGGTGCTGGTCGTCATCGCCATCATCGCCATCCTGGCTGCGCTGATATTGGCCGCGTTGTCTCACGCCAACGCCACAGGTCAATCCACAGCTTGTCTCAGCAATCTCCGGCAACTTCAATCCGGCTATCTGATGTATGCCGACGAAAACGAAGACGCGC
>Ga0335077_10006726_pt1 | contig 14219 bp, 13 predicted proteins | sample Lox_Sample_31_FD_207151 | JGI IMG/M metagenome (GOLD analysis project Ga0335077, IMG submission 207151) | Soil microbial communities from Loxahatchee National Wildlife Refuge, Florida, United States - Lox_Sample_3.1 | ecosystem: Environmental > Terrestrial > Soil > Wetlands | place: USA...
AAATCGTCAAGAAGGAGATGGCTCTTCCTTGCTACTCCTCGACGGCTTCTGTTAACAAAGAAGTAGAGAAGCAAAACGACATCATGTTGAGTCAGGTGATGGCTCGGCACTATCAAATGATAGCGCAGCTTCTCAACTCTCTGCAATCCGCTGGTGTCGCACCGTTGGTGAAGCAATATTTTGTTCAGGTTATCATCTCTTCGAATCTCTTGATGAAGAAGTTGCTTCGTAACTTTGACTACGACGAGGTTGAACGCTTGCTGCCCGATCCACTCAAGCAGGCACAGGAGAATCAGCCTCCTGCTAATCAGCCTCAGTTGCCACAAGGAGGTCTGGGTGCAGCTCAACCAAATATTGGCGGAGGTCCCGTCGGAGGTCCTCCGATGGCTGGAGCAGGCTCCGGTACAGTACAATGAGATGCTTCAATCTGCCGCAGACAAAGCGATGCGTACTGTAACGAAGGATAGTGACACGACGAAGATGTTTCGAGCTCAGGGGAATCTCGAGGTTCTTGAAGCTCTCATCTGTATGCCCGCTGAAATACGAAGCTATCTCCACGAAGTGTCAACAGGAAAGCGTAAGAAAATCGAAACAGGAGGTCCAAAGTAATGCCGAACTGGTTCAAAAAAGAAGAGAAACTGCCCCCGGAGTTGGAGGGAAAAACTCCTGAGCAGGTAGCAGCGTCGCTTAAAGAGGCGGAAGATCTCAAGACGAGGCTCGCGACTCTTGAGGCCGAACGTACTACAGAAAAGAATCTCGTCGAAACGATGAAGAACGACTTCAACGCAACAAAGACGAGGCTTCAGGAACTTGAAGCTAATGCGAAGAAACAACCACCTCCGCCCCCTGTGGAGAAGGTAGGCTTCGTTGAAGACGGCGATCAGGCATTCACTCAACGCTTCAACGAACAGGTCGCTCCTACGACAGCAATCGCCGTCACCGCAGCGCAGCAAGTCGCTCGTATGTCGGCGGAGAATCATCTGTCGAGTCTCGATTCGCAGAACAACACGATGGACGCTCGGTTGTTTCGAGCCTGGGCGCAGGACATCGACGGCGAGGCGAAGAAGTACAATCCTACTCAGCTGATCCAACCTCAGTCGTGGCTGTCGATCTTCTACTTCATCAAGGGCATTCGTGCCGAGGAATTGGCGAACCCAGAGATTAGGAAGAAGAAATACTCCTTCCTCGAACCGGCACGCTCGAATGGAACGCCTCCAACGAATAACGACAACAAACCGGCAAACGAACAACTAACTCCCGAAGAACTTCGCGTCGCGAATCGAATGGGAGTTAGCCCAGAAAACTACCTCAAACGCAAGAAGTCAATGCAGTTTGTCAACGCCTAGGAGACGACGATGCCAGAAGCCACAAAGACACCAACAATTACCTCACAGGCTTTGCCCCCAAGTCAGCGTCCAGGAGCAATCGATTCGTCTCCGGCGATAGCACCCCCACCCATAACCGACGCGGATATCGTCGCGAAACCGCTGCGAGCGCCCAACTTCGTCAACCTAATCCCAAAGAACTCTTCCCTCTGCGGTCGTTGGGTCAATCGAGCCGTCGGCGAGAAAGAATCGACAATGCGCTACGACCAGTGCGTAGCGATGGGATTCAGGCCGGCGAAGCCTGAGGAGTTGTATTTCCTTAGTGAGGGAAAGAAACTCGATTGTCCAGCTTCACTCGCGCGCGATGGGCGAGTTTTCTACGGTGATATTATCTACATGGTCATTCCTCGTGTAGATTACGTCGGCGCGTTGAAGTGGAACGAACAGACTGCGTCGCAGCGGGTTCGACGGTTTGGTTCTACTCAAGACACCTCTGGCGACCGTGCGCAGCCTGGGTCAGCGATTAAGGGTATCACGGACAGTGCAGCTGCCAGAGCAGGAAAGGTGGGAGTCTACATTCCACCCCTCGCCGAGGTTGACGCCCTGACCTCCGGTGAGAAGCCGACTTTAGCAAAGTGACAAAGTATTACAAGTTGTAACAGTTTGTCCCGGAACGCCCCGTCCGGTATTCTACGAAAGGAGCATCAATGGCCTCAGCAGAGATCCACAGCATTCAGTCTGTATCAGGCAATCAGCCAAGAATGCGGCGGCTCCCTGAAGAAGCCGGCCAGACGTTTCTTCCTGGCACTCCTGTGCAGTTAGCCTCTGGTGACGGTGGCGTAAAAGCATGGGACGGTGTCACGGTTGCATTCGGAATAGCCGGGTTCTCTAAGGAGTTTGGCAACAACCTCGCTGCTTTGGGCGTCACGCCTACAGCAGCGGTCAACCCAACGCCTCAACCCTCGACCGGACAAGCTGTACCGTTTGAGCCGTCGGCTGTTTCTATCTCGCGTCCGTTGTTCAGAGACGGTCGGCAAGGGTTTGAAGTATCAGTTGCCGACACGATCTTCCTCGGACAAGTCGGGCCGTCGCAGTCGACCGTAGCTACCGACGTGAGTAAGCAGTATGGACTTACGTTGGACGCGGACGGCCACTGGTATGTTGATAAGACGAAAACCGGAGCCTCGGCGGTGGTAGAAATCGTCCGTCTAGACCCTAACGATCAAGGTATCCTCGGTTCCACAACCCGTGGAGTGTACTTCGTAGTGCTCCCCGGCGCAGCTCAACTGGTGGCCTAAGATGACAATGGTCAGAGGGCAGTTCTCACAACTTATGGCACCAGGTCTGCACGACGAATTCCTCCACTGGATCGATCTTCTTCAGCGTGATGAAGAGTACTCGCATATCTTCCACGTTGAAACTTCGAAGATGGCCTACGAGGACGAAGTCGAGTTCGCGGGTTTGCCTCCCCTCGTAGAGAAGCCTGAGGGCGAAGCAATCTCCTACTCGGATGCAATTCAGGGCGGTTCGAAGCGGTATATGCACCTGACCTACGGTCTCGGTGTACGATGCAGCTTTGAGCTCTACGAAGATGACCAGTACAACGTCATCAACCAAGTCCCGAAAGCTCTCGCGCGTTCAGCGCACTTCGTCAAAGAACAACAGGCGTTTAACGTCTTCAACCTCGGGTTCTCGACTGTAACGACGACGGATGGTGTTTCACTCTTCAACTCAAGCCACCCACTACTCGGCGGGCCGGCTGCGACGTCTGTCGCACCGGGTCTGACGAATATCATCGCCTCAGCCGGCACGTACCCGAACAGGCCGATTACTGACGTTGACCTAAGCTTCACGGCGATTCAACTGATGGTCAACTTCTTTGAACGGCTTCCTGACTCACAAGGCTTGCCGATTACCATCAAGCCTAGGACGTTGGTTATCCCTCCTGAGCTGAAATGGATCGCGCGAGAAATCTTGGGGTCGCCCCACAAGCCCTACACGGCGGATAACGAAATCAACGCAGTCCTCGCTGAGGACTTGCAGTATTTCGTCTGCCACTATCTAACCTCGCAGAGCGCCTGGTTCGCCCTCGCGGATAAGATGGCTCATCGGTTGAAGTTCTTCGTCAGGCACGAGCTTGATGAAGACTTCGCAGATGACTTCGACACGCGGAGCGTCAAGCAGGTTAGCTTCATGCGAATCAGCGTTGGTGCGACTGTTTGGGAAGGAACCTTCGGCTCAAATGGGCCGTAGTGACACAATCGTAAGATGCCTAACCAAGCACATTCGGGCATACACGGGACTCCTTGGCACACCTGTGACATCTGTGGTTGGGACTATCCCACTGACAGACTCCGCAGACAACCGGGTGTTCATCGAGGCGCTCTTGTATGCCCGAAGTGTTGGGATGATCCTTTGACGTTTTATCGAGATTTCATTATTCAGGACAATCTTGCCCAGTCAGCTGATGAGGAGATGGCCGTTGCGCCGATTCTAAAAGAACCCATCAGCGACGATTCCACGCAGTTCTGATCTTAAGGGATGTCTCGTGGCGCTCACTCTCGCCTGGGGCAGGCGCGATCTGGGGACCTCCACATGGGACATCCCGCAAGTTTAGTCGGTTAGAAGCTGACACCAAGTCGGCTCAACCAGAAAGGTTACGACAATGCCGCATACTAAATCTCGTTACATGCAGGATTTGGGTTTTAACGATAGTCGGCTTTTTGTTGGGCCGGGAGATTTTGCCTTAATCAGCGGAACAGCACCGTTGACGAAAAATGCCTTCGGCGACTATTCCTTCAACCTCGGTAACTCCGCGACGTGCGTTTTTGCCTGTAATTTGGCTCAGGCGATCCTACGTCGACTTGGTTTTGCAGAGGACTTGCAAGAGCAGTTCGGCGGAGCGGGAATTGCTGGAAGAGCGGAGTATCAAGGTCGTCCGGACATACTTACGTCGATGGCGGCTGGACAGCCGATTACTCCACGCACAGTGCTTATTCCGAAAGGTTTTCGTCTTTTAGGACTAGACTTCGTTTATCTCGTCGCTGGATTGGCTCTTACGACGCAGCAATTTGGAATTGCCCTGACAAAGTTCGCAAATAATACTGCGAACGCGATTACTTCTATTGTTGCTATCGCAGCGAACGGGCTTCAGACTACTACGCAGGCGAATCCTTACGTGACGAACTATACGCTCACCGTAGCGAATCAACAAGCGATTAGCAATCCACAATCAGGCGTTGTACTTCCTGGCTATTTGCTTTTGGCTGATAACAACCTTTGGATTGAATGGGATATGTCCACCGGAGCTTCGGGGACGGCGAGACTCTACGGTATAGATGTTTCGTTTGAGTACAACTTCAACTAAAGTCGAAGGAGGCCAGAAATGCACTTCGACTTTACAGTTACTCTAGGTAACATTGTAACCGCCGCGGTCTTTATCGGAGGGATAATCCGTTTTGAGTGGGTGTTTCGTCGCTACGGTATAGAGCATGAGATTCTCGTTCGTGACTACTGTGAGCGACATCACATCAAACTCTCGGACCTCCCGACGAGGTTCAAGGGAGGGATAGCCAATGGCTAACGATTTATCCTCAAGGACTTGGTTCATCGACACCGCAGGTGGTGGCGTCCTTTGGCAGCCTCAGGTCTATATCAAGTTCATCGAGGTTGTCGGCGGAGCTGCTGCTGGCGCGCAGGGAGCTTTGATGGCTGACATTCAAGACCGCAACGGAAAATCAATCGTCAGGGCTCAGTTCCAGACAACGGTCGCGGGTGAGATTCAGACTTATAACTTGGAGAACTGGTTCGAGGGGTTTCAGGTAGCTACCCTTGGAGCCGGGCCTACGACGCTAAGGGTCCATGTGAAATAATGGGCGTCGTTCGAGTCAAAGACGGGGTGCAGTTCGCTGTCATCGCGCCGGGGGGTTTTCGTATCCTCTCGGCGATTGACAGGACGGCGCAGAGTCTTGAGTACGATCTTGAGATAACGTCGGGTACGGACGGCGAACATTCAGGCCCCGACGATCCTCACCATAGAGGTGAAGCCTACGATCTTCATACGAAGACTTTGGCGTATCTCGACAAGCAAGGAATTTTGCGCTCGGTTCTTGCGTATCTCGGTCTAGAACACTTCTACGCCTTTATCGAGGACCCTGATACGGATAACGAGCACATTCACATTCAGGTCAAAAAAGGAACGACTTATCCATGAGTCGCTTTCTTGTTCTTAGTGATGATGGCTACGGCGTCGGTCTATCGCTTCGTCTCGAAGCCGAAGGTCACGAGGTTCGTACATGGGTTAAGGACCCTTCGGGAGATGACTTCTGTAAGGGTCTGATTCAGAAGGCCGACAAATATTCCTACTGCCAAAACGTCATCGCAGACTGCACCAACTTTGGAGCTTTACTCGATATGCTTCGAGACAGCGGCGTAGCTACCTTCGGTGGTAGTAGCTTCGCTGATGAACTCGAAGGAGATAGAGAGCTATCAGAGGAGGTGATGCAGAGCGTTAAAATAGACACTCCGAAGTCAACCCGAGTCAGTTCATGGGACGACGCTGCGAAGAAAGTAGAGAGACTCGCGCAAAATTCCGGGCGGGTTGTGTTGAAGCCGGAAGGAGAGTTAAGTGGCGTCGTCCCGTCTTATGTAGCTCACGACGAGGCGGATGCTCTAGCAGCTCTAAAAGACTTCGAGCGTCAGGCTGGAGCCGCTGAGCCTCAGTTGGTGATACAAGAATTTATCGAAGGTGTCGCTGTATCCACTGAAGGTTGGTTCAACGGTGAGGACTGGGCCGAGGGAATGTTCAACCACACCCTCGAAAAGAAGGCGACGTTGAACGGTGACCTCGGCCCTGACGCTGGATGCGCCGGGAATATTGTATGGCGCTGCGACTCCAAAGACCCAATCGTAGAAGAAACGTTACAAAAGTTAACAAATACTCTACGCGAAAAACACTACGTCGGGCCTTTTGACATTAACTGTGTTGTCAACAAAAAAGGCATCTACGGGCTTGAATTCACACCGAGGTTCGGCTATGACGCAATGCCGACTCTTCTTTACGCTCTTTGCGATTTTAACTTTGGGTCTTTTGTTTATGACATGGCTCATCTTCGGGGGTTGGGCCAGGCTCTAAAAGAGGGCTTCGGTACGGGAGTCCGGCTGACACTTCCGAAGGACAACAGAGAACACCTGCGAATTGGTGGGCTTGAGTACGAAACTTTTCAGTCATTGTACCCGTTCGCGGTTCAATACGACGACAAAAACGGCTTCACCACAGCCCCAAACAGCGATCATCTAGGAGTTGTCAATGCCTTCGGCGACACTATTGGCGAGGCTTTCGCGAGGGTTTATGACGTTTGCTCGCGGATTAAAGTCCGAGGCCTTGGCTATCGTACAGACTTATCGGAAAGTCTACTTAAAGATTTTCGAGAGCTTAGACAAATACTGACCGGCGAGGATGAGGGTTGGTATGGTGTCGATCTTGACGGAACGCTCGCGAAGTATTCTGAGTGGGCTGATGAGATCGGTGAGCCACTTCCTGTGTCAGTACAGCGCGTGAAGCGTCATATCTCTGAGGGGAAGGAAGTTCGTATATTCACAGCGCGTGGCTCTGTTGATGGCGATAGTAGCAATCGCCATCAACAGATTGTCAAGATACACGATTGGGTCAAGACGCATATCGGGACGCCTCTGGAAGTGACACATTCGAAAGACCCAAAGATGATTAGGCTCGACGACGACAGGGTTCGTCAGGTCGATCCTGAGACGGGAGCTTTAATTGGCTCCAACTAATAACTACGACGTTACTCAACCTCCTGACACACAAGCAGCAAATCTGCTTGGTCAGGATTTGAGGAACCTTGCGCTGAACGTTCAGCAGCGCATGGCGTTGATTAGCGGACCTCTCGCTAATCGGTGGAATCCTGGAGCTGACATTCAACCAGCGAACTGGACAGGTCTGCTGTACTTCGCGACAGACACACAACAGGTCTTTCAATGGTCCGGCTCAGCTTGGGTTGAGATTACGAATACTTTTATCTTAACTACGTTACTCGGTTCTGCTTCGGTTAGACTCAACGGACAAAGCGCAGCGATTCCTTTAACGACTCTTTACGCTGTGCCAACGTCTGGAATTTATCGAGTCTGCGCTGATTGTCTGGTCACGACCGCCGGAGCTTCTGGAAGTATCGAGACGATTATAACCTGGAACAACGGAATCTCGTCGCAGTCAATTGGAATGGCTCTTGCGACTGTGACACCCGTAGGGTCTGAATCAACGAACAGCTCTTTTAACTTCTTCGCGAGTGCAGGGACGAATATCCAATACAACACGCAGTTTATTAGTGTGTTTGGGTCTCCTCGGTACTCGTTGAATCTTCGCTTGGAGTTTCTAGGCTAATGCCGAATCTTCAAGACAGGTCGGAATCTCGCTCCGAGGAGCTTTTTGAAACTGCTCTTACTGGACCTTTCGGTGGGGTGCAGAGTGAGTTGCCTCTTACAGAGATCGAACAGATCGGCTTCGTAGACTGTCGTAATGCGATTCTTCGCCTCGGTGCAGCGACATCGAGGCCCGGCTTTACAGCTCTGCCACCGTTTCCCGCTCCTGCGAATGAGCCTGTTCAGGCTGTCGCAGATTTCTACAATGCGAATGGTACTCACATCCAGTGCGTAATTACGCCGACGCGTTTGCTTCAGTTCGTGGGTGGTAGTTGGAATCAGATTACAGGACCGGCTTTTACAGCATCGAACAATTTGTTTTCTTGGGACGTTCTGAATCAAAAGCTCTGCTTCGGTCAGGGAGCAGATATAATTTGGGAATGGGATGGAATCTCCGCGACCTACAACCAGACCTCAGCGAGCGCCCCGATAGCGTCGTATATCGCTGAGATCGGCGATCATTTGATGGTTGTTAGTCCTAATGCGAATCAGACTTATCAGTGGTCTGGTATCGGTGACCCGACAGATTGGACGTCATTTTCTTCTGGGACAAACAAGCTCGTCAACAACCTCGGCCCGATAAATGGGCTCTTGAAGCTTGGTCAGTACGGCTTTGGGTTTCACCAACAGGGTATCGTACAGATTATCCCGACAGGAATCGGAACGGCTCCTTTTGCGTTTATTCCTATTATCAACGCGAGTCAAGGAACGATTGCTCCTTTCAGTCTTGATCACTTCGACGACGAGGGTGTTGAGTACGCGGTTTATCTCGGAATCGACAATGTCTATGTCTTCAACGGCTCTTCGGTTGAGCCTATTGGTGACAGGCCGCTAAGTGGCGCGAAGAGAACTGGTGCTCGAACAAGAATTCTTGCCGATGTTGTCACGGCCAATCCCCAAACGATTTATGGCTTCGTGACGTACTCGATTGCAGGAAATCCTTTTCGTGCCTACTGGCTCGTTATTCCTGGAGTTTCAGTTTGGGTCTATAACTTTGACGAAGGCAACTGGACGGTCTTTACATACGCCAATATGATCTCCTCGGTCGGAGCCTTCTTCAAGAACAGTCTTGTAACGATCGCTCAGCTTATTGGAACGATTCAGTCACAATCTTGGACACCGGCGACGCTTTTGCAGAATAATCCGTTTGATGGTTTTCTTCTTGGCTTCAGCAACGGCGTTGCAGGCTACGTCGACTTTTCGAATTACTCTGAACAGCCCGTGACGATTACATCAGGTAAGTTGATCTTCGGCGATCGACGACACAAACACACAGTCAAAAAGTATCGACTGTCTGTGCAGGATAAGGGTGAGACGACCTACACCGTGACGATGTCGAACGAGAAGAATATCTCGCAAACGAAGACTTGTACCCTCGGTACGGGGAGTGGTGATGTACTGAACTACATTCTGGACTTTTCTATCACCGGGCTGAGGCTTCAGTGGAAGGTTTCCATTCCCGCGGGTCAGCCTGGTTCTGTTGTTGAGTTCTGTCCGATGTACGATATCGGTGGTGAGCAGCGCGGCGGAGCGGTGGATAACTAATGCGTGTTGTGTCCGATCTCGACTTCTCCGGTGTCTCATCGGGTGTGGGACGCTTTACTCCGGCTACTGTTGAGACTTTGCAGAAACAAGGAAGTTTGTTCTTTCAGATGCTTCAGAAAATTTACCGAAATCTCGCGAACGTCATCAACGGAAACCTCGGCTTTGGTGACGGTACAAATGCCGACAATATCTCTGGTGTCTGGCAGACGGTTACGTTCGCTGTTGCTAATGCGGACCAGACCATCACGCATAATCTCGGTCGTATCCCGGTCGGATATATCGTGATGACGAAGAATCAAGTAGGCGACGTCTACACAGGGTCAATAGTGGCGACTAAAACTCAGATAACACTTCGCTGCACGACGACAGCGACGGTGAGTCTTTTCATTATCTAATATGACAAAAAAGCTCCTTCTCGGAAGTTTTCTGTTTTTTCTTACTTGCCTCTCTGCGAAAGCTCAGAACGCGAGCGTTCACGACATCGCACTCGGTGCAGTGAGTCAGGTCAGCGCGCTTGGTAATCTCAACTACACGACTCCTCTCTCGGGCGCGCTGATTACTGTTTGCTCCGTGAACGCAACAGGGATTCCCTGTACGCCGACGGTTCCTTTGTGTTCAAGCGAGGTTGACACATCCTGTTTGCAGCCGAATCCTTTTAACGCGGATATCAGTGGAAACTACTCATTTTGGGTTCCCGGTGGAAAGACTTATGTTGTGACGGTTTCTTCGACTGGCTATACGAGTCGTGTGGTTATATACACAGCACCAATAGACCCATCAGGTCCTGTGACGATCTCTGGGCTTTTGACTGTTAATAATGGAATAACTGGGTCAGGAAATACGGGAACGCTTGCGCCGGGTTCAGGAATTCTTGGAGTCACGAATAACTATACAGCTCAGCAAAATTTCTCAACAACAAACGCACCAGCGGTTGTAGGTACGAATACTCATACCAATACGAATACCGGATCACCTGAGCACGGACTCGAATCAAATTGCAATATCACCGTGAATAATGCGCGCTGTTACGGACTCGTAATGTCAGCGGGCGATCAACCGGGGTTAACAGGAACTCATCCCGTTGGCGGCGTGGCTCTAGTCAACGCGCCAAACCACAATTCAGCCTACGCATCTCAGGGAGTTTACGGCTTTGTCGCGCAAGCTAATTTTGGCAATGGTACTACCGACAACGGAACCATCTATACCGGCTATGGCTTTCGCGTTGAATGGCAGAATCCAGCGGTTGCAACCGGAATGTGGAATGTGGGATTCGGAACCTCGGATGGCGTGGCTTCTTTGGGCTTTCTACTCGGATCGCAAACTGTTTATTCCGGGCCAGCAGTCGGCTCGCAATACGGCTATTTTTTGAATTACGACAGCGGCGGAGTTCAGCATCTATCATCCATCGGCGCTGATCCGTTTGGAAATCTGGCTCTTAACGCCTTCACCGGACACACGAGCATTCCGAACGGAATCGATTTTCAGGAGCAGTCTTCCAATGCAACGAGCACATGGGGCTCTGGCTGGGATGTGTGCGGGGGAAACTCCACCCAACAAGCTCTTGTGTGCAGCTATCACGGTGATGCCTTCGCCGTTGTGCCACGTATCACCGGAGCGGTAACGCCTGGGGATACTGTGCTTTGGGCTGATGCGACGCATATCAAAGACGGTGGACCACCCACGCCAGCGATATCGGTCTATTGCACGCCAGTTTCGATGAGCGGGAATGTGTCAGGCAACTCTGGCATTGTGAACGCATTGGGTGCGTCGGTTTCTTGCACGATGCCTTCTACGGGTTGTCCCTGCCGCGCCTTAATTAACTGGAATGTAGAGGTCACCCTTACTACAAACACGCAAATATCGTTTTGGGTGAACGATGGAAGTCATAATTTTCGATTTGTTCATGTCAACGGGCAAACGTCCGATGCAACTGGAGCATCGCAGGGGCTCGTGACTCCAGTGACTTATTCGAATGGTGCGGTCGTCACGTTTGCGTTGGAAACCGAAGGGGGTTCTGGAGCCAATTACACAATAATAGCAGCTGATCCAGTGGGTTCTGGAGCAAGCAGCGGAATGGACGTTTCAATTTTCAAGAGCAATTGATATGACCAAACGACTCTGGATTGCCGGTTTTTTGATTGTACTCCTTGGGGGACTGATTGCAAGTTTCCCCCTTGTGACTCTAGGGCAGACGACTGTCAATTTAACTGTCATAGACACCCCTGACAATCAAGCGTGGTTCAATGGAACCTGGTCGGCGGTTCTTCAAATGAGTCCTGGTGCTCCTCCTCCGACGGGGTCATTTACTGTCACCTCTGGCGGAGGTAGCGTTGCGACTCAGCGTGGTACTCTGAGCTCGTCTGGAACGGCAAGTATCTCGCTTCCTGCAAACGCGAATATTCTTCCTTCTCAGACTCAGTGGGCAATTACTGTCTGTCCACAAGCGACGTGGGCTTGTCAGCAGAGCTTCGTAGTAGTATCGACAGTATCCCCACAAGCGGTGACGATCTCTCCACCGAGTATAAGAATTAACTTTCAGAACGCGACTCCTCCCGTCGTGGCCTATACAGACGCGGAGATCGTCGGGGCCTCTCTAGGCTCAATCTACTACAACACGACTATCGACTCGAGTCGAGTCTGCGCAGGCTCTGCCGCGTGTACGTGGAGTTCTTTGGGTGGAGGAATCTTCAACGGAGGTACAGTCACAGGACCTACTCAATTCTTCGCGAACACTTGCTTCCAAGGTCCGAGGCCCTACTACGACCCAACCTGCTACGGTGCTTCTGGTAGTGCGCAAGTAACTACCGGAAACTGTAATGGGACTTTTTCTGTGTCGCTTACTGGTGCGATCGATTTTGTTAATGGTCAGGGAATTGCGGTCTATGGTTGCGGCCCGTTATCGACGCTCTCTGCTCCAACTGGACTTGCTGTTTCTCAAGTGACTAAAATTCCGTATCTCGATTTTGCTGCGAATCCTATTGAGAGTGCAGTTGGACTAACTTGCTCAGGAACTACAGCGACAGCTACTACTCGCGGTTGGAATGGTTTGACGAGTGGTGAGAGTGTCACGATTGCGAACGGTCGAGATGCGAATAATAATCTTCTGAGCCAATACAACATCACCGCGACGATTACGGTTACGAACCAGTGGACATTTACCTATCCAATTGCATCTTGTCCTGGACCCGGCGGCTCTTACAACTCTGCTAGTCCCGCGACGATCACGCTCAATGCTGGCTCGACTAGCTACAGCTACGAGGTTGTTGGCGTTGATGCGAACAACGGCACGAGCGCGGCTAGTTCGCCTGTCACAATCTCAAATGCCAACCCTTCTGTCACAGGACAGCCTCAGGTCGGGCTTAGTTTTAGTTGGAATTATCTAACAGGCGCGAAGATGTACGCTGTCTATAAGAAGATCGGCGCGGGAGCTTGGGCTTGCGTCGGACCTGCTAATCAACCCGGAGCGTCATCTGTTAGCCCGACATTCACTGACTACGGTCAGACGAACAGCTGTCCACAGAACGTTCCAGCAAGTCCTCCACCTCTGGCGACTAATGGTATTCTGGTGACAAGTATTCTGAGTGGCGCGGGAACGACGAGTCTTGTCGTCGCTAATGTTGCTTCTACAACGGCGTCTGGAGTGACGGTTCAACATGAGGATTCTGCTGGTTGGAATACAGCCATAGCTCTTGCTGCGGCGAATACGCTTCCCGGAACGGGTGGTGGTGGTCTTGTCGTTGCTCCTACGGGTTATTACAACGTACAGACTTTACTGTTTCCAACGACCAGTCCTCATTCAAGCGACACTGTGAAGATTTCCTATGATGGCGCAATCGCCTCGCGACAGCCAATCGACTTCGGCGCGGTCTACAGTTATGATTTCGGCGGAACAAGCGGAGGAGCTTTCCAAACAGCGCTAATAGTTCCTACAGGCGCTTCGCCGGAAATTCATGCCGAGCAACATACAAGATTTAGTCATTTGGACGTGTACGGCTGTCCAGGCGATTGCTTTCTGTTCGACCCAGCTGCGAACTACATAACACTCGATGGTGTTTATGCCGGGACTCAGAACGCCGGAGGATTTGATGTCGATTGCCGCATATACGGAAACGGCGCGGCTTCAAGCTACAACTACATCTTCAACGGCGGAGGCTTCTATCAGAATCCCGCATCGGGAATGCCCACTTTCAATTTCGAAGGTTGCTACCACATCTCTTTTACGGGAGGCCCGTTCTTCTATGGCGGCGGCTTGCAATTCATCGATGACGTGCCGAACGTAATGGGATTTGTGAAAGTAGATGGTTCTGGCGTATTCCCCGAAACTATTCCTGGCCCGATATTCACGTTCGATGAAACCGCGGAAACGCACGGCTCAACACAAATCTCTATCGAGCATGTCGATCCCGCCGACACACCAACCGGCGCTGACAATACACTCGTGAAGGAAGTTGGACAGAGTGGCTTTATACAGAACGTCTTTTTACGCAACAATTACTACGCTTTCCTTACTGAAGGCAACGTCCTTGCCCTCGATGCCAACTGTTCGACTTCTGACGGTAATTGTACTGGTCTCAAGCGCCAAGTGGGATTGAGCGTCACGACTGGTACTCTGACTGACAATAAAGGTCAGACATTCAAACTATCCAACACGTTTTATCCGAACAATCTGAACCTTTATGCTTCTTCAACAGGAAATCCGTTTCAAATTTTTTCCTCTCCAACAGGGCCACTTGTATCTGCTGTCGGACCTACAGGTTATCACGACGAGGCTGAGCAGGCTGCACCTTCGAATCCGGCAGCGGGATTTGAGCGTTGGTTTGCTAATAACTCGACGCATTTGATGTCTTGTCTTACTTCGAGTGGAGGTAACTGCGCCCCTTCGGGTGGTGGAGGAATGGTCTGGCCCTCAGG
>Ga0335077_10006727_pt1 | contig 14218 bp, 13 predicted proteins | sample Lox_Sample_31_FD_207151 | JGI IMG/M metagenome (GOLD analysis project Ga0335077, IMG submission 207151) | Soil microbial communities from Loxahatchee National Wildlife Refuge, Florida, United States - Lox_Sample_3.1 | ecosystem: Environmental > Terrestrial > Soil > Wetlands | place: USA...
CGTGTTTGCCCAGGTGTTTCGGGCGGCGATCAACGCGATCAGCACCTGGGAATCCAGAGTTCCGCGAGGTAGCGCGGGCGGCATTGGCGGCGGCGGAAGCGGATGTGGAGCGTGCGGCGCCGACGATGGCTCGAAGGGCGCGCCTCCACCCCCGCCTTCGTCGCCTCCGCCGCCACCCCCGGCAGCAGCGCCGCCTCCGCCCCCGTCGGCTCCGCATTTCGTCGAATCCGGCGGCCACATGATCATCCTGTACCCGGATCATCCGGATCACGAATCGCGCTGGCACAAAGTGGGGCGAGTAGTCCTGCAGACCGCGCGCCGGATGTTTTTAGGCGAGCCGCTGGGGCAGGAAGTGATCGTCGAGTATCAGTAGCCACGGGTGGGTGGCCCGCAGGCGCTGCTAGCTCTTGCCGGGTATTGTTCTCCGCTCCTTCATCACGGGGCTCCCCAGCGCCTGCCTTCGGCGTTGGGTATCGCGAACATGTGACATTGAGACACCGCATCGACGCCCGCCGCGCGGAAATGAGAACCTTTCCGCAGATTGAATTGCCCGCGGAGGTTCGCCACCAGGTGGCGATGGGCAGCATCGATGTTGACACGCTGGAACACCATCTGTTCCATTTCTGCCGTCTTACCGCTACGGAAAATTGACTGGAACGGTGACCGGGCTGCGGAGGCAGGAAATCCTTGACCACCTCCGCAAGCTAATTTCTGTGAGCTGACCGCCGCAATCGTCGAAGGCCGGGTAGGCAGATCCGCGCGCGCCGCGCTACGCGGCTTCCCGCTCAGCCATCTCGCTGGTCACTTTAGCCACGCGGATGGATCTTGCGATCCCGAAGAATCGCAGCAGCTTCAGCGTGATCCAGGAGATGTCGAACTCGTACCACGCCAGGCCATGCCGCGCCGAGGTCGGATGCGCGTGGTGATTGTTGTGCCAGCCTTCCCCGAAGGTCACCAGCGCGACCATCCAGTTGTTGCGCGAATCGTCGCGTGTGTTGAAGCGCCGCGATCCCCACAGGTGCGTGATGGAGTTCACCGCCCAGGTCGCGTGCCAGCCGAACACCACGCGCACGCAAATTCCCCACAAAAACAGCGGCCATCCGCCGATCGCGATCAGGATCGCGCTCATCCCCACCAGCGGCACCCAGTGATAATTGTTGAGCCGTACGTAAAACGGATAGCGCGCCAGATCCGGCGCGTATTTCGACATCGCGCGCGTGTTGTTGTGCATCGTCTCGCCCCAGATGAGCCAGCCGATGTGCGACCACCACTTGCCGTCGTGCGGCGAGTGCGGATCGCCCGGCTTATCCGAGTTCTGATGATGAATGCGATGCGTCGCGACCCAGGTGATCGGGCCGCCTTCGAGCGTCAGGGCTCCGCACAGGGCGAAAAAATATTCGAGCGGCCGCGGCACCACATACGAGCGGTGCGTGTGCAGCCGGTGATAACCCAGGCTGATGCCCAGCCCGGTGCACATCCAATACAGGACGGCGGTGATCGCCACCATCTTCCAACTGAAAAAAAACAGCGCGGCAACGGCGCCGATGTGGAAAAGGATGATGAAGGATGTGGTGACCCGATTCAGGCCGTGATGGGGGATTTCAACGATATCGTTCACTCGAGCTCCAAGTTCGACGTTAACAGGGATTACTTCAGTGAATTGTAAGAGTTATGTAATTTCGAGCCGTAGCGTCGAGCTAAGAGTTTCCCTTACCGGCAGATGCGTGGATACACGCAGATCGCCTTCGACAATCGGCTTCCATCTGTGGCATGTGATACACTCCGGCCATGAACCGGCGCGAACTTTTGCAGATTGCAAGCGGGACGCTGGCCGTCGCGGCGTTCCAGGATGACGCGATTCCGCGGGCCAAGGCCGCTTCCGACGCGACCAACGGCCATTCGGCAGAGGAGGTCGCCCACGACGAGGATTTCTGGAACGATATCCGCGACGCCTTTACCGTCGACCGCAACATCATCAACTTGAATAACGGCTATTGCAGCCCCTCGCCGCGGCCGGTGCAGGACGCCATGCGGCGCTATCTCGAATACAGCGACATGGGGCCGTGGCACACCATGATCAATGTGCTCGAAAAACAGGTCGAGGTGGTGCGCACTCGCCTCGCTGCGACTGCCGGCTGCGATCGCGAAGAGATCGCCATTACGCGCAACGCCAGCGAGTCGCTTGAAAACGCGCAGTACGGAATCGATCTGAAGCCGGGCGACGAGGTGCTGACCACCAACCAAGACTATCCGCGCATGCTGACCACCTTCCGCCAGCGCGAGCGGCGCGAAGGCATCGTACTCAAGACCATCTCCTTCCCCGTTCCTCCGCCCAGCATGGACGATCTGTACCAGCGCTTCGAGCGCGCGGTCACGCCCAAAACGAAAGTGATCCTGGTGTGCCACATCACCAACCGCACCGGCCAGATTTTCCCCATCCGCCGCATCTGTGACATGGCGCACGCGCGCGGGATTTCAGTGATTGTCGACGGAGCGCACGCCTTCAATCATTTCCCCTTCAAGCTCTCCGATCTGAATTGCGATTACTACGGCACCAGCCTGCACAAGTGGACCTGCGCGCCGATCGGCACGGGATTCCTGTACGTGCGCAAATCGCGCATCGAGGGAACCTGGCCGCTGATGGCCGCCGGCACCCGCCAGAACGCCGACATACGCAAATTCGAGGAGATCGGCACGCACCCCGCGGCCAACCACGACGCGATCAGCCAGGCGCTGGTGTTCAACGAGAACATCGGAATCGAGCGCAAGGCCGCGCGGCTACGCTACCTGCGCAATCGCTGGGCGCACCGGCTGCGCGAAAATCCCAAGTGCAAAATCCTGCACAGCGAGGACCCTATGCAGTCCTGCGGGATCGGATTTCTGGCGTTTAACGGTGCCGACGCTCAGAAAATCCAGAACGCGCTGTGGACCAAGTACAACATCCTGACCGCGTACATGGGACACGAAGAGTACAGCGGCCTCCGCGTGACGCCGCACGTCTACAGCACGCTGAAGGACGTCGACTACTTCTCTGAGACGGTGGAGAAGGAATTGAAGGCGTGAGAGCAGCCGGCATTCATTTATAGGTTGCGGCTACGAAAAGGTAGCGGAAGCTACTCGGTGTCGCGGGTGCGCTTTTTGCGGTTGCGCTTACGCGCCAGGGCTTCCTTGGTGCGCTTCTTTTCGCCGGGTTTCAAGTAGAACGAATGTCTCTTGATTTCCTTGATGATGTCTTCCTGCTGCACCTTGCGCTTGAAGCGCCGCAGCGCGCTCTCGAGCGTTTCCCCATCCTGGAGATGGACTTCAGCCAAACGCGATTCACCTCGCTTTCGAAACTATTTCAGAATAGCAGTATCGCCGACCCAATAACCGAGTCAGCACTCGTTCGAAAATACCGGACCAACGCGCGGCATGACGCCGCGCCTCAATTCTCCCGGCAACGAGGCGCGACAGTGATGGAGCGCGTTGGTCAATTCTTATGCCAACTCGGCGAGCAGCTCGTCGCGATTTTCGCATAGACTCGTTCGACAGAGGACAAGCATCCCAGTCATGATGACCAAACGCAAGCTCGGCAATTCGGGAATCGAGGTTCGCCCGCTGATGTTCGGCGGCAACGTTTTCGGCTGGACCATCGACGAAGCGCAGTCGTTCCAGGTTCTGGACGCTTACGCCGCCGCCGGGTTCACCTTCATCGACACCGCGGATATGTACTCGCGCTGGGTTCCCGGCCACCCCGGCGGTGAATCGGAGACCATCCTGGGGCGCTGGATGAAGGCGCGCGGCAACCGCTCGCGCATCGTTCTCGCCACCAAGTGCGGCCTGGATATGGGCGACGGCAAGAAAGGCCTCTCGCGCAGGTATATTTTGCAGGCCGCCGAGGACTCGCTCCGCCGTTTGCAGACCGACTACATCGACCTGTATCAGTCACACACCGAAGATCCCGAAACTCCACTCGAAGAAACGCTGGGCGCCTACGCGGACCTGATCAAGCAAGGGAAGGTCCGCGCGATCGGGGCGTCGAACTATTCGCCACAGCGCCTTGAAGCCGCGCTTGAGACCAGCGCGCGGCTGGGAATCCCGCGCTATGAGAGCCTCCAGCCGCACTACAATCTCTATGATCGCGCCGCCTACGAGCAAAGTCTCGAACCCATCTGTCTGCGTCACGGCCTGGGCGTAATCCCGTATTTCGCTCTGGCGTCAGGATTTCTGAGCGGAAAATACCATTCCGCCGCGGACGCACGCAAGAGCCCGCGCGGCGAAGGTATCGTGAAAAAGTATTTGAACGAGCGCGGCATGCGGATTCTCGCCGCGCTGGACGCAGTCGCCGCGAACTACCAGACCAAGCCGGCGTCTGTCGCCCTCGCGTGGCTGATGGCGCGGCCCGGCATCACGGCGCCGATCGTCAGCGCGACGACCCTCGATCAACTTCAGGATCTTTTCAAGGCTGTCGATCTGAAACTCGACGACCACGCCGTCCAGAGCCTCAACCAGGCGAGCGCGTAACTGGCAATCGGGATGCTCCGCAGGTTCCCGGAGGTTGCGCATGATCCGGGATTTCCTTTTCCTGATTCTGTTTTTGTTTTTGCTCGCGGCATGGCTGCTCGCCTGGGTAGCATTTCACGTTACCGTCGGCGCGATCCATATACTTCTCGTGCTGGCAGTCATCGCACTATTGATCCATGTCTTCCGCGGCGGCCGCAGCAGGGCCTAATGCGTCATGGCGTAGATCAGGTAATTGATCCCGTAGCGATACGCCAGCGTGGTCATCGCCTCCGGATAGTAGGGCACGTCGGCGAACTCCCACGCGTCGCCGACGTCGGTGTTGAAGTTCACCGCAACCACCATGCGGTTGCGATCGTCGTACATGGCGCGCCAGGCTGGCTGCGTTCCTTCGGGCTGCACCACCACGACCTGCCCGCCCGGCCCGCGCCGCAGATGCCGCGACCCCGGAATGAAGGTGCGGTCCTTGGCCTGAATATCATATAAAACGTGCATCACCGAATCTGTTTCGGCGATGTCGGTGATCTCGTGCCCCGGCAGAACGCGCTGCATGGTCTGGACGAAGTTGTCCCACTGCTCCTCGCCCCAGAAATCGTCCACCACCAGGAACCCTCCGCGCAGCAGATATTCGCGCAGCCGCGCGCACTCCTCATCCGATAATCCCCACCATCCGGTCTGTGTCGCGTAGATCCACGGATAATTGAAAATCCGGTCATCGGTGAGGCGGAAGTGCAGCGGCTCGCCCGTATCGATGCGCGTCAGCCGCGAGACGCCCGTGGTGAAATGATCGTCGGCGTCGGGCCAGTCTACAATCCACCACCCCGAGCCGCGCCCGTCGCGCGACGCGTAGCCCCAGCCGCGGTGATACTGCGGCAGGTCGGTGTATTCGACGCGAATGAAGTGATATTCTGCGGCGCGCGGGAAGCTCGGCCGCGGCTCGTGGTCCGGCTCGGCGAAACGGGAGCGCTGGGCGAACAGCGTCAGCGCCGCAATCGCGATCCACACCCGCATACAGCCATAATAGAGTGTTCGATGTCCGCCGAACCTTCCACGCCGCTGATGCGGCAGTACCACGGGATCAAGCAGCAGTTCCCCAACGCGCTGCTTCTGTTCCGCCTGGGCGATTTCTATGAGTTGTTCTACGACGACGCCAAAATCGCCGCGCGCGAGCTCGAAATCACGCTCACCGCGCGCAACAAAGAAAAAGGCCAGCCGATTCCCATGTGCGGGGTGCCGTATCACGCCTCTGAAAACTACATCGCGCGCCTGATCCAGAAAGGCTACCGCGTCGCCATCTGCGACCAGATGGAGGACCCGCGCTTCGCCAAAAAATTAGTGAAGCGCGACGTGACGCGCGTGGTCACGCCCGGCACCGCGATGAACGCGCGCTCGCACGAAAACAATTTTCTCGCCGCTATCTTCGCCGATTCCACACGCGCCGGACTGGCGCACGTCGATATCTCCACCGGCGAATTCCGCACGACGGAAATTCCGTTACCCGAACTGGCTCCCGGCGTCGAGTTCCTGGCCCCGCGCGAAGCGCTGGTTTCCCCCAACACGAAACTCGACCTGAATTGCCTGCGCACGGACGTCGAACCCTGGGTGTTCGGTGAAGATTACGCCGCGCGCTCGCTTTGCGATCATTTCCACCTGCTTTCGCTCGACGGCTGCGGCCTGGAAAATCGCCCCCTTGCCACGGGCGCCGCCTCCGCGATCCTGCACTATCTGCGCGAAACCCAGCGCACCGCGCTCGATCACCTGGAGCGTCCGCAATTTTACGACCGCGCCTCCGCGCTAGTCCTCGACGCAACTACCGTCCGCAACCTCGAGCTGGTCGAACCTCTGTTTGCCGGCGAATCGAAAGAATCCACGCTGCTTTACGTTCTCGACCGCACCCGCACCGGCATGGGCGGCCGTCTGCTGCGCAGGCGCCTGCTCGCTCCGTCGATCGACCTGGCCGAAATCGAGCAGCGCCTGGACGCCGTCGAAGAGCTGCATAAAAATGTCATTCTGCGCGCGGAACTCGCGGCCGATCTCGCCCCGATTCTCGATCTCGAGCGTCTGCTCGCGAAAATCACGCTCTCGACCGGCGGTCCGCGCGATCTCGCCGCGCTGGTTCGCTCGCTGCTTCAGATCCCCCCGATCCGGAAGCGCCTGGACGCGGCCCAATCCGCACGTCTCCGCGAAATCCACGCGCAACTCGACGAGCTCGCCGAACTGCGCGACAAAGTCCTCGCCGCGCTCGCCGATGAACCTCCGCTCAACATCGCCGACGGCGGCGCCATTCGCGATCGCTTTGACCCGCGCCTGGATGAGCTACGCGACATCTCCCGAAATTCACGTACGTATATCGCCCAAATCGAGCAGCGCGAGCGCGCCCGCACCGGCATCGCCTCCCTGAAAGTCCGTTTCAACAACATCTTCGGCTACTACATCGAAATCTCCAAGGCCAACCTGCATCTCGCCGCCGCCGATTACGAGCGCAAACAGACATTGGTCAACGCCGAGCGCTTCACCACGCCGGAGCTCAAGGAGCTCGAATCGAAAATCCTCGCAGCCGAGGAAAAAATTCTCGAGATCGAGCGCGAGATTTTCGAAAATCTTCGCGCGCTTACCGTCGCAGACGCCGCGCGCATCAAGACCACCGCGGCTGCGGTCGCCGACCTTGACGTCACGCTCGCGCTTGCCGAGCTCGCTGCCGAGAATCGCTACGCGCGGCCGCGCTTTTCACCAAATGGCGAAATGTCGGTTTCCGGCGCGCGCCACCCTGTGATCGAAAAGCTCGCCGAAAGGGATGCTCAGCGCTTCATCCCCAACGACCACTACTTTTCAGAAACCGAATTTCTCGCCGTCATCACCGGACCCAACATGGGCGGCAAATCCACCTACCTTCGCCAGGCCGCGCTGCTGGTGATTCTGGCGCAGATCGGGTCATTTGTCCCCGCTGATGCGGCTCTTCTGCCGATTGTCGACCGGGTGTTCACCCGAATCGGCGCTGCGGACAACCTGGCGCGCGGCCGATCCACGTTTATGGTCGAAATGACGGAGACCGCGGTCATCCTCAACACCGCCACTCCGCGCAGCCTCATCGTTCTCGACGAAATCGGCCGCGGCACCTCCACCTACGACGGGCTCGCGCTCGCCTGGGCCGTGATCGAGCACATCCACGACCGCATTCGCGCGAAAACGCTGTTCGCCACGCATTATCACGAGCTCACCGAACTGGCCGACCGGCTCACCGGCGTGCGTAACCTGCATGTCTCGGTGAAGGAATCCGGCGACCAGATTTTGTTTTTGCGCAAAGTCGAGCCGGGCGCGGCCGACCGCAGTTACGGCATCGAGGTCGCGCGCCTGGCCGCGCTGCCGCTTTCCGTCATCGATCGCGCCAAGCAAATCCTCGCACAGCACGAAACGTTCACGCCCAAAGCGCCGGTTCAGATTCAGCTCTTCGAACCCGTCAACCATGAACTCGCGGATCGCATCCGCACGCTCGATATCGATCAACTCCGCCCCGTTGACGCGCTGCAACTCCTGTCCGATCTCCAAAAGGAGCTGCGCAATGAATGACGGGCGCTATTGATCCATGCGCGTAGCGGGCATCATGAGCGGCACCTCGCTCGACGGCATCGATGTCGCCATCGTCGACATCTCCAAGCGCCGGGGCGGAGTTCGCGTCCAACCGGTGGCGTTCCGCACCAGGCCGTATCCGCGCCTGGTGCGCGAAGCCCTGCTCGCCATCTCCAATTCGATGACCCACACCGCGACCATCGCGCGCCTCAACTTTCTTCTGGGCGAGCTGTATGCGGGCGCCCTGCGCGACACCGCGCGCCGCGCGCGCATTCCACTCGACTCCATCGTGCTCGCCGGCATGCACGGCCAGACGATTTTTCACGAAGCACGTGAAGTCGAATATCTGGGTCATCGCGTTTCGAGCACCCTGCAAATCGGCGAAGCCGCTGTGGTCGCCGAGCGCACCGGCATCTGGACCATTTCCAATTTCCGCGAGCGTGACATGGCCGCCGGCGGAAAAGGCGCGCCGCTGGTGCCCGCCGTCGATTATCTGCTGTTTCGCCATCGCCGCATCTCCCGCATCACGCTCAACATCGGCGGCATCGCCAATATCAGCGCGATCCCCGCCGATGCCGATCGCCACGAGGTGGTTGCCTTCGACACCGGCCCCGGCAACATGGTGGTGGATGCCCTAGTGGCACATCACACCAAGGGCCGCCAGACCTTCGACCGCGGCGGCCGCATCGCCCGCCGCGCCAAAGTGCACCGCCGCATGCTCGATTCCATGCTGAGCGACCCATACTTCAATCTCGCTCCCCCTAAAGCCTGCGGCCGCGAGCAGTTCGGCCGCGACTTCGTCCAGGGCCTGATCGCCACCGGCATTCCGCTTCCAGAACTGATCGCGACCGCCACCGAACTCACTGCCCGCTCGATCGCGCAAGCTATCCTCAGCTACCCCGGAAGCGAAGTGATCGCCTCGGGTGGCGGCATCCACAACCGTCACCTGATGCGCCGCCTGCGCGAGCTGCTGAAGGATCGCAAGCTGACCACCACGGCCGACTACGGCATCGATCCTGACGCCAAGGAAGCCATCGCCTTCGCGATTCTTGCCTACGAATTCATCCAGCGCCGCCCCGGCAACCTTCCCTCGGCCACCGGCGCGCGCCACGCCGTCCTGCTCGGTAAAGGTTCGCCGGTGTGCTGATTAATCCAGCGGCACGCCCTCTTCCTGCTCCTGCGCCTGAAAATCGAGCTGACGCACCCGCTCCAGATTGTTTTTGGAAAGAACCTGATTTTCGAGGTCAGACGGCGTGGTCGGCACGGGAGCCGGCATCAGATTTTCCTCCGCCGTCGGCGCGGACGGTTTGGGAATCGCCGGCGTAAAATCCTTGGGATGTTTCCGCCGGATATCGTCGATCATTTCCCGAATATATTTCCTCATGCTTCATGCATAAGGCGCAATTCGCGGAAACCAATTCAGGCGAAATGTTATTTGCTTGAAAAAGCGAGACTAAATTCCGCGCCGCTGCTCGTAACTTTCGATCGCCGCCGACTGCGAAAGAATATAGCCGAGCTCGTCCACGCCTTCGAGCAGGCAGTGCTTGGAAAACGGATCAATCGGAAACTCCGCTGATCGCCCGTCCGCCAGCGTGATCGTCTGCTTTTCCAGATCGATCTCCACGATTGCGCCCGGCGTGGCGATCAACGCCGCGTGGAGGTCAGCAGGCACAACAATCGGCAACAGTCCGTTTTTGAGCGCATTCTGCTTAAAAATATCCGCGAACGACGTGCTCACGACAGCGCGAAATCCGAATTGCGTCAATGCCCAGGGCGCATGCTCGCGCGAACTGCCGCAGCCGAAGTTGTCGCCCGCCACCAGCACGTGCGCCTTCACGGCATCCGGCTGATTCAGCACGAAATCCGGCTTCGGCGCGCCGGAAGCATCGTAGCGCCAGTCGTTGAAGAGTTGATCGCCCAAGCCCGCTTTCGAGGTCGTTTTCAAAAATCGCGCCGGGATGATCTGGTCCGTGTCGATATTGTCGATGGGCAGAACCACGTACGCGCTTTCAAAATGCTTGGGCGAAACCTCGCGCTGGTTCCGGTTCACCACGTATGCACTTTCGAATTTCATAACAGCGTCCTCACGTCGGTAATCACTCCGGTTACGGCCGTGGCAGCCGCGGTCAGCGGACTCGCCAGGAACGTTCGGCCGCCTTTGCCCTGGCGGCCCTCGAAATTGCGATTGCTGGTGGAAACGCTGTACTCGCCGGGCTGGAGCTGGTCGCCGTTCATGGCGATGCACATCGAGCAGCCCGACTCCCGCCAGTCGGCTCCTGCTTCGCGGAAAATTTTATCCAGACCCTCGGCCTGGGCCTGCGCCTTCACCTGCTGAGACCCCGGCACCACCATCACGCGGACTTTCGGATTCACCTTGCGGCCTTTGAGCACGCCCGCAGCGGCGCGCAGATCCGAGATGCGAGAGTTGGTGCAGCTTCCGATGAACACCACATCGACCGGATGGCCGACCAGCGGTTTGCCAGCAGGCAATTGCATGTAGCGCAGGGCCTTCGAAAGGGTTTCGCGCTCCAGCGCGTCGCTCACGTTTGAAGGATCGGGAACCGCGGCGGTGATGGGAATGCCCATCCCGGGATTGGTTCCAAAAGTGATCATCGGCTCGAGCGCGTGCGCGTCGATGGAGACCTCGCGATCGTAAACCGCGCCCTCGTCCGACGGCAGCGTGCGCCATTTCGCAACCGCCGCATCGAAATCTTTTGGGGCGAAGGGGCGCCCGGCGACGTACTCGAAGGTCTTGTCGTCCGGCGCGACCAGTCCAGCGCGCGCACCGCCTTCGATCGACATATTGCACACCGTCATGCGTTCTTCCATCGACAGCGCACGAATCGCAGAGCCGCGATATTCGATGATGTGACCCGTGCCTCCGCCGATGCCGATTTTCGCGATCAGCGCCAGAATGATGTCCTTGGCCGTCACGCCCGGTTTCAGCGCGCCATCCACGTGCACCGCGAACGTTTTCGAAGGCCGCTGCAGCAGACATTGCGACGCGAGCACGTGCTCCACTTCGCTGGTCCCGATGCCGAACGCGAGCGCGCCGAGCGCCCCGTGCGTCGCCGTATGCGAATCGCCGCAAACGAGTGTCATTCCCGGCTGCGTAAGTCCCAGTTCCGGCCCGATGATGTGCACGATCCCCTGCCGGTCGCTTGAGAGACCATAGCATTGGATCCCAAAGTCGCGGCAATTTTTTTCAAGTGTTTCGACCTGCGCCGCAGCGATCTTGTCGACAATCGGCAGCCCTCGCGGCGTGGTCGGAGTGGAATGGTCCGTGGTTGCGATGGTTCGGTCGGGCCGGTGGACTTTCAATCCGCGCTTGCGCAAACCGTCAAACGCCTGCGGTGACGTGACTTCGTGAACCAGATGCAGATCGACATACAGCAGCGCCGGCGCCCCCTCGCGCTCGGCGACGACGTGATCGTCCCAGATCTTTTCGATAATCGTTCGTGGCTTCATAATTCATTCATTGGCCGCGGCTAATTTCTCCACTGATAGCACTCGCGACTTCTTCTGTCGTCGCGGGCTGACCTTTCGGTTTCAGATCCGCGGTGACGTGTCCGGATTCCAACACTTTGCCGATCGCATTCTCGATTGCGCGCGCTTCCTTCTTCAATCCGAAAGTGTAATCAAGCATCGCCGCGACTGATCCGATGGTCCCCAGAGGATTCGCTTTATTCTTCCCGGCGATATCCGGCGCCGAGCCGTGAACCGGCTCGTACAAACCTTTCGTTTCCCCCAGCGACGCCGACGGCAGCATTCCGATCGAGCCGGCCAGCACCGCGCCTTCATCGCTCAGGATATCGCCGAACATGTTTTCCATCACCATCACGTCGAACCGGCGCGGATTCAGCACAAGCTGCATCGCGCAATTGTCCACCAGGATATGTTCCAGCTCGATATCCGGATAGTCGCGCCCGACTTCAGTTACCACGCGCCGCCAAAGTTGCGAATTCTCGAGCACGTTAGATTTATCCACGCTGGTCACCTTCTTGCGGCGTCCGCGCGCCAGTTCGAACGCTTTGCGTGCGATGCGCTCAATCTCCGCGCGAGTGTAGGACATGGTGTTCACCGCGTGATCTGTAAAAACTCCGCGCGGCTGGCCGTAGTACAGACCTCCGGTCAATTCGCGCACGATCACCAGGTCGGTTCCCGCGACGATTTCGTTCTTGAGAGGCGAGGAATCGACGAGCGACGGCCACATTTTTACCGGCCGCAGGTTCGCATAGAGTTCCAGTGCCTTGCGAATTCCGAGCAGTCCTTTTTCCGGCCGCTTTTCGGGCGGCGCGTCATCGAATTCCGGCGATCCCACCGCGCCCAGCAGCACCGCATCGACTGCGCGAGCCTTTTCGAGCGTATCTTCCGGCAGCGGCGACCCGGTTTTGCGGATCGCGACTCCCCCGATCAGTCCCTCGAGAATCTCAATGGTGTGTCCGAATTTGGCGCAGACGGCTTCGAGAACACAGCGCGCCGCGCGGGTGACTTCGACGCCGACGCCGTCGCCGGGAAGAATCAGAATTTTAAGGTTCAACTCTTTGGATACCACAGTGAGCGCCGGCTTGCACTCGGGGTATTGGTTTTTTCAGGCGCGCGAGCGCTGAATCAATGCACGATCGCGGCCCACTCCGATTTCCAGCCGGGCTCCAGGCCTTGATCCTGTTTGCGATGCGCGCGCTTTTCCTTGTACATCTGCCGGTCCGCTTCGGCCAGCAACTGCTCGGCGTCGGTTCCGTCATCGGGAAAGTTCGCCACACCGATGCTCGTGGTCAGCAGGTTGCCGCTGAACAATTCGCGGCCGATATCCTGTACCACCTGGCGGAATTGACTGATCTTAACGTGCACGTCGGTTGGCCGGATGCCCGCGAGCAGGATCACGAACTCGTCGCCGCCCATGCGGGCGATGTAATCGTACTCGCGGCACGCATCCTTCAGCCGCGTCGCGACCGCGCGCAGCACCTTGTTTCCCTCCAGGTGCCCGAAGCGGTCGTTCACCAGCTTAAAACCGTCCAGGTCGAGCACCATCACGGCGAGCGGCGCCTGGCTGCGCCGGCTGCGCGACAGCTCCGCGTCGAGTTGCAGGAACAGCGAGCGCGCGTTGGGAAGGCCGGTGAGATAGTCCGTGGTCGCCGACGATTCCGCCTGCCGGAAGCGGATCGCGTTTTCAATCGAGAGCGCGATCTTGGAGCTGATGGCCAGCAGAATGCGCAGATGATCCTTGCTGAAGGCGTCGCGGTCGGCGTGATACAGGCTGAGCACGCCGAGCACTCCGTTGACGCCTTCGAGCGGTACCGCGACGGCGGAGCGCAGCGCCGAGAATTTCGCCGGATCGTTCAGATACCCCGACTCCACCGACGGGTTTCCGTTCAGAATGGGCTTGCGATTCTCCGCGACCCAGCCCGACAAGCCCTGCCCGATCGGAATTTGCAGCGAGGAAAACAGGCGGAAATCATCGCCCGAGACGTAATCCGGCTGAAGCACGCTCTCGCGGCGCACCCAGATGGCGAAGGAGTGGTGCGGGATGATTTTGCGCAGCCGGACCGCGAGTACCGACAGCGTATCATCCAGGCTCAAGGAATTGCCCAGGTCCTGCGAGATCTCGAACAGCGCTTGCACCTCCTGGCGCGCGGCGGCGATCGAGGTCAGGAAGTCCATGGTCGGAACATTCGCCGCGTTGTGCGCGGAACCTTCAAAGCCGGCGGCGGGCGCCTCGCCGCGCTCGACTTTCAGCTCGTGCGAAAGTCCCGCGTCTTCCCGCCGCAGCGCCTGCGCCTGCGCTTCCAGCTCGACGTAGCGCTGCGACAGAACCTCCACCACGCGCGGATCGAATGCCTTGCCGGACTCGTCGCGGACGATCTTCATGGCGTCGTCAAGGGGCAGTGCGCGGCGGTACTGGCGATCGCTTGCCAGCGCGTCCAGCGTATCCACCGCGGCCAGAATCCGCGCGCCGATCGGGATGTCCTCGCCGGACAGTCCGGCGGGATAGCCCGTGCCGTCCCACTTTTCGTGATGCGCGCGCACGATCGGCACCACGGGATAGGGAAATTTCACGCGCTCCAGAATTTCCGCGCCGACGGTCGGATGAATCTTCATCTTGTCGAACTCTTCCGGAGTCAGGCGGCCGGGTTTGGAGATGATGTGCTCG
>Ga0335077_10006728_pt1 | contig 14216 bp, 17 predicted proteins | sample Lox_Sample_31_FD_207151 | JGI IMG/M metagenome (GOLD analysis project Ga0335077, IMG submission 207151) | Soil microbial communities from Loxahatchee National Wildlife Refuge, Florida, United States - Lox_Sample_3.1 | ecosystem: Environmental > Terrestrial > Soil > Wetlands | place: USA...
CGTCAGCACCCTCTCGGACCATACACGCTTGATTTTTATCGCCCGTCACTGCGGCTCGGCGTTGAGGTCGACGGCGGTCAGCACGCTCAGTCGACAAACGTACAACTTGCCGCACGGCGGACGGAATGGCTCAGCGCAAAAGGTATCATTGTCATTCGGTTCTGGAACAATGATGTCCTAGTGAATTTGAATGGCATTTTAGGAGAAATCGCGCGCGTTGCTCACGAACAGCGGTCGTTGACCCCCTCCCCAACCCTCCCCCTTTCGGGGGGAGGGGGAGCAAGAGGTTTACGTCGTGGCTAGCCCCCTCCTCTCTGTGCGCGGCGTGAAAACCTTCTATGGCCGGGTGATGGCGCTGCGCGGCGTGGACCTCGACGTCAACGACGGCGAGATCGTCACCCTCATCGGCGCCAACGGCGCCGGCAAGTCGACGCTGATGATGACGATCTGTGGCAATCCGCAGGCACGCGAGGGCACCATCACTTTCGATGGCCGCGATATCACGCACATGCCGACGCATGAGATCGCGCGCCTCAATCTGGCGCAGGCGCCGGAGGGCCGCCGCATCTTCTCGCGCATGACGGTGTTGGAGAATCTGCAGATGGGCGCGACAACCGCCGATCCATCCGCCTTCGCACACGATCTCGAGCACGTGCTGACGTTGTTCCCGCGGCTTAAGCAGCGCCTCAATCAGCGCGGCGGCACGCTGTCGGGCGGCGAACAGCAGATGCTGGCGATCGCCCGCGCGCTGATGGCGCGCCCGCGCCTCCTGCTGCTCGACGAGCCGTCGCTCGGTCTTGCGCCCTTGATCGTGCGGCAGATTTTCGATGCCATCAAAATGCTCAATGCCCAAGACCGGCTCACGGTGTTCCTGGTCGAGCAGAATGCCTTTCATGCGCTCAAGCTCGCCCACCGCGGCTATGTCATGGTCAACGGCCTGATCACCTTGAGCGGCAGCGGACGCGAACTGCTGGAACGCCCGGAGATCAAGTCCGCCTACCTCGAAGGCGGACGGCAACAGGCGGGTCCGTGATGCAGGGTTTCATCCACGAGGAAGGTTCGTTCGGCGTCTTTATCCTGGTCACCGTCATCCTCGGCGGCGGGGCTGCCGCGCTGGCCGGACGCGCTATCGCGGCGACCTGGCGGCCATGGTGGCAGGTGGTCGCCTATGGGCTGATCCTGGGCGCCGCCGTGCGTTTCTTTCACTATGCTTTGTTCGGCGGCACGCTGTTGTCGGCCCATTATTATCTGGCCGACAGCCTGGTTTGCCTGGCCTTCGGCCTCATCGGATTCCGCGCCGCCCGGGCCGCGCAAATGGTCAGCCAATATCGCTGGATCAACGAACCGAACGGCCCCCTGCGCTGGCGCCGCAAGCCGCAGTGACGTAATATTGCGCCACGTTGCGACTGCCGCTTCACCTGAAGGGGAAAACACGATGAAGAGGATCACCACGCTCAGCCTCGCGCTGGGTCTTGGGTTTGCACTGGCGGGAACCGCCTCGGCGCAAGTGAAATTCGGCATGGCCGGCCCGATCACCGGCCCCAGCGCCGCCACCGGCGCGCAGATGAAGAACGGCGTCGACCAGGCGGCCGAAGACATCAACAAAGCCGGCGGCATTCTCGGCCAGAAGATCACCGTCGAGTACGGCGACGACGTTTCCGATCCCAAGCAGGGCGTCTCGGTCGCCAATAAATTCGCCGGCGATGGGGTCAAGTTCGTGATCGGCAACTACAATTCCGGCGTCACCATTCCCTCGTCCGAGGTCTACCAGGAAAACGGCATCCTCGAGATCACCCCCGCCTCCACCAACCCGACGGTCACCGAGCGCAAGATGTGGAACATCTTCCGCGTCTGCGGCCGCGACGATCAGCAGGGCAAGGTCGCCGGCACGTACATCCTCAAGCATTTCAAGGGCAAGAAGATCGCCGTCGTCCATGACAAGACGACCTATGGCAAAGGGCTTGCCGACGAAACCAAGAAGGCGATCAACGCCGGCGGTATGAAAGAAGTGCTCTACGAAGGCATCAATACCGGCGAGAAGGACTATTCCGCGCTGGTGTCGAAGATCAAACAATCGGGCGCCGATCTGGTCTACTTCGGCGGCCTCTACACCGAAGGCGGCCTGATCGTGCGGCAGATGCGCGACCAGGGCGTCAATGCACCGATGATGGGCGGCGACGGCATCACCTCCGATGAGTTTGCCGCGGTCGGCGGGCCCGGCGTCGAGGGCACGCTGATGACCTACGGCCCCGATCCGCGCAACAAGCCGGAGGCCAAGAAGATCGTCGACGAATTCCGCCACCGCGCGCAGCCGTTCGAGCCGGAAGCCTATACGCTGTATAGCTACGCTGGCGTGCAGGTCATCAAGCAGGCGGCGGAAGCGGCGAAATCGCTCGACCCCAAGAAAGTTGCCGAGAAGATGCACTCGGGCATGAAGTTCAAAACCGTGCTCGGCGACCTCTCCTTCGACAAGAAGGGTGACATCACCAAGCTCGACTACGTGATGTACATCTGGAAAAAGGACGCGAGCGGCAAGATCACTTACGTCGAGTGCCCGGGCTCCGATTGCTCGAAGATGAAATAGCGCGTTTCGCGCTGACGCTCGGGAAGCCCGCCCCCGCAAGTCAGCTCTAGCTGACTTGCGCAGCTAAAATGCCGATCTCGGGTAAACCCGAGATCGGATGGCGGGCTTTCTGTTTCTCAGCCGATCCTGCCCAGCGCCGGAAACGCTTCCAGAATCCACACGCTCAATTGGTTGATGCTGCCGGTGAGGAAGGCGATGCCAGTGAGCACCAACAGCGCGCCCATCGCCTGTTCGACGCGGTGCATGTAATTCTTGAAACGCGCCAGGAACGCCGCGAACGGCTCGACCGCGAAGGCGGCGACGAGAAACGGGATGCCGAGGCCCAGCGAATAGACGGCGAGCAGCCCCGCGCCCTTGGTCACCGTCTGCTCGGAGGCGGCGACCGCCAGGATAGCGGCGAGGATCGGACCGATGCACGGCGTCCAGCCGAAGGCGAAGGCAAGCCCGATCACATAGGCGCCCCACAGGCCGACCGGGTTGGCCACCTCCATTCGCTTCTGCCGGTGCAGCAGCGCGATCGGCGTCACGCCGAGAAAGTGCAGGCCCATGATGATGATGACGACGCCGGCGATGGTGGCGAGCGGCCCGGAATAGGCGCGGATCAGCGAGCCGATGACGCTGGCGCTGGCGCCGAGCGCGACGAACACGGTCGAGAAGCCGAGCACGAACAAAGCGGCCGCCAGTACGGTCTCGCGCCGAACGCGCCGTTCCGGTTCGGCGTTTTCAAAGCGTTCCAACGAGGTGCCGGTCAGGAAGACCAGATAGGGCGGCACCAGCGGCAACACGCAAGGGGAAAGGAAGCTGACCAGCCCGGCGATGAGCGCGGTCACGATGGGGACATTGCCGTTCATGCGCCCTAAATGCCCCGGCAAGTGTGGCAATGGCAAGTCGGCAGCCTGGGTCCTGACTATGACGTGATCGAGCGTGATAGAGTACCGCCATGCGTAATCTGATTACCGATATCCCCGGCCTGCGGGTGGGCCAGGCCCACGACGCCAAGCTCGGCTCCGGCGTCACCGTGGTGGTGTTCGACAGCGCCGTGGTGGCGAGCGTCGACGTGCGCGGCGGCGGCCCGGGCACCCGCGAGACCGCCCTGCTCGATCCCGCGCAGACCATCGAGGGCATCGACGCCATCGTGCTGTCGGGCGGCTCGGCCTTCGGCCTCGATGCCGCCTCGGGCGTGCAGGCCTGGCTGCGCGAGCAAGGCCGCGGCTTCAAGGTGCGCGACGCGCTGGTGCCGATCGTGCCAGCGGCGATCATGTTCGATCTGCTCAACGGCGGCGACAAAAATTGGGGCCGCTATCCGCCCTACCGCGAGCTCGGCTATGCGGCAGCGGCCGGCGCCGGCGCCGACGTCGCGCTCGGCAGCGCCGGTGCGGGGCTCGGCGTTACCACCGCTACGCTTAAAGGCGGCGTCGGCTCGGCCTCGGCGACGACGCGCGGCGGCATCACCGTCGGCGCGCTGGTGGCGGTCAACGCGGTTGGCACGACGACCATCGGCGACGGCCCGCATTTCTGGGCGGCGCCCTTCGAGCAGAACAAGGAATTCGGCGGGCGCGGCGCGCCGGCTCGGGTGACGGCCGCCGATCTGACCCTGCGCGCCAAAGGCGGCGCGCCGGAGAGCACCACCATCGCCGTGATCGCCACCGATGCCAAGCTGAGCAAGGCGCAATGCAACCGCCTGGCGGTGATGACGCAGGACGGTCTCGCCCGCGCCATTTATCCGGTGCACACGCCGCTCGACGGCGACGTGGTGTTCGCCGCGTCGACCGGCGCAAAACCGCTCGCCGATCCGCACCATGGCATGGCCGAGCTTGGCATGGTCGCCGCCAATGTCATGGCGCGCGCCATCGCGCGCGGCGTCTACGAGGCGACCGCCCTGCCCTTCGCCGGCGCGCTGCCGAGCTGGCGCGACAAGTTTGGGAGCTAGCGCATGATCGCGAAAAGTGGAAACCGCTTTTTCGGACAAGATCATGCGCAAAATCATGCGCAAACTCTAGAGAAACCGCTCCGCGCGATAGGGCGCCGGATCGCAGAACGGCGTTGCGTCCGTCATCATCTCCGCGAGCATGCGGCCGGTCGCCGGCCCGAGCGTGAGCCCCCAATGCGCGTGGCCGAGGGCTAGCCATAAGCCGCCAAGGCCGGGCGCGCGTCCGATGACCGGCCGAGAATCCGGGAAGCACGGCCGTGCGCCGAGCCAGGTCTTGTCGTCGGCGCGCTCGCCGAGCGGAAACAGTTCGCGCGCCCGCGGCATGATGCGCTCGAATTGCGCCGGCGTGGGTGCCGCATCGCGCGGCGCGAATTCGACGCCGGTGGTTATGCGGACACCCTGCTCCATCGGCGTGAGCACATAACGGGGTCCCGCATCGAGCACCGGCCGCGCCAGCGTGGCGTTGCCTTGCGCGCGGAAGTGCCGGTGATAGCCGCGCTTGACCATCAGCGGCAGCTTCAGGCCGAGCGGCGAGAGCAGCTCGGCCGCCCAGGGCCCGAGCGCGACCACGGCCTCGGATGCGTCGATGCCGCCCTCGTTTGTTTCCACCCGCCAGCGGTTGCCGGTCCGATGCAGCGAGCGCGCATCGCCAGACATCGTGACGCCGCCGAGCGCGGAAAACCGCGCGGCATAGGCGCGCGTGACGCCAAGCGGGTTGCTCACGCTCGCCGCCTGCGGCCAGAACACCGCGCGCGCGAACACCGGATTGAGCGAGGGCTCCAGCGCCAGCGCGCCCGCGGTATCGAGCGCCTGCAGCGGCAGGCCGAATTGCGTAGCCAGGTCGAATTCCGGCTTCAGCACCGGAAAGCCGCGCTCGTTGCGATAGACCTTCAGCCAGCCGGTCTTGCGCAGGTAATGCGAAGCGCCCGCTTCCGCCAGCAGCGCCTCGTGCTCGGCCACCGCGCGCGAAAACAGCGGACGAATGAGGCGCGCGGTCTCGATCAACCGCTCCGGCCGAGAGGCCGCGCGGAAGGCCATCAGCCAGGGCGCGATCTGCGGCAGGAACGAGAGATGATAATTGGCCTCGCTCGCACGCTTGAGTGCGATGCGGGCCAGCACGCCGAGATCGGACGGGAACGCCGGCGGGAACACCGTGTTGCCCTCGATGATGCCGGCATTCCCATAGGAGGTCTGCTCGCCCACGCCGGCGCGATCGATCAGCGCCACGCTCAAGCCGCGCTTGGCGAGATGCAGCGCGATCGAGGTGCCGACGATGCCGGCGCCGAGCACGATGGCGTCGGTGCGTGCCATGATTCGAGTGTCTCCACGTCCGCGGGTGGGCGGCGTCTTTTATATGGAATGGATGGGGCGCCGGCGCTATGACCGTCCGGCAACACCGCGCCGGAGTCTTGTCGTTCATGCCCTCATTCATGGCGTTGCGCGCCGCCCTGGCGTGGCTCGGCCGGCAAGGCACGCGCGCGCTGGCCGTCTCGGTGTTTTTCGGCCTCGCCCTGCCGCAGCTTGCGGCCTATGTGAAGCCTTATCTCGGCGAGACGGTGTTCGTGCTGCTGCTGTTTTCCTATCTACGCACTGATCCCGCCGCCTTCATCCGCTATGTCCGCGCGCCGAAACTGACCATCATCGCCGCGCTGTGGGTGATGGTGGTGGTGCCGTTTCTGTTCGGCATCGCCTATACGGCGGTGGGTCTGCGCGAGAGCATCCCGGCGCTCTACACCATTTTGATCCTGCAGATCGCGACGACGCCGATCACTTCCTCGGCGGCTTTCGCGGCGCTGATGGGACTCGACGTCGCCTTCTCGCTGGTGACGCTAATCATCACCAACGCGATGTCGCCCATCACCACCGTCGCCTTCAGTTATCTGTTTCTCGGCTCGGCGCTGTTCTCGCCCATCGATCTCGGCATCAAGCTGTTCTTGTTTTTCGCGCTCTCCGGCGCCATCGCCTATGCCATCCGCCGCATCGCCGGCGAGGAATGGCTGAAACGGCAGAAGGAGCCGCTCGACGGCCTCAACGTCATCGCCGTTTTCGTTTTCGCCATTGCCGCGATGGAAAGCGTGCCGCGCAACGTGATCGCCGACCCCGTCTTCGCGCTCGAACTGTTCGTGCTGGTCATCCTGGTGAGCTGCGCGTTGATCGGACTGAGCGTGCTGATCTTCCTGCGCGCCGGGCTCGACCGCAGCGTGCCGATCGCGCTGCTCTCCGCCTTCCGCAATATCGGCCTGGTCATGGCGACGCTCGGCTCATCGCTGCCTGACCTCGCCTGGTTCTATTTCGCGATGGCGCAGTTCCCGATCTACCTGCTGCCGGCCCTGCTGCAGCCGCTGGCGAAGCGGCTGCGCCGGCGCGGCTAGAGGCTAGGCCACCGCCGAAATGGTCGAGGCGGCAGTGTTCAAGAGCTGGGCCTGCATCTGGATCAATCGCTCGATGAGGTTGGCGCTGTTCTGGCCTGTTGCGCCGTTGTCCGACGCGCCGGACCCGTTCGACGCGGTTGCCGGCGAGGTCATCTCAACCGTGCTGCCGTCGGCGTAAGTAATCGTCGTCGTGCTCGAACCGTCGGCGTTGGTGGTGGTCTGCGTCGTCGCCCCGCTGGCGTCGGTCGACGACAGCAGCGAAGCGGCGTCTTGCCCGGACGAGCCGCCACCCTGCGCGCCGGCGGCGTGCATGTGATGATGGTGGTGGCCGCCGGCGTGCTGCGCCTGCGTCAGCTCGCTTTGGCTGATCGAGCCGTCGCCGTTGGCGTCGAGCTTGGCGAACAAGGCGTCGGCGCTGGATTGATCGACGCCGGCGTTGCCGAGCGCGGTTTCGAATTCCGATTGGCTGACCTGCCCATCGCCATTGCTGTCGAGCTTGGCGAACAGTGAAGACGGCCCCTGGGCGCCGTTGGTCAACTGGCCTTGCAGCGAAATCAGCGCGGCCAAGGTGCCGGGATCGAACGTCGAGGTGGCGGCAGCCGTGGCGGTGGAGGCGGGAGCGCAGGCCGGGGCGTCGGCAGGCGCGCCGGAAAGACTTCCCAACAAGGACGACAGCGGATCGGCACTGGCCGCAATGCCGGCGCCGGCGGTGCCCTGCGCCAGCAGCGACTGCAGATAGGACAGCGCATTGGGCGATGCGCCGACTGACATGGACATTACTCGTACTCCCTCGCACCGCCGGCGCTGCCGGCGGATGACGCCCCTGACCCGCCGACGCAAATGCCGCGCCACCCGGGCGGCGATCCGCAAAGCCGTGCCGTTATTGAGGTTGTCCACAGTTTCCCATACGCGCTGCCGGCACAAAGCGTGCCCCGCCTCGGCAATTCTTGCCGGTTTGCGCGACGTTCGTGCCGGGTCGCGCGCGGCCACGGCCGCGCGTTGCTCCGCGCGCCCTGCCGTGTTAGGCGAACGGCGTTTGGAGGCCGTCCATGCGCCCATTACTCGTCGCGCCGTCGATTCTCGCGGCCGATTTCGCCAAGCTGGGCGACGAAATCCGCGCAGTCGAAGCCGCCGGCGCCGATTGGATCCACGTCGACGTGATGGATGGGCACTTCGTGCCCAATATCTCCATCGGCCCCGACGTGGTGAAAGCGATCCGGCGGGTGACCAAGATGACGCTCGACGTGCATTTGATGATCGCGCCCTGCGATCCTTACCTGGAACCTTTCGCCAAGGCCGGTTCGGACATCATTACCGTGCATGTGGAGGCCGGTCCGCACGTGCACCGCTCGCTGCAGGCGATCCGTGCGCTCGGCAAGAAAGTCGGCGTCAGCCTCAATCCGGCGACGCCGGCCTCCAGCGTCGCGCATGTCATCGACCTGGTCGATCTCATTTTGGTGATGTCGGTCAATCCGGGTTTCGGCGGCCAGAGCTTCATCCCGGCGGCGATCGACAAGATCGCCGATCTGCGCGCGCTGGTCGGCGCACGGCCGATCGACATCGAAGTGGATGGCGGCATCACGCCGCAGACGGCGCCGCGTGTCGTTTCAGCCGGCGCCAACGCGCTGGTCGCGGGTTCGGCGGTGTTCAAGAGCGACGACTACAAGGCGAGCATCGCCGCGATCCGCAATGCGGCAGCGCTCGCGCGCGGGGAAGCGGCGTGATCCCGCGCTATTCCCGCCCCGACGTGGTCGCGATCTGGTCGCCGGAGACCAAGTTCCGCATCTGGTTCGAGATCGAAGCGCACGCGGCCGACGCCATGGCCGAGCTCGGCATCATCCCCAAGGATGCGGCGAAGAAGATCTGGGAGAAGGGCAAGGCGGCCAAACTCGATGTCGCCCGCATCGATGCCATCGAGGCGGAGGTCAAGCACGACGTCATCGCCTTTCTGACACATCTTTCGGAGATCGTCGGACCGGAGGCGCGCTTCATGCATTCCGGCATGACCTCCTCCGACGTGCTCGATACCTGCTTCAATGTCCAGCTGCTGCGTGCCGCCGATATCTTGATCGCCGACACTGACGCCCTCCTCGCCGCGCTCAAGCGGCGCGCCTTCGAGCACAAATTGACGCCGACTGTCGGCCGCTCGCACGGCATCCATGCTGAGCCGACCACGTTCGGGCTCAAGCTCGCTTATGCTTATGCGGAATTTGCCCGCGCAAAGGAGCGGCTCGTCGCCGCGCGCAAGGAGGTCGCCACCTGCGCGATTTCCGGTGCGGTCGGCACCTTCGCGCAGGTCGACCCGCGCGTCGAGGCGCATGTCGCCAAGGCCATGGGGCTTTCCGTCGAGCCGGTGTCGACCCAGATCATCCCGCGCGACCGTCACGCCATGTATTTCTCAACACTGGCGGTGGTCGCTTCGTCGATCGAACGGCTGGCCACCGAAATCCGCCACCTGCAGCGCACCGAAGTGCTGGAAGCCGAAGAGTTCTTCTCCGAGAAGCAGAAGGGCTCCTCCGCGATGCCGCACAAGCGCAACCCGGTGCTGTCGGAGAACCTGACCGGCCTCGCCCGCATGGTGCGGTCCTACGCGCTGCCCGCGATGGAGAACGTCGCGCTCTGGCACGAGCGCGACATTTCGCATTCCTCGGTCGAACGAATGATCGGCCCGGACGCCACGGTCACGCTCGACTTCGCGCTGGCGCGGCTCGCCGGCATCGTCGACAAGCTTGTCGTCTATCCCGCCGCGATGCAGAAGAACCTCGACAAGCTCGGCGGGCTCATCCACTCGCAGCGCGTGCTCATCGCGCTGACGCAGAAGGGCGTGCCGCGCGAGGACGCCTATCGCCTCGTACAGCGCAATGCCATGCAGGTGTGGGGTGGGGAAAAGAATTTCCTCGCGCTGCTCAAGGCCGACAAAGACGTGCGCGCCAAATTGAGCGACAAGGAGCTCGAGGCCAATTTCGACCTCGACCACCACTTCAAACACGTCGATACGATCTTCCAGCGGGTGTTTGGGACGGCGTGACGTGGCGGGCGCGCCGATTACCATCCTCATTTTCGATTCCGGCGTCGGCGGTCTCACCGTGTACCGCGAGATCGCCAAGGCGCGCCCGCACGCGGCTTACGTTTATCTCGCCGACGACGCCGGCTTTCCCTACGGCAACCAGCCGGAAACGCTGCTGATCGCGCGCATCATCGACGTGGTCGGCCAAGCGATCGCCGCGCACAAGCCCGATCTGGTGGTCGTCGCCTGCAACACCGCATCGACGCTCGCGCTCGCCGAGTTGCGCGCCCGCTTCGCCGTACCGTTCGTCGGCACCGTGCCGGCGATCAAGCCGGCCTGCGCGCAGTCGCAATCAAAGCGCATCGCGGTGCTCGGCACGCAAGCGACCGTATCGCGCGAATACACGCGTTCGCTGATCCGCGAATTCGCCGCCGGTTGCGACGTGGCGCTGGTCGGTTCCTCGCATCTCGCGTCCTATGCGGAGGCCGAACTTGCCGGCAAGCCGACCGCCGACGCCGCGATCAAAGAAGAAATCGCCGGCTGTTTCATCGACGCCGACGGGCGGCGCACCGACACCGTGGTGCTCGCCTGCACGCACTACCCGCTGCTGCTCGATCGCTTCAAGGCGAACGCGCCCTGGCCGGTGAACTGGCTCGATCCGGCGCCGGCGATCGCTCGCCGCGTCGCCGACCTCATGCGCGACAAGCCGGCGGGCGGGCCGCCGCCGGCACCGGCAATCGTCTTCACCTCCGGCCGGGTGCCGTCGCCGGCGCTCGCGGCGGCGCTGTCGCGATACGGATTCTAGCCGATCGGATGCCGCCATAATTCGAGCGCGCCGCGCCAGATCATGTCGCAGGCGACGTAGAGCACGATGGCCAAGCCGACATAGGCGATCCAGCGCTGCCGAGTGAGCACCCGCGCGATCAGGTTCGCGGCAAAACCCATCAGCACGATCGACAGGCCGAGGCCGAACACTAGCGCTGCCAGGTGGTCGCGCGCGGCGCCCGCCACCGCCAGCACATTGTCGAGCGACATTGAAACGTCGGCCAAGACGATCTGCCAGACCGCTTGCGCGAAGGTCTTGCGTGGCGCGCCGGCCGCTGCGTGTTCATCACGATGCGGCTGGGCGCGCAATTCGCGCCACATCTTCCAGGCGACCCAGAGCAGCAGGATGCCACCGGCGAGCAGCAGCCCGATGATCGCCAGCAACCGCACGGCGATCAGCGCGAAGGCGATGCGCATCAGCGTCGCCGCCACGATCCCGACGAGGATCGCGCGACGCCGCCGCTCCGGCGCGAGCCCGGCCGCGGCAAGGCCGATGACCACCGCGTTGTCGCCGGCCAGAACCAGGTCGATCATGATGACCTGGAGAAAGGCAGCGATCGCGGGCTGGGAGACGAGTTGGTCCATGCTGGGTTGGTTAGCATCGCCCGCGCGGTTTGACAGCCGCGCCGCCACCTCCTAAATACGCGGCGCCCGGCGGGTGTTACGGCCCAGCCGGGCGTTTCGCGACCCGTGGTAAGGCCTTGCGCTTACGAGGCCTTTCCTGTCGGTCCCGGCTCCCCGGGACAGAGGAGGGCGCGATCCTCACGAAACCCCGAAACAAGACTTGAGGACGCGATGACCAAGCGCATGGAATCCAAGTACAAGATCGACCGCCGGATGGGCGAGAACATCTGGGGTCGGCCGAAGAGCCCGGTGAACCGGCGCGAATACGGCCCCGGCCAGCACGGCCAGCGCCGCAAGGGCAAACTCTCCGACTACGGCGTGCAGCTCAAGGCCAAGCAGAAGCTGCGCGGCTATTACGGCAACATCTCCGAGCGCCAGTTCCGCGGCATCTACCAAGTGGCGCGCAAGCAAAAGGGCGACACCGGCGCCCACATGATCGGCCTGTTGGAGCGCCGGCTCGACGCCGTCGTCTACCGCGCCAAGTTCGTGCCGACCGTGCACGCCGCCCGCCAGTTCGTCAGCCACGGCCATGTCCTGGTCAACGGCAAGCGGGTCAACGTCTCGAGCTACCGCGTGAAGGTCGGTGATGTGGTCGAGGTGAAGGAGAACTCGAAGCAGCTTGCGCTGGTGCTCGAGGCGCAGGCGCTCGCCGAGCGCGACGTGCCTGACTACATCGAGGTCGACGGCTCGAAGTTGACCGCCAAGCTCACGCGCGTCCCGTTGATCACCGACGTGCCCTATCCGGTGCAGATGGAGCCGCACCTGGTGGTCGAGTATTACTCGCGCTGAGCGACCGACAATCCGAAATGCAAAACCCCGGCGCCGGCGCCGGGGTTTTTGTTTTTCGCTCAGTACGGTGCGGGGATCGCCAGCGCGAGCAGCGCGCCGGCCGGCGGCATCCAGGCGACAATGACGCCGGGCCCGGGCCTGCCGCGCCGCAGGAACGCGAAACCGGCAATCGGCGCGGCGATGCAAGCGATGACGGCCGCCGCATCGGCGGCGACAGGCCCTGCCCCGCCGTGCATGCTTTCGGGTCCCGATCCGAACAGGAAGCCGGAAACGCCGATCAGCAAGGCGGCCAATGCCACGTCGGCAAGGGCCGCCAGGACCAGCAGGGCTTTGACCACCTTTAAGCGGTCTGCTTGAGCGTGACGCCCTTGTCCTTCAGCGCCTGCTGCAACTCGCCGGCCTGGAACATCTCGCGCACGATGTCGCAACCGCCGACGAATTCGCCCTTCACGTAGAGCTGCGGAATGGTCGGCCAGTTGGAATAGGCCTTGATGCCGTTCCGCAGTTCGTCGGAGTCCAGCACGTTGAGGCCTTTGTAGGTGACGCCCAAGTGGTCGAGGATCTGCACCACTTGGCCGGAGAACCCGCACTGGGGAAACTGCGGCGTGCCCTTCATGAACAGCACCACGTCGTTCGCCTTCACTTCATTGTCGATGAATTGCTCGATGCCCATGAGATTTCAGTCCTTTTCAGCGGCGAGGCCGCGTCGCTGCCGATATATGTAGCGCAGATGCGCCCGCCAGCCCAAGCGGAAATGGCGGCGGATCATGCTGTTTTCGGGGCGAAAAACGTACCCTCCACCTCGAAAATGTCGTCCTGATTGAGTTTTACCACTTCGACGATGGTGCGCGGCGGATAAGGCAGGCCTGCCCAGAGTTCCTCCTGCACCTTGTTCACCAAGGGCCGCAGCCGCTTCATGTCGGTGACGAAAACGGTGAGCCGCACGCAGGAGGCGAGGCTGGCGCCCTCCGATTCGGCGATCGTCTGCATGTTGGTGAAAGCTTGCCGTATGCGCTCTTCCTCGGTGCCGAGGATCGCATTGCTCGCCGGATCGATGCCGCGCATGCCGGCGACGAAGACGAAATCGCCGGCCCGCGCGCCGAGGCTCCAGGGACCGGTCGGCGTGATGGCGCCGGGCGGCGATAAAATCTTGACGCCGCCGGGCATCAATTTTCGGGCGTCGCGGTCTGCAGGGCGAGCGCGTGCAGCACGCCGCCCATCTGCCCCTGCAGCGCGTTGTAGACGAGCTGGTGCTGCTGCACCCGGGTTTTGCCCTTGAACGAGGCGGAAATCACCGTGGCCGCGTAGTGGTCGCCGTCGCCGGCAAGGTCGCGGATCGTCACTTGGGCGTCGGGAATGCTCGCCTTGATCAGCCGTTCGATCTCGCCAGCATCCATCGCCATGTGTGTCGACCTCCAAAACCGATTGTCCGCCCGGCCCTTTCCGTCATGCGTGTAGCAGAGTTGCCCGTTTTCGGGAACCGCACAGGCCGGTCATATGGACGAGCGGGGCAGCGTGCTATCCTGCTGTCGCGGCATTCTGAACACGGGCTGATTGGCATGTTTGATTCGAAATACGGCGCTACCGCGTCACTGATCGCAGCGGCACTGCTCTGCCTCGCGGGCGGCTCGGCCGCGCAGGCACAACGGCCGAGCGAAGAGCAGCTGAGCGCCATCCGCTCCTCCTGCCGCTCCGACTTCCTGTCGAATTGCTCGGGCGTGCCGCGCGGCGGCAAGGAAGCGCTCGACTGCCTGCGGCAGAACATGGCCAAGCTGTCGCCCGCCTGCGGTGCCGCCGTGAAAGCCGTCACGCCGCCGAGCCCGCCGCCCGCCGCGGCCGCTCCTCCGCCCCCACCGTCGGCTGCCGCGGCCCCGCCTCCACCCCCTCCGCCGCCACCGGCCGCAGCGCCTCCGCCACCGGCCGCAGCCGCTCCGCCGCCGCCCGCCGTGGCGGCACCGACACCGAAAGAGCCCGCTCCGCCGCCGCCCAAGGCCGCCGCGCCGAAGCCTGAGAAAAAGCAGACGGCAGAGCCCCCGCCGGCTCCGCCGCCGGCAGCCGCCGCGCCGCCGCAGCCGGGATATTCGA
>Ga0335077_10006729_pt1 | contig 14214 bp, 22 predicted proteins | sample Lox_Sample_31_FD_207151 | JGI IMG/M metagenome (GOLD analysis project Ga0335077, IMG submission 207151) | Soil microbial communities from Loxahatchee National Wildlife Refuge, Florida, United States - Lox_Sample_3.1 | ecosystem: Environmental > Terrestrial > Soil > Wetlands | place: USA...
CGTCGACATACGGAAATACTTGAAGGTCATCGACCTCCATCTGGGTGTCTGGTTCAGGCTCGGGCTCATCGAGATCGTCGACGGAGATCCCGAGTTCGTCCGTCAACCGGACAAGGCAGTCCTCCACGACAGCGTGCTGCCACCTCGTCGGTGTCAGCTGTGTTAGCTCACGCTGGCAGAGGAAGCACTTCATCTCGCGTAGCCAGCTTGTTGCCGGCAGTTGGGACAGGCCATGATCGGCTGATGACGAGTCGGACTCGTCCAGGCCATGGCCTCTTTGAACAAGATGTCTGGAACCTGCACGACACCCTGTGCTGCGTCGACCTCGTGATTGCAGTACGTCGTTGCCTTCACCTTCAAGCCGACGCGCGCGACGCGAAGGATGATGCAGATGGACATCGGCCGCTCGACGCACGCGATCATCTCAACGTGGCCTTTCCAGCGAGTTCCTTGGCCAGGCGATCGCGAAACGTCGACTCGGCCAGGCCCATCGCCTTGGCCGCTGCGCGCTTGCCTCCATGCTTCTCGAGCATGGCCTGATAGCTCACGCTACCGTCGAGGATGGCAGCCTTGATCTGAGGCTCGGCCTTGGTCTTGTGCGACGTGCCGATCTTGCCCGAGAGCAAGTGGCTGACGTGGCCCTGCGTGCAGCCCACAGCGTTAGCGATCGCGGACTGCGTCAGGCCTTGGGCACGCAGCTCCAAGACTCGATCGCGTAGTGACGAATCCCCACCCCTCAAAGAGGGATCGATCTTCATCAGTTCGTTGGCCACGAGCATGGGCCAGATCTTTCGAACGAGCTGAGTCATGTCGGCGTGGAAACGCTCTACAGAGGCAGTTGGATCGAACACGTCACACCAGTATCAAAGCCGTCTGACAGCTAGTCCATGCTCGCGATCAGATCGTCGAAAAAACGTTGCATGTCAGGCTCGTCCTTGGGACCGTCGATCGCGTCGCGTAGTGCATCGATCGCGTCGATCGCAGCGCCCAGGCCCAGAGGATCTGAGGCATTGAGCTTGGAGACGAGCGCGCGTACGATCCGTTGCTCCACCACGTGGCTGGCGACCACGAACAGGATGTTCATCGCGCGGCTCGCATCGAACGTCCGCATCTCTGCTTGCCCGATGATCGCGGGCACCCAATCTAGCTCGGCGAAGATCGCCAGGTGAGCGTGTGAGAAGTCCAAGGCCTCACGGCCCACGGCCATCGTCACGATGAGCGCAGCGTTTGGATGCGCGCGCCACGCGTCGATCTCGGCCTCGCGCTTGTGGGCGGCGATGTTGCCATGGATGAGGTAGGCCTGACCCTCGAGCTTGGCTCGCAGCGCCTCGGCCACGTGCTTGTGCCACGCCCAGACGACGACGGGCTCGCCTGCGTCGAGTACCTTGCGGACCTCGCGCAAGACCGTTGGCAGCTTGAACAGTGAGATCTGCGATCGATACGCGGCGAGGTTGGCAGCTGTGTTCGATCGTTCGGTTCGAAGCTTGGCCGCGATGATGTCGAGCTTCTTACTGGTATCGTCGTCGATGTCTGCCACGACGACCGAGCGCGAGACGCGAGGCAGATCTGCTTGCACGTCCTGCCACAGCCGACGCTGCATGATCTCTGAGAGCCTGGGTGCTAGCTCATCACGATTGGAGATCCCGGTGAACTTGACCCCATAACCTGTCTCCTCGGGCGCGCCGTAACGTCGGCCGAAGTCCCAATAGCTTCCCCACGCAGCGGGTGCAAGCGTCGTGATCAGGTTCCACAGATCCGCAGGCAGATCCCAGATTGGTGTGCCCGTCGCCGCGATGACCTTCTCGGCCATCATCGAGAGGACAGCCACAGCCTTGGAGCGTTTGGTGTCCTTGTTGACGAGTGCGTGGGCTTCATCGAGCACGAGCGTGCCGATCTTCACGAGCGCCTGCCACTTGTGGACGATGTCGTAGTGGACGAACACGATCGGGCCTTGTGCCTTGATCTGTGAATCGATCTTCTTGCCAACGAGCGCGACGACGGGTACGCCTGGAAACACGCGCTTGATCCAACCAAGCCACACACCACGCGCTGACAGCGGTGCGACGACCACAAGCGGCCCTCGAGCTGGATCATGAGCCATCAAGCAGGCTAAGGACTTCCCGAGCCTCATCGTATGAGCAATGAGAGCACCGCGCCGAGGCGCGATGAAGTCGATGGCCTGGTGCTGGTTGACGCGAAGCGTGAACCCTCGAGCCTGCGTGGCCCGATCGCGTGCTGCCCAATCACTTGCCTGAGAGGCTGTCAAGATCGCTTGTGCCTCGGGCGTGTTCACGAATGGCAAATGCGTGCGATGCGCGAGCCAATGCCTTTCATCCTTAGACTTACGCACGCCGAGCATCGGCACGCCGAACTCGTTGCGAAGCCCTTGGACCTCTTGATCGTCGAGTAGAAACCAATCGGGCTTCCTCATCTCGAGGGTTGGTCTCACGCGATCCTTGGTAGCAAACACGTCTGACACCCTGCGAGCTGTCAGACGCACGCGCTAGGTTCGCTCTCTGCATGAAAGCTCGCCCAGAGCTAGCTGCGTATCACAAGCTACGCGTCTCGGGCATGATCAACGGCCCTGGGTCTGCGCGTGGCAAAGGCCTACTGATCTGGGGCTACATCCTGCAGGCCGAGATCGCGATGGGGACGCAGTTCATCGTCACCAAGCCCGATCGATTGCTCTACGTGATCCTGGGATGCCTGAGCGAGATCTTGCCGATGCCCAGGCACGGTCGTGGTGGTGAACGGATCATGGCGTACCTCAATGCGATGTACGGTCTGACCGAACGCGAGAACATGATGAAGATCGTCTACGACTCGATGCGGTCGTACGCGATCAACGAGGGCTTGCACGTCGAGCTGCGTCGGTTCAGCGCGTTCGATCCCGTCTCCAAGACTTGCTACCTCAGCACCTATGACGGGCTCATGTGGAAGCTCGACGGCCAGTCGATCGCGCGTGTGCCCAGTGGCGAGGGCGAAGTGTTCTTCATCGACGACGATGGAGGCGTTCCCGTCGAGCCGGACATCGGGCCGCATGGCCTTCTGATCGACTACCTGACCTCGATCAACTTCTCCGACCATGGGCTTGGAGGCATTTCGGCCGACAGCCAGCGCCGCGCGCTGATCGTCTGGATGTTCGCGCTGGCGTTCCCCGATCTGATGCCCACCAAGCCCTTGCTCGTGCTCGAGGGCGCCCAAGGCGCGGGCAAGACCGCATCGATCCAGCTCGTGCAGGCTGCGCTCATGGGCAAGCTCAAGTCGATGATGATCTCGCGCAACCAAGAGAACGACTTCGGTGTGTTGCTCCTGCGCGCGCCGATCGCGCTGCTCGACAACATCGACACCTACATCGACTGGGTCGCCGACAAGGTCTGCGCCTACACGACGGGTGGCGAGTTCCCCAAGAGACGTCTGTGGACCGATGATGAAGACGTCGTGATCAAGCCCCACGCGTTCATCGCGGTCGCATCGAAGAACCCTTCGAGCTTCCGTCGCGAGGACGTCGCCGATCGCTGCGTGATCCTACGCCTCGAGCGTCGTGACTCCTTCGAGCGGTTCCAGCGCCTCCTCGAGCGCACCGTCATGATGCGACCCAAGCTGTTCGGCGAGTACCTCTACTACGTCAACCAGATGGTGGCCACGATCCGTGATGGCATCTACGAGGAGGGTGCCAAAGAGACACACCGGATGGCCGACTTCTCGGCGCTGGGTCGCGTGGTCGCCAAGGTGCTCGGCTGGTCGGGGGACGAGATCTCGGAGCTGATGGCTGGGCTTCAGAACGAGCGCGACGCGTTCATCACCGAGGAAGACCCTCTCACGGATCTGCTCCACCACTGGATCTCGTACAAGCCTCGGATGGGTCCCACCAACATCGGCCGAGAGGTATCGATCCATCAACTGTTCCAGGAGCTGGACTCGATCGCGCAAGCGCAAGGGATCCAGTGGTACAAATCGCCGCGCCAGCTCAGCCAGAAGATCCGCTCGTCGCACATCACACGGGACTTCATCGTTCAGATGCTCGCCGTCGACGGCCGCAAGAGCTATCGCATCTGGCGTCACACCGACGCGCAGCTCTCCGTCATCCCGGGTGGCGACGACGAGCCACTCAAGCTTGCAGGAGATCTCGCTGATGAGTGAATCCAACGGAAAAAACGGTCACGCCAAGCGCGATGATGGCCTTCGACCGGACATGGACGATCCCAGGCCATGCTGCGCCCGGATGGAGCACGGTGGTTGGTGTGGGCTGCCAGATGGCCACGAGGGGCCGCATGACGGGCCTCCACGTGCAGCTGGTCCGATCCAGTCGGCCTCCGAGGTGATCGGACGCTGTAAGGAATGCTGCAAGGTCGTGAAGACCGACGACGCACTCTGTCGTCTGCCCCGCGGCCATAGTGGCGACTGCAAGGGTTAGCAAACTGTCAGACCGCTATGCTTCAATATTGACCAAATGAAGAAGAAAGCTGCAGCTGCTCGTACGCGCACACCAGATCGGTCAGATGGTCGACTTGGGCCACGAGACGTCGGCGACATCGTCGTGATCCGCGCGATCCCGTACCACTACATCGGCAAGATCAAGCACCTCGGAGAACACACGCTCACGCTCGAGGCTGGTGCAGTCTGGCTCGCTGACTCGGGACGCTGGGGCAGTGACTTCCTGCGCGATGGCAAGGTCAACGAAGCCGAGCCCTACCCCGACGACGTCACGATCGGTTATGGAGTCATCGCGGAGGTGACCTTTTGGAGGCATCCAATTCCGGGGCAGAAGTGACCACGGCAGCGGCGGTGATTGACTGGGGATCGCGGTCGCGGTCGGGGTCGCGGTTGGGGTCGCGGTCGGGGTCGCGGTCGGGGTCGCGGTCGTGGTCGTGGTCGGGATCGCGGTCGGGGTCGTGGTCGGGATCGCGGTCGGGGTCGTGGTCGTGGTCGTGGTCGGGATCGCGGTCGGGGTCGCGGTTGGGGTCGCGGTTGTGGTGATGGCTCATGAAGCGACGACGGCCCCCCAAGAAGATTCCGATCCAGCCCAAGGAGCATGACGAGGAACTCGCCGTGCTGGCCTCCGTGCTAGACGAGCATCGACTCGACAACAACGCGGAAGGCTGGTTCAAGGTTCCTTGGCGCAATGGCTGGAACGCCGTAGGCCTCGCCACGACCACGTGGGACTCCATCGAAGATGGGCAATCGAGCGATAACGAATACGCTACGTTCAGGTTTCTCAGTGATGTGATCTCATCGAGACAGCTGCAAGGATCCTACGAAGTCGCAAACCTTCTGCTCGACCGGGCTCACCATAAGCTGCTCTATGCTGGCTTGCGTTGCCTACAGGTGCTCGCATCGAACAGCCACGGAGGCGGTGAAGTCTACAACACGATCTTGCGGCTCGCCTTCGACGCAGAACAGCCATCGCTGCTGTTCGAGCACCATGTGCTTCACTGGCGTTGTCTCGATGCGTTGGGTGTCGAGCCCACGCTCAACGGTGACAAGTTCGATCGGCAGCGTCGGGCTTTCTTCATCGCTTGGAAGCGTGGGCTTTACCACTCTGCATACTCCATCAAGCCCTGTAAGTAGGAGTCACTCGTGAAGCTCTATAACGTGATCATCATTCACGACGTCTACTGTGTCGCCAACGATCCCGAAGAAGCTCGAACTGCGGTGCGGGCTGCGATCAGAGAAGACTTCATGCCGACCGAGCAAACCGCACTCGAGACGCGCAACGAGTCGAACGTGCGTGCGAGCTGGCGCGATCAGAAGCCCTTCGTGGGCAATGACATCTCCGATGCCGATTTCGACAAGCTCGTCAAAGGCTCGACGACGATCGAGATGTTCAAGAAGCTCTACACCAAGGAGAAGTGAAGAGGGCAAACGTCAGACCCACCTGATAGGCTTCCGCCATGAGCACGATCTACCTGGTAGTTCCAAGGGGAACGATCGTACTTAGGGCGTATTCCAGGCATGAGCCTGCGCTCGTGCACGAGCGAAGTGCGACCGGCCTCGAGACGATCGAGCTGGAAGTCCTTGATACGGTGCCTGCAGAAGTCGCCGTGGATGTGGGTGAGTACGACGATGATGACGTCACGCCCGTAATCACGATGAGGCTTCGTCGCCCGAAATCGCCACAAGATGATAAGTAGGTAGATGGGCAAATTCCTCGTCGCACTTTGCTTGATCGGGTGTTCGCACATGAACTACACTGCCGGCGTTCCCAACCTCTCGCAGGTCGACCAGAACATCTGGCGATCGGGTCAGATCACATCGCCCCAGGGTTGGGACACCATCCAGAAGCTCGCGGCTGGACGGCACATCCACATCGTAAAGCTGAACTTCGAGGCGGAAGGCTCGGACGCTGAGGGGAACGCTCGAGGCTGGGACGTCCGCTATCGGCCACTGCAACCTGAGGGCGATCAAGACGTCTGGGACGATCTCGCCTCGGCGGTGATGGAACCAGATCCGTCGACGGTGACGCTGCTGGACTGGGAGCTGTCGTTCGCGCAGAACCAGTCATCGACTGACTTCTACCTGATCCACTGCACGCACGGCCAAGACCGGACGGGCTACATCGTTGGGCGCTTCCGCGTGCTCAGCCAAGGCTGGACCAAGGATCGCGCGTACGCCGAGATGCGCGCGCATGGGTTCCATCCCGAGCTGTTGGGCCTCTACGAGGCCTGGAGAGCCTTCCACCCATGACCACCACCGATGAAGCGATGGTGAGCGTGCTCATCGAGCGCCACAGCCTCGAGTTGCAGGTCGGCTACAGCCAGAACGGGTGGCAGGTTCGCGTGCGCGGCTACGATCCCACCGGCGCGATCCATGAGATGCCCTACACGATGTCGGGCGTCGAGAGCCTGACCCACGCGATGTTGATGGCTGCTCAGGTGTTCTGCACGTCCTATGGGCTGCCGTGCTCGATGTCCTAGCAGCGCTCGGCACGATCGCTCTACTGCTCGTGGCGATGTGCGCACGGCCGCTCGAGGGTCAGTGCCCCAGAGGCTTTTACGTCAACGGTGTGCGTCCCAGCGGCGTCTACGGGTGCATCCCAGTGCCGCCGAGGGAGCCAGACGCGCGCGGCCACGAGCCAGATCCTCCTCCCCGGAACGATCCAGAGGTCGAGTCGAGGATCTACTGCACAGGTGGAACGATTCCAATCGTTTGCAATGATCGGGTCGTGGGCTGCCAGGCTCGCTAGGCTTCCATCTATTCTACACATATCCAAGTGTGCTTAGATACTGGGGTTGAAGATCGACGTTTCAAGTCGTTTCCCCCTATCTTTGTACTTCTTTAAAAACGTACAGACAAAAGTGTCTGTAAGTTTTTTGAAAAATAGAAAAGACCTCGACATTCTATCTTCAAATGTTAACAATTGTTTACTATAAGATATAAGAGGAAGAAAAGATGGATGAAGAAATTAGCAGTAGAACTTACAGTAAAGTTGACAGAGGTTCCGTCAGAAGGGATCGTTAGGATCATGAGAACACCCAAAACCTACTGGAGAGTAACTCCCGAGGGTCATACGGAGATCAAAACCACCATCCCGAAGACCCTAGCACTACTGATAGAGCAATGGTCCCAAAGAGCTGGCTGTGACCCGATCAAGGGTTTCGACCTCTTGCTCATGGGCCTGGCCGATCGGATCGACTCGGGGGACTACAACTTCCTGGGTGCCTCCTACCAGAAGGACATTCAAGCACTCGCGCACGCCGACAAGATCCGTCCGGGCGGGATCCCCGCGATCGACGAGAACTTGATCGGCAAGTTCCATCGGAGCACGAAGTTCAAGAGTGGGTTCTTCGGCGTGTACGCCAACGGTCGCGGGTTCCGCGCCGTCGGGCGTGTCCTCAACGAGTTCAACACCGACGCGAAGCTCATCGGGTCGTTCCCGACCTCGGAGCTGGCGGCGCAGGCCAGATACCACTACTACCGAGAGAACAAGCTCGTGTACGGGATCGCCGAGGAGGAGATCCTTCGGCAGCGCTCGTTACTGCCTGACTCGACCGAGTACGAGATCCTCGAGTTCGTCAACGAGCTACGCGAATCAGGCTTACTCGAGCCTTATCGACTCGAAGATGACTACAAGGTGCAGCTCGAGAAACGCGTAGAGCCCACCAAGGCCGTCGGTCTCGATGTGCCTGTGCCTGGACGTCAATCGAGGAAGTTCGGGATCACCGAAGGTCTACGTCTCGGAGAACGAATTCCAGATCCATTCGGGCTTGAGGTCAAGGCCAACGCAGACAAGGAAGACAAACCCAAGTGAAGTCGATCGTGCTCTCGTTCTCGGTTCCACCTGATTCCGAGATCATCAAGGCCATCGATGGGCTCATCGGTGATGAACACTTCGGGACCTCGCGCGCCTCTGTGCTACTCGAGCTAGTACGTGACGCGCTCGAGGCCTACACGGGCCAGAAGATCAAAGCGCCCAAGAAGCGACGCTGGGGACCTCGGCTACGCATCTGCGAGGGAACGATCCGCGTCGCAGCCTCGAACGTGCAGTGTCTCGCGTGTGGTGCGTATGGTCAGCGCTGCGATCGAACGAGTGGCCTGGCTCAGGTGAACCGATGACGGCTATCACCTAAGCGCTGCCACCCGTTCAGCGTGCCGAGCAGCCGTGGTGAGCGCGTCGGCGATGTCATGAGCCTGTTGAGCAGTCAGCTCGCGTATGACGCAGCCCTCTCCGTCACGCACCGCGATGTTGCCCTCACTGCCCACAGTGACGATCGTGGCCGGATCCGACTTCACCTCGATCGTGAGCAAGTTCAGCGCATCACCTTCTTCGCGATCTTGAACGTGCCATAGATGCCCCCGATGCCGAGGAGCACGGTCAAGAGCTGACCCGTCGTCGACATCCCACTCCACCACGACGAGAAGTCGCCCAGGCCGTTCATCTGGCGGTTGCAGCCGATGCAGCCGAACGCGCCGCGTACGGGATGCATGAACGGCGCGCCTTGCGTGGGCGCCACTGGCAGCCCGCTCGGCGTGATCATGTTCAGCGGCACCTGGTCCGGTGTGGTCGTCGGCGAGAGCCTTAGGAACATGCTCTCAGCGTATCACGATTGCGGACTGGCAAGCAGTCCTGCTTGTGGGCGAGAAGGCTCGTGGGACCTCTCGTCGCTTGGCAGCCGCAGGACCAGTGACAGCTGCCGAGGGGATGGGGAGCGACGAGAGGTCTAGGGCTCTGCGTGTTGCGTCGACACGTCGAGCCTTGATTCTTCTCTATCAGCTTCGTCGGTGGGATGCAACTTTGCGATCTCCTCACCGGCCTTGGCTGCTAACTCAGCGAGCGACGGAATCGTCGTGATCTTCGACGGTGGCGGCACGTAGCGATCGACGCGCTTGGCGTCCCACGCCTCGCACTCACGAGCGAACTTGGTTATCTCGTGCGCGAACTCGCAATCGAATGGTGTGGCGTCGGGAAGTACGAGGACACCTGTGGCGACGTCACGAAGATCTTGCGCCGGCCAGTTGCGATTGAACTCAGGCGAGAGGTTCGCGATCGCGTAGCCGATCACCTTCATCGCAGCGCGTATGGTGTCGACGAGTCGACCGACTTCTCCGTCAGCGCTTGCCATGCGCGTCTCGATGATCTTCTGCTTGAGGGCGTGTAGCTCCATCTCGAGAGTCGTCTTCGCATCCTTGATCGACTGGAACTCGTCGAGCGGCATGGTCACTTGAGCGGGCATCTAGGTCTTCTCCTGCAAGAGCTGACGGATCGTCTCGAGCCAGCGGTCGTCGGCAACTCCGACGTAGAACAGCATCGGCATGAGGCGAGGTGTCGTGTTGATGACGTGGACCAGCTCAGGCGTCAGCACCTTCACCGTCATCCCCTGCTTCCACAGCGTCATCACCATCGGTCTCTCGCTCTGATGGATCGGTGGGCTCACTTTGATCAGTAGGCTGCCCCCCGACGGTAGGATTGCTGATTTCACGTTTCGCATGTCGGTCCCTCATGAACACGTAGGGCTCGATCGCTGGATCGTTGTCCCAGATCCCGCCCAGCTCCTTCGCTTTGTTGCGGATCAGTTGCGTGCTCACGCCGAGGATCTTCGCAGCCTCGGAGACGCTACCGTTGGTGAACAGCAGCGCGTCGCGGATCATCATCCGCTCGAACTTGCGGACCGAGGTCGCGTAGAAGGAATTGGGATCACCCCTGGTGATGGCCATCGGTCTCCTCTGTGATCACGCCGAGCTGATCGAGGCCTCGTTGCATGAGCCCAGCTGCGATCGGGTTCATCGCGATCGAGCACGCACCCACGAGTAGGGGTGTCGACCACGCGAATGGATCGAGCCCCAGGTAGGACAGCTGCAGACCTCGACCGATGACGAGTGCGACGGCGAGGCCGTACCAGAAGCCCGAGCACGCCGAGCAGTCCATGAAGTGAGCCACGCTCGACGGGTACCGGCTCCACAGCCAAGACGTGATCACCGCTCGCGAGCCGAGATAGTACAAGGCTGCGATGATCAAGTGGAATATGATGAAATCGTTCATGTTTACCCTGGGTAGATTCATACCCGGGTATTTTACCCGGGTATGGAAGCCGGTTTACTAAGAGGTCGGCTTTTCGTGAATCCGCTCCACCAGTTCCTCAGGCAGCTTGTCGGCAGCGGCGCCCTCGCGCGCCACGCTCGCGCCTTGGCGCGCCGTCCAGCGATCACAGAGGTACGTCGAGGCCACGAAGTCGCCGACCGACTCGCCTGTGGGCGATTGACCGATCCGGCAACAGCACCAGCCACCGGCTTGCATGCTCATGTCGATCTTGGGGACCATCTCGCGGATCGACCGAACGGTCGGGTGTTCTTCACCCTTGGGAGACGTCGTCGCGATCATGACGGCTTTGTTGAGCATTTCGAAGCGGGCTCTCTCCCACCAGTGGGTTTTGGCCTTCTCGAAATCTGAATGGATGCATGACCAACATCCTTGAGTTCTAATGGCAATTCTCTCTTCGCCGACACCCGCCAGGGTCTTGGCCAGAGCCTTTTTCAGTGAGTCAGCCATAGGCCAGACTATAGGCAGTGCAGAACTGCAGATCAAATTTGTGATCACGCTAGATCCCCTGGTAGAACAGGGGAGTGAAGGCAACCAAGCAACTGCCACGCTCACTCGACGTTGCCGAACTCGATCAGCTGACCGAGCCTTTGACGGTTCAAATCGTCAGGATAAAGAACGGGAATGCCTCACCAATCCCACTACCGATCGGTGAAAGTGGGCAGGCGGGTGTGGGGTGGTCAAAAGGTGAGGTGATGACCATCGACCAAGGCTGGCTCGTCAACGAGTGGTCGGGTGGGGGCTTCTACGAGGTGACCGTGGTGGATTCTGCACCAACGCCGCGTCGCGTGGTCTGGCGTCCCTACTGGGACGTGAATCAGTACCCCGAGAAGATCCCGCCGACGCTCGCGGCCGGCGCGCGTCCTGGGTTGATCGCGCATCAGCAGAGCCAAGCTCAACCTCAACCTCAACCGATGCAGGTGTCTATGTCCCAGTTCCCTGGTGGTCTCCCCTCAGGTGGCATTATGCCACAATTCGCGGTGTCCCCGGCACCCCAGCTGCCCCAGTACCAGCCGTACTACCAGCAACAGACTCCGATGTACGCGATGCAGGCCCAGGCGATGGCGGATAGTCGTCGGCTCGAGGAGCGGCTTGCGAACGCCGAGGCCCAGTTGCAGGCCAGCCGGCTCGAGGCGGCGCAGCGGCAACACCAGGTCGACCTTGAGCGCGAGCGCGCGTCGAACGTGGCAGCGATCCAGCGACTCGAGGCCCGCATCGCCGAGATGGCTCAGGCGACCCAGGCGCCCAAGGTCAACGATCAGGTCGCGCTGCTCCAAGCTCAGCTCGATAACGAGCGTCGCGAGCGCGAGATGGAGCGTCGCGAGCTGGCCACGCGCGAGCTGATCGAACGACAAGTCCAGGCCGTTCAGAAGCAGATCGAGGCGATGCAACAGAACCACGCGCAGTTGCTACAGGCTCAGCAGAACCGTGGGCCCGACCCGATGATCCAGCTGCTCATGGAGCAGAACCGCAACTCGATGGAGGCGATGAAGGAGATCTCGCGTCAGTCGACGGGCGCGATCGAGAAGTTCCAGACGTTCATGATGAACCCGCGCGACGTGATGTCGATGACGCGTGAGGCTTCGAACGGTCTCGACGTCGTGACGCAGAAGATGTCGTCGATGTACTCCAACGTCCTCGACATGCAACAGAAGGTCATCGAGAATGCGATGCAGCTCAACCAGGGCGGCAGTGAGACGATTGGCCTGATCCGCGACGGTGTGTCGTCGGCGAAGGAACTCGCCGAACGCTACTTCACCGTGAAGGGCCAAGAGGCACGCGCGCAGGCTCAGTCGCAGGCGGTTCAAGCTCAAGCACAGGCCCAGTCGCAGGCGATCCAGGCTCAGGCACAAGCTCAGCTCGCGCTTGCTCAGGCACAGCGCCAGCAGCCGGCTGCACCCGCTCAACCGCGCCCGCAAGCAGGTCTTGGCGGGACTCCGCAGCCCTCCAACGTCTCGAGCTTTGACGACTGGCGTAAGAAGCGCGAGGAGGCTCAGCCTCCTCCGCCCGCAGCGCCGCGTGAGACGGTTGGCGTAGCGTCGACTCCCACGCCGACGACGCCCGCGCAGACGACGCCCTCCGATCAGGAATGGTTGGGCCCGCTATTCGGTGATGTCGTACAGCTGCGCCAAGGCGTCGAGGTCCACCTGCGAGGTCTGCAGAAGAAACCTGCCGTCAACGAAGGTGTCAGCGCGGCCACGGCAGCTCAAGCGATCGCGACCGCTGCGGGCGTCGTGATGGAGAAGAACATCCCGATCCCCGCGATGATCGATCTGCTCAACCACCAGAACTACGGCGCGTTCATGGCTCGGTTGCTGCCGGGCACGCCCGAGGCGTTCCGAAATGACATCATCGGCCAGCTCAAGAAGCTGCTCGGTGATCCCGCGGCCGATGACGCTGCTGACGACGACGAGGAAGACGACCTCGACGCGGATGAAGACGGCGAGCACACCGATGACGTACGCGACGGAGCTGCAGGGTAACGCTACAAGCTGTCAGACCGATCATGTACAACTGAGATCGTGATCAAGGCAGTGGCAGTGGCACAGGTCGTGTTCGTGCTCGTAACAAGCACGTTCGTTGCGTGGTGGCGGATCGACATCTACTTGCTCGTCGCGTTGCTTCTGACGTTTCTTCTGTTCGCGCTGTTCACGGTGCAGGACCACGCCAAGCAACCGGAGAACACCGACGATCCCGATCAGCTCGGGCTCACCAGCGCCGCGATCCACTTCGTTCAGCGTGCGGTGATCTCGTTCGTGCTCGGCGCGATCTGGCCGAGCCTGCCAGTGATCATCTGGTTCGGCGCGATGAAGGACATCGTGCAGCGTTCGACCGGCACCGAGCGTTGAGCCCAGCGATGGGCTTGGTGTGCTTGGCGTCGAAGATTCGTAGCAGCGTTAATGTGCTGATCAGCATCGATGATAGTGCCGCGCCTTGGATGGCCTGTTTCCAGGGCACGCCAACGAACACCATCGGCGGCGCGATCAGCGCCATCCGCAGGACCGTCCAACCTGCGAGCGCCCAGCCAGACCCCTTCTCGCGCTCGAGGATGCCCGCGACCGTTCGATACGTGGGCAGCCTCGGCGCGACGGCATCAACGGGTACGAGGCTCAGGTGAGCCCGAGACTTGGCCATGCCTTCATCGTAGCGGAGTTGATCATCATGATCCAGTTAGCTGTCGGCATCCCCGCCTATCGCGCGCAGATCCACGTCGGCGTGGGTCGTACGCTTCTGCAGCTTGGCGCCGCGATCGCAGCGTCTCGAGACGAGTTCCATTTCCGAGGCTTCCTCGACATGGACGTCTGTGGCGTCGACAAGGCCAGGAACTTCCTCCTTGCCTACGCGATGAAGCAAGGCGCCGAGTGGCTGCTCATGATCGACGCAGACACCTGGGTGCCCGACGCTGCGGCACTACTCGAGATGATCCGTACAGGCGATCGCGAGGGCGCTGTGATCATCGGTGCCCCCGTCTATCGACGCGTCGATCAGAACGAGAGCCTCAACGTTTATTGGCGTAGTAGCCAAGGTCGACTCGAGGCGCTCTCGAGTTGGGATGTGCGAAAGCACAATAAGCCCTTTTCCGTCGACGGAATCGGCTCGGCGATCATGGCGATCGATCTGCGGCAGATCGGCGATGCCGTCTTCCGGTTCACTGACGAGCTGAGCGAGGATCTCGA
>Ga0335077_10006730_pt1 | contig 14214 bp, 11 predicted proteins | sample Lox_Sample_31_FD_207151 | JGI IMG/M metagenome (GOLD analysis project Ga0335077, IMG submission 207151) | Soil microbial communities from Loxahatchee National Wildlife Refuge, Florida, United States - Lox_Sample_3.1 | ecosystem: Environmental > Terrestrial > Soil > Wetlands | place: USA...
CATCTTGAAATACTCGTCGAGCTGGGTCTTGTTCTTGAACGCCGTGCCGTAGATGCGCTGGAGCTGCGGGTTGCGCTCGTCGCCCTTGTAATACGCGCTGGCCACGCTGGTGAGCTTGAACGCGCCGATGTTGCCGGTGCGCATCACGTGCGGCCCGGCGCACAGGTCCACGAAATCGCCGTTCTTGAAATAGGTGATTGGCTCGCCTTCGGGAATGGCTTCGAGGTTGCCGATTTTAAATTTACTGGGATTGCCCGGACGCTCGGTCAGGCCGCCAAGCCGGCCGCTCTCGGAATCCTTCACCGCCTGCTCGCGCGTGACGACGATTTTCTCGAACGGATGGTTCGCCTTGATTTCCTTTTTCATCTCGGCCTCGATGGCGGGGAAATCTTCCGGCGAAATCCGATGCTTCAAATCCACGTCGTAGTAAAATCCGTTTTCGACCGGCGGCCCGGCGGCGAATTGCGCGTCCGGCCACAGCCGCAGGATGGCGGTGGCCATGACATGCGCGGCGGAATGCCGGATGCGCTCCAGTTCGGTCATCTTCGCTCGATCCTCGAGCGTCTTGCGGTCTTTCGGTTCCTCAGATTCGGCGGACATGGTTTTGTTTTAACGCAAAGACGCAAAGATGCAAAGACGCAAAGCGTTTGTGGAACTGGCTAGCTTGTATTTTTGGTGGGGCGAGACTATTGACGAGCCGGCTCGCGAGGACGCTCGCCCCACCAAAGATCGAGCAGCTCGTTTTATTCCGCGGGTTTTTCCTGGTGTAACTGCTGGCTGAGGCCGATTGCCTGAGCGCCGACCCGGCGTTTGAAGATTTTCTGGAAAAACATGTTGTTGGGCACGTGGATGTATTCGCCTGTGGGCGTGCGCAGCGTCGTGAACAACAAGGTAATGTCCACGACTTTGCCAGCCACGGAGTCAGCAGGGATTTCCACTTCATCGCCGATGGCAAAGGGATTGAACAGGATGAGCACGAAGGTGCAGAGGAAATTGCTCAAGATGCTCCACGTGGCCACGAACCCGATGGCGACCAGGCCCAGAATGGTTCCCAGCACGGCCAGGATGGTGTTCAGATGAAACCCGAACTGATCCAGAATCAGAAAGACGGCGACAAACAGCGTCAGATAGCGGATGACGTTTCGCACGGACCGGGTTGACAGGACCGGCATGTTGAGGTGACTGGCCATTAATTTAATGGCGCGGTTCAAAACGAAAATAATTGCGAAGGCACCAACCAGGATGATGGCACTGGCAACAATGTTTTCCGTTGTCTCTTTGTCTAATTGGATATTTCCCATGCTTCCACTATAAGCACGGCCGGCGGAATCGCCAAAAAAGTTTTTTTGGAAATTTTTAAGGCGCGGAGATTTCGCCTGTGGGAGAAACCGAATAAGCCGGTGTGGCCCCATCGTGAGACGCGACAAATTCCGCCTGGTTGCGAGCGCGCGCAAGAATGACTTCCGCGGACTTGTTGCCGGCCAGCAACCCATGCACCAGCGCGGCCAGGAAAGAATCGCCCGCGCCAACGGTGTCCTTGGCCTGAATCGGGTTGCTGGGCAGCCAGGTCCAGTTTGAATCCATCAACAAGCCGGAGCCGTCCTTGCCGGCGGTGATACAGATGCGCGAACAGTTTGTCCGGGCGGAAAAATCGCGCGCGGCCGCTTCGAGTTGATCGGCAGGATAAATTTTTCCGAGCAACCGTGCGGCCTCGTCATGATTGAGTTTGATGACGTCGGCGGTTTTCGCGAGCGACCAGACCAGGTCCGGCGCGTCATAAGGCGGGCGCAGGTTCACGTCGAAAACCTTGAGCGCCTTTCCGCAGAGTTCGCGCAATCGGGTAAACTGTTTGCGATTGTGTTCGGCGCGCTGTGCCAGCGTGCCAAAGATGAGCGCACCGGCCTGGCCGACAAGTTCCGGCGGATGCTCCGGCAATTCAATCCAATCCCACGCCACGTTTTCCACGATGTCGTAGGCCGGGCCGCCCTTTTCCATCCGGACGCGCACCAGGCCCGTCGGTTTGTCGTCGCGGACGCGGATAAGGTCTGTGTCCAGTCCCCATGCGGCCACGCGCCGGAGCAGTTCGTCGCCCAGCGCGTCCCGGCCAACGGCACTGACCGGCGCGGCGCGCAGGCCGAGTTGATGGAGATGATACGCGGCATTCATCGGCGCGCCGCCGGGGAACAGCCCGCGCGGGAGCGAGTCCCAGAGCATTTCGCCGAAGCAAAGCACGGCGGCGGAATGATTTTCAATCATGCGGCAAACTGTCGGGGCTGATTTGAAGTTCCTGACAGGCGTGGACGTAGGCAGCGGCCGACCAGGCCTGAAAACATTTGCCCATGGGCTTGCCAGTGCGGCCATGCACCCATTCGTTGAATTCCCATTCCTGATTTTTGCCGAGGCGGTTCAGTTGCGCGAGCTTGAGCAGTTCGCGGCAGGCAACTTCGTAAAGACCGAGCCGGTGGATGAACCGCACCCACATGCCGCCGATGAACGGCCAGATGCCGCCGTTGTGGTAATGCCCCGGCAGGTTCAGGAGATTGACGGTGTAATAGGCGCGCCAGTCGGGGTCACCGGCCTGCACCTGCGGATACAAGTTGGCCACGGGCCAGGGATCGTTAACGCCGACACCCCACATGAATTTGAACGCGACGCGCGCGCGGTCCACGTCGAGCACGTTGTGCAGGAAGGCCAGAATGTTGCCCAGCACATCGCAACGCCAACTGAAACTGAACGGCGTGATTTCCGCCAGCAAGTAACTGGAGTCGCCCAACGTGAACTGACGGTCGGCAAAGGTGACGTGCGCCGTCGCGTCGTGGGGCTGGGTGGTCGGCCAGAAGGATGAGAGAATTTTGCCGCGAATGAATTGCGACCGGCGGAGATAATCCGCCGCCGGCTCGAACTTCTTTTGAAATTCCAGCAGCCGGCCAAAGCACACATTGGCACGATACCAGAGGATTTCATCGTAGAGCACATGGTAGCTGCGTCCAAACAAATCGGTCCAGTCACCGGCTTCGGGGATTTCCAGCAGACCGTCGTTGTTGCTGTCGAGCGCGCTGAGCCAGTTCATCACCCGCTGCAGCCGGTCGGAGTATTCGTTCAGGAAGTCATTATCCTGTGTTTTGTTGATGTATTGGTAAAAGGCGATGACGGTCAAAAGGCCGCCGTCAATGGAGCAAATGCCGCCCACGCCGCTGTAGTCTGGCGTGTTGGTGTCAATGCGCACAAAGGCAGGCACCTGGCCGTTGGGTGAGATGTGATCCAGCATCGTCCGGAGCGTCTGCTTTTGCGTCGCGCGAATTTGCGGATCCTCCAGTTCAATCGTGCTGATAAGGGTGATGGCGCCGTCCCGCGCCCAGACGCTGCGGTAGTTGGCGTCAACGCCCGTCACTTCGTTGTCTTCGAGCGAACACGCCGAAAAGCCCAGGGGCGTGATGTTTTTCCGCAGTGTGACCAGTGCCTGATCATAACCCGTGCAAATGAGCTGGCGCTCTTCGGAGGTGAGGGTTCCCAGCGCCGCCTCGGTGAACAGCATCCGCAGGGTGGGATCCATTTCATGGGCGTGCAACGCGGAACTTTCCAGCGACGGCATGTCGGGAATCACGCCAAAGTATTTCATCCCTTCAATGACACCGTCGGCCATCACCTGGCTGGCGCTGAAGGTGGGGAGTTTGACGACCGCTTCAAAAAGCTCCGGCTGGGCGTTTTCCACGACGATGCCCCGGACGCCGGGCAGGAGAAACATGCTGCTGTCGTTGCCGGTGTCGCCGGCGACCAGCACACTGGCCAGCGGGACGTTGATTTTTTCGCACAGCCATTGCAGCGCGTAACCTTTGTTGGTTTTTTGCGGCATCACGTCGAGGTCGCGCATGCTGGAATAAATCACGTTGACCTCCAACCCGGCATCGGCCAGCAGCTTTTTGAGTTGTTCAATGGTTTCCGGCGTTGCCTGATGCAAATACCAACTGGATTTGTAGGGATGTAGAAACTGGGGCGGCTGGTGCGTGACGCCGGGAAAGGACGAAAGAATCGCCTCGACTTTTTTCAAATCCCAGCCGTGCCGGAAGAGTTTGTTGTATTCGTTGAGGGGCCGTTTTTGCCGTCCGTCGTAAATCTGGGTGCCCACGCCGCCGATGATGTAGTCCGGCCACGGCAGGCTTTGGGTGGCCAGCAAATCAATGATGTTCTGCACGAACCGGCCGGAGTTGTAAACCAGCAGGGGCCGCTGTTTTTTGGGCAGGGCCTCCCAGGTGTCTTTGAACCGGCGCGTGGCTTCGGGATTGCCCAGCAGGGTGCCATCCAGATCGGCGCAAAAAAGTTGAATTTTATCGTATGTCATAACCTTCTGACCTATTGGTTGGAATCATCCGGAGGCAAAGCCGTTCAAATCTAATCCGCGTCGTTCCAGGGTTCATCCCATTCGTTGTCCGTCAACATCAGGCTGGCGCTCTCGCGCTGTTCGACCACAGCCACCAGTTGTTGTGCAACGCCCGTCCAGGTGAACAGACTGCGCGCCTTGTGCGCCCCCATCCGGGCCAGCCGCGCCGAGAGCCGCGGATGCCGCAATACCTTATACATGGTGATGCCCAAATCCTCCTTGTCAAATGGATCTGCATAAAGCGCGTGCCGTCCGAAGGTCAGGGCGCGATACAACCCGCCGTGAACCGTCACCACCGTGGGCGCGCCCGAGGCCATCGCTTCAATCGCCGTCATGCCGAACGGCTCGTACCGGCTGGACAGCACGAACAAATCCGCCGCGCGATAGTAATCCGCCAGCACTTCGTCGGGAATAAACCCTTCGAATCGGACGCGCGACTCGAGTTTTAACTGGACGGTTTGTGCCTTTAATTCTGCCAGCAGCTTCTGTTCGTGATCACTCAAATCCGTTCCGCCGACGGCCAGCCACAGGATTGCGTCGGGCTCGCGTTGCGCGACGACCTGAAAGGCGTTCATGAGCAGATCGTAGCCTTTGTTGCGCGCCAACCGTCCGATGGCCAGCACCACCTTGCCGGAAAAGCCGAGCCGCTGACGGATGGCCTTTCGGCTCGCCTCGCTGACCGGGAAAAAGCGGTTGTCGTCGTAGCCGGGGGGAATCATGCGGCATTTCTCCTCCGGTACTTCGTAATCCTGCTGGAGCAGGTCGAGTTGCTGCGGCGTAGTGGCCACCACGGTGTCGCAGTCCGCGTACAGCAATCGCTCGTAGAGAATGCGCTTGGTGAAATTGTATTGCTTCTCAAATTTTGCCTCGTCACCGGGGAAATCCGCCTCCATCTGTTTTTTCTTCCAAACGCCCAACGAATGCGGCGTGTGCAGATGCGGCACGTCCAGCACGTCGCTCAAGTGTTGGCCGGCGATGCCCGCGTCCCAATAATGGCTGTTGATGAAATCATACTTGAGCTGGTGCTTTTTGATGAAGCGCAGGGCGTTCTCGCCCCATTCCGGCAGCTTTTCCAGCAGATATTCCTTGGGAATGAAATCGCGTCCACCGCACCGCGCCCGGATGACGCGCACCTGATCGCTCACCGGATCCATCTCCGGCTGGTCCTCAAAGCGCCGCGTCCAGATGTCCACTTCATAGCCCAGTTGCGCCAGTTTCTTGGAAAGCTCCAGCACATAAACCACCTGGCCGCCGGTGTCCGCCGCGCCCAACGGCGGCGTGCCGGCCACATAGCCATGCGTCGAAACCATGGCGATTCGTGGCAGCGAACTGCTGGCGTTCAAAAGGTCTTTTTCCATCCAGCGAAATTCTACGCCTTTTTCCTCGCCGTTTTCAACCCTTCAGAGAAATTTTTGCGGAATTCTTTTTGAGGTCCCACCACGCGATAAGTTCCAACGGTCACAGCGACAAAATTCAACGGCGGGAACAACTGTACAATTGGATGACGACCAGTGTCAGAAATCCCAGCGACAGCAGCCCGCTCACGGCCAACACGCCGCTGTGCGCGACATTGGGGAAAAATTGCAGCGAAACCGCGCCGACGGCCGGACCGGCGAAATTGCCCAGACCCAGAGCCGCTTCGTGAAGGCCTCCGTGTTCGCCCTTGGTTTCGCCCACGTCCATCGAATAAAACAGCGACGAGTAATAAATCAGCCCGATCGCGGCGCCGAAGAAAATTTGCGCCGCGAGCAACACCGCAAGGTTGGGCGCGGTGAGAATGAGAGCGAACACAATGATGAGCGTGGCAAATGCCGTCCCCAGCCAGCGGAAACGGTAATGCCAGCCATTCCAAAACCACAATGTGACAAACGTGGCCAGCCGCATAAAACTCCACAACGAACAGACAATACCCGCCAGCATCGGCGTAAGTTGAAAACGCGCCGCCAGACCTGGCAACATGGGAATGAATGTGTTGATGGCAATGTAAGCGAATGGATTCGCCAGCCACGCCATGTACAAAAATGCCCTGGCCTTTTCACGTGGAGGCCGGTTCGGATCAGGTGGCGGTGCAGCCTCGGGTTTATGATTGGATGCCGCGGCGATGTCCTGCGCGTGTTTTTCCAGCCAAAAGGTTAGCGCCAGTTGCGTGAGCAAAAGCGCGATGGGTAGATAAAAAATGGTTTTGAATCCGAACTTCTCAACGAGTGTGCCTCCAACGAAAAGGCCCAAGGCATTTGTGGAAGCCCAGACGACGTTGTAGGTGCCGACGGCGCGCGGCAGGCTCCTGGCGTCTGCGCCTTCACTTACCAGCGCCTCAATCGTTGGCCAGAGAAAACACTGGCCCACGCTGAAAAATCCGGAAGCCAGCACAATGCCGGCCATGAAATCGAGTTGGGAGCCGATGGTCAGCGCCAGAATCATCACGATGAACCCGACTTTGAGCGCGGTGAAATAGCCGCGGCGCTGTGCGAATCGTCCCCCTTGCCAGGCGGAGAAAACGTAAATGAGACCCATGGCTGCGGCAAAAGCGAGGTTGCGTTTGTTGTCAAAGCCGAAGTGATCCCGCATGAAGAAGTAGATGTAGTAAAAATAGAAGGACACCGAGAAGGAGCCTGCGCCTTCCAGCGTGAAACAAGCGGCCTTGAACCGGCGACCCTTCTTAGTAATCATATAATCCGCTGTCGCGCGTATAGCCGCCGTCACTGGTGCCGCCTTCCTCGCCACCCATGAAATCGCCGAGCACGTCACCCATGTCGGCTTCGATTTTTTCCGGGGCTTCACCGGCTTCGAGACGTTTGATGGCCACGTCCAACTCCTTGGGTACGGACCCCGGCGGCATGAGGTCTTTCATCTTCTTCATCAGGTGCGCCATGTGGCGCGGATTGTTCTCGTCCAGATGCTCCATGTCGCGTTCCAGTTCCATCATGGCGCGCTCCACGCGCGGGTCGTCCAGGTCCGGCATCGGCGGTTCGCCGGATTCAGATCCACCTTTGGCGGCGGGTTCGGCCAGTTTGCGCGACAGGGCAAAACGGCTGACCTGTTTGGACATTTTTTTATTGCCGCACTTGGGGCAAACCGGCAGGCGGCCGGGATTCACGCGCTTGGAGAGAAAGCTGTAAATCCTTCGGCACTTCGGACAGGCAAATTCGTAGATCGGCATTGCGATTTACGATTTACGATTTACGATTTACGCGCCACTAAAAAATTTGGTATTGTCTGGATTTGGAATTTCACCGAACCCCCATGAAGTGGAGGTGGTTTATCATGAGGAGATTCGTTTTGGGGGTGTTTTTTTTGCTGGTGGGTGGTTTTGGTTTTGCTGATTCGGGAAAGGGCAATGTCATTTCCGAAAGTGCGCAGTCTGTGCCCGATTAGAACCGGAAGTGCAACTGTCTCCGATCTCGATTCATCAACGGAGACACCATTCCACCACTCGACGAGTTTTCGACGAGTAGTGACCACGGATTTACGCAAGAACCACGGGCTTTTTTGCAGTCGAGGACAAATGAGTTGCGACTTAATTCGCAGACGATTTAGTGATACACTTGATGGTACGATTGGAAATTACTTTCCACGATTTTCAGAAACCATAATCATGGCTCATGCCTAAACACTCACGCACGAAGACAGCCCAAAAGAAAAATCCGGCGGCAGTTGTGCTCGGAAGACTTGGCGGCCTCAAAGGTGGGCCGGCTCGTATGGCAAAACTTTCGGCAAAACGGAGAACCGAAATTGCCCGTAACGCAGTCTTGGCCCGGTGGAGAAAAAAGAAATGAGAAGACCAACCCGGTTATAGCGTTCTTTTTTTCGCCGCGCCGCCCTTCATATTTTTTGCCTTAGACTTTTTTGCTCTCAATCCGATTTGCTTCTCAAGGCTCTCCACACGCCCGGCGAGCGATTCCAATTGATCAACTATGCGATGCAAATCGTCCTCAACTATTTTCGCTGTTGATATGAACAGTTTATAAGAAATGCCTGTTGTCGCTGGCATGTCGTGAACATTATGTTCGGTGAGTTCGCCGCTTTCATCCAACCGACGAATCTCAATATCCCCAACACCGCCGCCATGCCTTTGCGCCGACCACCCGCGAAGACCTCGCCAACCTTGCACAACCAAGGGAACCAACCCGATGAGTGACGCGATGGAACCGGCAATGTAAAGAATTTCAAGCCCTGACTCGTGCTCGACCATAAGCACCTGCGCCGTACCATCGGACAACAGGTAGCCTCTCCCTTGCAGGTCCGCTTCAACCTCCCGCCAGTGAATGCCGAACTCATGCTCCAGCATCCGAAGAACCTCCCGGTATTCGGCATACGAACTGACATTCTCGCGAAATTTCAGTGATATAATACGATCTGGTTTTACACCAAGGTGTTCGGCCGCCTCGCCGAACTTCTTCTTAAACATATCGCTTCGATGATCCATGACATTTCTCCATTTAAGATTTTGACCAAAACTGCGTTTTCGTGCCTTGAGATGCAAGACCATATTCAAAACACAACTGTTATACTTGACCGCTAGAGTAATGTCGGTATAATTCAATACATGAACATTTCGCCCAACAAATTCATCCTCTACGCCCGCAAATCCACCGACGTTGAGGACAAGCAGGTCCTGTCCATTGACGCGCAATTGAATGAATTGCGCGCCTTTGCCGAGCGCGAAGGCATACACGTTGTTGAGGAGCTGATTGAAAAGCAGTCAGCTAAAACACCCGGCAGGCCGGTTTTTGACGCCATGCTGGAGCGTATAGAGGCCGGAGAAGCCGAGGGTATCCTCGCATGGCATCCCGACCGCCTTGCCCGCAACAGCGTTGATGGCGGACGCATCATTTACCTCCTCGATACCGGCGTTATCAAAACGCTCAAATTCCCCACTTTTCGTTTTGAATCCGATCCGCAGGGCAAATTCATGCTCAACATCATGTTCGGCCAAAGCAAATACTACGTGGATTCCCTGTCCGAAAACACCAAGCGCGGTTTGCGCGAAAAAGTCCGGCGCGGCGAATATCCCGGCCCCGCTCCTTTGGGCTACTTGAACGACTACCGCACCAAGCGGATCATCATTGACCAGGAACGGGCACCCATCGTCAAAGATGCTTTTGAACGCTATGCCACGGGGCGGGAGACATACCAAACAATGAGCGACTTTTTCGCACAGCGCGGAATCCTGACCGGCAACGGGAAACACCTACCAAAAATCAATGTGGCATACGTGCTCCGCAATCCGATTTATTACGGCCACTTCCGCTACGCCGGCGAAGTGCATGAGGGAATCCACGAGCCTGTCATTTCCAAGGCACTGTTTGACCAAGCGCAGGCCGTCAGGAACGGGCGGTTCAAATGGTGTCCCAAAAGGTTGAAACGGACGCCGAAGGCGTTCGTCGGCTTGCTCCATTGCGGCGAATGCGGCTATTCCGTCACCGCCGAGGTTAAAAAAGGCCACACCTACTATCGCTGCACCAGAAAGAACAGAACGCACCAATGCAGGCAGCCCTATGTCCGCGAAGAGGCCCTTGATGCCGAAATATCAGCACTTCTTAAACCGTTTTCACTGCGGGCGGATTGGGCTGACGAAATGCTTTTACGGGTTAAAGAGGAGAAAAAGCACCTCGCCCAATCCGCCATGCAACTGGCGGCGCAAAAGCGCAGCGAGATTGAAAAAATCAGCCTTCGCCTCCAAAGGCTTCTTGATTCGTTTCTCGACGAGATCATTGACCGCAATGACTACACCGTCGAGAAGGCCAAATTGATGAGCCAAAAAAAGACTTTGGAGGAGCAAAAAGACGCCTTCGTGGCAGGCCGAGCCGACTGGCTCGAACCGTTCCAAAACTGGATTTTAACCGCTAGAAACGCGGGCGAAATCGCCATGAGAGGTTCTCCACAGGAGAAAAAGGTTCTCGCTCAAAAAGTGTTCGGCTCGAACCTTGTCCTCGACTGCAAAAAAGCCCGTGGTTCTTGCGTAAATCCGTGGTCACTACTCGTCGAAAACTCGTCGAGTGGTGGAATGGTGCGCGGTGCAGGGTTTGAACCTGCGACCCCCAGTGTGTGATACTGGTGCTCTACCGCTGAGCTAACCGCGCAACCCTAACAGCGTATCCGGCACCCGCATTAATTCAAGATTTTCTTAGGACCGTGTCGCGCTGCCCCCAGTTGGGATTCGTGCCCGGATAATCCAGATTGTAATGCAGGCCGCGGCTTTCGGGCCGCATCTGCGCGCAGCGCACAATCAATTCCGCCACCGTGGCGATGTTGCGGAGTTCCAGCAAATCGCTGGTCACGATGAAATTCCAGTAATACTCGTGGATTTCCTCCTGCAGATTCGCAATGCGCTTTTGCGCGCGGGCCAGCCGTTTGTTCGTGCGCACGATGCCCACGTAATCCCACATCAGCCGCCGGATTTCGTCCCAGTTGTGCGAGACCACGACCATTTCGTCCGGATTATGGGCGTTGCCGGACTGCCACAGCGGAATTTTTGCTTCAATTTTTTGCGGCGGATTCGCCGGAACTTTTTCCGCCGCACGATGGGCGCAAACCAGCGCTTCCAAAAGCGAATTGCTTGCCAGCCGGTTCGCGCCGTGCAATCCGGTGCAGGCGGCCTCACCCACCGCGTAAAGCCCGGCGATGTCCGTCTCGCCGTCCACGTTCGTCATTACACCGCCGCATTGATAATGCGCCGCCGGCACGACGGGAATCGGCTCCTTGGTGATGTCAATGCCATAGCGCAGGCATGTCTGATAAATGTTCGGGAACCGTTCGATGATGAACCGTGCCGGCCGGTGTGTGATGTCCAGCCAGACGTGTTCCGCGCCGCTCTTTTTCATTTCGCTGTCAATCGCCCGCGCCACCACGTCGCGCGGCGCGAGCGATTTCAGCGGGTGATAGGCGTCCATGAATTCGGTGCCGTCGAGCGTCTTGAGCGCGCCGCCTTCGCCGCGCACGGCTTCACTGATGAGAAACGATTTCGCCTGCGGATGATAAAGACACGTCGGGTGGAATTGTACAAACTCCATGTTCGCAATGGTTCCGCCCGCGCGATACGCCATCGCCACGCCGTCGCCGGTCGCGATGTCGGGATTGGTCGTATAGAGATAGACCTTGCCGCAGCCACCCGTGGCCAGCAGCGTCGCCGGCGCGGTGAAGGCCCAGACCCGCCCGCCCCTTTTGTCGAACACATACGCGCCGAGGCAGCGGTTCATACCGGCGTGACCGAGTTTCTGGCTCGCGATCAAATCAACCGCGAAGTGGTTTTCAAAAATTTGGATGTTCGGTTGACGCGCGGCTGCATTCAGCAACGCGTGTTCAATTTCACGGCCGGTCACGTCCTTGGCGTGCAAAATGCGCCGTTTCGAGTGCCCGCCTTCCCGGCCTAGGTCCAGTTCCTTGCCGCCGTCTTCGGCCGGCGCGTCGCGCTCGGAAAACTTCATGCCCAACTCGATTAACTCCTGAATCCGCTCCGGACCTTCCTCGACGATGACGCGGACGACGTTTTCCTTGCACAGGCCAGCACCCGCCGTGAGCGTGTCGCGCACGTGCAGCTCGAACGAATCTTCCTTGCTCGTCACCGACGCGATGCCACCCTGGGCATAATTGGTATTCGACTCCGCCCGGTCCTTTTTGGTGACGATGGCCACGCGCCCGCGCGGCGCAACCTTCAACGCGAACGACAACCCTGCGATGCCACTGCCAAGAACAAGAAAATCAAATTGTTTCATTTAAAGTCGTGTATTATCAATTAATCGCGTCTTGCCAATGAAAACCGCCAAAGCCACTTGTGTGCCGCATTTGACTTTTGAAACGGGCAAGAGCGTATCCGAATCAAAAAATTCCACGTAATCCAATCTGGCATCGGGTTCGGTTCCGATCCATATTTCCAAGTCTGTTTTCAATTTCGCCGCTGAGACGGTCCCTGATTTTTCGACTACTGCCCGCGCCTTTTGGATCGCGCGCCAAAGCACGGTCGCCTGCCGGCGCAGATCGCCGGTAAGATATTTATTGCGCGAACTCATTGCCAGACCGTCGCGTTCGCGCACCGTCGGCGCGACGATGATTCTCACGGGAAAATTCAAATCGGCCGCCATGCGTTTGATGATGACTGCCTGCTGAAAATCTTTTTGGCCGAACACCGCCACGTCCGGCTGAACGATATTGAACAGCTTGGCCACCACCGTCGCCACGCCGCGGAAATGCGTCGGGCGGGATGCGCCTTCCATCATTTGCGACAATTTTTCCTCGACGACGTAAGTGCTGAAATCGGTGGGGACGGCGCAGCGCGCCGTCCGGTCATCGCGGCGTGATGACCCTGCCGGATACATGTCCTTGTCATCCGGTGTAAACACAACATCCACGCATTCCTGGCGGCAAAGTTTCAGGTCGCGTTTCAAATTTCGCGGGTATTGGGGAAAATCCTCTTTCGGGCCGAATTGAGTCGGATTTACATAAATGCTCACGACCACGACGCCATTTTTGCCGATCGCCCGGCGGGCGCGCTTGATGAGGCTCAGATGTCCCGCGTGCAAATAGCCCATCGTCGGCACCAAACCAACGGGCTTGCCGGCGCGCTTCCAGCGAGCAGCCAATTTCTGCATGGCGGCGATGGAGGAAATGATTCTCACGTCAGAAAAATTAGCGGCGAAATGCGGCCAATCAATGTAATTGTCGTTTTCATTGACGGCTGATGTAGCTCCCGCGTCACGCGGTTTCAACGCGGCGTCCCGCCGCGTTGCGTTAGCATGCGCAGGAGTTCAGGGGATTGCATGATCCATCGCCATCAAAGTCGTCTGTTAGAAGTTTCGGGCGCGACGCCCGAAACCACCCGCGGGACGCGGGTGCTACACAAAAAACCGCGTTGGAAATTCCAACGCGGTTTTGTAACGCGGTCTGTGACCGTCGCAAACCTCAGCGACGTTCATAGAACGTCCCCACAAATTTTTCAGCGTACGAAATTCAGCGGCGCGCTCGCCGGCATTTCGTGGGCGCAAGGCTGGTTCGTTGGTGCGTCGGCTTCGCGGTCATTGGGCGTCACGATTTTGTTCGCGAGCAGCCATGCCTCGACTTCTTCGCCGCTGACGTCCGCAAGCATCTTGCCGTTAATCTCAACACACGGACTCAGCATTTGTCCGGTTTTCTCGATCATTTCCTGGCGTTGCAACGGATCGTTGATGATGTCGCGGTCTTCAAACGGCAGGTCGTATTTGCGCAACACAGCGCGGACGCCCTGACTCCAGCCGCAGGTTGGTTTCAAGTAAGCGATGATTTTTGGCTTTTCCATAACATTTCAAAAATTGTCTTTCCAATGCCAATAAACTGCCACTTATCGCGCAATGCGCAAGGTCTATTTAGCGTTCAACCTCAAGTTGCCGCGCGGAAAGCACTTTGCGCGACGGCACATAGTTCGCAATGAATTCGCGGTAAAATTCGCCAAAGGTTCCGGCAGCAATGGCCGAGCGCACATCGGCCATCAATTTCAAGAACAGATGCGTGTTGTGAACACTCACCATCCGCAGGCCGAGGATTTCGTTGGCGTTCAACAAGTGCCGGAGATACGCGCGGGTAAAATTTTTGCAGGCGAAACAGTCGCAGCCTTCTTCAATTGGCCGGAAATCCGCCTTGTAGGCGCTGCCTTTGAGCCCAAATGCGCCGCGGTTCGCAATGGCCGTGCCGTTGCGCGCCACGCGCGTCGGCAGCACGCAGTCGAACATGTCCACGCCGCGCGCGATGAGTTCGAGCATCTGCGCCGGCGTGCCCAAGCCCATCGCGTAACGCGCCTTACCCACGGGCAAAAACGGTTCAGTCAATTCAATGGCCTTGAACATTTCCGACTCCGGTTCGCCCAC
>Ga0335077_10006731_pt1 | contig 14214 bp, 11 predicted proteins | sample Lox_Sample_31_FD_207151 | JGI IMG/M metagenome (GOLD analysis project Ga0335077, IMG submission 207151) | Soil microbial communities from Loxahatchee National Wildlife Refuge, Florida, United States - Lox_Sample_3.1 | ecosystem: Environmental > Terrestrial > Soil > Wetlands | place: USA...
CTGCGGCAGGAGTTGCTTCAATTGCCGCACGCATTCCACGCCGTTCATGCCGGGCAGATTGATGTCCATCAGCACCACGTCGGGCTTCACCTGCGGCAAATCCTTCAATGCGTCCTCGGCGTTTGGATAATCGCTGACGCAGCGGAAGCCGTCGGCGCGGTTGATCACCCGCGCCAGCGTGCTGCGCAGCTTGTCGTTGTCTTCGACGATGGAAACGGAAATGGGCATGGTTTAAGAAGGCTGAAGGCTGCAGGCTGAAGGCTGAAGCCGGAGTCGAACCGCCGCGAACTGTTTTTCTTTATTCTTCATTCTGCCTTCTTCATTTCATTTTTATGGGTGCCACGAGGCGCACGATGGTTCCGCCTTTGGCCCCGCCGACAATGGAAAATTCGCCTTGAATGTCTTCCATCCGCTTGCGCATGTTGCGCAGGCCGCTTCGGGCTTGGGCCGCCGGCGCGTCCGCGCCGCCGATGCCGCGTCCGTTGTCTTCAATTTCCAAAGTAAAATTGTCAGGCTGCAACCGCAACCGAATCCAAGCTTCCGTGGCTTGGGCGTGCTTGACCACGTTGTTGATGGCTTCCTTGAAGGCGAGAAACACGTTGTGGCGGACTTCCGGCGGAATGGTGGCTGCCGGCAACTGGGGCGGCACCTCGGCGCGATAACGTAATCCGGCCACGGCCAGATATTCCTGCGCGTATTTGCACACATAGGTGATCAGACCGTCCAGCGTGTCGTTGGAAGGATTGACCGCCCAGACGATTTCGTCGAGTGAATGCGTCGTGTCGCGCGCGGTCTGGGAAATTTGTTGGGCGTGCGAACCGACCTCCTCCGGGGAATGCTTGTCGGTCTCCACCATTTCGCCCAATAGCGCCACCTGGGTGAGGTTGGCGCCCAGTTGGTCGTGAAGGTCGCGGGCGATGCGGGAACGTTCCTTTTCCAGCGCCTCCTGTTGCTTGAGCGCCTGTAATTGGCGCTGCAATTTTTGCGTGGAAAGATAGCGCACCACGGCGGCGATGATACCGAGAATGCCTAAAACGACTGCCGTGCGAAACCACCAGGTCTGCCAGAATTGCGGCTGCACCGTCACAGCCAATGTGCTGCCGGCTTTGCTCCAAACGCCGTCTTCATTGCCGGCTTCGACCTGAAAGCGGTAATCACCGGGCGGCAGTTTGTTGTAAAACGCCACGCGGGTGTCGCCGGCTTCCGTCCAGGCGGTCTCGTGTCCTTCCATACGGTACTTGAACCGCACTTCATCGGGGGCGGAAAAATTCAAGGCGGTATAATGAATTTCCAACCGGTCGTGGCCGGGTGGAATCACGATGGATTGCCGCCAGGTCGAGTTGAGGCGATTGGTTTTTTGCTCCCGACCATCCACCAGCACGGATTCGATCATAACCAGCGGCGCTTGCCGGTTGGGTTTGAGGTCCGCCGGATTCACGTACGCCAGGCCTTTGGTGGTGGGAAACCACAGTCGGCCGTCGCTCGTACGGCACGCGGACGGTTGCGAACCGCTGGAACATTCACGCGTCGGCAGCCCGTCGGCTTTTCCATAAATTCGGCAGGAAGAAAGATTCACCAACCCGTTGGCAGCATGATCCAGGAATTCTTTTGGAATTCGCATCAGCCCCAGATTGGAACCAATCCACAGATCCCCTTCGTCGTCGCTGATGATATAGCTGATGCTGTTGCTGACGAGGCCGTCCCGTTTGGAATAGCGCGTCCAGTTCCCCTGATAAAACCGGGCCAGGCCGTGGCCCGAAGTGCCAACCCACAGGTTGCCGTCTTTATCCACGTAAAGGCAGGAAATGTCGTCGCCGGGCAGGCCATTTTCCGATTCCCGATAGGAAACAAACTTGCCGTCCTTGAAACAGCTTAAACCGCCGTCTTCGGTTCCAATCCAAAGATTCCCTGCGGCATCTTCGGCGATGGCGGAAACATCATTTCCCGACAGGCCGTCCCGCGTTGTGTACATTTTCCAATCCTGCCCGTTCCAACACCCCAAGCCATTGGGGGTGCCCGCCCAGAGTTGTCCCTGGTGGTCCTCGAACAAAAGCGAAATCTGCGGCCCGAGGGCTTCGGCGGCGGGCACAAACTGAAAGTGGTTGGTTTCAAACTCAAACAGTCCCTCATCCCGCGTTCCCGCCCAGACCCGTTGTTGATGATCCACCAGCACGGTCCAGGCGTCTTGCAGCGGGCCTACTTGGAAATATTGGACGGAGTTGGTATTCCAGCAAGCGGCGCCCCGAGCGCCGAATACCACCCACAAATTGCCATGGGCATCCTCGGACAGCGATTGTACATTCCAGGGATGAAGCCCGTCCGGTGTGTTGAAAATTTTTCTTTTGATCCGATCCAAACCGCCGCCGTCGGTTCCCACCCAAAGATTTCCCCCGTGATCCAGGCACAAGGAAAGGACATACGGGGACGACAAACCCTGTGCGGTTGAAATCTGCCGATAGTTCCCATCCGGCTCACACCAAAAAATGCCGGCGCCACGCGTACCGACAATCAGGTGGCCGTCCTTATCCTCACACGCGCAAGTGACGACCCGATTGGTCCACGGGTACGGCCCAAAGTCTTTTTCGAGTTGAGTGGGACCCCACTTTTGGACCCGGCCATTGATCAGTCGCCAGGTTCCGCCTTGCCGGCTGGCCAAAAGGTACTCGAGCCGCTGCGCCCGAATCAGTTGTTCGATGGCAAACGCCGGCGGTTTGAAATTGGCCGGACGAAACGAAAACATGCCCCAGTCCTCCCCAATCCAAAGCGGGCCGGATTTTTCCGCGACGATCATTCGGCACACCGCCGGCGTCTTGAAATTAAAATCCCAGACCTCCATTTTTCCGTTTTGATAGCGCCCCAAATGGGCGTCCGCCGTGTAAAGCCATACGGTCCCGGTCGAATCCTCACAGGCCGACGCCAGCCGTCCTTCGTGACCGTGGCGGCCAATGGTGAAATTCTTAATCCAACCGTCCTTTTCCAAGGCCACGCCACCCGCGTCCGTTCCAATCCAGAGATTCGTGTGGCTGTCCTGGAACAGATAATCAATCTGGTCATTGTTCAAGCCGGGTGTGTTTTCCTCGTCGAACACGGTGAAGCGAATTCCGTCAAAGCGCACCAGGCCGCGTTGCGTGCCCAGCCAGAGATAGCCATCCTGGGTTTGAACCACGGAAATGACCACGCTTCCCGGAAGTCCCTGCTCCGTACCCCAGGCATCCACGATGAAGGGTGAGTTGGACGAATCCAGTGTACCCGCCGTTAGGGGAAGGATGGCGGCAAAAACGCAAAGCAACAGCCCTGCGAATGGAAGCAGCCAGCGTTTCTTTGGCATGTTTGATTTTTCGAACTATCCAGCCGGATGTAAAGCTGTTTGCGCAGGAATACGAGGTTCAAGCGGGAGCAAAATTTTTTCCAAAATTCACTTGTCACGGCCGCGCGATGGGTTAGGTTTCCCCAGCCCAATGAGAACTGGGCGCTTCGGCGGGTGTTGGTGGTGTAAACTCGTGTGTGATCACCACCCCGCCGATTTTTTTTGAAATTGAATTGACGGACCGTTTGCCGCTTCAGTGATTTGCAGGCTGTCCGGTACACAGCACGAAAAAATCCCGCGAACGCCCTCGTCCGCGGGATTTTGGCTTACAGGTCTTTAGTTGACGCTTACATCAATCTGTTTCGGCCTGGCTTCCTCAGTCTTGGGCAACGTGATGGTGAGCACGCCGTCCCGATATTGCGCCTTCACTTTGTCCCCCGCAATGGGCGCGGGGAGAGTCAAGGCGCGCTGGAATTTTCCATAGAAGCGTTCCTGCCGGTGGACTTCGCCCTCTTTCCGTTTTTCCTCAACCTTGCGTTCACCAGAGATGATGAGCGCGCCATCCTGCAGCGAGACTTCGATGTCCTCACGTTTCAAGCCGGGCAATTCCGCGTGGACGACGAAGTTGTCCTTGTCTTCATACACGTCAAGCGCGGGTGCCCAGCTCGTCAACGGCGATTCAAACAGGCGATCCAGTTCGTCCTGCCAGTTCGTCTGCCGGCCAAAATCCGGCCAAATCAATCCAGGTCTTTGATATTGTATCAGTTTCATAATTGTCCTTTCGTTAAAGTATTTTTAGCAAAAGATATTTCAGCTTTGAGAATGCCAATAACGGAATTAAATTATATCTTGCTTAAACAGAATAAGTTGTATATTTCTACAAGCATCAATCCATTTCTAGAGTAGTGCAATAATGGCACATTTATACGGTTTCATAGATATTGATGTGTCAAAACGGCAATGTAATGTCCACCCGCCGCAAGCGAACGAAAAAGCTCCCAACATCTCTGCTGGGAGCTTTTCAGGAGAGATTCTACGTGCTTAATCGAACGCGTGGCCGGCGCAGCAAAGAACGTCTTTGATTTTGTGTTGAACAAGTTCCTTCACTTTGGCCCGGGCGGGACCGAGATATTTGCGCGGATCAAATTCCTTCGGATTCTCAAACATGGCCTTGCGGATGGCGGCGGTCATGGCCAGACGCAAATCGGTGTCAATGTTCACCTTGGTGCAGCCGGTGCGGCGGGCGACTTCGATATCGGCTTCCGGCACGCCTGCGGTGTCCGTGCCCAATTTGCCGCCGTATTTGTTGATTTCCTCGGCCAATTCCTTCGGTACGGACGACGCTCCGTGCAACACGAGCGGATAATCGCCGAGGCCGGCATCCATCAGCGCTTTTTTGATGAGCTTGAGGCGTTCCAAGTCAAGATGCTGCGAGCCTTTGAACTTGTAAGCGCCGTGGGAATTTCCAATCGCCACCGCCAGTGAATCGCAACCCGATTCCTTTACGAATTTAACCGCCTCTTCCGGAACCGTATAGTGGCCGCTCACGGAATGTGCGCCGCCTTCCTCGCCTTCGTCAAACTGCGCGCCGACCAGATGGCCGAGTTCGGATTCCACCACGCAGTTGTACTTGTGGGCGTATTCCACAACTTTTTTGGTGATTTCGACGTTCTTCTCGAACGGCTCGTGGCTGGCATCAATCATCACGCTGGTAAAGCCTTCATCAATGCAGTCCTTGCATAACTCAAACGTATCACCGTGATCCAGATGCACCGCGATGGGGATTGTGGACAGGCTGACGGCCGCTTCGATGAGCTTTTTGAGATAGACCGGGTTGGCGTAGTGGCGCGCGCCCTTGGAAATCTGGAGCATTACCGGCGCCTTTTCCTCCTCGCACGCCTCGACGATGGCCTGAAGCAGTTCCATGTTGTTGACGTTGAAGGCGCCCAGCGCGTATTTGCCCTTCAACGCCTTTGCAAAAAGTTCTCTGGTATGTGTTAGTGGCATACGTTTTCGATGTTGTTTATCGTTGAATTAGACTCGAATTTTCCCGATAGGCGGCAATTATAGACGAATTAACTCAAAAGGAAATAAAAAATATGGCCTGCAAAAATCCATCCCGGCCCCAATAAATTTCTTTGCGCCTTCGCGGCTTTGCGCGAAAACTCCGGCGTGCAGGCGCGCTTTCTTCTCGGTCCCGCCGGCAGCGGCAAGACATTCCGCTGCCTGGCCGAAATCCGCGCTGCGTTGCGGGAAGCTGCCGAAGGACCGTCGTTGATTCTGCTGGTGCCCAAACAAGCCACCTTCCAACTCGAACGTCAGTTGCTCGCCGGCGACACATTGTCCGGCTATGCGCGATTGAACATTTTTTCCTTCGACCGGCTGGCGCGGTTTGTCCTGGGACAACTCGCGGTGGCGCCGCCCGACCAATTGAACGACGAAGGCCGCGTCATGGTGCTGCGGGCGTTGTTGCTCCGGCATGAGCCGGAACTGAAGCTGTTCCGGCAGAGCGCCCGCCGGCCAGGTTTCGCCCAGCAACTCGGCCAGTTGCTCACCGAACTGCAACAGCATCAATTCACGCCGTCGAAACTCCACGCGCTGGCCGCCCATTTTGTGGAGCACCGCGGACTTCAAGACAAACTCCATGACCTCGCATTGCTCGGCGACGCCTACGCGCGCTGGCTGGTCGAACATGAATTGCAGGACGCCGGTTCTTTTTTGAACTTTGCAACGGGCGCTCTTCGTTCCGAATTCCGAATTGGCGGCTTGTGGCTCGATGGTTTCGCTGAAATGACGCCGCAGGAACTGAATTTGCTCGCCGCCCTGTTGCCGCATTGTGCTCGCGCCACCCTCGCGTTCTGCCTCGAAACCGCGCCGGAAACGAATTCCCGGCAATCCTGGCTCTCAATCTGGTCTGCCGTTGCCAAAACGTATCAGCAATGCCGCCAACGAATCGAAAATCTGCCGGATTGCAAAATCAGTGTTGAATTGCTTAAACGCGATGCAAAGAAAAACCGATTTGCCGGAAATTCCGCGTTGCGGCATTTGGAACAAAATTGGTCGCGACCGCCGGGCGGCGAATCCAAAAAAACGGCTATCGGTCCCGCATTGCGAGAGCCATCGGCCGTCTCTCTGGCGGTTTGCGCAAATCCCGAAGCTGAGGCCGCGTTGGCTGCGCGTGGGATTTTGAAATTCGTTCACGGCCGTGGGCGTTTTCGTGACGCCGCCGTGCTGGTACGAAATCTCGCCGATTATCATAAACCGCTGGCGCGTGTGTTCCGCCGTTGCGCCATCCCGTTCTTCCTTGACCGCCGCGAATCCGTCGCCCACCACCCGCTCGCCGAATTGACGCGCAGCGCTCTGCGCACGGTCGCATTTGACTGGCCGCACGACGACTGGTTTGCCGCGCTCAAAGCCGGGTTTTCACCCGTGGACGAGACTGAAATTGACCGGCTTGAAAACGAGGCGCTCGCCCGCGGCTGGCACGGGGCAAAGTGGCGTGAACCCATTCAAATCGCCGAGGACCCGGAATTGGCCAAATCAGTCGAGCGGTTGCGCCAAAAGCTTCTGCCGCCGTTTGAAAAATTTGCCACGCAACTGGGCCGATACAAAAACCAACCGACCGGCGCGCAACTTGCCCAAACCTTACATGAACTTTGGCGTGATTTGAAAGTCGAGGATACCTTGGAACGTTGGAGTCTCGTTGAAACAAAACAATCCGCATTCCGCAATCCGCATTCTGCCATCCACTCGACCGTTTGGGAGCAAATGAATGTCTGGCTGGACAACGTCGCCCTCGCATTTTCAAACGAAACGTTGCCGTTGCGGGACTGGCTGCCGATTCTGGAAGCGGGATTGATGAACCTGACCGTCGGCGTGGTTCCGCCTGCGCTCGATCAGGTGCTCATCGGCGCAGTGGACCGCGCGCGCAATCCGGATTTGAAGTTGGCGCTTGTGCTGGGGGTCAATGAGGGGATTTTTCCCGAAACACCCGCCACGCCGCCGGTCTTGAGTCATGCTGACCGTGAGGAATTGGAACAATGCAATGTCGCGCTGGGACCGAATCTGCGCGACCAACTCGCCCGCGAACGTTATCTCGGTTACATCGCCTGTACCCGCGCCAGCGAGGAACTGCTTGTGACCTTCCCGCGCCACGATGCCGATGGCAAAACCCTGAATCCGTCATTGTTCGTCACCCATTTGCAGACGCTGTTCCCTGGATTGGAGGTGAAGGAGTTTTACGCCGACGCGGATTGGCGCGAGGCAGAACATGTGAGTGAACTGGTCGCGCCGTTGGCCGAAATTCAAAACTTTGCCGGAGCCGAGGCAACGAGTCTCAAATCCAAAGAAAATTCGAGACTCCTCCCGTCGTCTCCTGCAAACCCAAATTGGCAGGAACTGCTCCAACTGCCGGCTTTGGCGGGACTGAAAAAAAGTTTGGAGGAGCTGCGCGAGCCGGATCCAACCGAAACTCTTTCGCCGGGCCTGGCGCTGGCCGTTTACGGTCCGACGCTCCAAACCTCCGTCAGCCGGCTGGAGGAGTTTGCCCAGTGCCCGTTCCGGTTTTTTGTTCATTCCGGTTTGCGCGCCGAGGAACGGAAAGTCTTCGAAGTGGATGCGCGCGAACGCGGCAGTTTTCAGCATGAAGTCCTCAAAATATTTCACGAGCAATTGACCGCCGCAGACAGGCGCTGGCGCGACCTGACGCCCGAGGAGGCGCGGGAACGCGTTGGTAAAATTGCCGCTGAACTCGCGCCCCACTACCGCGACGGCCTGTTGCGCGCGGATGATCAGGGCCGGTTCACGGCGCGCGTGCTGGCCGAATCGTTGCAGGATTTTGTCGAAATCCTGGTGACCTGGATGCGCGGCCAATACGAATTTGATCCGGCGGTAGCCGAACTCGAATTCGGCTTTGACTCGGGCGGCGCGCCAGCCTGGAAGATGAATTTGGGTGGCGGCCATGAGCTGGTGTTGCGCGGGCGGATTGACCGGATTGATTTATGGCGCGAATCCGGTGCCAGCGCGTCGTGCGTGGTGATGGATTACAAGTCCGGCCAGCGGAAGCTCGATAAGGTTTTGGTCGAGCATGGCGTGCAATTGCAACTGCTCGGTTATCTGGCCGCAGTGCGGCGCTGGCCCAATCCGCAGGCGCTGCTCGGCGTGGAACGCTTGGTTCCCGCGGGCGTTTTTTACGTCAATCTGCGCGGCAAATACGAGGGCGGCGCCACGCGCGCCGAAGCCCTGGCCAACGCGGAGGTGTCAAGGCGAATGGCGTACCGTCACACGGGACGTTTCAGCCTGGACGCCTTGCCGAAACTCGACCGCCGCCCCGACGTGAAGACTGGCGATCAGTTTAATTATCGCCGGAATCAGGACGGTTCGCTGCACAAGGGTTCGGCCGAGGCGTTGCCGCGCGCGGAATTTGAAGCGTTGCTCGACCGCGTGGAAACACAGTTGACGGAAATGGGCCGCGCGATTTTTGCCGGCGAAGCGAAAGTAAATCCGTATCGCAAGGGCAGCCTGACGCCGTGTGAATTTTGCGATTATCGCGCTGTCTGCCGGATTGATCCGTGGACGCACCGGTATCGCGTATTGCGTGCGGCATCAGAGGAAAAAGCTGCATGACGCTGCGCGGCAAATCTGATCCGGGCTGGTCGGCGCTCGTCGCCGAATGGAAAGCCACACAAGAGCGTCTGCGCGAGCGCATGATTATTTCGCCGCTCAAACCGTTGCCACGCTTTGTTGCCGGGGCGGACTGCGCGTTTTCCAACGACAAACAAACCATCTTCGCCGCCGCTGTGGTTTATGATCGTGAAACCCAGCGCATTATCGAAACCGCTCACGCCCCGCGACCTGCGGAATTTCCCTACATCCCGACTTTTCTAAGTTTCCGCGAAGGCCCGGCCATCACGCAGGCGATTCGCGCATTGAAACACGACTTCGGCGCCATCCTCTTTGACGGACAAGGCTATGCGCATCCACGGCGATGCGGCATCGCTTCGCATTTGGCGATTGAACTGGACCAGCCTGGCATCGGTGTTGGCAAAAGCCGGTTGATCGGGACGTTTGGAAAACTGGCGGGGAATGCCGGTGCAATCACACCGCTCATCGCCGATGACGAACAAATCGGAGTTGTGCTGCGAACGCAAAAGGGAATCCGCCCGGTTTTCGTGAGCGTCGGTCACCGTGTGGATTTGGCGTCCGCGATTAAATTGGTCCTGGCTTGCTGCACGCGCTATCGCATTCCCGAGCCGACGCGCCAGGCAGACATTGAGGCGGCGAAATTGAAACGGCAGTCAAAGTAAGACAGGCGTCTTGCCTGTCTTTCGGCTGTCAACGTCTGTCGCTCCCTCAATCTTCTCTTTAAAGCCCAAGCTCTTTGGCCGCCGCGCTCGGGCTTTTACAGGTGACCACTCGCGGACGATGCGGGTAATGAAAAACCGTCAGGATATTCATTCCGATGTCCTTGCCGGGGTCGGGAATGATCCGCACCACCAAACCCACGCCTGCCTGTCCAATCAAATCCATCATCCGGCCAAGCCCCAACTCGCAATCCAGTCCCATGAACTCCAGACGGCTGAAATCCGCCAGCAAACGAAACCCCGGCGACAACTCCCCCAATTGCATCGTCAGATCCTCGCGGTTCCGCTCAAATTCCTCTGGTCGCACCCGTCCGAGGTAACTGATATATAGCAACTGCTTCGGTTTGTTCGACGTGACCAGCAGCATGTCCATCACCCTAATCGTCCCGGAAGTGGAATACGAGCGAATTACCGCCCTGCTGCCGGCGCGCAATTGCGGACAAGCGCCAGCCAGAAGTCTGCAACCCGGATTCCACGCCGGTGGGAATGAGATGAAGAACAAAATTTTGAGCATGGACATCCCGTTGACTGTGAGCTAGTTTGGCTCGCTTGAAGCCAAACAAAACCGTATATTGCCATGGTATCTTGGACTGAACAGTTCGCGACGGGGTCCAGCGCGCTGGATCAGCAGCATCGGATGTTGATTACCAATATCAATCATCTGGAAACCATGTTGACCGGCACCAATCCAAGCCGGGAGGAGGGCGAATTTCTGATTCACCTGGTTGACTTTCTGGAGTCGTACGCTGAAACGCATTTCAAGTTCGAGGAGCACTGCATGGAAAGATACCGGTGCCCCGCCCATGCAGAGAACAAACGGGCGCACGAACAGTTCAGGGAGTTTTTCCTGCGGTTCAAAGAACGCTGCAAAACGGAAGGTTTGCGGCCGGACGTTCTCCGAAGCCTGCATCAAACCCTTAGTTCGTGGATTCAGGAGCACATCCTGCGGGTGGACACCCAGCTCAAGCCGTGCATTAAAGGTTAGCGGCGAAGCTCGCTCCCCGGTTTGTTTGGTCCGCAATGCTGCGGCTGGCGTCTCCAGCCCGGATTCGCGTCAGCGAACAATGCTTGTCGGGACATCCATCCGGTGATGGCTGGGGAGGTTGGGCGGTTCCCCGGAAAGGAATTTCCCCTACCAGATCGCCGTTTCGAACGCGCCGAGGTCAGGCGCGGAGCCGTTGAATGGACTGCCCAGATTCACCCCCTTGTCCACCAAACGTCCGGCGGGCACCGGGCGCAGAAACGGGGTTTCCGGCAAACTGCCATCGTCACGGCGCGGCGCCATGGCCCACGTATAATCGGTGCTCAGGAAGTCATTGGTGTTCACGTCCGGCAACACCTGCCAGGTGTTGGACATCTGGATGGCGGGATAGGTGGTCGTGCCGCCGATGGTGACGGAACCGATGGCGACATTGTTGCGCACGACGTGGCTGCTTTGGAGCACTCCATATTGTGAACCCAGATGGTTCAGGTTGATGGCGCCGCTGCCATTGTTCCAAACGGTGTTTTGATCCACCGTCTGGCTGGCGGCGTTGTTGTTTTGATCCACCCCCCATGTCCGGTTGCCGAAAGAAAGGCAATTCACCAGCCGATGCGGCGTTGCCGTGCCGTTGCCGCCAAGCTTGAATCCGTTGCCGTTGCCGTTGAACTGCGTGTTGTTCGGGTCCCAGACATTGGTGGCCGCAAGGAACGCCCAGCAGTTGGTGATGAGCACCGGCTGCGTACCCATCCATAAATCCCAATTATCGTCGGAGTTCTCCCAGGCGCGACAGCCGCTGAACACGTTGCCGGGACCAAGACTCCATTTCGCGGTAAAACCATCGGCGTTCCCGCCGACGGGTGGATTCGTAACTGCGGATGGAATCGCAGTTCAGGAACAGGTTGCTGGCGGGATAAACCGCGGCGCCATTGCCGCCGCTGATATTGAATCCGGTGTTGCGGGCTCCCAGGCTGACACAACGCTCGATCGTGTTGTTGTTGCCGGAGGTGATTTTGATGGAATTATGGCCGGCGTTGGTTATCACCAGGCCATAAAGCCAATAATAGTTGCCGCTGATGGAAATGCCGTCGGTCCCGTCGCTTTCACCGGAAAAATCCAGCGTCGGCGTTTCGCCAGGATAAGCCCGGATGCGAATGGGTTGGGTGGCGGTGCCGATATTCGTCAACGAAATCTTTGAGGCCACGGCATAGGTCCCGCCCCGCAGATACACGAGGTCGCCGGCAACCGCCAGGCCCGCCGCCTTGCCCAGCGTGGCAAAAGGCTGGGCAATATTTGTGCCCGGATTGCTGTCGCTGCCGTTGGTGGCCACGTAATAGTTCGCCGTCTCCGCACCGCCTTCAATCAGTTGCACCGCGGAGCGGACAAACCAGACATTGGTTCCCGGCAATTGGGTGCTGAACAATTCCCGGATGGAACCGGCCGGGTCGGATGGCAGGGAATTGGTCTCTGTCCGCAGCCACCACGGACGAAACCAATTCTTCAGATCGGCGGACAGATAAAGATCAATCTGTGCGCCGGGCTGATGCCCTTCCGGAGCAAACAATGTCCTTGGGAAGGCAGTATTCAGGTCTTTCAGCCGCTGATGATTCGCTTATGATTGTGGCCATTTTTATGAATTATACTTACAACAAGTTCCTCCGCCGAATGGCAGCCGTTATCGTGGCGGCGTTGGCTTTGGCCCACAACGCGGGCGGCATTGACCTTGCGGCCATCAAGTCGCCCATCATCCTTCAGGGCGACTCAACCAAATCATATCGCGATCCAGCCGTAGTTTATCAGGACGGTGTGTTCCGGTTGTTTTGCACCCTCATCCGACCGGAGGCGGACGGCAGGCGTTATCTCTACACAGTCGAAACCAGGAGCACCAACCTGGTTGACTGGACCGCGCCGCGCCTGCTCACGCCGAAAGACCTGAGCCTGAACTTTTGCAGTCCCGGCGATGTGGTGCGGTTCGGGCAGGAATGGATTCTTTGTGTGTCGAGCTATCCGCGTCCCAACGGCGAGCGATACGGCAACACCAACGCGCGGCTTTGGATCCTGCGCAGCCAGGACCTGGATCGCTGGAGCCAGCCGGAGATGCTCAAGGTCAAAGGGCCGGACGTGCCGTTCGACCGGATGGGCCGGATGGTTGACCCGTACCTGTTTCAAGACAAGGACGACCCCGGCAAGTGGTGGTGTTTTTACAAACAGAATGGCGCCAGCCTGTCATGGTCGCGCGACCTGAACACGTGGCATTATTCCGGCCACGTGGATGCCGGCGAAAATGTCTGCATGCTGGTCGAGAACGGCGAGTACGTGATGTTCCATTCGCCAACCAACGGTATTGGCTGGAAAAGTTCTACGGATTTGAAGACGTGGCGCGATAACGGCTGGACCGCTCTGGGCCAGAAAGACTGGTACTGGGCGCGGGGCCGGGTGACCGCAGGTTTCGTGCTCGACCTGCGCCAGGAACCGGGCATCGGCAAGTATCTGATGTTTTTCCACGGTAGCGGACCCGAGAACGAATGGGGCAGTTTTGCGAGTCTGGGACTGGCCTGGAGCGATGATCTGGTCAACTGGGATTGGCCGGGCAAAGCCGCCACCAACAACGTTTCCAAGTCAACGCCATAAGCGTCAGGTAAAGCAAAATCCACAGAAGCCAACGAAGGAAACAAAGCCCTGCATGTCGTTTAAAACCTTTGTTCCCTTCTGTAGAACAAAATACGGCAATCTTCATTTGCCGCGACCGAGATGGATGAGGACGCCAGATAAACTCAAATCTTTTTCGGCGTTGCCACGGCCAGCACTTTGAAAGGATTGGTCCCCTTCGGCTGCACATTGGGCACAGATGGCCCCCGCGCCTGGGCAAAGGCGACCTTTGAGCGCAGTAACAGCGTGCCGAGGCACAAATCCGCCAGCGGCAGGACAACATTGAAATTCTTGTGCATGTAACGATGGTGCAACAGGTGATGGCCGTTCAGCCGGAAGAAAATCCCCGAACGCTCCACGTGCCGTTTCTTCGGCAGGTGCATGCACCAATGCAGGTATTCGTAGGCCGTGAAATACAGCGTGCAGACCACCGACGCCCCGCACAGGATGCCCCACTTTTCCGAAAGCAGCGCCCAGAGCAAAAACGGCAGCAGGCCCAGTGCCACGAGGACCGGTCCGTGCCACCACGCCATCGGAATGGTTTTTTTGTCCGGCTCGCGCATGAGATGATACGTGTAGTCAGCCTTGAAAATGTGATGATGCACGAGCGTGTGGCGTTCAAAGGGATAACGGAAAAATTTCACCAGGAAAGAGCGGTGCATGATATAACGGTGCAACGTCCATTCAAACAAGGAACCGAAAACGGTCCCGGCAACAATGCCAATGGCACACCAAAATACGAACATGATCATAAAACAACTTTCAACTTTCTCTTTTGAAGACTGAAGGAGAACTTCCAACGGATACCTAATGCGGCCTGAACTCTAATCGGTCTTGTTTGTTATGCCTAGTCTCCGTCCAAATCCGGCTGCCCGCAAGTTTTATTTCAACCTCGCGCTCCCCGCCGGCGCGAATTC
>Ga0335077_10006732_pt1 | contig 14213 bp, 10 predicted proteins | sample Lox_Sample_31_FD_207151 | JGI IMG/M metagenome (GOLD analysis project Ga0335077, IMG submission 207151) | Soil microbial communities from Loxahatchee National Wildlife Refuge, Florida, United States - Lox_Sample_3.1 | ecosystem: Environmental > Terrestrial > Soil > Wetlands | place: USA...
AGAATTCCGCACCCAGTGTTCCGCTACCTCATCCGCCGATTGCTCTGGGCCGGCGTGCTGTTCATCGCGGTCACGGTCGTCACGTACGTCATCTTCTTCATCATTCCCGCCGACCCGGCTCGACTGGCGGCCGGCCAGCGCGCGACCCCGGACGAGATCGTCCGCGCGCGGCACTTCCTGGGGCTCGACAAGCCCGTGCCGGTGCAGTACGCGCTCTTCCTCAAGCGCCTCGTGATCGACCACTCGCTCGGCCACTCCTTCACGAACCGCCAGGACGTGAACAAGGTCGTCCTGACCGCTGCGCCCGTCACCGCTTCCCTCGTCTTCGGCGGCGTGATCCTCTGGATGATGCTCGCGCTCCCGATCGGAGTCCTGTCGGCGTTGCGGCCGCGCTCTCTCTTAGACAGGGGCGGGATGATGTTCGTGCTGATCGGGATCTCGGCGCCCGTCTTCTGGGTCGGCCTGATCCTGCAGTACGCGATCGGCTTCAGGCTGGGCTGGACCCCGAACTCCGGCTACTGCGACCTGCTCAACACGCAGGGCGGCTGCGGTGGCCCCGCCGACTGGGCGTACCACCTGATCCTGCCGTGGATGACCTTCGCGCTCCTGTTCGCCGCGATCTACGCCCGGATGATCCGCGCGAACACGATGGACACGATGAACGAGGACTACGTCCGCACCGCGCGCGCCAAGGGCGCCCCCGAGTCGCAGGTGCTCCGCTCGCACGTGCTCCGGAACGCCCTGCTGCCGGTGGTGACGATGCTCGGGATGGACATCGGGATCGCCCTCGGCGGCGCGATCTTCACCGAGACGGTCTTCAACCTCCCGGGCCTCGGCAAGCTCGCGGTCCAGAGCATCTCGACCTTCGACCTGCCGATGATCGAGGGCGTGGTCGTCTTCACCACCCTCTGCATCATCGTCTTCAACCTGATCGTCGACCTGCTCTACGCCTGGATCGACCCGCGGATCCGGCTCGCCTGATGGCGCTCCTCGAGGTTCGCGACCTCACGACACACTTCCGCACCGATGACGGGATCGTCAAGGCGGTCGACGGCGTCTCCTTCTCGATCGAGAAGGGCAAGACGCTCGGGATCGTGGGCGAGTCCGGCTGCGGCAAGAGCGTGACCTGCCTCACGATCATGGGCCTCAACCCGAAGAAGATGACCATCTCGAGCGGCGAGGCGCTCTTCAAGGGCGAGGACCTGCTGCATGCCTCGTCGAGCCGTCTTCGCGAGATCCGCGGCAACGACGTCGCGATGATCTTCCAGGACCCGATGACGTCGCTGAACCCGGTGCACAAGATCGGCGACCAGCTCGGCGAGGCGATCCTGCTCCACCGGGACGTGACGAAGCGCCAGGCGCGCGCACGGTCGGCCGAGTTGCTCAAGGCGGTGGGGATCCCGCATGCCGAGCGGCGGCTGGACGACTACCCGCACCAGTTCTCCGGCGGGATGCGCCAGCGCGTGATGATCGCGATGGCGCTCGTGAACGATCCCGACCTGCTGATCGCCGACGAGCCGACGACCGCGCTCGACGTGACCACGCAGGCGCAGATCCTCAACCTGCTGGACCGGCTGCAGGAGGAGTTCGGCAGCGCGATCATCATGATCACCCACGACCTCGGGGTCGTCGCGGAGATCGCCGACGAGGTCGTCGTGATGTACGCGGCCAAGGTGATCGAGCGGGCGCCGGTCGGCGACCTGTTCCGGAAGCCGCGCCACCCGTACACGTGGGGCCTGCTCGGCTCGCTGCCCCGGCTCGACACCGACACCGAACGGCTGGTGCAGATCCCCGGCTCGCCTCCTTCGCTGCTCAACCCGCCGGCGGGCTGCCGCTTCAACCCGCGCTGCGCGTACGCCTTCGACCGCTGCAGGGCGGAGCAGCCGGTGCTCGAGCCGGTCCCCGGCGAGGCGGAGCACCTGCAGGCGTGCTTCCTCGACGAGGAGACCAAGGAGCGCGAGAACCGCAGGCTGCAAGCGGGAAGCCTGGCGGAGGAGGCGTCGTAGATGGCCGAAGAGCTGCTCGTCGTCGAGGACCTGAAGAAGCACTTCCCGATCACCCGCGGAATCATCTTCCAGAAGCAGATCGCCGCCGTGAAGGCGGTCGACGGGGTGTCCTTCACCGTCAACCGCGGCGAGACGCTCGGCGTCGTCGGCGAGTCGGGCTGCGGGAAGTCGACGATGGCGCGCTGCGTCATGCGCCTGCTCGACCCGAGCGGAGGGAAGGTCATCTTCGACGGCCGGGACATCACGAACATCAGCCAGGCCGAGATGCGCCCGATCAGGCGCGAGATGATGATGATCTTCCAGGATCCCTACGCCTCGCTGAATCCCCGGAAGCGCGTGGGCTTCATCATCGGCGAGGCGCTCGAGGTCAACAAGATGGGCTCGGGCCGAGAGATCAAGCAGCGCGTCCAGGAGCTGCTCGACATCGTCGGCCTCAACCCCGAGCACTACAACCGGTTCCCCCACGAGTTCTCCGGCGGCCAGCGCCAGCGCATCGGCGTGGCACGCGCGCTCGCCGTCAACCCGAAGCTGATCGTCTGCGACGAGCCCGTCTCCGCGCTCGACGTCTCGGTGCAGGCGCAGATCCTCAACCTGCTCAAGGACCTCCAGGACGAGTTCAACCTCACCTACGTCTTCATCGCCCACGACCTGAACGTCGTCCGTCACATCTCGAACCGGGTGATGGTGATGTACCTGGGAAGCGTCGCCGAGGTCGCCGGCCGCGACCAGCTCTACAGCGCACCGAAGCATCCGTACACGGGCGCGCTCCTCTCCGCGGTGCCGGTGCCCGATCCCGAGCTGGGCCGCCAGCGCAAGCGGATCGTGCTCGAGGGCGACGTGCCGAGCCCGATCAACCCCCCGTCGGCGTGCCGCTTCCACCCGCGCTGTCCGCGCTTCCACGAGGGGGTCTGCGACGTCGTCGATCCGCCGGTCCGCGAGTTCGGCGAGGATCACGCCGCGACGTGCCACTATCCGCTCGAGGCCTGGCCCCTGACGGACGCCCAGATGCGAGGCGCCGGCGAGCCGGTCGCCAGCTAGTCTGAGGCCATGGTCCGCGCGGCGCTCCGCCGCATCATCCTCCTCCTCGGTGCCACGCTGCTCGTGGTCTCGGCGGCCTCGCTGGCGCTCGGCTATGCGCTCGGCGCGTCACCCGCACGATCGGTCTCGCTGGGGCTCACGCTCGTGGGGTCGTTCCTGCTCCTCTCGGGGTTCTTCGTCGGCAACCGCGGGCCCGTTCGACTCGAGAACGAGGAGGCGCCGCGGCTCGAGCACTTCTTCTTCGGGCAGCGATTCGTGCGCTGGGCGACACCGGGCGAGCGCGAGGAGACGATCAACCTCTCCGCCGTCTTCGTGGCAGTGGGGTTCACGCTAATCTTGATCGGCGTCTTCGCCGATCCTCGGTACAGGTTCTTCTGAAATATCGCTAACGACGCTAACTATCCGTCGGGTCGCCCGTCAGAACGCAATAGAGAGATGGCAACGCTTCCCCACAACTGTGACCGTGCCCGCGCCTGGATCTCCCTCCGGCTGGACGGGGAGCTCTCCGAGTTCGAGGGCCTGATGCTCGGTGCGCACGTCGAGCGCTGCGCGGCGTGCCGCGCCTTCGCCGCCGACGCCGCGGGCTTCACGGCGGCGCTGAGGGCCGCACCGCTCGAGACTCTCGAGCGGCGGGTGACGGCGATCGCGAGGCGCCGTCCGCTCGGCCGGCGGGCCGTGCAGCTCGGCGCTGCGGCCGCGCTGGTCGCGGCGTCCGCCGGGCTCGGCTCGATCTTCGGGGCGGTCGGCTCGGGCTCCAGCCGCGTCCCGTCTCCTGCGCACGGCGCCCAGCCCACGCCGATCTTCTATCCGGCGCCGATCAAGTACGCCAAGCCGCTCGGGGTGCGGGACGTCCGTCCGGCCATCGAGCGCGTCACCCGCAGGGGCCTCAGGCTCACCGACGACGCGTTCTAGCGGGCGGGCACTATGCTGCGGGCATGTATCCACCGCTCGCCTCGCACTGCTGAGCGCTCGACCACGCCGACCGCGTAGCGGCCGGTCTCGAGCACCATCGCCTCGCTCGTTCCGGTGCTCCCCTGGACCGGGGCTTCGATAGGATACGGGCGCTCCGGCGGGCGTTCGAGCGCCGCCGTCCTACGCCCGAACCACCCCTTCAGGAGACGCATGCCTAACGCGAAGAACGGCCAGAACGTCGGCAAGGTGATCGAGATCAAGGGCGTCGTGATCGACGTCGCCTTCACGGGCCAGCTGCCCACGATCTACAACGCGCTGTCGATCGACGTGCCGGGCGGCGACGGCCGCGAGGCCTCGACGCTGATCGCGGAGGTGCAGCAGCATCTCGGCGACGACCGCGTCCGCGCCGTTGCGATGGACTCGACCGACGGGCTCGCGCGCGGGCTCGACGTGACGGACACCGGCGGGCCGATCTCGGTCCCCGTGGGCAAGGAGACCCTCGGCCGGATCTGGAACGTGCTCGGCGAGCCGGTCGACGAGAAGCCGGCGCTCGAGGGCGTGCAGCGCATGTCGATCCACCGCGATCCGCCGACGTTCCGCGAGCTGTCGCCGACGGTGGAGATCTTCGAGACGGGGATCAAGGTGATCGATCTGATCGCGCCGTACATCAAGGGCGGCAAGGTCGGCCTGTTCGGCGGCGCCGGAGTCGGCAAGACGGTGCTGATCCAGGAGCTGATCCACAACATCGCCAAGCAGCACGCGGGCGTGTCGGTCTTCGCGGGCGTCGGCGAGCGCACGCGCGAGGGCAACGACCTGATGCTCGAGATGCAGGAGTCGGGAGTCTTCAGCCAGGTCGCACTCGTCTACGGCCAGATGAACGAGCCGCCGGGTGCCCGGCTGCGCGTCGGCCTCTCGGGCCTCACGATGGCGGAGTACTTCCGCGACGAGGGCCAGGACGTGCTGCTCTTCATCGACAACATCTTCCGCTTCGTCCAGGCGGGCTCCGAGGTCTCGGCCCTGCTCGGCCGCATCCCGAGCGCGGTCGGCTACCAGCCCACGCTCGCCACCGAGATGGGGCAGCTGCAGGAGCGGATCACCTCGACGAACAAGGGCTCGGTCACGTCCGTGCAGGCGATCTACGTGCCTGCCGACGACCTCACCGACCCGGCGCCCGCGAACACCTTCGCGCACCTCGACGCGACGACCGTGCTCTCCCGTGCGATCGTCGAGAAGGGGATCTACCCGGCGGTCGACCCGCTCGACTCCACCTCGCGCGCGCTCCAGCCGCACATCGTCGGCGAGGCCCACTACACGACGGCGACGCGGGTGCAGGAGGTGCTCCAGCGCTACAAAGACCTCCAGGACATCATCGCGATCCTCGGGATCGACGAGCTCTCCGACGAGGACAAGCTCGTCGTCACGCGGGCGCGCAAGATCGAGCGCTTCCTCTCGCAGCCGAACTTCGTCGCGGAGCAGTTCACCGGGACACCCGGCGAGTACGTCAAGCTCGAGGACACGATTGCCGGCTTCGCCGAGATCCTCGACGGCAAGCACGACGAGCTGCCCGAGCAGGCGTTCTACATGGTCGGGACGATCGAGAAGGCGGTCGAGAAGGGGCGCAGGACGGCCGAGGCTGAAGCCGTCACCACGCAATAGTGCCCCTCCCGGCGACACATGTCCGCTTCTGGGCCGCGATCACGCGGCGCGCTGCGGCGTCCTCGGTCGCGCCGATAGGTTCCGCTATCGGCGCTCCCTGCGTCCTTGCATCGCTTGGTGCTCGCGACCCAGAGGTCGGACGGCATCACCGGAAGGGACACTGATGGCCGAGGGAACCAAGTCCTTCGACCTCTCGCTCGTGACCCCGGCGGGCGCCGTCTACGAGGGGCCGGCCGAGATGGTCGTCGTCCCGGGGGCCGCAGGCGAGATCGGCGTGCTGGCCCGGCACGCGCCCCTCGTGGCGACCCTCCAGGCCGGCTCGACTCGCGTGTACCTCGATCGCGCGAGCCAGGAGGTGATCGAGTTCGCGACCGGCCCCGGCTTCTTCAAGGTCGAGACGGACCGCGCGATCGCCCTGGTCGACCATGCGGTCCGGGCGAGCGAGATCGACGACGAGGCGGCGCAGCGGCAGCTCGAGGAGGCGACCGCCGAGCTCGACCGCGTCCTGGCGGGCGAGTCGAGCGCGGACCGCTGGCAGCTCGAGCAGCGGATCAAGCACGCCGAGCACCAGCTCAGGGTCTCCGGCCACAGCGGTTGAGCCTGGTACTCTCTCCGAACCTGGAGAGCTTTGAAGGCAGCTTGGCGACCAGGGGAAAAAACGCCTAAAGAGCCCTCGGTGCAGCCGCACCGGACCTCTCTGGGCGACGAGGGAGGCGCTGGATGACGGAGGCCGAGACGAGACTGCGGACGTTGCTCGAAGAGCGCATCGTCGTCCTCGACGGCGCCTGGGGCGTGCTGCTCCAGGGGCGCGGTCTCGACGAGGAGGACTTCCGCGGCGCGCGGTTCCGCAACCATCACCGCGAGGTCAAGGGCGATCCCGATCTGCTCAACCTGACCCGTCCGGAGATCGTCGCCGAGACCCACCGCGCCTACTTCGACGCGGGCGCCGACATCACGACGACCAACACCTTCACGGCCACGTCGATCGGCCAGGCGGACTACGGCCTCGAGGAGGCGGTCTACGACATGAACGTCGAGGGCGCCCGGCTCGCGCGCGAGGCGGCGGCGCTCGGGCCGGACCGCTTCGTCGCGGGCTCGGTCGGACCGCTCAACGTGACGCTCTCGCTCTCGCCCAAGGTCGACGACCCGTCGTTTCGCACGGTCACGTTCGACGGCGTGTGCGAGGCCTACGCGGAGCAGATCCGCGGGCTGCGCGACGGTGGGGTCGACCTGCTCCTCGTCGAGACGATCTTCGACACCCTCAACGCGAAGGCCGCGATCCTCGCCGCCAAGGAGGTCGCGCCCGAGCTGCCGCTCTGGATCTCGGTCACGATCGTCGACCGCAGCGGCCGCACGCTCTCGGGCCAGACGATCGAGGCCTTCTGGCTCTCGGTCGAGCACGCCGACCCGCTCGTGGTCGGGGTCAACTGCGCTCTCGGCGCGTCCGAGATGCGCCCGTACGTCGCGGATCTCGCGCACATCGCGCCGACCTACGTCGGCTGCCACCCGAACGCCGGGCTCCCGAACGCCTTCGGCAGCTACGACGAGGGGCCGAGGACGACGAGCGGGCTCCTCGGCGAGTTTGCGAGCGCAGGGCTCCTGAACGTCGTTGGCAGCTGCTGTGGCACGACGCCGGAGCACACCAGGGCGATCGCCGACGCCGTCCGGGGTCTCACCCCGAGGCGCGTCCCGCCGAAGCGGCCCGAAACCGCGTTCAGCGGCCTCGAGCCGTTCACGATCGGCCCCGACACGAACTTCGTGATCGTCGGCGAGCGGACGAACGTGACCGGCTCGGCGCGCTTTCGCGACCTGATCAAGACCGGCGACTACCAGACGGCCCTCGAGGTCGCGCTCGAGCAGGTGCGCGGCGGCGCGAACATCCTCGACGTGAACATGGACGAGGGGATGCTCGACTCCGAGCAGGCGATGACGACGTTCCTGAACCTGATCGCGACCGAGCCGGAGGTCGCGCGGCTGCCGATCATGATCGACAGCTCGAAGTGGTCGGTGCACGAGGCCGGCCTCCGCTGCGTCCAGGGCAAGGGGATCGTCAACTCGATCAGCCTCAAGGAGGGCGAGGAGGCATTCCTCGAGAGGGCGCGGGGCATCCGGCGCTTCGGCGCCGGGGTCGTCGTGATGGCCTTCGACGAGGAGGGCCAGGCCGAGACGGTCGACCGGAAGGTGGCGATCTGCGAGCGCGCGTACCGGCTGCTGACCGAGGAGGCGGGCTTCGCGCCCGAGGATCTCGTCTTCGACCCGAACATCCTGGCCGTCGCGACCGGGATCGAGGAGCACGCGCGCTTCGCGCGAAACTTCATCGAGGCGACCGCCGAGATCAAGCGCCGCTGCCCCGGCTCGAAGGTCTCGGGCGGCGTCTCGAACCTCTCGTTCTCGTTCCGCGGCAACAACGTCGTCCGCGAGGCGATGCACTCCGCGTTCCTGTACCACGCGATCGCGGCCGGCCTCGACATGGCGATCGTCAACGCGGGCCAGCTCGCCGTGTACGAGGACATCCCGCCCGACCTGCTCGAGCGCGTCGAGGACGTGATCTTCGACCGCCGCCCCGACGCGACCGACAGGCTCGTCGAGTTCGCGGAGACCGTGAAGGGAGAGGGGACGAAGCGGGAGCTCGACCTCTCGTGGCGCGAGGCGCCCGTCGCCGAGCGGCTCGCGCACGCCCTCGTGCACGGGATCGTCGACTTCGTCGAGGAGGACGTCGAGGAGGCGCGGCAGGCGTTCGAGCGCCCGCTCGACGTGATCGAGGGGCCGCTGATGGACGGGATGAAGATCGTCGGCGACCTGTTCGGGGCAGGGAAGATGTTCCTCCCGCAGGTGGTGAAGAGCGCCCGCGCGATGAAGCGTGCGGTCGCCTACCTGGAGCCGTTCATGGAGGCCGAGAAGGAAGGGAGCGCGGGGCAGGGGAAGATCGTGCTCGCCACCGTCAAGGGCGACGTCCACGACATCGGCAAGAACATCGTCGGCGTCGTGCTCGGCTGCAACAGCTACGAGGTGATCGACCTCGGCGTGATGGTCCCGGCCGACCGGATCCTCGACACCGCGGCCGAGGAGGGCGCGCACGCCGTCGGGCTCTCCGGGCTGATCACGCCGTCGCTCGACGAGATGGTCTCGGTCGCGCAGGAGATGGAGCGGCGCGGGCTCGATCTGCCGCTCCTGATCGGCGGCGCGACGACGTCGAAGCAGCACACCGCGGTCAAGATCGCCCCCGCCTACGGCGCACCGACGGTCTACGTGCTCGACGCCTCGCGCGTCGTCGGCGTCGTCTCGGACCTGCTCGACCCGGTGCGGCGCGCCGATCTCGAGCGCACGAACGAGATCCTCCAGGATCGGCTCCGCGCCGAGCACGCCGAGCGCACCGCGCGGCCCCTCCTGCTCCACCGCGACGCGGTCGCCAACCGCGCACGGCTCGATTTCGGCGAGCTGCCTGTGCCCCAATTCACCGGGACGCGCGTCGTCGAGCCGGCGCTCGAGACGCTGCGCGAGTACGTCGACTGGACGTTCTTCTTCGCCGCGTGGGAGCTGAAGGGGCGCTTCCCGAAGCTGCTCGACGACCCCGAGAAGGGCGAGGCGGCGCGGGAGCTCTACGCGAACGCGAACGAGCTGCTGGACGAGATCGTCGCCGGCGGGCTCCTTCGCGTGAGCGGCGTCTACGGCTTCTGGCCCGCGCGCGCCGAGGGCGAGGACGTCGTCCTCGACGGCGGCGTCCGCCTGCCGATGCTGCGCCAGCAGACCGTGCACCCCGACGGGCGCCCGAACCTCTCGCTCGCCGACTACGTCGCACCGGAAGGCGACCACCTCGGCGCGTTCGCCGTCACGGTCCTGGGCGCGGACGAGCTCGCGGCACGCTTCGAGGCCGAGCTCGACGACTACCGCGCGATCATGGTCAAGGCGCTCGCAGACCGGCTCGCCGAGGCCTTCGCGGAGCACCTCCACGAGACGGCGCGCCGCGACTGGTACGAGACCGGCGAGAAGCTCACCGGCCGCGAGCTGATCGAGGAGCGCTACCGCGGGATCCGGCCCGCCTTCGGCTACCCCGCCTGTCCCGACCACTCCGAGAAAGGCGAGCTGTTCGCCCTGCTCGACGCTCCCTCCATCGGCGTCGAGCTGACGGAGAGCTTCGCGATGCTGCCTGCGGCGTCGGTCAGCGGGCTCTACTTCGCGCATCCGCAGTCGCGGTACTTCGCGGTCGGGCGCGTCGGGCTCGACCAGGTGCAGGACTACGCGCAGCGCAAGGGCCAGACGGTCGCCGAGGTCGAGCGCTGGCTGCGTCCGAGCCTCGCGTACGAGCCCGAGTGACGACTACGATCCGCGCCATGCTCCGGACGCTCGTGCTCGCGGCGCTCCTGGGGGCCGTGCTCGCGGGAGCCGCGCTCGCCGGCGACCCGGTCCAGCGGCACACGGCGCCGGACATGGCGAGGGCGAAGGCGATCGGCTTCCAGCGCTCCGACTTCCCCGCCGGCTGGACCGCGAAGCCGAGCACCCCGGTCACGACCGCGTCGGAGACCTGCAAGGGCTTCGACCCGGACGAGTCCGATCTCGTGGAGACCGGCAAGGTCAACTCGTCGCAGTTCATCGCGCCGGACGGCTACTCGCAGGTCTTCTCCACCGTCGGCATCTTCCAGACCGTCGCCCAGGCGAAGGCGAGCTGGAGCCGCGAGGTCAAGCCGGCGATGCTCGCGTGCTTCTCCGAGCTGGTCACGAAGAGCTCGCCGCCCGGCTCGACCATCTACGAGCTCACGAGGGGCACGCTCCCGTTCCCGAAGGTCGCGCCGCGGCTGGCCGCCTACAGGCTCGTGATCGGCGTCGCGCCCAAGGGTGCCGCGGCTTCGGTCAAGCTGTATCTCGACCTCGTCCTCCTCGGCGCGGCCCGCGCGAACGTCGCGACGATCATGTTCGGCGTCGCGCAGCCGTACCCGGCCACCTTCGAGCAGAAGCTGGCCAGGGCGATCGCGCACCGCCTTGGCTAGCCCGGGGACCGCGACCGCCCGCCGCCGATCACGCTATCCTGCGCTGCGCAGGCGCCTTCCCGGGCGCCCATTTTTCGATGCGGACGACGCTGAAAAGAGGAATCGGCCGGAGCGGTGTCTCGGGCGACGGGAACGGGAACGGGACGCCGACCCTCCCGCCGGCCGCAGTCACCCCGATGTCGCGCTACCGGCAGCCGGACCCGCCGCCGCGGAGCAAGCTCGGGTGGGCCGGCCGGATCCTGCTGTGGGCGATCGGCGTGATCGTGGTCCTGGCGGCGGCGCTCGCCGGCGGGGCCTACCTCTACTTCAACCGTGAGGTGTCGGCGGTCGCGGCGCATACCGCCGACGTGAAGATCGCGCAGAAGCGCCTCTCGATCCCGCTGCCCGGGCAGCCCGCGATCGCCCTGATCGCCGGCTACGACTACCGGACGAGCGAGGCGAAGGGCACGCCGTCGCGCTCCGACACGATCATGCTGCTGCGCGCCGACCCCCAGCAGAACGCGATCTCGATGCTCTCGTTCCCGCGCGACATGGTGGTCGACGTCACCTGCCCGGGCAAGCCGACCTTCCGTGGCAAGATCAACGCCGCCTACGCCGAGTGCGGCGCCCGCGGCACGCTCGAGACGGTGAAGGACCTGACGGGGCTCCCGATCAACTACCTGATCACGGTCAACTTCCACGGGTTCAGGCAGATCGTGGACAAGCTCGGCGGCGTCTGGATGGACGTCGACCGCCGCTACTACAACAAGAACACCGGCACGGCCGCGACCGACTACTCGGACATCGACCTGCACGCCGGCTACCAGCGGCTGGACGGCGCCGACGCGCTCAGCTTCGTCCGCTTCCGGCACACCGACTCGGACTTCTACCGCGTGATCCGCCAGCAGGAGTTCGTGAAGGCGCTGAAGCAGCAGATCCAGGACAACTTCTCGCCGCTCAAGCTGCCGGGCATCGTCGGCGCGATCACGAAGAACGTCGAGGTCGGCGTCGGGGGCGGGGGAGGCCTCACCGGCAAGACCGTGCTCTCGTACGCGCTCTTCGCGTACGGCCTGCCCGCGGGGCACTTCTTCCAGGCGAAGATCCAGGGGCTCACCGGCTACTCCGACGTGACGACGTCCGACCAGAACCTCCAGGACGCGATCCGCGACTTCACGACCCCCGACGTCTCGGCGGCCGCGAAGGCGACAGACGTGACGCTCGGCCGCAAGATCAAGTCGGCCGCCCCGATCCCCCAGAAGACGACGCTGCTCGTCCTCAACGGCAACGGCGTCACCGGCTCGGCGGCGACCGCCGGCTACCAGTTCGCGCGGCGCGGCTACGAGATCGTCGTGCCCCCGAGCGGCAAGCCGGCGAACGCGCCGACGTTCGACTACTTCCACTCGACGGTCTACTACAACCCCGCCCGGGCCGGAGCGAAGGCGGCCGCGACCGCGGTCGCGAACCTGTTCGGCGACGCCGACGTAGCCGTGCTCCCGTCCACCATCGCCGCGTACGGCTCGATGCTCGTCGCCGTCGTCGGCCAGACCTTCCACGGCTCGATCGCGCCGGCGCCGGTCGACGACACGCCGAAGCCGCAGAAGGCCAACGTCTTCTTCGACCCGGAGATGTCCCACGACCTCGTGCGCGACGCCCAGCGCAAGCTGCCGTTCAAGGCGATGGTCCCGTCGGTCATGGAGCGCTCGTCCGTTCCGGACATGGAGGAGCCGAACCGCGTCTACTGGCTCGACAAGAAGCATCGCGCGCTGCGGCTGGTCTACCGCACAGGGGGCATCGAGTACTGGGGGATCGAGGAGACCGACTGGCTGGACGCGCCGATCCTCGCCGGCAAGGACTCGACCCACATCCTGCGGGGCCGCCCGTACGACCTCTACTACTCGGGCCCGCACCTTCACATGGTCGTGCTCCGCTGGAACGGCGCGTCCTACTGGGTCGTCAACACGCTCCAGGACTCGTTGTCAAACGAGACGATGCTGGCGATCGCTAAAGGTCTCCGAACATACCGCGGGTAAGCTGGCCGTCGGCATGACGGAGGCGAAGGCGGGCATCGGAATCCTCGGCGCGGGCTGGGTGGGCCTCGTCACCGGCGCGTGCTTCGCCGACCTGGGCCACGACGTGGTGATCCGTGACGTCGTGCCAGGGAAGATCGACGCGCTCCGGGCCGGGCGCGTCCCGATCCACGAGGAAGGCCTTCCCGAGCTGCTCGCGCGAAACCGCGACCGGCTCTCGTTCACGCTCGACGCGCGCGAGGTCGCGACGAACGCCGACCTGCTGTTCGTCTGCGTCGGCACGCCGCCGACCTACTCGGGCGACGCCGACCTCTCGGCGGTGTGGACCGTCCTCGACGAGCTGCCCGCGGAGACACAGGCGACTCTCGTGATGAAGTCCACCGTTCCCGTGGGGACGGGCGACAAGGTCCGCGCCGCCCTCGAGGCGCGCGGCCTCGGCCACGTCGCGTACGTCTCCAATCCCGAGTTCCTCGCGGAGGGGAGCGCGATCCGAGACTTCATGCGTCCCGACCGCGTCGTCGTCGGCGCGTTCGCCGAGGCCGACGGGCTGGCGCTGGCGGCGCTCTACGACGGGCTCGAGACCGAGGTGGTGCTGACCGACGTCCACTCGGCGGAGATGATCAAGCTCGCCTCGAACGCGTTTCTCGCGACGCGGATCAGCTTCATCAACGAGATCGCGAACGTCTGCGAGGTGACGGGCGCCGACGTCGAGGAGGTCGCGCGCGGGATGGGCCTCGACCGGCGGATCGGCCCGCATTTCCTGCGGGCCGGGATCGGCTACGGCGGCTCGTGCTTCCCGAAGGACGTCTCCGCGCTGAAGCAGCTCGCCGGGAACTCCGGCTACCACTTCCAGCTGCTCAACTCGGTGATCGAGGTCAACGAGCTGCAGAAGCGGCGGGTCGTCGGGAAGCTGAAGAAGCATCTCGGCCATCTCGCGGGGAAGCGGATCGCGCTGCTCGGCCTCGCCTACAAGGCCGGCACCGACGACCTGCGCGAGGCCGCCTCGATCGTCCTCGCCGCCCGCCTCCTCGCCGAGGGCGCCGAGGTCACCGCCTGGGACCCGGTCGCGAGCCCGCGCGACGAGCTGCGCGGCGCAGCGCTCTGCGCGACGCCGCTCGAGGCGGTCACGGGTGCCGATGCGGCCGTGATCGTGACCGAGTGGGACGAGCTGCGCGACCTCGCCCGGGAGGACGTCCGCTCGGCGATGCGCAACCCGCTTCTCGTCGACGGTCGCAACCTGCTCGATCCGCTCGCCGTCCGCGCCGCCGGCTTCGCCTACGAGGGCGTCGGGCGTCCGACCTCCCCGTTCTCGGCTCTGCCGGAGACGGAGGAGCCGGAGCCGCGGGTCCGCGGCTGATGGAGGCCCTCGTCCTCGCCGGAGGAAAGGCGGAGCGCCTCGGCGACGCCGCCGGCGGCCTCCCCAAGCCTCTCGTCCGGGTCGGCGGCAGGCCGCTCGCCGAGTACCAGGTGCTGCGGCTCGTGAGCGCCGGGGTGACCCGGGTGATCATCGGCTGCCGCGCCGGCCACGAGCAGCTCTTCCAGGACACGCTCTCGGGCCTCGGCGCCGAGATCGTCGCGGTCGGCGAGCCCGAGCCGCTGGGCCGCGGCGG
>Ga0335077_10006733_pt1 | contig 14212 bp, 9 predicted proteins | sample Lox_Sample_31_FD_207151 | JGI IMG/M metagenome (GOLD analysis project Ga0335077, IMG submission 207151) | Soil microbial communities from Loxahatchee National Wildlife Refuge, Florida, United States - Lox_Sample_3.1 | ecosystem: Environmental > Terrestrial > Soil > Wetlands | place: USA: Florida...
TCTGCAACAGCAGAAGGTGCTCGTCTCGATACGCTATACCTCGGACGTCGGTGGAATACGCGTCGCCTGTCATCTGTTCAACAATCGCGAGGACATCGATCGGCTTGTCGAAGTCATCGGCGAGTTCCAGCGCATGCATCACAAGGCGACCGCCTGATGGCAGCCAATCCCGTCATTCTTCCCGAGCGCAGCGTCCACGAAGTTGCCGAGCAGGGCCTCGCGCGCAAACTCAGCGAGGGCCAGATGAGCATGATTGCCATCGGCGGTGCGATCGGCACCGGCCTGTTCCTGGGCAGCGTACTCGCGGTGCGGACCGCCGGGCCAGCGGTCATCGTCAGCTACATCATCGCCTCCGTGATCGCCTTGCTGTTGATGTACTGCCTTTGCGAAATGGCAGTCGCGCATCCTACGGCGGGTTCGTTCGGCGTCTACGCCGATCTCTATCTCTCGCCCTGGGCGGGCTTTGTAGTGCGCTACACCTACTGGGCGGCCGAATGCATCGCGATTGGCGGCGAGGCGGTGGCCGCCGGCATTTACACGCGCTGGTGGTTTCCCGCTATGCCCGCGTGGATATGGGTCGTCTTCTACTCGGCAGTTCTGGTCTTCGTGAATGCGCGTAGCGTCGGCGCCTTCGGCAGCTTCGAGTACTGGTTTTCGATGATCAAGGTGAGCGCGATCGCTGTCTTCATCCTGCTGGGCGCGGCGGTGCTGCTCGGCATCCATCAGCAGCGGCCGATTGGGCTGGAGAATTTTCGCGCCAACGGCGGCTTCCTGCCGCATGGCTGGACGGGGGTGGGCCTGGCGCTCTCATTCGTCATCTTCAGCTTCATCGGCACGGAGATCGTCGCGGTAACCGCGGGCGAAGCCAAAGATCCAGAGCGCTCGGTGCCGCGCGCGATGCGATCGATGCTGCTGCGCCTGGTCATCTTCTATGTCGGCGCCATCGCGGTGCTGGTCGGCGTGATTCCCTGGACGCAGATCCAGCCCGGTGAGAGCATCACCGTCAGTCCGTTCGTCCGCGTATTTGACGTGATGCACGTTCCCGCCGCAGCGCACATCGTCAATTTTGTGGTGCTGACAGCAGCTCTCTCCGGAATGAATTGCAGCCTGTATCTGGCGACACGAATGGTGTTCTCGCTGGCACGCGCCGGCTACGCGCCCGCAGGCCTGGGCCGGGTTTCGGCCAAAGGCACGCCGATCAACGCGCTCATGGTTTCGACATTCGGCTTGGCGGTTGCGACCGTGGTGGCAATGTCGTTCCCCGCTTCTGCGTACGTATATCTGCTAGGCGTCGCCTTGTTCGGCGCGTTGTTTGTGTGGTTCATGATCTTCGTCACGCATCTCGGCTTTCGCAAACACCGGCGTGTCCACGGCGGCCGCATATTGCCGGTCCGCATGCCGCTGTTTCCGGCGACAACGATTGTGGGGGCGCTAGCTGTCCTCTGGATTACGGTATCGACGTGGTGGGTGCCGGGCATGCGTGTGACGGTGGAAGCGGGCGTGCCCTGGCTAATCGCGTTGAGCGGATGTTATCGGCTGTGGCACCGCAAAACAGCGAAGCCCAGCGCCGCCGGCAAGGGCGTGCAGCTTTAGAACAGTGCCCATCTGCGTGCCCTGACGACACGGCTGAAAGGCTGCTGAAGGTATTTGCGTGGTGTCGTTTGGGTAGCGCTGACTTTTAGGCCAGCGTCCAAGCCTTTTATTGTTGTCATCCCGACCGAGCCGCTTTAGCGGTGAGTGGAGGGACCCGCTGTGTGCACGAAGCACCAATACCGGCGAGCGAACAACAGGTCCTCGACTGCGCGCCCGCCTGATTCGCAAAACACGCGAGTCGGGAAAAACACGCGGGCGCTCCGCTCGGGATGACAAAATGAAAAAAACACGAGATCGGCACAGCTGAAGCCGTGCCCTTTCAAGACCAGGCATGTCAAGAGAGACGGGACACTGTAGTCGCCAAGCCAAGCCTGTCCTGCAAGCTTCAAAATTGTCGCCCGATCATCCCTTTAGCACAGTCGCGAAGACCTTCTCATACTTTTCTGCAATGGCCTCCCAGCGGTACAACTGGTCTGCGCGCCGGCGCGCCTGTTGGGCCAGAGTTCGTCGCGCCTCGGTGTCGTCCAGTAGTACTTGCAGCTTCGCGGCGAGGTCTTCGGGAGATTTCCCGTACGCGACTCCCGCATTGCCCGCGGTCTCCACGTTCTCCGGCGTATCCAGGTACAGGATGGCATTCTCCGCCGCCATGGCTTCGATCAGCGCGGGATGCACGCCGCCGATCTCGCATGCAAACACGAACACGCCCGCGTGCTTCTGCAGCGCCCAATAGCCGTCGCCGTAGATGGCGCCGGTGAAGCGCACGCGCTCATCGCCCAGCGCGCGAAGCCGCTCGAGGTAGCCGCGATCGTAAGGATTATCGCCGACCACCACGAGCGGCCAATCCGTGCGCACCTCGCGCCAGGCGCGCAGCACCAGGTCGGGATTGTTCTCCGGCTCCAGCCGGCTGACGTACAGCACATATCGCCCGGAGTCGAGATTGAAGCCGTTCAGGATGTAGTCGCTGGCCGGCATCTCCGAGCCGTAGCCGATGACTACGGATTCGCTGCCGTACTTCGCGAGGTAGTAATCGTGGATCGCACGCGCATCGGTCACAAGCTGGTTGGAGCTGAACGACGACATCCACTCGCAGAAGTGCAGCACCTGCGCGCCCAGTCCCGCCCACTTCTCGCGCTTGCGGTCGAGGCCGTCGACATTCAGCACGACCGGCTTGCCGAAGGGCCGTGAAATATACGCGAACGGCGCATTGGCGACGTTGCACAGCAGCACGACATCGTTGTCACTGAAGGCGACGTGCACGGCGCCGAAGAACGTACTGACCCAAGTGTCCAGGTGCTTCTGATGCAGGCTGGGCACGATGACGCGGCGCACGCGGCGGTCGTAGACATCGTCCGGGCGGGTGAAGGCGCGGCGGCAATAGACGGTGACGCGATGGCCGCGATCGGCGAAGCGCGAGCTGATCTGCTCGGCGAAGCGCTCGAAGCCGCCATAGCGATTGGGAATGCCGCGCGTTCCGACGATGGCGATGTTCATGGAAGCAGCAATCAGCACTCAGCAGTCAGCACTCAGCCCGTAGCATCCCAATCAGTTTGAGAGTCACCGCCGTGCGCAGCCACATTATCCATGAAGCCCGCCGCGGCCCTTTATGGAAGGATCGCGATCGGCTGAATGCTGAGTGCTGAGTGCTGATTGCTCACCTTCAGCCACATCCATGCTGCGCGGCATATTGCTAAACCACCATAGCAAATCACGGTCGGAGACGCGGCGGCGCGCCTGGATAATCGCGCGCTTTCTGCGGATACTGTCACGCGCGCGCCACCAGTAGGTTACCGCCGACCATAGCCGCCGGTCGCGCACAATGGCGTAGCCGAAGGTCATAATGTCACGCCAGAGCACGGGAAAAAACAGCTGCCGGCACAGCCATCCCGAGGCATTCTTCCCGCGCATGAGAAATCGATTTTTCGCCGAATGCCAGTTGATGATCAGCGGCAGATCCTTGCGCCGCTCGGGCGTCACCCGCCGCACATGCCACGCGACCGCCGTCGGAACGTACAGACACTTCCAGCCCATGACCTGCGCGCGCCAGGCGAGATCGCCGTCCTCGCGAAAGGCGAAGAACTCCGCATCGAAGAACTCTCCCTCAACCGAGACGTCTTCGATGAACTCCCGCCGAAAGAACGCCGCCGCGCCGCTCGCGCCGAAGACATACTGCATGCGATCGTACTGCCCGCGATCGATCTCCTCGGCCCCGCGATCAAGATGGCGCATAGTGCGCGTGAAGTAGATTCCAGTGGAGTCGATGATGTTGGTCGGGCGCGGGTCGTGAAGGCGAACGCGTTCGCCCGTGCTTTGAAGGGGCACGCCTTCAGGCGTGCCGTCAAGAAGCGCTGAAGAATCCGGCTTTAGCCGCTGGGGGGACTCGCCCTCAGCGCCTAAAGGCGTGCCCTGGGGCCCTTCACGACACGGCTGAGAGCCGTGCCCTTTCAAGGCAGATGCATCCCACCGCAACAGCCTGCCGCATAGCGATCCGGCCTCGGGATGCGCCTCGCCCACCGCGACGAGCTGCGAAACGAAATCCGGGCTGAGCATGACATCGGGATTCAGGCACAGCACCCATTCGCCGTGCGAGGCGCGAATCGCCTGATTCTGTCCGGCGGCAAAGCCAACGTTTTCGTCGTTGTAAATCACTCGCCAGCGCGGATCGGCTCGCTTGAAGAATTCCCTCGTGCCATCCCCGGAAGCATTGTCGACAAGGATCACCTCGATCTCGCGATAGTCCTGCTGCGCGAGCGCCGTGAAGCATTCCTCCAGATACTTCGCCGAATTCCAGGTCACGATTGTGATGGAGACCAGGACCATTGAGCTAGCGCGCCCGACTGCGCCCAAGCTTCAGTTTAGCGATTCCATCAGCAAACGGCGATTGAGCGATTGACCAGTCGTGCTTCGCGTAGCTGAGAGCGAGAGCGGTCTAACGGTTGGGTGGCGAGTACTGCCAAACCATCCCCAGGTCGTACTTTCCACAACCTTCGCCGAACGTGCCGTAAAGCTTGCCGCTCGCAGCCACTGTCACATCCTGAAAAATGTTACCATCGGCCGGGACCAGAACCTGGTTAGCTGTCACGTCGAGAAGTGCGCCCCAGCCCGGAAAACAGTACGGCTCCAGGCCTGCCGTGGCATAGACACGCCCTGCTGCATCGAGCGCCACGCCGTTGATGGATCCGGAGCAAAGATTGTCCTCTGAGGTGTCATAGAGTACGTTTAGCTGCCAACGACCTCCGGAGCGCGACAACTTGAATACTAGTCCATAGTGGTTGTCATTGATGCCATTACAGTAGGAGTACAGGGAACACCCGCTGGAACCGTAGAAGTTACCTAGGCTGTCCTGAACCAGGTTGCCAGGGGCGATTCCATCATAGGTGCCAATAAAGGTGTAGAGGACGTTCAATGTCCAGCCGCCACCCGATGGTACCAGTTGGAAGATCGTCCCATACCCGTAACAGCCACCCGTGCTCGCTGTTCCGTACAGGTTTCCATCGTGACCCATCAGGAGACTGGTAGGCCACGCCCCATCGCACCCCTCCGTGAAGTTATGTAGGATCGTTTCCGTCCAGCCCCCTGGGGATGGCGTAAGTTCAAAAATCGTACCGTACCCATTGGCGCCGCCGAAAAACGAAATCCCGTATAAGTTACCTGCTGAGTCGTAGGCATTGACGCTGGCGTCTACAGCATCGTTATTCCCGGTAAATTGATAAAGCGTGCACTCGGTCCAACTGCACAGGGCGGTAGTACAGGCGGTCGGGCCGGGGTTTGCCTTATAGATCAAGCCGTAGTTCTGACTGCCCCCACTCGCTCCGCCGTAAACGGCGCCTTGCGGGCCGAGGATAAGATTGTTGGTACTGCTGCCTTGGCTGCCTCCAAGGAAGTTGTAGAGTGGATCCAGCAGCCAGTTGCCGTCTCGTTCGGCCAACTTATAGAGCAGTCCTTGCCCGTAATTGCCGCCGCCAGCAATTAGCCCATAGAGGTTTCCAGCGCCATCGATCACGATGTTGCCCGGTACACCGCCCCCGACCTCCTGCGGGGTGAAGTCATAGATGTCGGTAAGGCCCTGCGGCGGGCACTGCGCGATGGCCTGTGCACTTGCCAGTACCGTCACCGACACAATAATTAGGGATGTGGAGAGCGCGCAGAATGCCGAACTGAAAGATCTCTGCTTGTTGTGCATCGGCATTTCCTCCTTACTAACTGACACGGAGTGGCAGGCCGGCTGGACGGCCGCAGTTGCAAGTCACCGGAGATCGAGTTGGCAGAGTCTCGCTATTCTCCACAGGAACCTGCCTCGGGTGGGAAAGAAGCTTGGGAATGCTCCCCGGCGACACCCAAAAGAGATTTCACACTTCCCTTGAATTATCTGTCAGTGACCTATGGCGCTAGGTCAAGTGATTATTCGGAGACGAAAGCGGAAAGCCAGTTCTCGCTGCAAGCGTGCAATCGACTTCAGGCTCAGTACGCCCCGCGCCCGGAGAGCACGATAGGTATCGTCCGCAGGAAGATTTTCGCGTCTAGCCACAGCGACCAGTTGTCGATATACTTCAGGTCGAGCTGCATCCAACGCTTGAAATCGACGTGATTGCGGCCTTCGAGCACCCACGTGCAGGTCAGGCCGGGACGCATGCGCAGGCGGCGGCGCTGCCAGTCTTCGTACTGATCGACTTCCTCGGGCACCGCGGGGCGCGGGCCGACGAACGACATGTCGCCGCGAAAGACATTCCACAGTTGCGGCAGTTCGTCGAGCGAGAAGCGCCGCAGCCAGCGGCCCACCAGCGTGATGCGCGGGTCGTCCGAAATCTTGAACACCGGTCCGTCGAGCTCGTTGAGCTGGTGCAGCTCGGCGCGCATCTGCTCGGCGTTGTTGATCATGGAGCGGAATTTGTAGAGGGTGAAGCGGCGTCCGCCCAGTCCGCAGCGCGTCTGGCGAAAGAGCACCGGGCCGGGAGAAGCGATCTTGATCATCGACGCGATCACCAGCAGGAACGGCGAGAGAACGACGAGCGCGGCAAAGGACAGCACCACGTCGAACACGCGCTTGAAGAACAACCGCAGCTCGCTGTCGGGCGCGCTTGAGAGGCTGAGAAGCTGCACGTCCCGGAAGTTCTCGAGATAGATGCGCGAGTACGCCGGCGGCAGAAATTCCAGTTGCAGCCGGGTGCGGATACCGAGATCGGCGCAGTGCTGCATCACCGGTTCCAGCCTCGCCAGATCTTGCAGATTAACCGCGAAGACCACCTCATCGACCACATGGTTCTGCAGGATTCTGCCCACCGACTCGAGCGGATGCACGTCATAGCCACCCAGCTTTGGAGTGGCGGTCGCGCCGGGGGATGCGGGATCGACGAAGCCCACCAGCCGCAATCCCATGCCGCGGCTCTCTTCAATGAGCGATGCCATCTCGCGCGCGCGCTGGCCGCAGCCCACCAGCAGCAGATAGTGGTAGCGTCCCAGCCACTCGCGCATAATCGCGACGCCCCAGTACGACAGGGCGCGCCCGAACAGCAGCAGCACGAAATCGACGATGCCGATCAGCAGCACATAGGAGCGGCTGATGTCGTCACGTTTCAGCAGATACAGCAAGGCGTAGACGACCACCAGCACCACCGCAAGCTGGCTGGCGATGTTGAGGATGAGATGCAGCAGGTTGCGGAGTTCCAGGTCGCGGTAGAAGCTGGAGAAGTAGCCGACCACCGCCCAGATGACCACGAACGCCGCCAGCAGCGGCAGATAATGAGTGAACGGGTAAATCTCCGGAAAACGCTGGCTGAAGAATGGGTAGTGGACGAGGAAGCTGCGCAGCGCGTACGCCACGACGAAGGCGACACAGGTCACCCCAACGTCCTGTAACAAGGTGACAGCGCTGAGAAGCTTGGATCGTCGATCGAACACGCTTTAAACCACTTGGAAACAGGCCGCAGGCCGCGGTGACGTCAGAGTCGTTGGCGCAGGTGGGGACAAAGATGCCCCTGACAGTCGTTGCGCTCTCACCATTAATTTAGCAGGAATTCTCGCCCATCTGCCACTGGTGTAGGCTACTGAGTAACGTTGAAGTTGCCGATGTCGAGTCCACCGCAAGTCACCCTGCCGCAAGTGCCGCCCTCGCCCGCGCCTCGCCCGCACCAAGGCGCAAGCGGCACGAGGCTAGCGCTAAGTAAGTTTCTGAACGGCGCGGTATTTTTCTTCCTCTGCCTGTTCGCGATCCTGCTGCCACATTCGATCAAAGGCGCGCAGCATTCATGGCAGATCGCGTTTCTTCTCTGGCTGCTGACGCTTGCCCTCCAGCGACGGCGCCCGTTCCCGCAGCCGCTGTCGGCCCCGCTGTTGCTGTACGTCGTCTGCAGCGGAATCTCGACCGCGCTGAGCCCCGATCCCATCTTGAGTTGGGACCGCATGAAAATTGTCTGCCTGGTGCTGGTGGCGATCACCTTCGCGCAGAATGTACATCGGCTGAAACAAGTGCGCGCGCTGGTGTATCTGCTGATTCTCTCCGGTGTGGCTGTGGCCGCATTCACCGGCTGGCAGTACACGTATGGAGTGGGAGTACAGCTTATAGGCAGTGCTCCGGACACTCCCCTGGTGCAGGCCCATGTGATTCCCGGCGACATCATCACTGGCATCAACGGACAGCGCGTGCATACTCCGGCGCAACTGGAGCGCGCGGTCATGGACGCGCCGGCGAACAGCATCGTTCGCGTGCAGTACCTGCGCGGCTTTCCGCTGCACAACAAAGAGACGGTGATCTTCCGCGAGGGAATCATCAAAAGCGGGCTGGGCACACCGGCGCTGCAATTCACGCGCGGCAAGCCTTTGAAGGCGCAGGGCCATCTCGGCCACTACGTGAATTTCGCAGAGATTCTGATGCAGATCGGCTGCCTCACCTGGGCAGTGCTGCTCGGGGTCGGGTCACAACGGCGAGGACTAGGACTGTGGCTGGCGCTGGCCTTCGCCGCACTGGCAGCAACTATGTTTCTGACAGAAACGCGCGCCGCGCTGGCCGGACTGGCCCTCGGCGGATTTGTATCCATCCTGATGTTGACGGGGAGGCGTTCGCGGATTTGGGCGACCGCAGCGCTGGCGATTTTTGCCTTAGCGGCGCTGCTCTGGGTCCGGCACACGCGCGGGCCGCACTGGACGGGCGCGCACGACGCGGGAACCAGCTTCCGTACCATGATGTGGGAAGACGGCCTGCGGCTCATTCCCCGGCACCCGTGGTTCGGGGTTGGCATGGAGACCATTCGCGACCACTGGACGTATTGGCACATCCGCGCCTACACCTTCTTTCATGACGAGAGCCACTTCCACAATGACATGATCCAAATCGCGGTGGAGCGCGGCCTGCCGGCCTTGGTGGCGTGGCTGTGGTTTGTGATCGGCTATTTTGTTCTTCTCTTTCGCCTCATCCGCAAGGCCCGTAGCCGCAGCCGCTTTGCCGCCGCGGCTTCGACGGGACTGCTTGCCGGCTTCACGGCCTATCAGTTCACCGCGCTGGTGCACTACGATCTCGGCATAGAACCGGTCGCGATGGCGCTGTATTTTTACGTCGGGTTGGCGATCGCCATGGACCGTATGATGGAAACGCCCGAAGCTGTCGATGTGCCGTAGGTGCACAGCTTGATGGTGACGCGCTGAAAACCTATCTCACCGTGGTGACCACCGACGACTACGCAGTCGGCGCCGTTGCGCTGTGGGAGTCGCTGCGCAGAACGCGGCCGGAGCACGGGTTGCTGGTCGTCGTTACAAAGCGGGTTTCCGAGGAATGCGAGCGACGGTTGCAGAAGGCTGGGCTGCGAACGCTGCGCATGGACGAGCAACTGCAGCGTTCGCACGCGAGCAAGGCTGCCCTCAGGCACTGGGACAACACCTTCAGCAAGCTGCTGATGTTCGAACTGGTCGAGTACGAGAAGATCGTCTATCTCGACGCGGATATGATGGTGCTACGCAACCTGGACCATCTCTTCGCGAGGGCGCACTTGTCCGCTGCCGTACCCGACAAGCTCATGCCCGGACATGAATCGTGGGTGCAGCTTTGCTCGGCGCTGATGGTGATCGAACCACAGGCTGGGCTGGCGGCCGCGATCATGCAGCATGTACCGGCGGTGGAAGCGAGGATGAAGTCGTTCAGCGATCAGGACCTGCTGCATGAACACTTTCCCGACTGGCCGTCGCATCGCGAGCTGGAGCTGGAACAAGGCTACGGAGTCTTCCTGGATTCGATTGACCGCTACATCCAGAAGTTCGGTTATAACCTGAATTTTTCCGCGCCCGATGAGCGCACGATCGCCGCGGTCCATTTTGTGGGCTCGCGCAAGCCGTGGTCGTGGAGTCGCGTGGAGCGAAATCTGCGGCTGGTGAAGTATGCGTCAACGGCGCGATGGATCGCGGTTCGCATGTTGCGCGAATACGTTACGCTGCTCCGCTCAGCCGCTTCCCCAGCGCCTTCAGCGGAAACTTGATTCCTTCCACCAATATCTTCCGATTGAATTTCGAATGGCCGGCCTCACGTTCGCAGAAGACGATGGGAAATTCGCGGAACCTGGTGCCGCTGCGATGCAGGTTGAACTTCATCTCCATCAGGAAGGCGTAGCCCTCGGAACGGATGGCGTCGAGATCAATTTTGCGCAGCACCTCCGTCCGGTAACCGACGAACCCGGCGGTCATGTCATGCGCGGGTACGCCCGTAAACAGGCGGGCATAAAGATTGGCGCCGAAGCTGAGAGCGCGCCGGCGAATGTCCCAACCTTGCGCGCCCCCGCCGGAGACATAGCGCGATCCGATGACCACCGGGTTGGTCTTCAGCAGCTCGATCATGGTGGGCAGAAGTTCCGGCGGATGCGACAAATCGGCGTCCGATTGGATAACGTAATCAGCAAGGTTCTCACGCAGAACTTTCTTCATGGCGTCGCGGCAGGCTGAACCGTATCCGCCCTTGCCGGGCCTGGCCAGCAGATGAATGGCGCCGTCAGCGGCCTGGGTCCGGCGAATTTCGTCGGCGGTACCGTCGGGAGAATTGTCGTCGACGAACAGAATGGGCTCGTTGCCCGCAGCCTTGCGAATGCGGCCGACGAGGGTGGCGATGTTGTCGCGTTCGTTGTACGTGGGAATGATGAGCATCAGAAAGAAATGGCCAGCCAGAGCCAAAGGCGAACTGGCTTTCCAGATTATCAGAGCGGCATGCGCGGTCGGCAGCTTACTTTAGTCACCCGATTCGCCCGTTCCTGCCCGGAGCGCCGGAATGCGGGGTGTTGCTAAGGTTGCGGAATGGAAACCAACCGCACCCCCTCCGTTGACTCGATGCTGATGGCTTCCGGCTGCTGCGAAATCCAATCCAGCGGCGTGGCCACGATCCGCAGCCCGATGATGGATGAGCGTGCCGGCGGCCGCCACTGGGCTGCGTCGGCGTTGAAATATCCCGTCAGATCGCCTGCGTCCCAGGGATAGAACCAGACATCCGTGGAGATATTCGGCTGCACGATGAACGATTGCAGCTCCAGGCTCCCGTCGGCGCGGGTGATCTCCAGTTGCAAGCGCTCGGGCTTCCGCAGCTTCCACCAGATGGGATAGCGAACCGTCATCCGCAGGCGAATGAAGTCGAAACCGGAGCGCCAATTGGGAGCTCCGAGGTTGATGCTGGAGCTGCGCTGGACGATGGGATAGGTTCGAGCGGGCAGCCCGAGAGGCTGAGCCTGCCATGCGACGCGCGAAGCGCGCGAGTCATCGCGGAGCAAGGCCACGACGCCGGGAGTGAGTTGCTCAACGGAACGATAATGCCGCACCAGCCAAAACCACACTTCCGGGGCGCGGGTGAAGTTCGGAATGCCATCGACGGGGACGCTCAGGTAATTGCGCGACCAGCTTGCCAGGTCGGCTTCCGACATGCGGCGGTAATTGGCGTCGGGCAAGTAGAGTGCCGCCGGAACGCGCCGTCCTTCGAGGCCGGAGATCTCGAGCTTCGAGAGACCAGGTCCGCTCGCGGTGTAGGCCTGCATCAGGCCACCCGCGACATTGCGGCGCGCCGCCAGACCGAACATCGTTTGGTAGGGATAGACGAAGATGAAATCTTTGCCGGCGCTGTTCCGGCTGAGGAAGTCCCGGCCGGATGCCAACATTCGCGGCGTAAGCGGGTCTGCGTAGCAAGCCTGGTCGAATGCGCTGTATCCCGGCGGACATTGTGTCATCGGGCGCCGCAACTGCCGGTAAAGATGAACGACGCCGGCAGGCGAAAACACGGGATGCGAGAACGCAATGGAAATGGCAACGGCGATGACCATGCCAGCTATCGAGGACTTTCCCCGGAAAGAGAAAAGAATGGTGGCAGCGAAGAAGATCAGCGCAAATTCACCGATGATCACGTGCCCGAGATCGGAGCGGACCAGCGCACTTTGCATCACCGCCAGCCCGAACCCGAAAGCGCCAAGAAGAAACGCGGGGCGTTGCGTGATGCGTGATGGGAGCCGCTTGCCCGCCACCGCCTGCAAAACGAAAATCGCCGCGCACATTGCCAACGCAACCAGAAGATGTCTGGTTCCCTCCCTGGTCATCGCCACCGGCGTCGCCCAGCGATAGGCCGCCACCTGCGCCAGCGAGTCGCGCCAGAACTTGAAGTTGAACGGGCGCGCCATAAAGCTGTTGACGATTACGGCAAGGATGAGCGCCGCCAGGCCAAACGCCGAGAGGCCTGCGAACAGCTTGCGCGCGAAATGCTGATGCCGCATCTCCACCGCAATGGCAATCCAGCAGATGAACCAAGCCGCCGTTGTGTAGATGCCGACGTCGGCGGCCACCAGAAAAGCGACAACGCAGAGCACGGCTCCAATGGCTCCGGCGTAGGCACTGCGCATCCGGCCCGCGTGCACGGCATACCAGGCTCGCAGGAAATAGGCGAACAGCAGGACGGGCACTGTGGAGCGCAGCGAGGTTTCCCAGAACGTGGCGAGCAGAAGAAGAAGGATGGCGCGCTTCCACGGCGGTTGCTCCGGCAGTATCAGGCGCAATGCCAGATACACGAAGACCGCCGCGCACCAAAGCGGAATTGTGTCCCAGGTGGCGTAAAGCGCGCCCAGCGACAACGGCATGGAGCGCGCTGGAACCGAAGAGAGCGCCTGAAAGATGGGGCCATGAGTGAAGGCAACATCACGGCCGATCCAGATGCCGCGCAGCGCCTTGAAGGTGCTGTCGAGGTGCCAGTTGTCGTCGATGAGACCGAGATCGGGAACGAAGGTGACGCTCCGGTGCGCCAACCACACTGCGGGAAACGAGCACAGCATGAGCAGCAGCACCGCCAACACGTCGCAAGAACGCGCAAGCAGCCACGGCCGCTGTGTTTCGGCTTGCCTGGGCCGCGCTCGGCTGCGGCGTGGCGCAACGTCGAGTTTCATCACCATAGACCATCGACATTTTATCGTGCAGAGCGTTCGTCGCCGGAAATTCGGGCTTATGCAGCGCACTCGGTTTGGGTGTGTGCGAGAATTCCTGTCATACTCGCGCCCGGAAATCAGGGTGCCTTGCGCTGCATGGCAGGCGCGCAACTGTCACTGCGGTGCTTCATTAAGGGAGATATGTCCAGCTCGGTCAAAGTCGTTTCGCGGACAGCTGCCGTATCCACAAGCCAAGGCAAGATCAATGCCGGAGCTGCCTGGCCAATCGTTACGGCTGCGCTGCTGGCGGGTTTTTATTTCGCCACCAGCCTCTACATCGCGGCCCACCGCGTCTTCTGGTTTGACGAGCTGTTCACCATCCACATCGCCCGCCTGCCGAGCCTCTCGACCATCTGGACTGCCTTGGGGAACGGAGTCGATGCCCTGCCGCCGACTTATTACATGCTGGTGCGAGTTTTCGATTCGCTGTTTGGCCCGGGTGATGTGGCCGCCCGAGTGCCTTCAGCCATCGCCATCGCTGTTGGGCTGCTCGTGATCTTCGATTGTGCGCGCCGGCTCACCGACGGCGTGCACGGACTCATCGCACTGTCGGTTGCCACATGTTCCTTCTTGCCATATTACGGATATGAAGCTCGCTCCTACGCCATCTACTTCATGCTGGCCGCGCTGGCGTTTTGGGTGTGGACGTACGAAGGTCTGGGCACAAGAGCTCAGGCCATTCTCTTCGGCGCGTGCTTCTTCGCCGGAGTTGGCTTTCATTACTACTTCGTGATGTGCCTGACGCCGTACATCATATGGGAGCTGCTGCACTGGGAGCCGGGACAGCGGCCCTCGATGAAGCTGGTCGGCGGAATCATCGGCTGTATCGCTCCGTTGCTCTTGCTGTCGCCACTGATTCTCTCGTTTTCGCAGAAGTTCGCCGGCGGCTATTGGAACCGGCCTACATTTCTCGAGCTGCGCGCAATCTATTCGCAGATCTTCCCTGACGGACTATTTCTCCTGGCGCTAATTGCGGTGTGGATTGTGCTGGCCGGGTCCAGTTCATCGGCAGCGGACGATGCGGTCCGGCCACCGATGTCATCGCACGAAGCGGTCGGTTGGCTGTTCCTGGGAATTCCGCTGGCTGCCTTTGTGGTTGCGGAATGGAAGACCAATGCCTTCTACAGCCGCTACTTCATCGGGGTGCTTCCGGGCGTTGCCGTTGCCTTCGCATTTCTGGTGTGGCGGCATTTTCGCAA